>CEOS01018004.1_pt1 | contig 15474 bp, 14 predicted proteins | sample 530601 | NCBI WGS metagenome assembly CEOS01 (sample SAMEA2620666, study PRJEB7988) | marine metagenome | biome: marine biome (ENVO:00000447); feature: mesopelagic zone (ENVO:00000213); material: "saline water (ENVO:00002010), including plankton (ENVO:xxxxxxxx)" | depth 1000 m
TCGCGGAATTTTCTTGCCAGCCGTCTGCCCTGATAGGCAACCAGGCGCGATTCACGATAGACCACGGGATCGACAGGCAATTCAGATACATCCGCCGGCTTCTTCAACAAGTCTGGGAAGGTCATCGCGCACCGCCCCATTTCGAAGGCGCGCAGGTTTTCATCGACCTTGGCGCCGTTCAGACGGATCGCCTCGGCAATGGCCTCGTGGCTCAGCGGGATCAGGCCCTGCTGCCAGCACGCGCCCAGAACCAGCATGTTGGAATAGATCGAATCGCCCAGCATCCGCAGCGCCAGATCGTTGGCGTCGAAAAAGGCAACCCGATCGCCCAGCCGTGCCTGAAGCGCCAGCTTCAGCCGATCCGCTGGGATCTGAAAGTCGCGAAAACGGGTGAAATCGCCGGTGATGATCTCGTGTTCGTTCACCACCGCGCCGGTGCGCGCCTGCGTCATCAAGCCGATGGTCCTGGCCCCCGCCGTCACCACCAGATCGCCGCCGATGATGCAATCGGCCTCGCCTGTCGCCACGCGGATCGCACTGATATCCTCGGGGCGGTCGGCCAGTCGCAGATGGATATGGACCGCGCCGCCCTTCTGCGCCAGCCCCGCCATTTCCATCATGCCCGCACCCTTGCCGTCGATCTGCGCGGCCTGCGCCAGCACCGCGCCGATGGTCACGACGCCGGTTCCGCCGACGCCGGTTATGACGATGTTGTGGGTGCCGCTGATCGCGGGCAGCGCGGGCGCCGGAAGATCCGGCATGTCGAACGCCTCGGCCCTGGGCTTGCGCAGCCTGCCGCCCTTGACGGTAACGAAGCTGGGGCAGAACCCCTTGAGACAGGAGTAATCCTTGTTGCAACTGGACTGGTCGATCTGCCGCTTGCGGCCCAGTTCGGTATCAAGCGGCACGATCGAGACACAATTCGACTGCACCGAGCAATCGCCGCAACCTTCGCAGACTTCGGGGTTGATCCAGACGCGCCGGTCGGGGTCGGGGAATTGTCCCTTCTTGCGGCGGCGGCGCTTTTCGGCGGCGCAGGTCTGGATATAGAGGATCGCACTGACGCCGCGGGCATCTTCCAGTTGGCGCTGGACGTTCATCATCTCGGCGCGTTCCTCAAAGCGCATCCCCTGGGGAAAGCTCTTGCGGTCCACGTCTTCCTTTTCGTCATAGACCACAATGACCGGATCGACGCCCATCGCCACCAGTTCCCGCGCGATCTGGGGCGCGGTCAGATCGCCCTCGTTGGGCTGACCGCCGGTCATCGCGACGGCGTCGTTATAGAGGATCTTGTAGGTGATATTGGTGCCCGCGGCGATCGCCGCACGGACCGCCAGAATTCCCGAATGATTATAGGTTCCGTCGCCAAGGTTCTGAAAGACATGGCCGCGCGTGCTGAACGGGGCCTCGCCGACCCAGTTGACCCCCTCGCCGCCCATATGGGTGAAGCCGGTCGTCTCACGGCCCATCCACTGCACCATGTAGTGACAGCCGATCCCGGCATAGGCGCGGCTTCCCTCGGGCAGCTTCGTGGACGTATTATGCGGACAACCCGAACAGAACCAGGGCGTTCTGGTCGAAATCTCAGGTGCGTTATCATTGCGGCGCACCTCGGTCAGCCGTTCCAGTCCGGCCTTGATATGTTCGGTCCCGCGCCCCTCTTCGATCAGGATTCCGCCGATCTTCTGCGCGATCATCACCGGATCCAGCGCATAGCGTGTCGGAAACAGTTCCTCGTGGGTTCGGTCGTGCTTCCATCCATGCACCCGCCGGCCGTGGCGGTTGTCGAAGATGGCCTCTTTCAGCTGCACCTCGATCAGCTTGCGCTTTTCCTCGACGCAGACGATGAGATCCAGGTTCTCGGACCATTCCTGCATGGACTTCATGTCCAGCGGCCAGGTCTGCCCGACCTTGTAAGTGGTCAGGCCCAGCCGTTCGGCCTCGGCCTCGTCGATACCCAGCAGCGACAGCGCATGGACCAGATCCAGCCAGTTCTTGCCGGCGGCGACAAAGCCGATCTTGGCACCGGGTTTGCCCCAATGCTTGCGGTCGATGCGGTTGGCACGGGAAAACGCCTCGGCCGCCCAACGCTTGTAATCGATCATCCGCGCTTCCTGCGCCACCGGCGTGTCGCCCAGGCGGATGTTCAGCCCGCCCTCGGGCATGACGAAATCCGGGCTCACGAAATTCAGCCGATGCGGATCGCCGTTCACGACCGCGGTGGCCTCGACCGTGTCCTTCATCGTCTTCAGGCCGGTCCAGACGCCGGCGAAACGCGACAGCGCGAAACCATAAAGCCCAAGATCAAGGATTTCCTGCACCCCCGCAGGCGACAGAACCGGGATATAGGCGTCGATCATGGCCCAATCCGACTGGTGCAGCACGGTCGAGCTTTCGCCGGTATGGTCGTCACCCATCGCCATGACCACGCCGCCATGTCTCGACGAACCCGCCATGTTCGCGTGCCGCATCACGTCGCCGCTGCGATCCACGCCCGGCCCCTTGCCGTACCACAGCGCGAACACGCCGTCATGCTTGCCCTCGCCGCGCAGTTCGGCCTGCTGGCTGCCCCAGATTGCCGTGGCGGCAAGATCTTCGTTCAATCCCGGCTGAAACAGCACGCCGGCTTCCGACAAGCGCTTGCCCTCGCGCATCATTTGCAGGTCCACACCGCCCAGGGGCGAGCCGCGATAGCCGGTCACATAGCCCGCCGTATCCAGACCCGCCGCCTTGTCGCGTGCCGCCTGCATCAGCATCAGCCGAACCAGGGCTTGGGTTCCGTTCAACAAAACGTGGGACTTCGACAGATCGAAGCGGTCGGCCAGCGAGAATTCCTGCTTGCTCATCCTGCGTCTCCTCCGTGCGTGATGGCTTTGGGCGGCATTATAGGTCAGAATTGTTGACCGATGAAGGAAAAAATCCGTGCTTGACGCAGGCGTGTGGGACAGGCAGTTGAAGCGCATCTCTGCAAAAAACGCATGGCTGCCACGCAGGAAACTGACCCTATGGACTGGGACAAGCTCAGAATATTTCATGCCGTGGCCGATGCCGGCAGCCTGACCCATGCGGGCGACACGCTGCATCTGTCGCAATCGGCCGTCAGCCGCCAGATTCGCGCGCTGGAGGAATCGCTGGGCACGACCCTGTTCCACCGTCACGCGCGCGGCCTGATCCTGACCGAGCAGGGCGAACTTCTGTTCGAGGCGACGTCATCGATGGCGCGCAAGCTGGACGGTGCCTCGGCCCGGATTCGCGACAGCGAGGAACATGTCTTCGGCGAATTGAAGGTCACCACCACGGTCGGTTTCGGCACGCTGTGGCTGGCCCCGCGCCTGGTCAAGCTTTACGAAAACTTTCCCGATCTGAAAATCGACCTGATCCTCGAGGAGCGGGTTCTGGATCTGCCCATGCGCGAAGCCGACCTGGCCATCCGCATGAAAGAGCCAAGCCAGTCCGACCTGATCCGGCGCAGGCTGCTGAACATTCGCATGAGGCTGTATGCCACGCAGGAATATCTGGACCACGCCGGTATCCCCGACAGCATCGAGGATCTGACCAGTCACCGGCTGATCTGCCAGAAGCCGGATCAGCCCCAGGTGGCCGCCGGCGCCCGCCTGATCCAGACGGTCATGGCCCAGAACATCACCTCGACCCTGACGGTGAACAACTATTTCGGCGTCCTGCAAAGTGTTCTTGCGAATGTCGGCATCGGCGTCCTGCCGGATTACCTGACCGCTGATCACGATCGTCTCGTGCGGGTTCTGCCCGATACCGAATCGGGCGAGGTTCCGGTCTTTCTGGCCTATCCCGAAGAACTGCGTCAGACGCGCCGCGTCGCGGTCTTCCGCGATTTCGTGCTGCAGGAGATTCAGGCCTATCGCCGCCGGCAAAGCGAGGCGCTCAGCGCCTGAGCGTCCGCACCCACACCGATCTCTACAACTTTCGATTGTAGCCATTCGGCAACTGCATGTCCGCTATGCTGCGGGTGCGGCATGAAAAGACTTGATCCATTCACGGACTGCACATAGATCGTGCTGCGAAGGCGATGACCAGCCTAATCGCTGATCACCTTCAACCTCCCTGTTGGACTTGGGCCGGGCCTTGTGCCCGGCTTCTTTTTTGCCCTGCCGCCGGCCGTGACGCGCGGCCCTTTCCATACCCCGCGTCTGGCCATAAAAGGCGCCTGACTCCACGCGCAGGAAGGGCCGGACATGCAGGAACCGACGATCACCGCCGATCTGATCGCCGCGCACGGGCTGAAGCCCGACGAATACGACCGCATCCTGTCGATCATCGGCCGCGCGCCCAGTTTCACGGAACTGGGTATCTTCAGCGCCATGTGGAACGAACATTGTTCCTACAAGTCCTCGAAGACATGGCTGCGCACGCTGCCCACGGACGGACCGCAGGTGATTTGCGGGCCGGGCGAGAATGCAGGCGTGGTCGATATCGGCGACGGGCAGGCCGTGGTCTTCAAGATGGAAAGCCACAATCATCCCAGCTATATCGAACCGCATCAGGGCGCGGCGACCGGCATTGGCGGGATTCTGCGCGATGTCTTCACCATGGGCGCGCGTCCCATCGCCGCGATGGATTCGCTGTCTTTCGGACGGCCCGAACACCCCAAGACGCCGCATCTGGTCAAGGGCGTGGTGGAAGGCATCGGCGCCTATGGCAACGCGTTCGGCGTGCCGAATGTCGGCGGCGAGGTTCGCTTTCATCGGTCCTATGATGGCAATTGCCTCGTGAACGCCTTCGCGGCCGGACTGGCCGATGCCGACGGGATCTTCTATTCGGCGGCCTCGGGCGTGGGGATGCCGGTCGTCTATCTGGGCGCCAAGACCGGACGCGACGGTGTCGGCGGCGCGACCATGGCCAGCGCCGAATTCGACGACACGATCGAGGACAAGCGCCCCACCGTGCAGGTCGGCGATCCCTTCACCGAGAAATGCCTGCTGGAAGCCTGCCTGGAACTGATGGCCTCGGGCGCGGTCATCTCGATCCAGGACATGGGCGCGGCCGGGCTGACCTGTTCGGCGGTCGAGATGGGCGACAAGGGCGGGCTGGGCATCCGGCTGCAACTGGACGCCGTGCCGCAGCGCGAAACGAACATGACCGCCTACGAGATGATGCTGTCGGAATCGCAGGAACGGATGCTGATGGTCCTGAAACCCGAGAAGGAGGCCGAGGCCCGCGCCATCTTCGAGAAATGGGATCTCGATTTCGCCATCGTGGGCGAGACGATCGCCGAGGATCGTTTTCTGATCCTGCACGGCAACGACGTGAAGGCCGACCTGCCCTTGTCGAAGCTGTCCTCCAGCGCACCGGAATACGATCGGCCCTGGATCGAGACACCGGCCGCCAGACCCTGCGCGCCCCTGCCCCCGATCCGTCCCGTCGAGGCGTTGCGCAAGCTGATCGGCAGCCCCTCTTACGCCCACAAGGGTTGGGTCTGGCAGCAATACGACACGCAGGTCGGGGCCGACACGATCCGGCGACCCGGTCTGGGCGCGGGTGTTGTCCGGGTCCACGGCACCCGGAAGGCGCTGGCCTTCACCGCCGACGTGACCCCTCGTTACGTGCGCGCCAACCCTGTCGAAGGCGGCAAGCAGGCGGTGGCCGAAGCGTTCCGCAATCTTTGCGCGGTCGGCGCTCTGCCCCTGGCCACGACCGACAACCTGAATTTCGGCAATCCCGAAAAGCCGGAAATCATGGGGCAACTGGTCGGGGCCATCAAGGGCATCGGCGAGGCTTGCCGGGCGCTGGATTTCCCTATCGTGTCGGGCAATGTCTCGCTTTACAACGAAACCGACGGCACGGGCATCCTGCCCACGCCCACCATCGGCGGCGTCGGCCTGATCGACGATCTGTCGAACCTGATCGCGGGTCTGCCGTCCGAAGGCGACATTGCCATCCTGATCGGCACCACCCAAGGCCATCTTGGCCAATCGGCGCTGGCGGCCGAGGCGTTCGGGATCGAAACGGGCGATGCCCCCCCCGTCGATCTGGCTGCCGAACGCAGGCACGGCGAATTCATCCGCGCTAACCGGGCCCATTTGCGCGCGGCCACCGACCTGTCGGATGGCGGCCTTGGCCTGGCGGCGTTCGAGATGGCCGAGGCGGCGGGCATCGGACTGCGCCTGGACTCCGACGACATCGCCGGGCTCTATGCCGAGGATCAGGCCCGCTACCTTGTCGCCTGCGACGCGGAGGGCGCGGCGGCGCTGCTGCGGGCGGCCGAAGCAGCGGGCGTTCCCGCCGCTCAGGTCGGCAGCTTCGGCGGCGTGGCCGTCCAGATGGGCGAGGACGCAGGCGATCTGGCCGACTTGTCAAGGCTTTACCGCAGCGCCTTTGCCTCGGCGATTGGCGGCGACAGGCCCGATCACGCATGAATGTCCGCGCGCCCGCAGGCTACGCCGCGATCATCACGGCGGCGGGTCGCGGCAGCCGCGCCGGCGGCGCAATTCCCAAGCAATGGCGCGAGCTTGCGGGCCGAACGGTCCTGGCCCGCGCCATCGCGGCCTTTGCCGGCTTCGACCGGGTGATCCTTGTCGTCCACCCCGACGACATGGCCCGCGCCATCCGGGCTTTCTCCGGCTCCGTCGCCATCGTCGCCGGCGGCGAGACCCGCACGGCCAGCGTTCGCGCGGGCCTGGCGGCCCTGGAAGGCGGCGCCACCAGCCATGTCCTGATCCATGACGGCGCCCGTCCGCTGGTCCCCGATGCGGTCATCAGGGGCGTGATCGAGGCGCTGCAATCGGGCGCTCAGGCCGCTGCCCCGGCCCTGCGCGTCACCGACGCGCTGTGGCGCGGCGCCAACGGGCTTGTCGCCGCCACAGCCCCCCGCGACGGGCTTTATCGTGCGCAGACCCCTCAGGGTTTTGCCCTGGACCAGATATCCGCGGCGCACCGCTTCCATGCCGGCGAGGCCGCCGATGATGTGGAACTGGCCTTGGCCAACGGCCTGACGGTTGCGGTCACGCCCGGCAGCGAGGACAATCTGAAGATCACATGGCCCGAAGATTTCAGCCGGGCCGAACGTATCCTGGGGGCCCGAATGGATATTCGCCTTGGCAATGGCTTCGATGTCCACGCCTTCGGGCCGGGCGATCATGTCTGGCTATGCGGTGTCAGCATTCCTCACGATGCCGGGCTCGTCGGTCATTCGGACGCCGATGTGGGCATGCATGCCCTGACCGATGCCATCTATGGCGCGCTGGCCGAGGGTGACATCGGCCGACATTTCCCCCCCTCGGACCCTCAATGGAAGGGCGCGGACAGCGCCGTGTTCCTGCGCCACGCGGCCGATCTGGCCCGCGAGCGTGGCTATGGCTTCGGCAATTGCGACGTGACCCTGATCTGCGAGGCGCCCCGGATCGGCCCCCATGCCGCCGCCATGCAGGACCGGCTGGCGCGGATCATGCGGATCGACCCGGCACGGATCAGCGTCAAGGCCACCACATCGGAACGGCTGGGCTTTACCGGGCGGCGCGAGGGGATCGCGGCCATCGCCACTGCCGCGCTGATGAAAGGATAAATGATGGAGCGTCTTTTCTGCACATGGTTCGGTGTCGGCCTGCTGCGACCCGCGTCCGGCACATGGGCTTCCGCCGTGGCCATCGCCCTTGGCCTTCTGATCTACCGGATCGGGCATTTTCCGCTGCTGGCCATTGCGACCATCGCCGCGACCGCCCTCGGCTTCTGGGCGGTGCCGCGCTATACAGCCGGCATGGCCGATCCGGACCGCAGCGAGATCGTCATCGACGAGGTCGCGGGCCAGTGGCTGGCGCTGTGCTTTCCGGCGGCGGGCTTTTTCTTCGCCGATCTGCCGCGCGAAAGCTTTCCCTATCCCGGCTGGGTGGCGGCGTTCCTGTTCTTCCGCCTTTTCGACATCTGGAAGCCCTGGCTGGTCGGCCGCGCCGACCGGGAAGGCGGCGTGCGCGGCGTGATGCTGGATGATCTCTGGGCGGGGCTTTTCGCCGGCATCGCCATCGTCATCGCCGCAGGCATCGCGCATGGGTTGCTGATATGAGCCTTGCCGGCGACGTTCTGGCGGCCGCCCGCGCCCGCCGCGCAAGGATCGCCACCGCCGAAAGCTGCACCGGCGGGCTGATCGCCGGCGCGCTGACCGAGGTGGCGGGATCCTCGGATGTCGTGGATCGCGGCTTTGTCACCTATTCCAACGCCGCCAAGCAGCAGATGCTGGGCGTCGGGGCCGATACGCTGCAAGCCCAGGGCGCGGTCAGCGAGGCGGTCGCGGCCCAGATGGCTCTGGGCGCGCTGTCGCGATCCGAGGCGACGCTGACCATCGCGGTGACGGGTATCGCCGGCCCCGGCGGGTCAGAACACAAGCCCGAGGGCCGGGTCTGTTTCGGCATCGCCGATGCTTTCGGGGTCCGGACCGAGACGGTCGAGTTCGGCGCCATCGGGCGCGGACAGGTCCGCGCGGCGACGGTCGATCACGCGCTGAACCTGATCCTGGCGCGCCTGCGCGCATAACCGCGTCTCAGCCTGCGATCAGCGCCGCGAATTCCTCGATCTGGGCCTCGGGCGTGTTCCAGGCCGTGACCAGCCGCAGAGGAACCGGATCCAGCCCCTCGGCCGATTTGTCGGGCCACAGGTGGTAGATCGCGCCGGCCGCCCGTGCGCGCCTGTGCAGTTCGGCCGGAAGCGTCGCGAAAACCGCATTGGTCTGGACCGGCGCCAGCAGATCTCCACCCGCCGCCAGCACGGCCTCGGCCAGGCGCGCGGCGCGCGCATTCGCCTGCGCGGCCAGATCAAGCCAAAGTCCGCCTTCTGCCAGCGCCAGCATCTGCGCGGCCAGAAACCGCTGCTTGGAAAAGACATGACCCGATTGCTTGCGTCGATAATCAAAGCCCTCGGCCAGGGCCGGATCGAAAAACACCACCGCCTCGGCCGCCATCGCCCCGTTCTTGGTGCCGCCGAAACACAGCACATCGACGCCCGCCCGCCATGTCAGATCGGCCGCCGAACAGCCCAGCGAGGCCACCGCATTGGCAAACCGGGCGCCGTCCATGTGCAGCGGCACGCCGGCCTCGTGTGCGACCCGCGCAAGCGCCGCGACCTCGCCGGGCCCGTAGATCGCGCCCCATTCCGTCGCTTCGGTGATCGAGACCATCGCATTGCGCCCGCCGGTCAGGCCGCCGCCCGCGCCGCGCCGAAGGGCTTCGGCCAGCGGCGCGGGCGCGACCCGGCCGGCGTCACCCGGCAGCCCGATCAGCTTGCCGCCATGGCTGAAGAATTCCGGCGCCCCGCATTCGCTGGTCTCGACATGGGCATCCTGATGACAATAAATGCGCCCACCCGCAGGGCAAAGCTGGGCGCAGACCAGCGCATTGGCGGCCGTCCCGGTCGCCACGAAGCGCACCACCGCCTGCGGGGCATCCAGTGCCGCACGGATCGCGGCCTCGGCCCGCCTCGTCACATCATCCGCGCCATAGGCCATCATCGCACCGTCATTGCAGGCGACCAGCCCCGCCATGACCGCGGGATGCGCGCCCCAGGCATTGTCGGACGAAAAGTTCACGACGGATCCTCGATGATATGTTCCTCCCAGTCATCCTCGGACAATTCAGTCTCGCTGATGGTCCAGCCGCGCACGCTGACGCCCGCGCGATGCACCGATTCAGGATCGCCCGAGATCAGGTGATGCCAATCGTAGAGCGGCTTGCCCTCGGCGCGCAGGCGATAGGCGCAGGTCGCCGGCAGCCACCAGGCGATGTCCTTCAGCTTCTTCGGCGTCAGGACCACGCATTCCGGCACATAGCGATGGCGGTCGGCATAGGACATGCAGCGGCAGTCCTGACCGTCCAGCAGCTTGCAGGCGACGCGCGTGAAGGCCAGTTCCTCGGTATCCTCGTATTCGATCTTGTTGAGGCAGCATTTCCCGCAGCCATCGCAGAGCGCCTCCCATTCGGCGGGGGTCAGGCGCTCCAGCGGCATGTCCCAGAACCGATCGCGCATCATGCGCCCGCAAGGATCGCGCGGGCATCTTCGGCGTCCCGCGCGATCTGGTCGATCAACGCATCCACACTGTCGAACCTTGCCTCGTCGCGCAGGAAATCGACCAGCGCGACGGACAAATGCTGGCCGTAGAGATCGCCGTCGAAATCGAACAGATGCACTTCCAGATTGGGGGCGTTGCGGCCGAACATCGGGCGCACGCCCAGGCTTGCGACGCCCTGGCAGGACAGCCGCTCGGGGCCGGTCAGCACATCGACCAGCACGGCATAGACGCCAAGACGCGGCAGGTGCAGATTCTCGACCTGCATATTCGCCGTGGGCCAGCCGAAATCATGCCCGCGCTTGTCGCCGTGAACCACCTCGCCCTCGATCCGATGCCAATGGCCCAGCATCGTCTCGGCCTCGCGGACCCGGCCCTCGGCCAGAGCGGTGCGGATCGCGGTCGAGCTGTAGTCGCGTCCCTTCACGCCCACCAGCGGCACGGCGGTGACGCCGAAACCCATATGACGGCCCAGTTCTGCCAGGGTTGCGGCATTGCCCGCGCGTTTCTTGCCAAAGCAGAAATCGGCGCCCACGGTGACATGGCCGACGCCAAGCCCGTCCACCAGAACCTCGCGCGCGAAAGCCTCGGGTGACAGGCCGGCCAGAACCGGGCCGAAGGGCAGTTCGTAAAGCTGCTCGACCCCCAGCCGGGCCAGCCGATTGGCGCGGGATTCCGAATTCATCAGCCGGAAGGGCGGCGCGTCGGGGGCGAAGAATTCGCGGGGATGCGGTTCGAAGGTGATGACGCCCAGGGGTGCGTCAAGTGCCTCGCGGGCCGCGTCGATCACCGCACGATGGCCCAGATGGATGCCGTCGAAATTGCCCATCGCAACGGTCGCGCCGCGCGCATTGGCTGGCAATCCGACCCAATCGTGATGGATTTGCAAACGCGCCCCCTTCGAGGGGCGCAACCGCCCCTTCAGTCGAACTTGCGGCTTGGGGCCAGCACGACCGCCTCGCCTTTCAGCACGAGCGTATCGCCCACCAGACATCGGGTTGCAAGCGTGACCCGCCGTTTCGCGTGGTCGATCGCATCGACCGTCACCTCGGCCCGGACCACGTCGCCGGGCCTGACCGGGGCCATGAATTTAAGCGTCTGGCCCAGGTAGACGGTGCCGTGACCGGGAAGCTGTTCGCCGATCACGGCCGAGACCAGTCCGGCCGTCAGCATCCCATGCGCGATCCGCCCCTCGAAGATCGTGTCCTGCGCATAGGCATCGTCCAGATGCACCGGATTGCGGTCTGTCGAAACCTCGGCGAACAACTCGATATCGCGATCGGTGATCCGCTTCTGAAGATGGCGGGTCATGCCGATTTCCAGATCCTCGATGACGATCGTGCCGCGGGGAAGATTGTCCAGCATCGGGGTGTCCATCTGATGTAAGCCAGAATCCTTCATCGTCATGCTGCATAGCAGCAAAACAGACTTCGCGCAATAAAGTATCACGAATACCGTATAAAAGGATAGTTTTGTTTCTCGGCCAGCGCGTCAAGCTCCTCCGCTATCGGCCTTTGCCCGCAGTCTGGCGGGAAACGCTCAGCGCAGCCGGCCGATGCTGTAGGCGGGGCTGGCCTGATGTTCGGCCAGCCATTCGCGCAACAATTCGGAATCGGGGTTTTCGACATCCGGGCCGAACGCCTCGGCAGCAAGGCCGCCGGTCACGAAAAGGCAATCGATCCCCTCTTGCGCGGCGCCCAGCACATCGGTGCGGATGCCGTCGCCCACTGCGAGCACGCGCGCCTTCTTGTCCAGCCCCAGCAGCCGGCGCGCGCGGTCGTAGATCGGCGGATGCGGCTTGCCGAAATAAAAGGCCTCGCCGCCCAGATCCTCGTAGAATTCGGCCAAGGCGCCGGCGCAGTAAATCCGCGTCTCGCCCATGTCGACGACCACATCGGGATTGGCGCACAGCATCCGCAGGCCGCGTTCGCGCGCCAGCAGGAACCGGGCGCGGTAATCCTCGGGCGCCTCGGTGCTTTCGTCAAAGGGGCCGGTCGCGATGATACCCTCGGCCTCGTCCAGAGGCACCCGCGTGATTGGCGGTGCATCGGTCCATTCGGGCGGGATATCGGTAAAGAACCCGTCATCCTTCGGCGTGCCCAGATGCCAGACCCTGCGTCCGACCGCGCCCGCAAACATCGCATCCTGGGTCGCATCGCCCGAACTGATCACCATGTCCCAGGCATCGCGCGGCACCCCCATGCGGTCCAACTGCGCGATCACATACTGGTTCGGACGCGGCGCATTGGTCATCAGCACCACACGCCCGCCGCCGCGGCGGAACCCTTGCAGCGCCGCGACGGCGGCCGGATAGGGATGCTTGCCGTTGTGCAGGCAGCCCCAGAGATCGCAGAACAGCACCTCGTAATGCGGGCCGATCCGTGCCAGCCGGTCGATGATGCAGGTCATCAGAGTGCGAGGACCGGGATGATCTGCTTCTTGCGGCTCATCACGCCGGGCAAAACGATGCTGTCGCCGGTGACCGTCACGCCAAAACTTTTCTCGGCGATCCGCCTGACGGCATCGTTGGGAACAAGCAGCGTGGCCTCTTGCTTCAGGATATCGACGATGAACAGCAGAACCTGTTCGGCCCCGTCGGCCTGCGCCACGGCCGGCATCGCGGCCATCAGCCCGGCCTTGCGGTCCAGCAGGACCTGCGGCGCCGTGGTTTCCAGAACCGACACGCGCAGTTGCGTGCCGTCCAGCTTGTATTCCTTGCTGTCCATGCGCAGCAATTGATCATCGGCAAAAGCGCTGACATCGGATTTCGCGGCAAACATCTCGGCCGCGTATTCGGCGATGTCGATACCCAGATCCGCGGCCAGTCTTTCCGCCAGGGCGCGGTCATGGGGGGTGGTCGTCGGGCTGCGGAATTCCAGCGTGTCCGACAGGATGCAGGTCAGCATCGCGGCCTTGACGCCTTCGGGCGCGCGGTCGGCATCCTCGCCCATCAGATCGTGCAGGATGGTCGCGGTGCAGGCCAAGGGACGGATGGTGATGTTGATCGGCGTGCGGGTCTTGATGCCGCCGGCCAGCATGTGATGGTCGATGATCTCGATCACATCGGCGTCGTTGATGCCGTCGGGCAATTCGGCGGGGTTGTTGGTGTCCACGATGACGCATTTCTCGCCCGGCTCAAGCGCCGTCAGGATCTCGGGCTTGTCGAGGTTCCAGCGCGTCAGCATCCAGCCGGCTTCGGTATTGGGTTCGCCCAGAAGCACTGGCTTGGCGGGGGTCTGCCGGATCTCGTTCAGATACCAGGCCCAGACGATGGGAGACCCGGTCGAGTCCGTATCGGGAGAGGTATGGCCGAAAACCTTGATCATGGGGCACCTTTGCGGATTTCAGAAGTCGCGCGCCTTATAGGGCTGCGGTCTGGCGATGTCCACGCAGGCAGGGCACGCAGGACAAGCGCGGTGCAGGATTGCCCTGTGGCGTCCCGGCAGCAGAGACTGTCGCGCGATGTCCGCGCAGCGAACAGGGCCGTGATCGTCGCAAAAAAGGCGCCCCCGGCGGGACGCCTTTTCAGATGTCCGGGATCTGGCAGGCTCAGGCCGCTCGCGACAACAGAACCTGATCGACGCGCTGCTGCGCGGCCCCCTCGTCCAATCCGCCGACGGCCGCGACCTCGCGGGTCAGCCGGTCCAGCGCGGCTTCGTAGAGTTGACGTTCGGAATAGGATTGCTCGCGCTGATCGTCGCTGCGATGCAGGTCGCGGACGACCTCTGCGATCGACATCAGGTCGCCGGAATTGATCTTCTGCTCGTATTCCTGGGCACGGCGCGACCACATGGCACGCTTGACTCGGGCCTTGCCCTTCAGCGTGTCCAGCGCGCGTTCCACCAGATCCGGGCTGGACAGGCTGCGCATTCCGATCTCGCTGGCGCGGGCGGTGGGCACACGCAGGGTCATCTTGTCCTTGTCGAACGAGATGACGAACATTTCCAGCCGAAGTCCCGCGACCTCTTGTTCTTCGATCGAAACAATGCGACCCACGCCATGGGCCGGATAGACGACGAAATCGTCGGGGCGGAATTCGCTTTTCTTGGTCTTGGACATATGGCTTCCTCTAGGTGGCGCCCCGACACGCGGTGCGCAAAAAGCCGACAGCGGCGGCTGCCGCCTTCGGCTGATCTTGGTTTTTGTCATTGCCTACGCCGGCAGCAGCGCAGGGTTTGGCATCATGGGCGCGCATCCTCGGGGCCTCTGACTCCCGTCAGATGCGAATGTGAAATGAACATAGCATAAATTCGACTGCAAAAAAAGCGTCACGAAAACAGACCGATCTGTCCGTTCGGACAGATTTTCAGGGCGAGAAGTCAAGGACTTCGCAAGCCCGGGGCGAAACGGCACGATTCATCCCGCAGGCGAATCACCCGTCGGTTCGGTTTCGCAACTGGCGAAAATCAGTCGCCTTCGCCCGGCGCTTCCGAGAAATATGTCTCGAGCTTGTTCTCGACCCCGTCCATTTCCTCGGCGTTCGGCATCGGCTCGCGCTTCTGGGTGATGACGGGCCAGAGTTCGGAATATTTCCGGTTGAATTCGACCCATTTTTCCATATCCGGTTCGGTATCCGGACGGATCGCGTCGGCCGGGCATTCCGGTTCGCAGACGCCGCAATCGATGCATTCATCGGGATGAATGACCAGCGCATTCTCGCCCTCGTAGAAACAATCGACGGGGCAGACCTCGACGCAATCGGTGTATTTGCACATGATGCAATTATCGGTCACGACATAGGTCATCTGAAACTCCGCTTCCGTCCGCCGCGACAGTTACGCCCGCGCCCGACATCATTCAAGTCCGGGTGGGGTGAAAAGACCGCCGTTCCCGACTGGTGCGGATGCCCGGAACGCATGTTCAGCGGCCCGGCTATCCGTCAAAATCCTGTCCCTCGCCGCCTGCCGGCGCGTCCAGATCGGCATAGAGCGCCTGAGCCTCGGCGGCAGGACCGCGGCGGGCCCCAAGCGCCAGTATTTCGACGCTTCGCAGCTTGCCATGGGCCGAAATGACCAGCCTGTCGCCCGGCTTTACATTCCGGCCGGGCTTGCGGCAGGGCTGACCATTCAGCCTGATGCCGCCGCCCTCGATCCGTTCGGCGGCAAGACCGCGCGATTTGAAAAGCCGCGCGTGAAACAGCCATCGGTCCAGTCGCAGCGCGCCGGGGTGGTCCGTCACTTCTTGTCTTTAAGCGCCGCCAGCACCGCGAAAGGACTGTCGGGATCGGCTTTCTTCTCGGGGCGCGCGCTGAAGGTCCGCGGGCCGCGATCCTGATGCGGCTTGCCGCCCTTCTTGCCCTTGCCCTGCGGCTTGCCGCCGTCACGGTGGGGCTTGCCACCGTCATGGTGGGGCTTGCCGCCGTCACGGTGGGACTTGCCGCCGTCGCGGTGGGGCTTGCCGCCCTCTCCCCGCGTTTCTTGCTGGCCCTCGTCGCGCCGCGGCCCCCGGCG
>CEOS01034648.1_pt1 | contig 15421 bp, 14 predicted proteins | sample 530601 | NCBI WGS metagenome assembly CEOS01 (sample SAMEA2620666, study PRJEB7988) | marine metagenome | biome: marine biome (ENVO:00000447); feature: mesopelagic zone (ENVO:00000213); material: "saline water (ENVO:00002010), including plankton (ENVO:xxxxxxxx)" | depth 1000 m
GCCGGATCTGATCGTCGCGGCCCTTCTGTCAGGCCTTTTCCTGCGCTCCTCGTGGGCAATCACGCTGCAGGCGATAGAAGAATTGAAGACTGTAAAGCGAAACAGGGAGATTGCTTCCGAAGTCACGCGGTGAAGTATTGCGTCTCAACAAGCTTGCAGTCTGCTGTGTTCGACTTGGCGGCCGGGATTTCAACAGAACTTCCCGGTCATTCTTTCAAGAGCGGGCATCTGGCTTGCTGGCGTCTGCGATGCTCATCATATATTACAAATCGACTTGTTGCGCGTCCCGGCCCTTTCAGAAAGGCGGGCACTAACGCGGTATACACGTATACATCAAGAGACTTTCACTACCTGGCCCAAGCGGGTTGGAACGATTGAAATTTCTTGGGTGACCAAGAAACCTTGAACATATCAGATATTGGATGGCCATTATCCCACATAGACGGACTCCAACATGGCTGTTTGCGCAACATTGGCACCACTGCCATGCGTTCGCAGAGGATTAGCCAGGCTAAGACTTGTACCACCACCCACTAAGCCGCAGAATTTTCGTATACCGCAATCTTGGTACAGAAATGTGGGACAGAAGTGATGGCGCACCGGCTTAAACCTGGCGCTGAAGATGTGCTCCGAAAGTTCGCAAGTGAGCTCATATCAGGCGAAGATACTGACCGAAGGTGTCCGCCAGTACCAGATTTGTCCGTGGACCACGTCAATATCGAAACGCACCGCATAATTCGCAGATCAGAACTGAAGCGCCTGGTCCCCCTGTCCGCCACGACGATCTACGAACTGGAACGGAAGGGCGAATTCCCCAGACGCTTCTATCTCACACCTCGCTGTGTCGTCTGGTCGCTGGAGGAGGTTCTCGGGTGGATCGAGACTCGGAAGAACGAAACAGACCGCTCCAAAGTATGCCACCCTGATGTGACCGAACGCCGCTACCGGCCCGTCACATCATCTCGGCCCTGAGTCACATCTTTGCCCCGATGGAGTATATGGCCATATTCTCGGGCACGAGCACTGCTCTGCGACTTTTTCCTTCGACCCAGGCATCAATCATATCCGCCCATTCCTGAAGCATATGCCGGCGCTGGTCTGCATATTCAGCCTTGTTGTAGATGCCCCGCGATGACCGCCGATCCTCGTGCGCAAGGCCCTTCTCGATCCAGTCCCGATTGAAGCCGAGCTCATTGAGCAAAGTCGACCCCGTGCGCCTCAAATCATGGATCGTGAAACGTTCCATGGGCAGCTCCGTTTCCTGAGCCACCTTCCAGACCGCATCAGTGATCCGGTTGAAGGCCGCGTTGGATACAGGACGGAAGCTGTCATAGCGGGACGGGAAAACGTAGCGAGACCCACCGGCACAGGTCTTCAGGGCATACAGGATATCAAGCGCTTGTGTGGAGAGATAGACATTGTGATCCAGCCCGGTCTTCATCCGCTTCTTCGGGATCGTCCAGACAGCATCGGTAAAGTTGATTTCATCCCAGGTGGCGTGCGTGACTTCGGACTTTCGCTTCAGCGTCAGCAGGATGAATTTTACACCCAGCTTGAGCGTCGGGTTGGCTGCGACCTGATCCAGAATACGATACGTGATGCGGATTTCGAGCGGTGAGAGAGATCGCTCCCGTGGCCGGAGCCGTCCAATGGCAACAGAAGGAACATCGTCGGCAGGGTTGTCGATCTTCACACCTTGCAGCCGGGCGAAATCGAAGATCAGTTTGGTAAATTCGCGAACATGCAGCGCAGTCGATGGCGCGCCCCGCTTCTTCACCCTGATACAGAGTTCACGCAGGTCCTCAGACTGGATCTCTGGAAGCAGGCATTTGCCGAAGGCCGGGATGAGGTCACGCTGCACGATCGCCCGCCGCATATCCCGGGTACTGTCGGCAATCTCCTCCCGCTCCAGCCATGCATTGGCCATCTCTTCAAATGTGCCCCCTTTGAAGCGTCTCTGCTTTTCACGCTTCTTTTCCTTGGCCGGGGACTGCCCCTGTTCGATCATCAGTTTCGCGTCCCGCAAACGTTCCCGGGCCACAGCCAGTGAGATTCCGTATCGCCCATAACGACCGATGGTAAGCGTCTCTCGCCGACCGTTGATCCTGTAATCGAACCGGAACGTCACCGTCCCCGTAGGCGAGACAGCTGCGTAGAGTCCGTCCCGGTCCGTTACTTTGTACATTTTCTCTTTTGGTTTCAGCGCCTTGAGCGCGATGTCTGTCAGCATTACGACCCCGCATCACCATCAAAATACCGTCAGGTCAAAATGACCGGTATCTCAATTTTTTCTCCAATCTTTTCAGCATTTTAGCTGAGAAAAATACCGTCAGGCACTGATTTCGACCTGACGGTAATTGAAGATTAGCCGATGAAGCGGTGATCGAATACTGTCACCCTATACCGTTTCGCGCATACGCTGGAGGGCGATAGAGGCCGATAGGCAGCGAAACCAAACGCCACCTTAAGCACTGATTTAATTGTATTTAATTGAGAATTCGGATAGTCCCCGAAAGGCGGCGGATTATTCCCACTCAATCGTGCCGGGCGGCTTGCTGGTCACGTCATAGACCACGCGGTTCACGCCCTTCACCTCATTGATGATGCGGGTCGCGACGCGGCCAAGGAAGGCGTGGTCATAAGGGTAATAGTCCGCCGTCATCCCGTCGGTGGACGTCACCGCCCGCAGGGCCAGCACGGCCTCATAGGTGCGCTCGTCGCCCATCACGCCGACCGTGTTGACCGGCAGCAGCACCGAGAAAGCCTGCCAGATCTCGTCATAGAGCCCAGCCGCCTTGATCTCCTCGATATAGATCGCATCCGCCTTGCGCAGCGTGTCCGCCTTCTCGCGCGTAATCTCGCCCGGTATGCGGATCGCAAGGCCCGGCCCCGGAAACGGGTGGCGTCCGATAAAGCTCTGCGGCAGGCCAAGCTCGCGGCCGAGCGCGCGCACCTCATCCTTGAAGAGCTCCCGCAGCGGCTCGACCAGCTTCATGTTCATGCGCTCTGGAAGGCCGCCGACATTGTGGTGGGACTTGATGGTCACCGACGGCCCGCCAATCGCCGAAACGCTCTCGATCACATCCGGGTAGAGTGTGCCCTGCGCCAGGAAATCGGCGCCGCCAATCTTCTTCGCCTCTTCCTCGAACACATCGATGAAAAGGCCGCCAATCGTCTTGCGCTTCTTCTCCGGGTCCGAAATCCCTTCCAGCGCGCCAAGAAACGTCTCGCTCGCATCCACATGGACGAGCGGGATATTGTAATGGTCCCGGAAAAGCCCGACGACCTCCTCACTCTCATTGAGGCGCATCAGCCCATGGTCGACATAGACGCAGGTCAGCTGGTCACCGATGGCCTCATGGATCAGCACGGCGGCGACAGACGAGTCCACGCCCCCTGAAAGCCCACAGATCACCCGGCCCTCGACGACCTGTTTGCGGATCTTCTCAATCGCTTCCTCACGATAGGCTGCCATGGTCCAGTCGCCGGACAGCCCTGCAATCCTGTGCGTGAAATTGCGCAGCATGTCGCGGCCATGCACCGTATGCACAACTTCCGGGTGAAACTGCGTGCCATAGAAGCGGCGCTCAAGGTCTGCGATGATGGCGAGCGGCGCGCCCGGGGATTTCGCGATGACGCCAAAGCCCGGGGCGAGCTCCGCGACATGGTCGCCATGGCTCATCCAGACTTCTTCCTTGGCGTCCTCACCGCCGAACAGGCCGTCCAGCAGCTCGCTTTCCGTCACCTGCTCGATAAAGGCGCGTCCGAACTCGCGGCTGGTACCGCTTTCCACCTTGCCGCCCAGCTGCTCCATCATGACCTGCTGGCCGTAGCAGATGCCCAGCACCGGCACGCCGCGCTCGAACACCGCCTGGTCGGCGCGGGGGCTGTCTTCCCAGGTGACGCTGGCCGGCCCGCCCGACAGGATGATGGCCTTTGGATCAAACGCGTCCAGAAACGCGGCATCTACCTTGTTGAAGGGATGGATCTCACAATAAACGCCGCTTTCGCGAAGGCGTCGTGCAATCAACTGGGTCACCTGAGAGCCAAAATCGACGATCAGGACGTGCTCGTGCTTGTCTGCAACGGAATCGGGTGAACTGGCCATGTTGCCTCCTAGCGTCTAATCCTGAAGGCTGGAAGAGGTGCGGGTGAGAGTAAGAGGGCGAAAAACATGACCGACAAGCAGGCTGAGGCACGCGGCTATGCCGCAGAGGGAATGCAGGCCCTGCAGCGCCGCGATGCAAAAGGCGCCGAAGCGGCTCTGACCAAGGCAATCGCGCTTGACTGGCCCGGCCCGGATATCTGGGTGGCGCTCTCTTTCGCAAAGTCCCTGCAAGGGGACATGGCCGGCCGCATCTCCGCCATCGAAAAAGCGCTTGAGATCGAACCGGCAAGCGTGCGCGCCCGGCTCCATCTTGGTCAGGCGCTTGTCGGATCGGGGCGCGGCAAGGAAGCCGAAGCGGAATTCCGCCAGGGCCTCGCCGGGGTCACGCCAGAGCTGAAACGCAATCCTGAGATTAACCAGCTCACCCATGCAGCAGAGGCCTACCTTGCCGAACACGGCGCGCCCGAGCCGCCTGAAGAGGCACCGGATGGGATGCAGGAGGCCTTCGACGCCTTCATCGAGCAGCATGATATCGGCAGCGCCCCCGATGACGATCTCTTCCGCCAGAGCCTCGACCTGCTCTCCGGCCGCGCCCAGCACTATCCCTCCAGGCCGACACGCTATTTCTATCCCGGCCTCCCTGGCCGCCAGTTCTACCCCACAAGCCGCTTCGACTGGGCCAGCCCCCTCGCCGCCGCGACAGGGGATATTCGCGCAGAGCTTCAGGCCCTGCTCAGCAAACAGGCCGCCGCCGACGCCGGCTTTGCGCCCTATGTCGAGAAGACCGGACGCGAAGGTGTCTCTCTCTCCCACCCGTTGCTCGACAATCCCGACTGGAGTGCCTTCTATCTTATCAAACAGGGCCAGCGCATTGAGGAGAATATCAGGCGCTGCCCGAAGACCTGGGCCGCCATTGAGGCCATTGGCGACGCGGCAAACCCGGCCCCTGCCCCTTCTGTCCTCTTCTCCCTGCTTCAACCCGGCGCCGCGATCCCGCCCCATCATGGGCAGATCAATACCCGCCTTATCTGCCATCTTCCCATCGTCCTGCCGGGCGATTGCGGCTTGCGTGTCGGCAACGAGACGCGTGAATGGAAAGACGGGGAGGTCTTCATCTTCGATGACACGGTCGAGCATGAAGCCTGGAACAATAGCGACCAGCCACGCTATGTGCTGATCTTCGAAATCTGGCACCCGGACCTCTCGCAGCGCCAGCGCCGCCTCCTCACCGACTTCTTTAAACTGGCGCAAAGCCGCGTCGCTGGCACGGGCTGACGTGAAAATTGCCTTTTTGTGCGAAAGCAGTCCTTAAATATTCGCACGGCAAATATGAAATATGTTTTCTGGCCGCTCGATATGCCTTCTGACGACGCTGGGCGCCCTCATTCCTGCGGCCAGCGCGCAAGACGAATGTTCCGCGCTCGACCCGCTCCTCTCTACCGTCGATACCGTCCATGAAATCCGGCTCGATCGCCCGGGCACGATGGAAGAGGAGCTGCTGACCGATCTGGCATTCAGCCTCGCGGCAGTCTCCCTGACAGACATCTACAGCCACACCGACGGCCCTTCGGCGGAAGGCGAGCGCGAGGCCCTGACGCGCTATGTGGACGCCCTTCGCAAGGCGGTCGGACGGCAGGTTCCAGCCCGGGAACTTCGCGCACAAGTCATATTCAAGCAGGACGTCCCTCCCGGCGCCCGGCGTGAGCTGAGCCGGCTCCAGCAACAGCTCGGATGCCTGGAGGAGCCGCCGGTCCAGACCTCACCTCCAAAAGAGGCCGCCCCGCCCCAGTATGAAGCGCGTCCTTTGGGGCCCCTATCGCTCGACGCACAACACCAGCCCTCCGGTCCCCGGCGTCTTCAGGCCCTGCAGCTGGACAACGCCTACGATCCGGCGGCGCGGAAGGTGGAGTTCGAGCGTGCCAGCCATCTTTACAGCTGGGCGCTTCCGGCCCTTTCTACCCTTATCCTTCTTGGATGTTTCGGCACCTGGCTCCATCCGCGGATACGCCGCTGGCGCCTGCGCGATGAACGGCGCACCTGTTATGTCCACGTCCCCATCCGCTATGGCGGCAGGGCCTATACGATGACGATTATCGACTACACACCGGACGGCCTGCGTCTCAAGCATGACGGACGGATTGGCCGGCGGCGGCGCATTTCACTGCACCTGGAAGAGAGCTGGATCAAGGGCAAGGTGGCCTGGTCAAACAGCGTCCATGCCGGTGTGGGGCTTTTCTCTCCCATGACGCCAGAGCAGATCTCATATCTCGCCGGTGAAAGCATCGCAGGAAGTGCCGAGCGATGCGGGGAAGAGATCAGCGTCGCCTAAATGTCAGGCCCAACAAGATCCTCCGGCCAGCCAAACTGCCGTGGATGAAGGTGAAAACTGATCTTCCCGTCGGCCTTCGTCCCAAGGCGGATGAAACGGCGCAGCAGGCCCTTTTCCTCTGTCGCAGTCACAACGCTTCGCGGAATCGCCAGCGGCGGATGCGCCCAGCGAAACAGAAAATGCGGGTTCAGCCACAGCGTATCGTCCGTGAACTGGGCCCACAGCATGCCGCGATAGTGCACGCGCGGGAAACGGCCCCGGCCCAGAGTGACCAGCATCAGGCGCTTGCCATCAAAGCCTTCCGGCACCTCGCTTTGGTACACACGGGCCAGTGTGCGCCACCCACTCGCCCAGGAGAGAAAGACGACGATCCCCACCCATAACGCGCCAAAGAAGACGGGAAAGGCGAGGATGATGATCCAGGCCATCAGGCCGCGCTGCCCGCCTGAAGCGCGCGCTCGCGGAACCCATTCAGCAGGCTGACAAGCCTGGACCCGTTGATCCGGTAGGGTTCGGTCAGTCTCACCTTCCCATACATGAGAAGCCCGGCCATGCGTGGCAGTGCCCGGCGTTTCTGGTCACTCAGTTTGAAGGCCACCTGCCGCGAGGCCGGCATCCCCCGCCCGCCCATATGGTGAAGGCTGAATTCGCTGACCTCGGACCAGCCGATCTTGCCCAGCGATTTGAACTCGCTTGATTCGAACCCCTCCGCGTCCAGCGACAGCCAGGACCGCTTGAACAGCGCGGCCGACGCACCGATCAGCGTGGTCATGGAGAAAAAGACCGTCAGCCAGACATTGATCTCTTCGGCTGGTCCATTGCCGGTCCACCGCATGGCCGTAAGCATGGTGGCAAACAGCGCGCTCGCCCCTGCCAGCACCAGATACTGACGGTTTGTTGACTGCAGATGGATATGGTCGGGAAGCTCGCGTTTCATACCGACAGAAAAGCACCGATTCCGGCCTGAAGCCTATCCTGCAGGGCAGGTTTACGCCTTGCGCATCACCGCAAAGAAGAACCCGTCCGTTCCGGCGCTGCGCGGTGTCAGGCGGACGGACGTCCCACCCTTGCAGCCTGCCGTCACAGTCGCCGCGCCTTCCTCCGTCAGCAGATCCGACGCAATGACTTCCTCAGCCGCGTTCACCTGCTGAAAGCTGTCATGGCGCGACAGGAAATCTGCCACCCGGTCCTCATCTTCCTCGATCAGGAAGGAGCACGTCGCATAGACGAGCTTGCCGCCCGGCTTCACGAAAGCCGACGCCGCCTCAAGGATTTCGGTCTGCTCTTCGATCCGCTTTTCCAGCTGCTTGTCTTTCAGCCGCCATTTCGCATCCGGCCGCCGGCGCCATGTCCCGGTGCCTGTGCAGGGCGCATCGACAAAGACCACATCCATCTGCCCCTTGAGCGCCTCCAGCGCCTCAGGCTCTTTCGGGTGGACCAGCTGCACATTGTGCGCGCCAGAGCGTTTGAGGCGGGGGATCAGCGCAGACAGCCTGCGCCCGTCAATATCATAGGCATGGACCTGTCCCTTGCCGCCCATCATCGCCGCAATGGCCAGCGTCTTGCCGCCGCCGCCCGCGCAATAGTCCAGTACCTGATCGCCGGGCTGGGCATTCGCCGCCGCCGCCGCGATCTGGGAGCCGGCATCCTGCACCTCGACCCAGCCTTTTGAATAGGCCGGAATACTCTCAAGCGAGGCTTCGCGCTCGGACGGGTCGCGCGCCGGTATGTGATAGGCATTCTTCAGCAGCGGCGAGGCTACCGCGTTCGCAGAACGCATCGGTCCGCCCGCCTTCTCAGCGTCCACTTTCAGCGTATTCACCCGGATATCGACATCGGCGCGCACCGCCATGGCCTGCGCCTCGACGACTTTCTCCTCACCGAAAACGCGGTCCATCATCGGCTCCATCCATTCGGGATAATCGCCGGACACCCACGGCTCCGCCGTCACATCCGGCGCCATGACCAGCCGCTCGCGCTCCTCCAGCGTCAGTTTGCTTGGCGCGTGCTGCTCATCCATGGCTGAGTCGATCTTCATGATGTCCCAGCCCCAGGCAAAGCTGAGCGCGCCGAGCACCAGTGCGCGCGGTTCATCAGAGCCCATCGCATGCGTGATGGAATTCTTCTTGCGCAGCGCATCCAACACCAGGCCGGAGACCCATGCCCGGTCCTTGGACCCGGCATAGCGCGCCCGCTTGCCCCAGTCGCGTGCCGCCGACTTGACCGGCTGGTGCCGGTTCAGCACATCGCCCAGCACATCAATCGCTGCTGCTATCCGTCCACCGTCGCGCATGATCTTCCAAGCCTCTCTTGCGAAGGGGCCGTCCTAACGTCCAATTAGGCAAGAGGAAACCGGGGGGAACACCACATGAAGATCGACCTGACACCAGACATACGTCTCGCCAGACGGCGCGACTGGCGCGCGGTCGGTGAGATTACTGCCGAGGCCTTCCGGGACGATCCGGTCAACCGCTACCTCTTCGGCACGGCCGAGGGCGTGCGCGCCGCCATGATGACGCTCGCCCGGCATGTCTACGTGCCCGTGGGTGAGAGCTTTCTGATCGAGGGCAAGGGCGCGACCATGTGGGTGCCACCAGGCGCTGCCCCGAAATTCGGCCTCTGGGCCCAGCTCGGCTTTGCCATGGGACAGCTGCGCCATGGCTCGAAAGGGGCCATGAAGCGCGCGCTCCACGCTGCCGGCCTGATGGAAAAACACCATCCGGATACGCCCCATATGTACCTCTTCTCCATCGGCACCACAGCCAGCGCGCGCGGCAAGGGGGTCGGCAAGGCGCTGCTAAAACCCGTGCTGGAGGCCTGCGACCGCGCGGGCATGCCCGCCTATCTGGAAAACTCCAACCCGGCCAATCACGGCTTCTACAGCGCCCATGGCTTCGAAAAGATTACAGAGTTCCCCGTCGGGCCGGAGGGGCCGCCCATGGCCCCGATGTGGCGGGAGGCGAGAGCCCCGTCATGAGCTTCATCATCGACGAAAGGACGTTCAGCGCCATTGCCATCGCGCTGACTTTCCTTGCTTTTTACCCTTATATCCGCGCCATCCTCAAAGGGACGACCCGCCCGCATGTCTTCTCATGGTTCATCTGGGCCGCTGTCACCTTCACCGTCGCCACAGCCCAGCTTGCGGGCGGCGCGGGTGTCGGCGCCTGGCCAATTGCCCTTTCCGGCCTGATCACCGGCGGGGTCGCCCTGCTCGCGCTCTCGAAATCGGCCGACACCTCCATCGCGCGCATGGACTGGGTGTTCCTGACCCTCGCCGCGACCGCCCTGCCCCTCTGGTGGCTGACCAATGATCCGCTCGCCGCCGTGCTCATCCTGACCAGCGTCGACCTCCTCGGCTTCGGCCCCTCCATCCGCAAGGCCTGGGCCCTGCCGCATGAGGAGAACGCCCTCTTCTTCACAATCGGCGCCATCCGAAACGGCTTCGTCATTCTCGCGCTTGAGCACTATTCCTGGACGACAGCACTGTTTCCGGCAGCCGTGGGACTGGCCTGCCTCGCCTTCGTCGCGATGATCCTCATCCGGCGCGGTGTTGTCAGCCCTGCCGCGCAGGCCGGTCGCTACCGCCCAATCGAATAGTTCGGCGCTTCGCGCGTCATCGTCACATCGTGGACATGGCTCTCTGAAAGCCCCGCGCCGGTGATCTGGACGAACTCGGCCTTCTCGTGAAGCTCAGCAATCGTCTTTGCACCCACATAGCCCATCGCCGCGCGAAGGCCGCCGACCATCTGGTGGATGATATTGCCGATGGGGCCCTTGAACGGTACCTGGCCTTCAATGCCTTCAGGCACCAGCTTGTCGCTGGAGACTTCCTTCTGGAAATACCGGTCCGCCGAGCCGCGTGACATCGCGCCCAGCGACCCCATGCCGCGATAGGCCTTGTAGCTGCGCCCCTGGAACAGGAAGACCTCACCGGGCGCCTCTTCAGTGCCCGCAAAGGCAGAGCCCATCATCGCGGTCGAGGCGCCGGCCGCCATGGCCTTGGCAAAGTCCCCGGAGAACTTGATCCCGCCATCGGCGATGATTGGCGTCCCGGAGGCCTGCGCGGCCTCTGCGCAATCCTCAATGGCGGTCAGCTGCGGCACGCCTACGCCGGCGACGACCCGTGTCGTACAGATCGAGCCCGGCCCGATACCGACCTTGATCGCATCGGCGCCCGCATCGATCAGCGCCTTGGTCGCCGCAGCGGTCGCCACATTGCCCGCAATGATCTGCACCGAATTGGAGAGCTTCTTCGCGCGGGTCACCGCATCCAGCACGGACTTGCTGTGGCCATGCGCGGTATCGATCACGACCGCGTCTACGCCTGCATCGATCAGCGCTTCGCTCCGCTCGAACCCGGCATCGCCCACCGTGGAGGCCGCCGCCACGCGCAGGCGCCCCTGCGCATCCTTGGCTGCATTCGGGTTGAGCTGCGCCTTCTCCATATCCTTCACCGTCAGCAGGCCGACGCACTTGCCGGCCTCATCGGTGATCACCAGACGCTCGATCCGGTGCTTGTGGAGAAGCTGGCGCGCTGCCTCAATCGACTCTTCCATCGTCACCGAGACGACATTGCGCGTCATCAGGTCGGCGACCTTGGCATTCATGTCATCGACAAAGCGCGTGTCGCGATTGGTGATGATGCCCACCACGGTCCCGTCCGCCTCGACCACCGGTACGCCGGAAAAGCCGGTGCGGGACTTGATGTCGTTCAGCTCTTTCAGGCTGGCCGTCGGCGCGATGGTGATCGGGTTCATCACCACGCCGCTCTCATACTTCTTGACCTGCGTGACCTGCCCGGCCTGCTCTTCCACGGTGAGGTTGCGGTGAATGACGCCAATGCCGCCCGCCTGCGCCATGGCAATGGCGAGGCGCGCTTCCGTCACCGTGTCCATGGCGGACGACAGGAGGGGAATGTTGAGCGGGATGGACTTGGTCAGCCAGGTCGACGTGTCCACATTGGCCGGCATGACTTCGCTGGGGCCGGGCTGCAGAAGCACGTCATCGAAAGTGATTGCTTGTCGGATTTTCATGTGGGGAGCTCCCTTTTCGGCCCCTTAATTGAGTCTTCCCGCCTTGTGAAGACTTGGCAGCATGACGTTTCTGCAAATCTGCTCTTCCGCCCTGGGCCCAGGCCTCTTGCCGCAGGGGAGGCTTGCAGGCTTGGGCTCCTGCCCGAACCGGTCTACTTCCATCACCAGATAGACGCGCAGCCAGATGAAGGAGGATTGGGCAGATGATCAGGACAGGATTTGCATGGGCGGGGGCCGGTCTGTTGCTGGCCGCCTGCGCCACCACCTCACCGGAGGGCGACGGCACGCAGGACACTGCCGAGGCGGAAATCAGCACCTCCAACATGTCCGAGATCGTCCGGGTCCTTGCCTCAGATGAGTTTCAGGGCCGCGCCCCCGGTACCGAAGGCGAGACAAGGACCGTCGCCTATCTCATCGACCAGTTCCAGGCCATCGGCCTTGAGCCCGGCGGCCGCAATGGCGGCTGGACCGACCCGGTCACCCTCAACCGCTCGCAGATCACCGATGTGGAAACGCTGAACGTCACCGGCACAGACGGCACCATCATGGAGATGCAGCAGGGCAGAGATATCGTGATCAGCTCCGCCAATGCCCGCCCCGTGATCGAAATCGAGGACGCCCCCATCGTCTTTGTCGGCTTTGGTGCAAGCGCGCCGGAACGCGGCTGGGATGATTATGGCGATGTGGACCTCGAAGGAAAAGTCGCTCTCTTCCTCGTCAACGATCCCGATTTCGGCGTGCCGGACGACCACCCGGCGGCCGGCCTCTTCGGCGGCAAGCGCATGACCTATTATGGCCGCTGGGCCTACAAGTTCGAGGAAGCCGCCCGCCGCGGCGCGGTCGCCGCCATCGTCATCCACGAAACCGAAGCGGCCGGCTATGGCTGGAATGTCGCCGCCTCCTCGCCCGGTGAGAACTATGCCGTCGCCAGCGGCAAATCCGCCAAACAGGCCGTGGACCTTCAGGGCTGGCTGAGTGAAGGCATGGCCGAACAGTGGATGAGCGCTGCTGGCTACGACCTTGATGAGCTTCGCACCTCCGCCCGCCTGCCCGACTTCGAAGCCTTCACCCTGGAGGAGCTGACCTTCAATGCCGGTCTCGGCCTGGATGTGGAGACCATTGAGAGCCAGAACGTCCTCGGCAAGATTACGGGCACGGAGCGCCCGGACGAAGTCGTCATGCTCTCTGGCCACTGGGACGCCTATGGTGTCGGTATCCCGGACGCTCAGGGCCGCACTGTGATGCCCGGCGCGAATGATGATGCTCTTGGCATGGCCGGCATCATGGAAATCGCCCGCGTCATCAATGAAGGCCCCGCGCCCGAACGCTCCATCGTGGTCGCCGCCTGGACGGCAGAGGAAAGCGGCCTGCTTGGCTCTGAGGCCTATGCCCAGGACCCCATCTACCCGCTTGAAAAGACCGTCGCCAATTTCACGCTCGACATCCTGCAGACCGCCGGGCCTGCCCGCGACGTCATCCAGGTCGGCGAAGGCCAGAGCGAGCTGGAAGAGATGATGGCCGAAGCGGCTGAACGTCAGGGGCGCTACGTCTCGCCCGAAGGCCTGCCGCAGAACGGGCTCTTCTATCGCGCCGACCATTTCTCGCTGGCCCGCCGCGGCGTGCCGGTCATCCTCATCATGGGGATCGCCGGCGGCGCCGACCTCGTTGAGGGCGGACGCGAAGCCGGGATCGACTGGGTCGCTGGCTATATCGCAAACCGCTATCACAACCAGAACGACGCCTGGGACCCGGATTGGGACCTTCGCGGCGCAAAGCAGGATGTCTCTCTCATCCTCGACCTCACCCGTGATCTCGCCAATTCCACCGAATGGCCACAGCTCAAGGACACGTCAGAGTTCAAGGATGTCCGCGAAGAAAGCGCCGCTGCGCGCAACTAGGGCTTCCACCCCTTCCCAAAATGAAAGCCCCGGCAGCCAGTGCCGGGGCTTTTTCTTTGCCATTCGCCGCCCCGGTCACGAAGGCGCGCCGAGGCCGCGCTCCCAGGCCTCCACACGCCAGCGCCGCGCCGTCGCCCGGTGCCGCTTTTCCATCGGCACGCCCCCCAGACGTGCCATGAAATCGCGGTGCACCGTCGCCGCGCTGCGGGCCCGGTCCGGGAAATTCTCAGCGTGGTGCAACAGGACAAGCCGCCCGCCGGGCACAAGCGTCCGGCTGACTTCCCCCGCCAGCATGGCAAAGGGCTGCGGCCCCAGATAATACAGCAATTCGGCAATCACGATCAGGTCGAACGCGTGTCCCGGCAGTCTTGCGGCAACATCGTGCTGGATGACGCGCACGCGTGGCAGGTCCGCCGCGACCTGTCTAACCAACTCGGTGCCGGACCGCGTGCCTTCGGTCGCGATCAGGCGCCGCGTATGCTGCGCAATCATGGGCGTATTGGACCCGTTGCCTGCCGCAAGCTCGATCCCGCGTCCGAACCGCCCTGCGCCGATCGCCTTGGCAAGGGCGCCGCGCTTCACCGCTTCATAGCGAGCAGACCAAGTGTCCCACGGGTCCGCATCGGCGTCGAACTTTTCCGCAAAACCGGCAAGGGAGATCGCGCCGCGCCTCATGCTGGCTCGAAAGTCTCGGCTGGCGGACAGAACCCGGCAATCATGGCGCGGCTCATCGTGAACCCGGCGGGATCATCATCAACAAGACCGGTCTGGCTTCTATAGCTGCGAATGGCCGCGTGCTTCATGCGCCGGACCGCACCAAGGGGCAGCCTGTATCTGGGTTTGAACCGGCTGGCCTCCTCTGGCCAGACGACATAGCTGAACTGGCGCACACGCGCCGGCCAGGCTGCCTCGCAGGCCCGCGCAACCACCTTGTGGTCGCCGTGATAATCCTTGACCGAGGGACGGAAGACCAGATCCGGCGCCCCCTGCCCACGAAGGGCGCGCACCAGCCTGGCGAACTCCTCTTCGCTCAACCTCTCAAGCCCGCTATCTGGCAGGCCGAGAAAGCTCACCTGGCCCCGACTCAGACCGGCCCGTGCCATTGCGGCCTGCGTTTCGCGCGCACGCTGGCGGGCAAGACGCCGCTGCGGCCATTTGCGGCTGTCATGAGAGGCGGCACCATCGGTCACGACAACAACGCCGACCCGCATTGCCTCGCGCGCGGCGCGGTGGATCACACCGAAAGCGGCAATCGCCTCATCATCCGGGTGAGGAGAGACAACCAGAACGGATTTGCCCCTGAAGGAAGGCAATGGCCTCATAGGCCGGGCACCAGCAATCCATTTGCGGCGGCCTTGCCGACCTCCTGCACCTTCGCGTCCGGGACCGGCTGACGCAGATAGACGGACAGATCCATCATCTGCTTGCAAAGTGGACCTGAGCGGAAAAAGCTCGCGGCCCCGACACTCTGCTGGGCCAGCAATATGGCCTCTTGCGCAAGATCAGCCACACTCATCCGGGCATGGGCAACAGAGGCCAGCTTCTCTTCCGTCGATTGCTGGAACCAGCGCGATTGGACGGCGCGCACCGTGGTGGCCGACAGATCCGCGCAGCGATAGAGCCGGGCCAGCCGCTCGGTCTGCTGCACGCTTTCGGTCCGTCCGGTGCGCAGCAGATGATCGCGCACCCTGTCGAACAGGCCCGCAATGCCGCCTGCATGGGCCGCCACAAAGCGAAGCGCGCCGCCACTGAAACAGGGTTCGCGCTCATAATCTCCTGGCGCGCCAATTTTCCAGGCCTCATCGAAAGGCACGCCGGACCAGCGCACCAGATGCGTCTCGCTTTCCTGCATGCCCGCCACATCCCACCAGGACCGGTCGATGGCCGGCGGCGTGGCCGTAAGGTCGAGCAGGAGAAGCTGCACATTGGCGCGGTCGCCCCCATTCAGGGTCACCAGCGCATGCGAGAGAAGTCCCGCCCCGCTGGCAAACGCCTTGCCGCCCATCAGCTGCCCGTTCTGCACACGCAGAGGCGCATCCTTGAGGTCTGCATT
>CEOS01056867.1_pt1 | contig 15322 bp, 9 predicted proteins | sample 530601 | NCBI WGS metagenome assembly CEOS01 (sample SAMEA2620666, study PRJEB7988) | marine metagenome | biome: marine biome (ENVO:00000447); feature: mesopelagic zone (ENVO:00000213); material: "saline water (ENVO:00002010), including plankton (ENVO:xxxxxxxx)" | depth 1000 m
TATATGGCATTGGGTAGATGACCGTGGAGGACTAAGCGAATTGGTGAAACCACTCACCACTCATTTGGTGCCACCGGGATCTAAATGGAATTACGTTTGGGGAAGTGCCACCCTATCCTGTCTAATTATTCAGGTAGTTACAGGAATTGCTTTAGCATTTCTCTATCAGCCCTCAGCAGACGTTGCCTACCAATCACTTCAATACATAGAAAATCAAGCTTTTTTAGGAAGTTTTATAAGAGGCTTGCATAATTGGGGAGCTTCAGGAATGGTATTGCTAATGGGGATGCATATGATTCGTGTGTATCTTTTTGCTGCGTACAAATATCCACGCGAAATGAGTTGGATCACCGGAGTGGTACTAATGGCACTCACTATTGTAATGGCCTTCACGGGACAATTACTGCGTTGGGATGATAACGGGGTTTGGTCTAGTGTAGTCGCCGCTGAACAAATGGGAAGAATTCCCTTGATAGGTGACAGTATAGCCCACTTTTTAATGGGAGGTGAAAATATTAATGGCGAAACATTAAATCGTTTTTTCTCTCTTCACGTATTTGTGATTCCCGCGTTGCTTTTCAGCTTTGTAGCCTACCACTTATTTTTGGTGTTTAGAAACGGAATTTCTGAACCACCTAAAGTCGGACGTTATTTAAATCCGAAAACCTATAGAAATTGGTACGAAAATATGCTAAAAGAAAAAGGAGTTCCCTTTTTCCCAAATGCTATTTGGAGAGATGCGGTTTTTAGCGCGCTAGTACTTATCGTTTTAGTTTTTATAGCTTGGTTTGTGGGCGCTCCCGAATTGGTAGGCGCACCAGATTTAACCAATGTAAAAGTAGATCCTAAACCCGATTGGTATTTCACCTGGATATTCGCCATTTTCGCCTTAATGCCCCGAGATATTGGTTCTTATGTCATTATGCTCGGACCCGTATTAACCATCACGGTTCTTTTAGCCGTTCCGTTTTTATCCAAAGGCGGCGAACGTAGTCCACTAAAAAGACCTTGGGCCATAGGCGCGGTCGCTTTTTTAATTATTACGATTTGCGGACTTTGGTACATAGGAGATGTAGAACCTTGGCATCCAAAATTCGATGCCGAACCACTTTCAGAATATACCACCGTACCCGAAGCAAAACCTTCGGTGCAACGAGGTATCAATGTATTCAATACAGCAGGTTGTCTGTACTGTCATAAGATTAATGATCAAGGTGGAATTCGGGGTCCAAATTTAACCAATGTTCAAAACAGGCTCACTAAAGAACAAATAATTATAAGAATCGTAAACGGGGCAGAAAATATGCCGGCTTACGGAGGTTCGCTTTCCAAAGAAGAACTTGAAGATGTGGTGGACTTCCTGCTGAAGGATAAAAAAGGGTCCAACCCAAATAACTAATAACACTACACAAACACTATTTTAATATGAAAGAAGCTATACGGTTTACAACAATAGCATTAATTATTGTCGCCCTCATCGTTTGCACGGCAATCTGGCCTGCCTGGGGATTTTCAATAATGGCAGCCGCTATCATTATCTTGGGTATTTATGATATCGTTCAAAAAAAGCATTCCATCACCCGAAATTTCCCTGTCCTTGGTCATATGCGTTTTCTACTGGAACTCATTGGTCCAGAATTGCACCAATATTTTGTAGAAAGTGATACCGATGGCAAACCTATTGACAAGAATCATCGCAGTTATATCTACGAGCGAGCCAAAAAAGAAAAAGAAAATCATCCTTTTGGTACCGAATTAGACGTTACCCAGCAAGGCTATGCCTGGATGGAACACAGCATTTATCCTACCAAAAAACTAGATCAAGCTCCCCGAGTGACCATAGGCGGACCGGATTGTAAACACCCCTATTCTGCCAGCTTATTCAACATTTCGGCAATGAGTTATGGTGCGTTGAGTAGTAATGCGGTAATGGCACTTAACAAAGGAGCAAAAGCTGGAAACTTTTTCCACGATACCGGAGAAGGTGGTATTTCAGATTACCACAGAAAAGGAGGTGATTTGGTATACGAAATAGGAACCGGTTATTTTGGTTGTCGAACAGAAGATGGAAATTTTTCAACTGAAAAATATGAAAAAGTTGCCGCCTATCCGGAAGTAAAAATGATTGAAATTAAAATCTCCCAAGGAGCTAAACCCGGTCACGGAGGCGTATTACCGGCAGCTAAAAACACCGAAGAGATTGCAGAAATACGAGGAGTAAAACCACATACAGATGTATTATCACCTCCGGGACACTCTGCATTTGATTCCCCTGAAGGTTTACTGAAATGGATCCAACAACTCCGTGATTTGTCCAATGGAAAACCTATTGGGTTTAAACTATGTATTGGTAACAAAAAAGAATTTATTGATATCTGCGAAGCAATGAAAGCCACCGGAATAAAACCTGACTTTATTACCGTAGATGGTGCTGAAGGTGGTACGGGAGCTGCCCCCATTGATTTCTCAAATTATGTGGGAATGCCGTGGGAAAAAGCACTTGTTTTTGTAGTAGATACGCTAAGAAAATATGATTTAAAAAAGGATATAAAGATTATTACCGCTACAAAAATCTTTACCGCTTTCGATATTTTCCGTGCTTTATGCTTAGGCGCAGACCTTTGTAATTCAGCTCGTGGAATGATGTTAGCATTGGGATGTATTCAAGCTTTAAAATGTAACACCAATCAATGTCCTACGGGAGTAACTTCTAACGATCCTAAATTTATGAGAGGACTTGTGGTAGAAGATAAGTGGAAACGTGTAAGAAACTACCACGAAGAAATCCTAAAAGATTTCCTAGAGCTTTTTGCAGCTGCCGGTTGTTCCAATCTTGAAGAATTAAATCGTAGCCTAATTCATAAAAAAGTAGGAGAAGAAATCGTAAGTTACGATAGCATCTATCCTGAAACTGTTAGAATATAGACAAAGACACCACTACTAGGTTTTAGAAGCAAGAAACAAGAGGAGAGAACGGATTGATTTGAAAATTTGATAATGATATAATCAAAATTTAAACCTTGAACTTTCTAACTCTAAACTTTTAAGCTTTCAATCTAACGGCGTCTGAGTGATTGCGAAGAAGGAGCAATAATACCGAAGCCAGAGTGGAGTAGAATCTAGAATCAGGAAACAAGACGATATAATGGATTGATTTGAAAACTTTAAACCTTTCAACTCTTAACCTCAAATGTCGCTTCTAGTAATTTTATTATGGCGACAGCGGAGATAAAATTTTATCGATAAGTAACTGAAAAATAGATTTTAATGAAATTAGAATCTGGAATACAGAAGATAGACATTATTGTACTGAACCTTAATCTACAATAACGAAACGATCTAAGTTCTAAAATATAGTAAACCGATCAACTCCATACTTTTTGATAAGCGGGAGATGATCGGTTTATTTTTTAATGTACCTCAAGATAAAGTTCCAGAGGTGAATAGAAATTATTCTGATTTACTCTTTTTAAAAAAGCTCTTTTAGATATTTAAAGTTAGATTTAGCATTGTCAATAACCTCGGCAGTTCTTCCATTCAACATTAATTTACTCATACTTTTAGCAAAGCCTTTCATTTGTTCAAATTTAATTTCAGGAGGCATTGCCAGTGCAGCAGGATCGGTATAAATATTGACGAGTGCAGGACCTTTATGGGCAAAAGCTTCCTCAATGGCAAGCGCTACATCGGTCGATTTTTTAGCTTCCCAAGCTTTAATGTTCATGGCCGCTGCTAATTTTGCAAAATCCGGGTTATCCATATCCGTTTGCCAATCTGGATAACCTTCAACTTCCATTTCCAATTTCACCATTCCTAAACAACGGTTATTAAAAACGATAATTTTTACAGGAATTTTATACTGGCTAATGGTCATTAAATCACCTAAAAGCATGGTAAGTCCGCCGTCACCACAAAGCGCTACAACTTGTCGGTCGGGATGACCTAAGCCGGCGCCCATAGCCATAGGCATTGCATTTGCCATCGAACCGTGATTAAATGAGCCTGTTAGGTATCTGTTTTTTCTTCCTTTTAAATAACGTGCCGCCCATACAGCAGACATTCCTGTATCTACGGTAAAAATAGCATCGTCTGTGGCCAATTTATCGATAAGCGAAGCGACATATTCAGGATGTATTTTTTCCTGTTCACTTTTTGCATCTACATAACTAGCATATTTTTCCTCTAAATCTTTATGTAACTCCCGCATTTCTTTTAAGTAGCTATCATCTGTCTTAGCAGTTATTTGCGGCAATAATGTGGTTAGCGTGTCTTTGATGCTTCCGTGATACCCATAATCTACTTTCGCCCTTCTTCCTATACGTTCAGGCTTCGTATCTATTTGTATGATGATATTTTTTTCCGGAAGAAATTCAGTATAAGGAAAATCGGTTCCCAATAACAACAATACCTCAGCTTCGTGCATCGACTTAAAGCCAGATTTGTTACCCAATAATCCGTTAAGGCCTACTGCATAATCATTATCTTCTTTATCAAAGAAAATTTTTCCGCGAAAGCTAAAGCCCAATGGAGCATTTAGTTTTTCTGCCAAGTGCATCACTTCTTGCTGAGCATCACGACAGCCGTGACCGGCGTAGAGCATTATTTTTTTATGACTATTAATTACTTCAGCGAGTTCTTTTATTTTTTCTTCAGAAGGAATAACTCTGGAATCGGTGAAATAGTTTTGTTCAGCGGTTGTTACTTCTTTAGCATCTGCGGAAGCGATATCGCCCGGTAAACCAACTACTCCTACTCCTTTTTGTTGAATGGCGTGTTGAATGGCCGACTGGAATCCGTGAACCGCCTGAACGGGGGTATTGGCCATAAAACAATATTTGCTACAGTCGTCGAAAAGCTTGGTAACATTGGTTTCCTGAAAATTGTCCAGACCGAGTTTATCGGTAGTTACGGTTGAAGCAATGGCAATTACAGGATTTCCCGCGCGGTTGGCATCGTAAAGGCCATTTACCAGATGAACGTGTCCGGGGCCGCTACTTCCCATACAGCAACCAATTCCGTCAAGTTCAGCATCCATAGAAGCCGCATAGGCTCCCGCCTCTTCGTGCCTTACGTGTATCCATTGCAAACGCCCGTCCCTACGAACGGCGTCGTTCACAGGATTCAGGCTATCACCGGTTACGGCATAAACTCTTTTGACACCGGCGTTTACCAGCATTTCCACTAAAATATCTGCAACATTTTTAGACATAAACCTTAATTTTTAAAATAATTTTATCGTAATACTTAAACCATTAAAAATAGCATAATTTTTTATGGATTTTAGGCGGTTACAATTATTTAACTCCTTTTTAAAACTTAAAGAACTCATTCCCCCTATTTAATAAAGAAAAAACTGGTAGAATAACCAGATGAACGATGATGGGCAAGCTAGTTATTCTAAAAAGGAATATTTCTGAAAGTAAGCTATCGATAGTCCTTATCAACTATCATAGAATTTTCATTAGCTATATGCTAAAAACCTCCTAACATTAGGAGTTATTTAAAGAGTTTAAAAACAGCTTAAGAAACTATAGAGCTAATTTTAAGGTGTAGCTAAGAAGCTTTTTGTTTGGTATGAAAACACTGTTGAAGCATTCGGTACAATTCTGGGTGCTTCTTTTTCATTCGTTCAGGGTTTTCGAAAAAATATTCAGAGGCGACGGCAAAAAATTCGGCCTCGTTGGTCCCTCCATAACGTCTTATATCAGATTGATCGATGTTGATTGCTTCCATCTCTTTATGAATGCGCTTTAGCCAAGGCATGACATAACGGTGTTCAATCAAACGTTCGGGGACTCCGTCTGTAACGCCATCCACTTTATCTATAAGATGAACAAACTCATGGATGCCTGTATTATGCAAGTCTTTAGTTCTATCAAAACCTTCATGCAATGCTGTTCGGGATAAAATCATTTGGTGCTCAAATTGTCCGTTTCCTACCATTCCTGCAATAAAACGTTCTTTATTAGCAGCATCAAAATTCAAATCTTCATTAAAGTGGTCTGGATAAATTAAAACCGTACTTAAATTACTATAGTGCCATTCACTAAAAGCAAATACCGGAATTACCGCACTTGCAGCAACCAACACAGTATCTAGATCGTCTATTTTAAAACCTACTCCCTCAATATAGGTTTCACTTAAGAAAGTCATCATACGTTGTTGAAATCGATTTTGCTCTGCGGCGGAAAGCTCTTTATAGAAATGAACATGAGTTGTTAAGAGCGTATGCCAATCTTTTGGAAATTGTTCCTTTTTTCTAGAGCTTGTTTTCCTAAAAGCATAGATGCCAAACAAAATTAATAGGAATGCGAGAGATAATGCTAGTACCATATAGAATTTAAAAAGTAGTAAATCTAGTGAAATTGGTTTTTAAACAAAAAAAAGATATTAAAAATAATATCTTTTAATAGCACGCTTTCAATCAACTACAAAATACTGTTTATTAATTAGTTATTTTATATTTAATTCAAAGAGAGGTAGTGACTATTCCAAAATCAGCAAATGTGAATAGCAAAATTGAAATTTCAATATATTCGACTTTGCTTATAAACTCTTCTTTTTAATGAGATTGATAAATTCTTCTTTTATACCATCACAAATAGAAACCGAATTATGGGTACAATTTTTTAAAACAACTGGATCAAAAGCGGTAATTTTTATTTTTGAAGGTTTAAATTCTTTACACTGCAACTGGGTAAACATATTTAACGCTGCTTTTGAAGTAGCATAAGCGGTCATACAATAATTTGCGTAGCAGAAATCTTCATCCTTCATCTTATCAATATCTCCCAGAGCACTCGTGATATTAATAATACTCGGATCATCACTTTTCTCAAGCAGGGGTTTGAACAGTTGAATTATTCTTATAACCGCAAAGAGATTAGTCTCATAAACTTGTTTTACTTCATCGATAGTGATCTGTTCAATTTTTTGACCGAAACCATTTGCAATTTCTGCATTATTAATCAGCAAATCCAATTTTCCAAATTTTGAATAAATCTGTGCTTTAAGTTCGGTTAAACATTCTAGAGCGGTAAAATCTGTTTTAACAAGTTTATAGTCGTTGAGTGCTCCTCCTTCTTCAGAAAGAATTTCATAGCTTTTTTTGCTCGCCGCAAGAATTACCTCATAGTCATGATTCAACAAAATATTGGCAAAAGTTTTTCCTAACCCATTTCCTGCTTCCGTGACAACTGCTACCCTTTTAGATTTCATGACTTTTCATAATTATAATGTGCAAATTTAAGTATATACTTTTCAAAAAAGAATGATTCTACTTTAATGAATGACTTAAAAATTTTTACTATTTAACCGCAATATATGTTCCACTATTTTATTCAGATTGGCGAAATTTATTGGGGGTTGTACCACTCCACTTTTTAAAAAAACGTGTAAAATGAGTAGGTTCCTGAAAATTAAGACGGTATGCTATCTCGCCCACATCCAGACCTGAAAACTTCAATAAACTTTTACTTTCTAAAAGAAGTCTTTCCTGAATAATATCTTTTGCGCTTTTTCCGGTTAATTTCTTTACGGTAGTTGTAAGGTAATTTGGCGTAATATTCAATTTTTCAGCATAATCACTTACATTTTTGGTATCTACATACATTTTATCTACCAATATTTCAAATTTCTGAGTAATCACCTGTGCTCTAGTCAGATGATTTTCGGTTGATTTATAACGCTCATAAACCGCTTTACAGTAATACAAAAACGACACCAACATTCCTTCAAGCATTTTTTCCTGATAAGGATGCGGATTTTGAAAAACCGAAAGTATTCTCTGGGCATCAAAATAGAGCGTATCATGTTCTTCTTTGGTAAGCATCAACAAGCTTCTTTCAGACATTTTTAAAAACGGAAAATCTTCGATCACATTATCAACCACATTCATTAAAAATTCTTTTCTGAACATGATATTAAAGCCAGCCATTTTTTCATCGCGAACCCAGGAAAAAACCTGTCCCGGTACCACAAACCACAGCGGATAATCCTCTAGCGTTAGCCAGTCTGTATTTAGATTTAACTTACTTTCACCCACATAGCTTAACAGCCCAATTTGGTAAAATCCTTGCCTGTAAGGAGGCATACATCGCCGTGAAGATGGCTCTAACCGCTCTAAAGAATAGACATCAAAATTAGGAATATGGCTTCTGTGAGGAAAGCCCATTGCCTCATTAAGATCATTGCTGGTTTCATAAACCGGAATTACAGTTGGGGTCATCGTATAAAAGTATTAAATAATGACCTAAATGATATTTTTTTTAAATCTAAATTATCTTCTCTATACAAAAAAAACTTATTTAACGGATTGATATTTAACTTTACACCAATAATTTATAGCTTATTAAATCGTTCTTTTTTTGAACCGATTTTTGAATATAATTATCGGCTTACCTGGAACTTGTATCTTCTTTTTTCATCTTTTCAAACTTCGTATTTACCTCATCTGCAGAAACAACTTCCCATCCCCCACCTAAAGCTTTATAAATAGCAATGAGGGAAGTTGCTGAAGAAATTTCACTCTCCGCCAAAGAATTTTCAGACTGAAGTAAAGTATTGTCTGCACTTAGATAATCAATAAAACTGTCTAAACCTGCATTGTAACGCTGCCTGGCAAATTGTGCTGCGCTCGCACTTGCCTCAGAAGAAACTTTTAATATTTCCCTTCGCTGCAATTCATTTGAATAATTGGCCAGTGCAGTTTTAATTTCTTCCAGACCTTCTAATACTGCTTTTTCGTATTGATTGATTGCTGCTAAAGTTAAGGCATCATTTTGTTTGATTTGCTGCTTTACCCTTCTTAGGTTGAATGCTGCCCAACTTATTGTAGGCATAACGCTCCACGTAAAAGATTCCCTGCTTCCAAAATTGGCAAAATCAACCGCCGAAAACCCTATAGAACCTCCAAACTGAATTTTAGGATAAAGCTCTGCAACAGAAAGATTATACTGGGAAATCTGTATTTGCAACCTAGCTTCTGCCCTCCTAACATCCGGTCTGCGACGTAACAATTCATTAAGATCTCCCAGCGCTACCGAGTTTGGAAGACTAGGTAAGGGTTGCTGGTTGACTACTTCTGTCTCTAGGTTGCCAGGTTTCTCACCTATCAAAACACTTAAACTGTTTTTTAAAGCTTCTAGGCGTGCTTTTAAAGGCGGAATGGTAGCTCTCGTATTTTCTAATTGTGCGCTCGCCCGTAAAACATCCAGACTGTTGCTAGTACCGGCTTCAGATAATTGAACTGTGAGATCATAAGTGTCTTGTTGTCCTTTTACATTGCGATTGGCTATGTCCAAAAGATACTGTGTACCTCGTAATTCCATATAATTATTAGCTACTTCAGCAAAAATACTCACATAAATACCGTACATATCTGCGAGAGCTAACTGACTGTTAGCATATGCTCCTTTAATTCGGTTAGAAACCCGTCCAAACAAATCTGCTTCCCAAAAAGCATCAAAACTGCTATTATAACTACTGTAGGTAGGGTTACTTCCCGCCACAAACACATTTTCTCCCAGGCGTATTCTTGTATAATCGCCATTAGCAGTTACGGTAGGTAAACGATCAAATTTTGTTTCTTTTAAAAAAGCGCGCGAAGCATAGAAATTTGCCACGGCCGAATTAATATCTAAATTGTTTTTTCTCGCTCTTGATATTAAGGTATCTAAAACAGGATCATTAAATTTTGACCACCAATGCTCTATTATTTTTGAAGTTGTAAATATTGAATCAGCAAGTTCTTTGCGTAAAAAATCATTCTGCAATTCTGTTTTGGACTGAATATTAAAATCCCGTTTTGTCATCCCACAAGACAACAGTAAAAACGAAAATAAGGTTATTAAAATCAGATTTTTCATAATTTATATTTGAATTATTGTTGAGCTTTTTAATTTTTCTGTTTTTTTGATCTGGTTGTCCATTTCCGTCCTAGGTAATAAAATACAGGAGTAAGAAAAATTCCAAATAGCGTAACACCCAACATTCCGCTAAATACAGCAATACCTAAAGAGACACGCAATTCTGCACCTGCGCCGGTAGCGATTGCAAGCGGCACAACACCTAATATAAAAGCCATTGCTGTCATTAAAATAGGACGCAAACGCAATTTTGATGCTTCTATGACAGCTGTTTTTAAATCCTTCCCCTGGTCTTCTAGTTGCTTGGCAAACTCTACAATTAGAATAGCATTCTTACTCGCAAGCCCTACCAATACAATTAAACCTATCTGCACCATTATATTATTATCTAATCCTGCCAGATCAATACCTATAATTGCCGATAACAAAACCATGGGTACAATAAAAATAACCGCCAAGGGAAGTATAAGACTTTCAAATTGAGCAGCTAATAGTAGAAATACAAAAACGACGGCAAGTAAAAACGCTATGCCCGCAGTACTTCCTGTTTGCTTTTCCTGATAGGCCAGTTCTGTCCACTCATAAGAAATTCCCTGTGGTAAAATTTCATCGGCAAGTTGTTCCATACGGTCTAGTGCTTCTCCAGAGCTGTATCCCGGCGAAATATTACCATTTAATGCTGCCGCAGGATACAAATTATACCTGGGTATGCGAGAAGCTCCGGAAATATTTTGCTGGCGCGTAAACGTTCCCACAGGAACCATTTGAGCTTTATTATTACGAACTTTGATCCGTGAGATGTCGTCCGGGGTTAATCGGTTAGGTGCATCGGCTTGGGCTGTAACCTGATAAGTTCTTCCCAAATAATTAAATTCATTTACAAAAGCAGAACCCATATAAATTTCCAGCGATTGAAAAACATCACTCACATTTACTCCCAATTTTTCGGCCTTTACGCGGTCAATATCCAAATACAATTGCGGTGTTTGATCATTAAAAAATGTAAAAACGTTATTTAATATAGGATCTGCATTTGCCGCAGCGGCCAACGCATTCGTTGCTTTTACCAGCTCATCTGTTCCTAAATTTGACCTATCCTGAACCATCATTTTAAAACCGCCTGCATTTCCTATTCCCCGTACCGATGGCGGTGGAATCACAAAAACAATAGCATCATCAATTTGGGCTAATTTGGCATTTACGGTTCCTAACAAGTCTTCATAACCCAGCTCTTTATCTTTACGGATATGAAAATCTTCAAGTGTTAAGAATACTGCTGCTGCATTGGAAGAATTTGTATTTGAAGCGGCATCAAATCCCGTAAAAGCCACAGCACTTTCAACGCCGTCAATAGCTAACCCTATATCCAGAACTTCTTTTATAACTTTATCTGTTCGGGACAACGAGGATCCTGGTGGTAATTGTACCAGTGTAATAAAATATTGCTGATCCATAGCAGGTATAAATCCTTTTGGAACTCTTCCAAATTCAAATCCGGTAATTACTATCAATCCACCATAAACCACCAAAACGAGTATAGACGTTCTCAACAGTTTCTGAACGCTCTTACCATAATTAGCTGAAAGTTTTTCAATAAAATTATTAAAACCATTCCCTACGTATGAAAAAGGCCTGAGCACTAATAGTGTCTTTTTATTGGGATCTTTTACTTCATGACGCATTAACAGCGCGGCCATCGCTGGACTTAAGGTTAAGGAGACAAATACAGAAATTGCTGTTGCTACGGCAATCGTCATTCCAAATTGTTTGTAAAACTGCCCCGAAATGCCTTCTAAAAAAGCCGTGGGAATAAAAACTGCAATCAATACCAATCCTATTGCTACTAATGCTCCTCCTACTTCATCCATTGTTTTTACGGCTGCTTCTTTGGGCGAAAGTCCTTTGGCCAAATAACGCTCCATATTTTCCACTACCACAATGGCATCATCTACCACAATACCAATGGCGAGCACTAGACCAAAAAGTGTAAGGTTATTGAGGGAAAACCCTATGGCATCCATAACCGCAAATGTTCCTATAAGAGATACGGGAATGGCTAAAATGGGAATAATAGCTGCTCTCCAGGATTGTAAAAACAATAAAATAACCAGTACCACCAGTAGAATGGCTTCAAAGATGGTGTGATACACTTCATCAACAGATTTCTGTATAAACTCGGTGGGGTTATAAGCAATTTTATATTCAAGATCCTCCGGAAAACTTTTTGAAAGTTCTTGCATTCTTGACTTAATTTCAGCGGCAGTTTCTAACGCATTTCCTCCAGGTTGCTGAAAAACAGGCATAGCAATAGCAGGATCTTTTCCTAAATATCCTTTAGTAGCATAATTTTGAGCTCCCAATTCTACACGGCCAACATCTTTAACCTGTACAATTCTACCACCTTCCTCAGCCTTTACAATCACATTCTCAAATTGCTCAATGCTTACCAGTTTACCTTGAGTTTGTATGTTAATTTCAAAAGCTGACTGGCTTCTGGAAGGTAACGTATTTAGTGTTCCACTTGCGATTTGTACATTCTGAGCTCGAAGCGCTGCAACCACTTCTCCTGCGGTCATATCTAAACTTGCTATTTTAGAGGGATCCAGCCAAATACGCATGGCATATTCTGCAGCTCCAAAAATCTGTATGTCTCCAATTCCCTTAATACGTGCCAGTTCATCCTTTAACTGTAGCGTGGCGTAATTCCCCATATAGGTCTGGTCATAGGTTTTATTAGGAGAATACATATTTACCACCATCAATATGTCTGGGGATATTTTTTTAGTCGTAATTCCCAGTCTCCGCGAAGCTTCCGGTAAGCGTGGTTGTGCAATAGCCACACGGTTTTGCACCTGCACCTGCGCCTTGTCAAGATCTGTTCCCAGTTCAAAAGCAATTTGAACGATTACCCTTCCATCTGCAGATGATTGTGAGGTCATATAGAGCATTCCCTCTACCCCATTAATCTCTTTTTCAAGGGGTGCAGCCACCGTTTCCGAAAGTGTTTTAGCATTTGCACCAGGGTAAAGTGCTACTACTTCTACCGTAGGTGGTGCTACATCCGGAAACTGAGATATGGGTAAGGATACGTAAGCAAGTCCTCCTACAATAAGAATGAGCACACTCAGTACTGCAGCAAATATGGGTCTCTTTATAAAAATGTGACTAAATTTCATAGTATTATTTACAATTAGGATATAACATTCCCTTACCGCTTCTCAATACTCAAAAAAATGAAACTGAGAGCAATTAAAAGGTTTGCTTAAATTTTGTGATTACTGAATAAAGAAGTAATCCGGTCTATTTTACGCTTACTTCTGTTTGCGTATTTTGCAGAAGCGAAATTTCTACTGGAGAAACCGGCATTCCTGGTCTTATTTTCTGAATATTATTAACAATAAGTTTGTCGTCTTTAGTAATACCGTCACGCACGACACGTAAGCCATTAGAATGAAGCGGACCTAAACTTATATTTTTTGTGGTTACAACATTGTCAGTTCCCAACACATACACAAATCGCAACGATTGATTGGTACCTATAATATTATCCGGGATCATGAGTGAATTATGTGCTGCACTGCCCATGAGTCTGGCTTCACCAAACATACCTGGCTCCAGCAGATGATCTTTATTTTCAAGCACTGCCCTACTTTCTATAGTTCCTGTGCTATTGTCTATTTCATTATCTACAAAATCCATTTTAGCTTCATGAACAAAATCATTTTCATCTTGTAATTTTATAAATACAGGAATTCCTTCCGACCGTAACTCACCACGCTCTCCATTCCTGGCCAAACGCACATACCGTAAATAATCTGACTCACTGCCTGTAAAATAAAAGTGTATAGGACTTGTTGCTACAATTGTGGTAAGTAATGTTGATGTTGATGAACCACCATCAATCAGGTTCCCTTCATTTACTTTATCACGACTTACCAATCCGGAAATAGGCGCTGTAACTCTAGTAAATTCTAGGTTTAATTTGGCATTATCTACACGGGCTTGAGCAGACTGAACACTGGATTTTGCAAAGGCCAGTGCCTGCTTTCTACGGTCGTATTCTTCTGTAGACATCGCACCAGATTCTCTTAAAGTTTCTACGCGATCATAATTATCCTGTGCCGTTTTAAGAGAGGCCATCGCTTGGCCATAATCTGCATTGGCCTGATCTAAAGCAATCTGAAACGGTCTGTCATCAATAGTGAAAAGAACATCTCCTTTTTCAACCATTTGTCCGTCTTGAAAATTCACACTTTCTAAAAACCCTCCTACGCGTGCACGCACTTCTACCCGGTTACTGGCTTCAAAACGGCCGGTGTATTCATCCCATTCGGTTATTTTTTCATAAACAGGATAAGCTACTTCCACCGGCATTGACTGTGCTGCTACTGGTTGTTCTTGGTCATCTTTGTTGCTGCTGCTGAATGCCAACACTAACATTATAGCTAATAACACACCGGCAACGCTAAGTATTCTTAAGGCTATTTTTCTGGTATTTAAATCAATTGTTTTCATCTTCTGTTACTATTTGACTGGTTATTTTTGAAAGGACAAAGGTATTTTGATTGGCAAGGCTACTGGTAACCAATATGACTACATAAATGACCAAAATCTAATATTTTGATATATGTCATTGTATATTTTTGATTGGCATCTAAGTTATACCATGCTTAATAATAGGCTGACAAAGCATCTAAAAGACCATTTAAAGTTGTTTTGCGAACGTTATTATACAGACCGGTGACTACTTGATCATCCAGCAATTCAAGAAAGCGGAGATCTCTTTCCCGAAAGTAATTGACAAATTCTTCAACCGATCTCGACCTGCGAGCGGCTCTTTTAAAATATTTTAAAAGTTCAACTTCACTAATCTCAAAGCCATTAAAACAATAGTACTTGTTGATTGATTTCGCGTATTTAAGGGCCTTCCGATAATTGAAGTTTCTATTAGAAGCAATTTTTTCAACCCTATTCTTAAAAGCCTGATGCGTTGAATTTACGATTATATCATCCAGTTCTAGAATTACTTGATCTGATTTGACAAATTTTGCCTGCACAAAATCAACAAAGAATACCACGAAAAGAATCACCAAAATTTTCACAAGATATTGAAAGGTAGTTTTCATTCTTCCTTAATTTTAAATTACCCTGCAAAGGTATTTGCCCTCTAGGAAGAGATGACGATCAAAAAGAAGACTGAAATGACCAAAACTTAATCAAATTGACCATTCTTAGTAATTGTGTTTAAAAGTGAAGTTGGTTAACCTGAAAGAATTGAGCAAATTACCCACTAATAAAACTGAACTGCTTATCAATAGTTTAGCAATAAAAAGGAATAAGATTAAATAAAAAAAGGATACTATTTCTAGTATCCTTTAAGTGACCCCGGCAGGATTCAAACCTACACTTGCAAACTCACTAAAATTCAGTACTTTAACTTTTCTGCAAAGTCGGTT
>CEOS01047175.1_pt1 | contig 15294 bp, 17 predicted proteins | sample 530601 | NCBI WGS metagenome assembly CEOS01 (sample SAMEA2620666, study PRJEB7988) | marine metagenome | biome: marine biome (ENVO:00000447); feature: mesopelagic zone (ENVO:00000213); material: "saline water (ENVO:00002010), including plankton (ENVO:xxxxxxxx)" | depth 1000 m
CAAGGGCGCCACCAAGGGCGACTGGAACACGGTGTGGAGCACCTTCGACAAGCGCAACAAGGCCAAGGCCGCGAACGAAGTCGACGGCACCGAGGACGACGGGCCGGGGCTGTTCGGGGATGATGCTGGGGGCGTGCAAGCGGCGGAGTAGATGTCGTGAAAAAGAGTTGTTTTGTTATCTCCCCGATAGGCGAGACTGGCTCAGCGACAAGGAAACGCGCAGATCAAATCTATAAGTATCTAATCGAGCCTGTGTTGGGAAAGGATTGGCTGGTTGAGCGGGCAGATCGAATCGCGGAACCAGGGATAATTACTAATCAAATCATCGACCGTCTTGCAAATGCCGACCTAGTAATTGCGGATCTCTCCGAGCGTAATCCAAATGTGTTTTACGAGCTCGCTGTACGGCATATTTTAAGGAAGCCTTATGTTCATCTGATAGCTCATGATGAAGATATTCCGTTTGATAACGCCCCGGTAAGGGCAATTCAGATTGATATTTCGGATCTTGACAGCGTTGATGCTGCAAAAAATGAATTGAATGCGCAAGTTGCGCACGCGATGACGTCTAAGAATGTTGAAAGTCCTATAAGCGTATCTTTAAAACTGTCGGAGATTAGAAAATCTGGCGATGAGGATGATGTTATAATAAGTTCTCTATTGTCTGAGATGAATGCCTTGAGAAGGCAGGTTTCTTCATTATCGGAATTTGTCGCAGAAGAAATTCAAATTTCGAAAAAGAACATGAAAATAATGAATTCAGGATATTATAATCCTTCTTCATCAGCTTATCGCAGGGCGGAATATGATACGTCAAGCGCGACAGGAGCCGCATCACTGGAAGCATCTTCCGCCGTTTCAGCGGCTAACTATTATCCATCTCAGTACAAGCGGGCTGACGATGTACTTAGGGGGGCGGAGTCAACCTCTCTCGATCGCCTGTCGTCAAGGAAAAAACGTGGCGGATGACAATTCGCGATAAAGAGGGTGAAATTTCTGTTTCTTTTGAGAACTAAAGCGCAGATGATAAAGAGGTGATTTTCAAGAGGGCATATATTGGTGGTCTCATCGCGGCGCTAATTCAAGAGAAAGCGTTTCACCTTACTTCCCTGAGTTATGCCGGTTTGGGTTGGCCAATCCTCTTGACGGTGTTAGTGTATGGTACTCGGATTGTCCGGCAACCCCTCATTTACCATTCTCAGTTAACTTTCGCCCACTGATCCACACTCATCTTGCCAAGCATGAAGCGTGCGCCTGAGATCATCGGAACGGCCTGCCTTATCGGTGCGCTGGCGCTCGCCAATTCCGGCCTGCCATTCATGGCGAGTGAGGACGATGCGCGCGCGGCCAAGCAGGCGGCTTTCGACCAGCGCTGGGGCGAACAGCCTATCCGGCGCGAAGTCTCGGCCTATTTCAGGAACTGCGATGCGGCGCGTGCGGCGGGGGCTGCGCCGATCAGGTATGGCGAGCCGGGTTATGGCGCGCACCTCGACCGGGATGGCGACGGTGTCGCCTGCGAGCCTTATCGGGGCCGCTAAGCCCTCAGCACCATTCCCGCCCGCTGCCGCCCCAGCTCGTGGCCAGCCCCTCCGCCTCCAGCGCCTTCACCGCGCTCTCGCCGCTTCGCGCAAGCACGCGCAGTTTGCGGCCGTAGCGGTCGGTGTCGCGGCCGTCGGGGTTGGGGTGGACTTCGAACGCGCCTTCGTTGAGCCACCGGGTCAGCTGCTCGGTCGCGCGGGTGCCGGCGATCCGCTCGGCCTCGCAGGAGGGCTGCGAAATCTCGGGCGCGTCGATATCGGCGATGCGGATCTTCTCTCCGTTCAGCCAGATCGTGTCCCCATCGACCACGCAGGTATGACGCGATCCGCCCACGCACAGCGCGAATTGCGCGGAGACCGGCACGGGCGCGGCCGCATTGTCGCTCGCCGCCTCTCCCATCACCGCCTTCCACGGGAACAGGACTGCAAACAGGCCGAGCGGGAGCACGATGGTCAGCGGAGTGATCGCGCCGCGCCACGAGGAGGCACGGGTGTTCGCGCGCGGCGTGCCACGCTGGCCGCTGCGCAGGCCGGTGCGCCGGTAATGAGACTCCTCACCCATGCGCGCGATCTTCGCGCGAAACCTCTCAACAGGAGGTAAACGGCGCGGGCTAAGTCATTCAAAAAAAGCGGGAGTTCGGTTGCCGATTGCCACCGGCCCGGCGTGCAGCCTGCCTAGAACCACCAGGTCTGCGGGTTGGGCATCGGCCGCCGGTTGGCCGCGGCGACCAGCGACAGGATGCTGCGCACGCAATACCAGATCATCGTCAGAAAGCCGGCCCCGACCATGGCGACCACTAGCACGACCAGCGCTGCGGGCGGATCGCCCTGGGAAGGGTTGGCCGCGGCGATCCACACCGCTGCGCCCAGCACGGTGACCACCATCGCGACACTCACCCCAAAACCGATCCAGAAGGTGCGGATCAGATAGGTGAAGTGGCTTTCCTCCCACGGCTCCCCATCATTCTCCCCGCGCCAGACATAGGCGAGGATCAGCCCGACGAAGACCGAGAGGCCAAGGATCAGCGTCGCCAGATAGAGCCCCGCGACGATCGCCGGGCGCTGGAAGGTCACTCCGGTCTGTGCCGTCCTGCCCTCGCGCGCGTCATCCCAGTCACTCATGTTCGCCCCCGCTTGCAAAGCCCGCTGCGATCATAGGCCCGTGCGCCCGTGTCGCAACGCTTTGGGGAGAGGGTTTGGGCTAGCGCCTCCGGTTGCGGCGCGTGCGGGGGCGTTCCTCGCCATAGACGTAGCCATTGTCGAGCTCGGGCACGACCTGCGCATGGGCGAGCAGTGCGAACAGCACCCCGCCGCCGAGCACGTTGCCGAGTACCGCAGGCACCAGAAACCCGAACAGGCCCTGCGCCACGCCGATCTTCCCGTCGAGCATGGTGATCCACAGCTCCGCCGATCCGACGATCGAGTGCGCGACCCCGCCAAGGTGCATCAGGCCGGTGATCGCGGCGATGATGAAAATCTCCTGCCGTTCGAGATTGGGCATCGCCCACACCAGCGCGGCGAGCATGAAGCCTGCCGGGATGCCCTTCAGGAACGGTGCGGCCATGTATAGCGTGATTGCGTCCAGCGAATTCTGCTCGATCTGGCGGCCGATCTCTGGCTGGCCCGCGAGGTTGAAGTGGACGAACAGGGCGAAGGCGAAGGTGCCCACCATATTGCCCGCCAGTACGATCGCCCACAGCCGCATGGTGCGGTGGAAATTGCGCCAGCATGGCGTGGTCGCCAGCGGGATCACCGCGGTGATCGTGCTCTCGGTAAACAATTGCAGCCGCCCTGAGATCACCGCGATGAAGCCGATCGCATAGCCCAGCGCCATCAGCAGCGGCATCCACGCCCCGTCGGGCACTTCGGTGGTAAAAATGCCGATCGCGAAGGGCGACAGGCCGATCACGAAGCCGGCGGCAATCGCCGACCACAAGAGGGCGGAGGCGGGGCGCTCCAGCTCGTCGATCCCGCGCTGGCGGATGATCTCGTGGACCAGCCGGGCGCTGGCGACCTCGTGGCTGGAGACGATCTCGCGCTCGTGATCGTCCAGATCCTCGCGCACGATGTCGTGGCCGCTCTCCTTCGCGGCGTCGACGCCATTCGCCTGGTCCTGATCCGGGCCCTCTTCCTCTGCCATGCGATACAACCTTGTTGTGCCGGCAGGCATAGCGCGTGCCAGCGCTGAGCGCCCGGGATGGATAATGCGCGATCGCCCGCAAATATCCACGGCGGCCCGCAAAACGGGGTCGGGCAGGGCCATGCGGAGCCCTGGCTGTCCTACTCGCAGCGGCCCGGCTAGCATGGCGGGGATGACCCGGTTTTGCGTGCCAATCCTGCTGCCGCCGCTCCTGCGCGCAGCGGGCGGGGAGGGTTTTTTGGTCCCTGGACTGTGTGTCAGGTGTGTCAGGCCCGCAGCCGCTTTCGGAACTGCGCGGCGCCCTCGCGGCTTGTTCGGGTAACCCAACGCAACAGGAGACAGGATAATGGCAGACGACGACGCAATTCAGAAGAACGGATCGAGTAAATGGCTGTGGTTCGCAGTGATCGTCGTGCTGGCCGTGGCCGCCGTGATCGTCTTCCTCAACGCCGATGGCGACGAGCCTGCTCTGCCCGACAGTGCCACGACCACGCAGGAAGAACGGCTCAACACCGACCTCGACAGCACCGCGGGCGAGGATGCAACTGCGACGACCGACTCGCTCAATGGCGGCGAGGCCGCTATGCCTGACACTCAGGCCACGCCTGCCGACTAGAGACCATACCAGACCGGAGACCTGCGATGATGAACCGAACTGCCGCTCTCGCCCTGCCGTTGGCCGCGATGCTCGGGCTCGCAGCTTGCTCGCAGGCGGACGAAAAGACCTACGAGGCCGACGCTACCGACCAGAGCGGCGGCGAGTTGATCGTCACCGACGAGGATCCGGACGCGGTGCCGGTCGATACGCCGGACACGGCGATGACGCCCGCGCCCACCGACGAGGCTGCTCAGCCGGAAATGCCGGAAGCGGAAACGACTCCCGACGAGTAGCGCCATGACGGGAAGGGTCGGCATCGTCCCGCCTTCCCAAATCGGGCGAGTGCGGCTAGCGCGCGGAAAATGAGCGAGACCCCGCAGACCCCCTCCGCAGCCGACCCGTCGCTGGACGCGGGCGCCAAGGCCAGCGTGCTGATCGAGGCGCTGCCCTATCTGCGCCGCTACGCCGGGCGCACCTTCGTGGTGAAGTACGGCGGCCACGCCATGGGCGATCATGCCGCCGCGGCCAGCTTCGCGCAGGATATCGTGCTGCTGAAGGCGGTCGGCATCAACCCCGTCGTGGTCCACGGCGGCGGCCCGCAGATCGGCGCGATGCTGGGGCGGCTGGGTGTCGAAAGCAGCTTCGTCGATGGCCTGCGGGTGACCGACGAGGCAACGGTCGAGATCGCCGAAATGGTCCTCTCGGGCGCGATCAACAAGCAGATCGTCGCCGCGATCCACGCCGCCGGTGGCCGCGCGCTGGGCATTTCGGGCAAGGATGCGGGCTTGGTCCGCGCGCGCAAGGTCGCCCGCGCTACGCGCACCGAGGACAGCGCGATCGAACAGGTGGTGGATCTCGGCTTCGTTGGCGAACCGGCTGCGATCGATGCCTCGGTGATCGAACTGGCAACCAGCGGCGGCCTGATCCCCGTGATCGCCCCGATCGGTGCGGGCGAACATGGCGAGACGTTCAACATCAATGCCGACACCATGGCCGGTGCCCTCGCCGGTGCGCTCGGCGCGGCGCGGCTGCTGCTGCTGACCGATGTGGCGGGCGTGCTCGACGGCGAGGGCAATCTCGTGACCGAGCTCGACGAGCAGAAGATCGAGGCGCTGCGGGCACAGGGCGTCATCACCGGCGGGATGATCCCCAAGCTGGAGACCTGCCTTTCCGCGACCCGTGCCGGGTGCGAGGCGGCGGTCATTCTCGACGGGCGGGTCGATCATGCGATGCTGCTCGAGTTCTTCACCGCCCGCGGTGCCGGTACGCTCGTCAGGGCGACCGAAAACGGCTAGGGCGGCCTTGCCTTCGCTCAGAGGCGTCTTACTCTCCTAAGACGCTCAACCGAAACCTCAGGAGACAGGGCCACCATGCAAGCCCTCTACACCATCTACCAGATCGTCGAACTGCTCACGAACGTGTTCGTGATGCTGATCATCGTCCAGTTCGTGATCGGCCTGCTGCTCGCGTTCAACGTCGTCAGCCGCGGCAACGATTTCGTTGTCGCGGTCTACCGCTCGATCAATTCGCTGCTCGATCCGGTCCTCAGCCCGATCCGCAGGATGCTGCCGCAGACCGGTGCGATCGATTTCTCGCCGCTGGTGCTGATCATCGTGCTGCAGATCTTCCTCATCATCCTCGAATCGGTCATCCGGAGCCTTGCGTGAGCGCACAGCTGATCGACGGGAAGGCCTTCGCGGCAAACTTGCGCCAAACGGTCGGCGAACACGCCGCAACCTTCGCCGAGAAGGCGGGGCGCAAGGCTGGTCTCGCGGTGGTGCTGGTCGGTGAAGACCCGGCGAGCGATGTCTATGTCCGCTCCAAGGGCAAGGCGACCGTGGCTGCCAATATGGAAAGCTTCGAGCATCGCCTGGCCGCCGACACCACCGAGGATGTGCTGATCGCGCTGGTCGAGCAGCTCAACGACGATCCGGCGGTCGACGGTATCCTCGTCCAGCTGCCGCTGCCCGGCGATCTGGACGAACAGGCGGTGATCGCCGCGATCGACCCGGGCAAGGATGTCGACGGGTTCCATGTCGAAAGCGCGGGGCGTCTGATGGTCGGCCAGCAGGGCTTCGTGCCGTGCACGCCGCTGGGGTGCATGATGATGCTGCGCGACCGGCTGGGCGACCTGTCGGGGATGAACGCGGTCGTTATCGGCCGCTCCAACATCGTCGGCAAGCCGATGGCGCAGCTGCTGCTCGACGCGAATGCCACGGTGACCATCGCGCATAGCCGCACCAGCGACTTGCCCGAGGTCGTCCGCCGCGCAGATATCGTCGTCGCCGCGGTTGGCCGCCCGGAAATGGTCAAGGCCGACTGGCTCAAGCCCGGTGCCACGGTGATCGATGTCGGGATAAACCGGCTTGCCCCTGCAGAGGGTGAAACCAAGGGGCGTCTCGTCGGCGATGTCGACTTCGAGGCCGCGAAAGAGGTCGCGGGCGCGATCACTCCGGTCCCCGGCGGGGTCGGCCCGATGACCATCGCGGTGCTGCTTCGCAATACGCTGGTCGCAGCCTATAGGCATGAAGGGCTGGAACTTCCGGAGGGGTTATAATGCGCGCCACGTCGACCATCGCGCTGATCGCGCTTGCCGCAACGCTGGGTGCGTGTGCGGCGGGTGGCCAGCCGCGTATCCCGCGTGACCGGATCGACCGCGCGCTCGCCTCCACGCAATATACTGCCCAGCCGAGCCTGGTGGTCGCGCGCGAGAGCGAGTTTGCCCGCGCCGCGCGCGAGAAGGGTCAGTGGACCGCATTCCGCGATTTCGCCGCCGACGGTGCTCTGCTGCACGGCCGCAACGGCCCGGTGCCTGCGCAGGCGGTACTGGCAACGCTCGAAAATCCGCCGGCAGCAGTCCAGTGGTCGCCGCGTACCGTGATGATGAGCTGCGATGGCAAGATGGCGGTGAGCGCGGGGCGCTTCCGCGATCCCGAAGGTCTGGTCGGCGATTTCGTGACCGTGTGGACGCGCGATCGCAACGACGACGAGTACGAATGGGCCTACGACGTCGGCGGCTACGACGATCCGCAGCCTGCACCGGTAGAGCGCGCCCCCGATGAGATCGTCGCGACCGCCTATGATGCGGTGCAGGGCCTGGTGGCCGACTGCCCGAAGGACGGGGCGAGCGTGCCACCGCCGCCCGCGCTCGGGCCGGGGGGCGACGCCAGGCGAGGCGAGCAGATCTCCCGCGATGGCACGCTGCGCTGGGTGTGGGAGCATCTGCCGGACGGAACCAAACACGTTCGCGCGGACTACTACACTTCTGGCGTGTGGGAGACGATTGTCGACAAGCGCCTCGTTTCACCGCCTGAAGACTGACCGAGAGAGCGCCGCGCCCCTATGTTCGAGCTTTTCCTCTCCGCCTTCGTGACCTTCTTCGTCGTGGTCGACCCGCCGGGCTGCGCGCCGATCTATGCCGGGCTGACCAAGGGCGCGAGCGCGCAGCAGCGGCGCAACATGGCGCTGCGCGCGTGCCTGATCGCGGCGGCGATCCTGCTGGTGTTCGCGCTGTTCGGGGTCGACCTGCTCGCCGCACTGCATATCGAACTCGACAGCTTCCGGATCGCGGGCGGGCTGATGCTGTTCTGGATCGCGTGGGAAATGGTCTTCGAAAAGCGCACCCAGCGGCGCGAGGAACGCGCGGAGCGGATCGCGGCGAGCCCGGAAGTGGAGGACGTCTCCGTCTTCCCCATGGCGATGCCGATGCTTGCCGGGCCGGGCGCGATCGCCGCGATCATGCTGCTGATGAACGAGGCGGACTCGGTCGAGGAAATGGCGGTGGTTCTGGGGGCGCTCGCCAGTGTGCTCACCATCACGGCTGTGGCGCTGATCGCGGCGGGCCCGCTGATGCGGCTGTTCGGCGACAAGGTCGAATCGGTCATCACCCGCCTGCTCGGCGTGCTGCTCGCGGCGCTGGCCGCGCAATATGTGATCGACGGCCTGCGCGGCGCCTTCGGAATCTGACATCTCCGGCTCTCCGGACGCGCGCGGTTCACGCGCGGTTAGGGGCCTGCGTCGCAACGTTGGTCGCGGGAGGAGCTTATGTCGGTCAGGATCATCGTCGCGACGTTTCTCGTCTGCCTGCTGGGCAGCGCTGCGGCGGCGCAACCGCTGCCGCGCTACGATCTGGAGCAGCTTGAGGCTGCGATCGAAAAGGGCGAGCTGGGCGATATCGCCGCGCTCGCCAGCACGCAGGGCGGTGAGATCGTCTATCGCAAGCGGTTCGACGGCAAGGCACCCGGCACTCCGGTAGATATCAAGTCGGCGGGCAAGTCGATCACCGCGCTGGCGGTTGGCATGGCGATTATGGATGGCAAGCTGGCCGGGCGCGACGTGGCGGTGTGGCCGTACCTCGGCCATTCGCGGGGCGAGCCTTTCGATTCGATCACGGTGGGCGACCTGCTCGCGATGGCCAGCGCGCTCGACTGCGATGACCGTGACCGCAAGTCTCCCGGGCAGGAGGAGCGGATGTACCGGACGCGCGAATGGCGCGCCTTCGCGCTGGACCTCCCCGCGCGCAGCTTCACCCGGGGGGAGAATGGCTATGGCCCGTTCTCCTATTGCACGGCAGGCGTGTTCCTCCTCGGCCAGGTGGTCGAGACGGCGACGGGCGAGCGGTTCGACGATTACGTCCAGCGCCGCCTGTTCGACCCCCTCGGCATAGCGCGCCCCATCTGGCGGACCTCGCGCAGCGGCGAGATCCAGTCAGGCGGGCAGCTGACCATCTCGGACGAAGCGCTGCTCAAGATCGGTCGCCTCGTCCTCGATCGCGGGGAGTGGGACGGCCGGCAGGTGATCGACCGCGCGTGGATCGAGTCGATGCTGACCCCGCGCCACAGGTTGGGCGAACACCAATTCTACGGCGACCTGTGGTGGGCAACCCCGCTGCGCGCAGGCGAGCAATATGTGCCTGCGTGGATGATGAAGGGCAATGGCGGCAACATCGTCGCCGTCGTGCCCAGCCATGACGCCGTGCTGGTGGTGCAGACGCGCAATTACAACAAGCGCGATGCGGAGCGGCATGCGTTCACCGCGCTGTGGGCCATGCTCGGCGCGCTCGAACCGGTTACTGCCCCGGCTATTGCAAGGTAACCCGGTCGTCCGTGCCGTTCTGGCGGCCGAAGAAATACATCAGCTGGATCAGCAACTCGCACCGCGCGGCAAGGTCCGGCGTTTCGAGCAGCGCCTGTTTGGACGCGGCATCGAAGGGGGCGATCTGGCTGACCCCGTTGATCAGCGACTGGTCGTCGAGCTGGGCGACCGCATCCCAGTCCACCGAATAGCCCTGCGCATCGGCGAAACGGCGCGCTTCGCGTTCGAACCCGGCGCGCTCGATCCCGCTGAGCACTTCGTCGCCGTCTTCGGCGATCAGCTCGCCCTCGATCTGGCGGAAGGGGGTCGCAACATCGAGCTCGCGAATCATGCGAAAACGGCTCTCCCCGTCGAGCACGAGGTTGTAGCGTCCGTCGTCCATCGCTTCGACATCGGCGATCTTGCCCACGCAGCCGATGTCGTAGAGCGGCGATCCATCGCGCGTGGTCTTGGGCTGGATCATCGCGATCCGCCGGTCGCGCGCCAGCGCATCGCTGACCAGCGCGCGATAGCGTGGCTCGAACATGTGCAGCGGCAATTGCAGGCCGGGGAACAGGATCGCACCAGTGAGAGGGAAGATGGACAGGCGCATCGGGCCTAACCGAACAGGATCTTGGACAGGCGACGACGGGTGGCGACCACCCATGCGTCTTCCAGGCCGACCGCCTCGAAGATCTGCAGCAGCTTGGTCCGCGCCGCGCCTTCGTTCCATTCGCGATCCGTCTCGACCATGCTCAGCAACTCGTCCGCTGCGGCATCCCGCTGGCCCGCAGCAAAGGCGGCTTCGGCGTAGGCGTAGCGGGCGTCCATATCGCCGCCCTGGGCCTTCTCGCGCAGCGCGGCCAGCTCGCCCTCGTCGACCTTCTCGCCCGAAAGTTCCAGCTGCGCACCGGCCTGTGCCACGGCGGGGTCGGCCTTCTGCTCGTCGGTCAGCGCGTTGAAGGCAGCCTGCGCCTGCTCGTGCTGCCCGTTCGCCAGCAGCGCGCGAATCAGGCCGGACTGGATTTCGGGACGGCTCGCGATCTCGGGCGGGGCGGCGGTCGCGATCTCGGTGTAGAGCTGGACGGCTTTCTCGGTCTCGCCCGCATCAAGCAGCTGCTCGCCCATGGCGATAAGCTGCTCGACTTCGGGCATGCCATCATTGGCGCCCGAATCGGCACCGGCCGCATTGGGATCGATCGGAAGCTGCGCCAGGATCTGGTCGAGCGCCTGGGTCAGCTGGCTTTCGCTGCGCGCGCTGGTCAGGTCGGCCACGGGGCGGCCCTGGAACATGGCGTAGACGGTGGGGATCGACTGGACCTGGAACTGGCTGGCGATGAACTGCTCTTCATCGACATTGATCTTCTTCAGGACCACGCCCTTGTCGGCATATTGCGCCGCGACCTTTTCCAGCATCGGGGCGAGCGCCTTGCACGGGCCGCACCATTCGGCCCAGAAATCGAGCACCACCAGCTTCGTCATCGACGGTTCGACGACTTCTTTCTGGAAGCGTTCGACGGCTTTCTGTTCCTCGATATTGAGCCCCATGCTGGCCAAGTGCGATCCCCTTCTTTGTCGTGCGGTTGCAGGCTTTCGGTTTGCCCCAATGTGGGCCTTTCGCGGGGGATGTGAAGGGCCTGCAAAAACCTGTAATTTAGCGCTTGCGGTACCGGGCCCTCGTTGCTAATTGCCCGCTTCCCGTTCCGGACAGGCCCTCGCGGCCCGCCGGAAACGCCAAGTGAGCGGGCGTAGCTCAGGGGTAGAGCACAACCTTGCCAAGGTTGGGGTCGGGCGTTCGAATCGCCTCGCCCGCTCCATTTTCTTCATAACAATCCGGCTTTGCCGGGCGTCCGCGCAGTGTCACTGCGGTTCGCCCGGATCTTCCGCGTCCTGCGCGGCGGCTACGTGCGCGCTTCGCCGGTTGCCTGCTTTCCTTAGATTTACCGACGAACGAACGATTCGGATCGCCGAAGCGCAAGATCGGTCTTGCACTCGCAAGAATGAAACGTTAGCTGCGGATGATATAAAGTAACACACAAACAGGATCGTTCCCCCTTATGAAGCTCTCCTCCATCGGCAGCCTGCCGCTGCTCGCCATTGCCCTGGCCGCCGTTCCCTGTGCCGCTCAGGCGCAAACGGCCGATGATCCTGCGGACAGCAGCAGTGATGATGTCGGTGACGACTTCCACAACCGTACCAACCAGCAGGCGGACATCGTGGTCACCGCAGGCAGGAGCCTGAGCCAGCTCGACGTGCTTGCCGGCACCTCGGTCGTCGAAGGGGTCGAACTGCAGAGAAACATGAACGGTCAGGTGGGCGAGATTCTTGAAGATCTGCCCGGCGTTTCGGGCAGCGGCTTCTCGCCCGGCGCCTCGCGCCCGGTGGTTCGCGGCTTCAGCGGAGAGCGCGTCCGGGTGATGAGCGACGGGATCGGATCGCTCGACGCATCGAACACCTCGGACGATCACGCGGTCAGCATCGACCCGCTGACCGTCGAGCGGATCGAGGTTCTGCGCGGCCCCGCCGTGCTGCTTTACGGCAGCCAGGCGATCGGCGGCGCGGTCAACGTGATCGACAAGCGCATTCCGCGCAGCATCCCCGACGAGCCGATCCACATCGACGGGCTGGCGAGCTACGACAGCGTCAACGACGAATACCGGGTCGGTGCCTCGGTCGACGCGCCGCTGGGCGGCGGGTTCGTCGCGCATATTGACGGCAGCTACCTGGATGCGGGCGACGTCAACGTGCCCGGCTATGTGCTGAGCGACGGTCTTCGCGCCGATGTTCTTGCCGAGGCCGACGAACACGAGGGCGAAGGTGAGCTTGAAGAAGCCGCCGAACTGCGCGCGGTCGCGAACCAGCAGGGCGTCGTGCCCAACACCTTTGTCGAGACCAAGTCGGTCAATGCCGGCCTCGCCTTCTTCTCTGGCGGCAGCAATTTTGGCTTCGGTGGCGGCTATTACGAGACCACCTACGGCGTCCCGGAAAACCCGGCCGGCGGGCATGAACACGAAGACGGCGGCGAGGAAGAGGGCGGCGAAGAGGGCGTCTCGATCGGCCTCAAGCAGTACCGCGCAGAATATCGTGGCGACCTGGACCTGGGCTCGGGCTTTCTCGACCGGCTGCAGACCCGCGTCGGCTACAGCGACTATACCCACACCGAATTCGAAGGCTCCGAGGTCGGCACCGTGTTCGATGTCGAAGGGTTCGAGGGACGGGCGGAGTTCATCCAGGCTCCCGTCGGGAACCTGCGCGGTTCGTTTGGCGGGCAGTTCTACATTCGCGACTTCTCGGCGACGGGTGAAGAGGCCTTCGTCGCCCCCAACCAGACCGAACAGTACGGCTTCTTCACGCTTCAGGAGCTGAGCTTCGGGGACTTCCAGCTCGAAGGTGCCGCACGTTTCGAAACCTCCAGTGTCTCCTCGACGCCGCTGAACGTCGATCGCAACTTCAACATCTTCTCCGGCGCGCTGGGTGTCTCCTACGACATCGGCGGCCTGCGGGTCGGCGTGAACGGATCGCGCGTCGGCCGTGCCCCTGCAGGCGAGGAGCTGTTCGCCAACGGACCGCACGTCGCCACCGGCCAGTACGAGCTGGGCGACGTGGACCTTGAGGTCGAGCGTGCGTGGGGGCTGGAAGGCTTCGTGCGCGGCAATCTGGGTCCGGCGACCATCAGCCTGACCGCGTTCAAGAGCTGGTTCGACAACTACATCTACCTCAACAACACCGGCACTCTCGTCGAAGAAGACGGCAGCCCCCTGCCGGCCGGAGAAGAGGGCGGCCTGCCGCTGTTCAACTACCTGCAGCAGGATGCGACCTATTACGGGGTCGAAGCCGAACTCGCCGTGCCTTTCGTGGAGAGTGACACGTTTTCCCTGCTTGGCGAAGCGACTGCCGAGTACGTCAAGGCCGAGCTGGCCGACGGCAGCCCGGTCCCGCGCATTCCGCCGCTGGGCCTGACCGGCGCGCTGACCGCCAAGACCGGCCCGTTCGAAGTGCGCGGCGAGGTCCAGTACTTCGGCGAGCAGGACGATGTGCCCGCGTTCGAGAGTGCGACCGATGCCTTCACCTTCGTCAACGCTTCTATCGCGTGGCGCCCGCTGCGCGGCAACGACAACGTGACGCTGCTGGCCAAGGTCGACAACATCTTCGACGTCGAAGGCCGCCGCGCGACCAGCTTCACGCGCGACTTCATCCCGATGGCGGGGCGCAACCTCTCGGTCAGCGCACGCTTCAGCTTCTAGGCGGGGCCTCCCCCCTTCATCCCGCCTGGCCGTCCGCGGGGCCGCTGGCACTTCGTGCCTCGGCCTCGCGGGCACCCCTTTCACGCCCCTCCGCCCGCGCCGCGCGAATCTCGGCGCGCCGCGCGCGGTCCCGTTCGCGCCAGACGTCGACCGATCCGCGCGCCTGACCATAGGCGAACACCATCAGCAGCCCGCCCGCGATGGCGAGGTTCTTCAGCGCGAGTTGCAGCTGCAGCTGGTCGCCCAGCTGATTGTGGAAGAAGAACACCGTCGCCAGCGTAAAGCCGAACAGCAGCAGGCTGCTGATCCGGGTGAGAAACCCGATCGCGAGGAACACGCCGAACACCAGCTCGAAAATCCCGACCGGCAGCGCCAGATTGGCCGGCAGCGTGGTCACCTTGTCGATGAAGGCCTGCGTCTCGGCGACGTTCATCACCTTGGTCACGCCCGAGATGATGAAGATCAGCGCCAGCAACATGCGACCGATTACCGAAGCCAGAAACGCCATACCGATACTCTCCCCGCTGCTACACGCAGATCAATCGCCCGTACGGCGATCGGCTCCCGAAAAGCGCTATTCCTCTACCTCGAAGGTGACCTCCGCATGTTCACGCAGGCGTGCGACCAGAGCTTCGCCGAGGATCGAGCCCGGCGTGCCGATCCCGCCTGGTGCATCGCTCTCCAGCAAGGCAATGCCCGTCTCGCCGATCATCCGGCTGGTCGAGCCATAGCCTGGATCGTATCGCCCTTTGACCGCGTAGCGCAGCGTTTCGCCACCCTCAGTCTCACCCACGAACAGCACGTCGTAATACCCGTTCTCACGCTCCTCGGGCGTGGGGCCTTCGCCGGGCTTGGGCGGCTTCGCGCCGAACGGGTTCTTCATCATCTCGGCGGCAGCGTTCGCCGCGGCCTTGCCCGCTTCGCCGGGGCTGGTCAGCACCATCTCGTCGTAGCGGAAGTCCTCGTCCCAGGGGTGCCCGAGCAGGAAATTGGTGCGGTGCACGTTCTTGGTGTTGATCGGCGCCATCACGAAGGGCGCGGCCCACTTGCCCAGATCGCTCTCGTATTTCGGCACCATGCCGCCCGGCTGGTCCGGCCCGTCGAAGCCGGGGGTGAGGCCGAAGGGGCTGCGCATGATCTTGATGAGGGAAGGGTCGCGCGCCATCGCCTTCATGCTCTCGGCAAGGCTGGCGGCGGTGCCGCCGCTGAAGGTGCCCTTCATCGCCCGCACGCGCCCGCGCACCGTCTTGCACGGCGCACCGAAGCGCTCGCGCGCCTCTTTCTGCAGCATCAGCACGCCCAGATCGAAGGGGATCGAATCGAAGCCTGAGGAAAAGCTGATTCGCGCCCCGCTGGCCTTGGCATCCGCATCGTACTTGTCGATCATCTGCCGCATCCACGCGGGCTCGCCGCACAGATCGGCATAATGCGTGCCGCTCTTGGCGCAGGCGGCGAGCAGCGGCTCGCCATAGAGCTGGTACGGCCCGACCGTGGAGATGACGACCTTCGCCTGCTCGCACATGTGCGCGAGACTGGTTGCGTCGGCCGCATCGGCAACAATGGTGGGGGTGGAATCGGGCGCGCCGATTTCGCGCTTCACCTCGGCCAGCTTGTCCGGATTGCGGCCTGCCATCGCCCAGGTGGGCGCGTCAGGCTTATCGCCATATTCGCGGAGGAAATGCTCGGCGACCAGACGCCCGG
>CEOS01129099.1_pt1 | contig 15237 bp, 22 predicted proteins | sample 530601 | NCBI WGS metagenome assembly CEOS01 (sample SAMEA2620666, study PRJEB7988) | marine metagenome | biome: marine biome (ENVO:00000447); feature: mesopelagic zone (ENVO:00000213); material: "saline water (ENVO:00002010), including plankton (ENVO:xxxxxxxx)" | depth 1000 m
TTAAGACAAAAATAACCAAATAATATATCGAGTTACTGACACCAGTTATATGTTTGGTGCAGCTACAGCCGCTTCCCGAAATCCCGCAGGCTTCCAGTTCGGGTCTCTCTTGGACGGCCCCGAAATTCGGAGGTAGCGCCATGCTTAGCATCGACTGGCGTGCTCCGGCGGCTTACGCGCACACCAAGTCTCTACCTGCCGCCGGTTTCGCCTGGGAATATCTTCGTCGCAACGACGAATATCGTCATGATTTCCAGATCATCACCCTGACCGGACGGCTCGGTGAAAGGCAATTGGAGCGCTTCGCGCAGCGCTGGGGGTTGCGATTTCCCAAGCGACCCCGACGCATCGCCTGATCGCCAGCCCCCATTTTGGTCTCCGCGCCTTCAGCCGCAGGCGGTCATGCTGTCGCCTGTTGAACAGGAGGCCGCGGAAACCGAGCTGCTGGTCGCTCTCGCCCATCTCGATGGTCTCGATCTGCGCCGCGCGGCCGATGGCTGGCATGGCGTCTGGCAGGTCGGCGACATCGCACACCAATTCTGGCTGCCGGACGCGGTGCCTGACGCCGCAGCCTTCTATGCCGTGACCTTGCCGATGGATTCGTTTCTGGAGCTTCGCGTCCATGCGGCGCGTCGCCTCTGGCGATCCCTGACGCGGCGCTCGCCGGGGCCGCCCATCGGCATTCTGCCCGAACAGCTCCGGCAATGGCACATCCTGTCCCTGCGCGCGCTGGATGCGCGACTGCGCGGCGAGAGTTACCGCACCATTGCTGAAGTCCTGCTTGGATTTCAGGGAACGAAAGAGGATTTCGAGGGCGACCCAAGCAAGAACAAGGCTCGCCGCCTGGTCGCGCACGGCGTCAGGATGATGCGGGGCGGGTATCGGATGCTGCTTCACTACCCAATCAAGCCTGACAAGCGTTGAGGGGCAATCAAACGCAAACTGCTGCAAGCCATGTCGCGCGCTTTCTGACTCCCAAACAGGGAGCGCGGCGGCCCGGAATCCTCGCCGCGAAGTGTCGTAAATATCTGTCGCAAAACCTCGACTTTTGCACGAGACATTTGCGACAGGTTTTTCCCTGTAAATTCAGCGCTGGCCTGTCCTGATGCGAAAATCAGGATTTTCGCGACAACCGCACACCCTGCACCATGGAAACACCCGCTAGCGTGACGACGAAGCCGGCGAGCTGCGCGGCGGTCAGCGTCTCACCAAAGAAGACATAGGCTTGCAGGGCCGCAGCGGGCGGCACCAGCAGCATAAGCGCCGTGATCCGGGTCACGTCGCCATGCCGGATCATCCAGACGAACAGGGCCGTGCCGCCGAGGGAGAGCGCACCCGCCGACCAGATCAGGGCGAACCAGAGCGCCGGTGCGTTGTCCCATTGCAAGGTGCCAACTGTGATCGCGAGCGTCCCGGCCACGATGGCAGCGCCAAGATGCTGGACCGCGCCGGCCGCGCGTAGATCGGCGGTCGCCAGCGACGACTTTTGCACCATCGTCCCGACCGTCAGGGCAAGGATGCTGAACAGCCCGAGCGCGATGGGAAGCGCCGGCAGCCCCTCGATGCCGACACCGGCCAGACGTGGCGACAGCACGAGCGCAACGCCCGCAAAGCCGATCACCAGTCCCAACACCGTCCTACGACTGATAGGACCGCGCAGGATGAGGACGACAATCAAGGCGGTGAACAGCGGTTGCAGCGCGCCGATGAGCGCCATCACGCCAGCCGCGAGGCCGTTGGCGACCGCCCACCAGCTCGCCCCGAGATAGACGCCGTTCATCACCATGCCGGCAAGAAGATGCCCGACGAACTGCTTACCTTTCCGGCCACGGCACATTGCGCACCAGAATGGTGAAGCCGACGACAGCGATCAGGAAGCGGAAGGTCAGGAACAGATTCGGGTCTGCATGGGGCGCGACGGCGCGCGCGGCAATGAAGCCGGTCGACCAGATCAGGATGAGAAGTGCAGGAGCGCCAACGGCTTGCAGCATAGGAGACGGCCCCGCATTGCGCGGGGCCGGATCGTCTTAGCGCATGACGCGCCGGATAGCCGGCACGAGCACCAGCGCCAGAACGATCTTGAGAATGTCACCGAGAATAAACGGCGTCAGGCCAAACGCGATGCTCTTTTCCGCACCGAACAGGACAGCCAGCCAAGCGATGCCCGGCACATAGACGGCCACGGTCGCCAGCAGGATCGCGCCAAGGGCGGTCGGCAAGCGGTTCAGCGCGCCGCGTTCGGCAAAATAGCCTGCGACGACAGCGGCAAGGAAGAATCCGAGCAGATAGCCGCCGGTCGGTCCCGCCATGTAGGCAATGCCCGCCCCGCTCTGGAAAACAGGCAGGCCGAGAGCACCTTCGACAATGTAGGCAAGAATGGTCGCCCCGCCGAGCCGAGCGCCGTAGGCCATGCCGATGACGATGGCGACGAAACTCTGCATGGAGAGCTTTACCGGCCAGAACGGCACCTGAATATGAGCGGCGATCGCCATAAGGGCACTGCCGATCAGGATGAGGGCAGCGGCGCGCGCCATGCTGTTGCCAGCGGTTTGCGGCCAGAGGCGGCCGATGAGGGTTGGTTGTGCGGCGGATAGGACGGTCATGGGCGCTCCTTTGCGATATTATCTATAATTTCTAGATTCTATCGCTAATTAGTCCACGGAATTGATGACAAGGCAAGAGCCGACCCACACGGCAGCGTCAGCGCGCCCCCGTTGCCGGCAAGGATGGCGATGGTCCCGGCTTCTTTCCTACCCATTGGACATGGCGGGCCAGCACCGAGGCGGCAGCTTCTACCTGCCCCGCCCGCAACGCATCGAGGATGGCCCGATGATCGCGGTCGGTCGGCGCTTCCCATTCCGCCCGCCAGCCGGAGAACAGAAAGCGGGCGCTGGCCGTATGCAGATCGTCAATCGCCTTCAGGAGTCGGGGCATGGCGCAAGGCGTCAGGATCAGCCGATGAAAGGCGCGGTTTGCTTCTTCCCACGCCTGCACGTCGCCGGCCTTGTCGCCCGCCCTGGTGGCGTCCTCGGCCTGATCCAGTATCGCCTTGGTCAGATGCGGCGCGGCATGGCGCAAAGCGAGCACCTCAAGGGCGGCGCGCATCTCCGCCACTTCCTTGATTTCATCCATGCTGAAACCGGCGACCCGAACGCCCCGGCGTGGCGCGCTGACCACCAGCCCCTGCGATTCCAGACGCCGGAACGCCTCGCGCACCGGCACATGGCTCGCGCCAAATTCTTCGGCAATATGATCCTGGCCCAGCCGGGAACCCGGTTCGAGCGCGCCCGAAATGATGCGCTCGGCAAGCGCCTTGCTGATCCGCACCGCGATTGTGTCGTCTTTAGCGTCTGTCATGAATTATAGATAATTCCGACACCGCCAGCCGTCGAGCGGCTAAATACTGCGTCGCAAAACTCCCAAAACCCGCGACAGGAAGCGAGATGAATACAGCCGTCATCTTCAGGCTTTGTTCGCAGCCGCCTGTTCGAGTATCCGCTTGTAGCCTTCGCGTGAAAGCCACTGCGCGCGTTCGAGGTGGCTTTGCCAGCATCGATAGGTCCGCAGTTCTTCAAAGCTCGGATCACGGTGCAGTACGATCTGCGCCACTTCCTTCCAGTCCGCATCTTCGGCCTTGGCGTCGAGAAGGCGCATATAGGTCACGAAATGCCGCTCGTCATAGGTGGTGATCTCGTCTCCTGTCGGCGCGATGTCATCCACATCGGGATCAAGTTCGACCGGAACCCGCATCGTCATTCCCCTTCATCCTGGGAGAGCGATGGCTTGCGGTGCGCCCCCGCAAACAAAACTCTCTGACTCCTGGTGATCGGGGAGTTAGTAACCGTGTTGGACGGCCCCATGGCCTTTAGCTGGAAAGCCTGTTGCATACGCCACAGGCTCCCCGACCATAGGGTCAAGGAGTGTGGTGCCGTCACGGCCGGCACCAACCGCCAACAGGGGTTACTACGCCCCAGAGCAGCGCGTCTGCTCCGCCTGTATTCTTAGCCGAACCGCGCGCGAATGTCTTTGGCAATTCTGTGCGACAGGCATTGAACCGCTGAAATCTCTCGCCTTTTCCGGCTGACGATCACACGTCAGGGGGGTGCCGCCAGCGCATAGGCGCAACTGCGGCACGCTACAGGCCGCCGATCCCTCGCCATCGTCCGCCACAGCCCGCTGTCGCTGCGACAGCCGCCTGTCTGACGAACCGGAGAGAGATTCCATGGCCATCCGCCCCAATGCGGACCTGCCGCCGCGCTTGCTGCGCACAAAAGAAGCCGCGCGCTTCCTCGGCCTGTCCATCCGCACCCTTGAGAAGCATCGCACCTATGGCACCGGTCCGACCTACCGCAAGGTCGGAGGCCGCGTCCTCTACGCCGTCCGCGATCTGGAGGCGTGGAGCGCGATCGGCACCCGCAAATCCACCAGCGACAAGAACGCCGGCACGGTCTTCGCCGCCCGCCCGCTGACGCCAAAAGAGCGGGACGAACTGTAAATGCTGCGCGACGACGATCCCAGACCCGCGCCGCCGAACGAAGATAGCGAGCGCACTCGCCTGGACCCGTTCATCGTGGCGACCGGCGACGCCGCTCCGCGCGACCAGCGCGATTTGATGGAGCGGCCGTTCTTCTCGCTGGCGAAGCGACCGCGCACCACGCCGATCCTCTACCGGGCCGCCGATGTCGAGGTGCAGGTCTTCGCCATGCCCGAACATGGCATGGCGACGATCTGGGATGCTGATGTGCTGATCTGGGCCGCAAGCCAGATCGTGGCGGCCGAGAACAACGGCATCGCCACGTCGCGGTTCTTCCGTTTCATGCCCTATCAGCTTTTGCGCTCGATCGGGCGAGCCACCGGAAACCGCGACTATCTGTTGCTCAAGGCCGCGCTGGCGCGCCTGCAGTCGACCGTCATCGCCACCACCATCCGTAACGGCAAGCATTGGCGGCGGCGGCAATTCTCATGGATCAACGAATGGGAGGAAATGACCACCCACTCCGGCCGGGTGGAGGGCATGGAGTTCGTCCTGCCCGAATGGTTCTACAACAGCGTCATCGACCGCTCGCTGGTCCTGACCATCGACCCGGCCTATTTCCGGCTGACCGGCGGCATCGAGCGCTGGCTCTACCGCGTCGCCCGCAAGCACGCCGGACGCCAGCCTGAGGGCTGGGCGTTCGAGGTTTCCCACCTTCACAAGAAATCCGGCAGTGCGGCGCGGCCGTCCGATTTCGCGCTCGACCTGCGCCGGATTGCAGCCCGCCAATCGCTGCCCGGATACCTGCTCCAGAGTGAATGGGAAGATGGGCGCGAACTGCTGCGGTTTCTGCCCGAAAATCTATCCACAGTGCCTGTGGATAACCATGTGAATCCTATCGGGACATTAGGCGCACGCAGTATCGGGACATTAGGCGCAAATCTCGCGCCGGACTCTATAGAAGAATCTAACAAAGAATCTAACTCTTCTTCTTTGACGCGCGCGCACGCGATCCGTGGTGCCGGTGCCAGTGCCGATAGTCGTGCTGCTTCCAGCCGACGAGGTGCGCCATGATCGTCGCGCTTCTCAACCAGAAGGGCGGCGTCGGCAAGACCACGCTGGCGCTGCATCTCGCCGGAGCCTGGGCGCAGCGGGGTCAGCGCGTCATCCTGATCGACGCCGATCCGCAAGGCTCCGCGCTCGACTGTTCGCAGACGCGCAGCCATGAGGGCCTGCCAAGGCTGTTCAGCACCATCGGCCTGGCCCGTGACACCTTGCACCGGGAAGCCCCGGAACTGGTCCGTGACGCCGATCACGTCGTCATAGACGGGCCACCCCGCGTCGCCGCTCTGATGCGCTCGGCGCTGCTCGCCGCCGACCTGGTGCTGATCCCGGTGCAGCCGTCCCCCTTCGACGGTTGGGCCTCGGCCGAGATGCTGGCGCTTCTGAAGGAGGCGCGCATCTACCGGCCCGACCTCGCCGCCCGTTTCGTGCTCAACCGTTGCGGCGCGCGCACCGTCATCGCCCGCGAGACGGCCGAGACGCTTGCCGACCACGACCCGCCCTTGCTCGCCACCGCCATCGGCCAGCGTGTCGTCTTCGCCGATGCTGCGCAGTCCGGCCGCCTCGCATCCGAGATCGACGCCGACAGCCCGGCTTCGCGCGAGATCGCCGCGCTTGCCGCCGAGATCGACCGGCTGCGGGTCGGAGGGATCGAACCATGACCGGACGTACCCGCAAACCCGGCTTCGCGTCCCGGCCGGGCGATCTTGAAAGCTGGATCAAGGCGGCGGACATGCCGCCTGCCAGCAAGGCCGCCGGCGAAGCATTCACCGCCCGCCTGACCATCGACATCACGCCGGAACTGCGCGGGCGCATCAAGGTCGCCGCCTTCCGGCGCGGCATCACCGTCGCCGACATGCTGCGCGACCTGCTCGCCCGCGAATTTCCATCCACCGAAGGAGATCCGATATGACCGGCAACGCGGCCCGCCGCATGCACGGCCGTCCGCTGCCGGACGGGCCTGCGCCCTTCACCACATTGGTCGAACTGACCTTCGACAAGCGCAAGGTCGAGCGCTGGATACGGTTCGGCCGCAAGAGCTACGAACAGATCATCGACCGCCGCCGCAGTATCGTCGGCTTCGCGCCGGAGAGCGTCTTCGCCTTCGTCCGCTGGGCGGCCGGCGAACACGGCACCGTGATTTCACGCATCGACATCGTGCGCGCGGTTCGCCGCGGCGAACCCTTCCAGACGCTGCCCTTCGTGCGCCCCGGAGGCGACATCCTGCTGCGCCTCGATAGCTGGGCGAAAGTGCAGCGCGCGCTTGTCGCCATAGACGCGGTGGAAGCACTCGGCCTCGATCCGGCCGACGCCGCGCCGGATCACTGGCGGCATGTCCACAACCGCCTTATCGCCGGTCTGGAGCCACGCGATTACACGCCGGAACGTCATGCCGCCTGGCTCCATCGTCGGAGGATCGAGCCATGACGCGGTTCGGCTACGTCATGGTGACGTATTTCGCGGCGATGGGCGTCGCCATCGCGGCGTTCATCCCGACGCCCACGAAACTGATCTGGAACGCCACGGCCAGCGCGCCCATCGGCTTCTACACCATCGAGCCGGCTGACCGCATCGGGGTGCCCGAGCTGGTCGCCGTTATGCCGCCCGAACCGCTCGCCGCCTTCATGATCGAGCGCGGCTATGTCGGGCGCGGCGTGCCGCTCCTGAAGCGCGTCCTCGGCCTGCCGGGACAGCGGGTTTGCCGCACCGGCAGCACCATCACCGTCGATGGCGTCGAGATGGGGGAGGCGCTGGAGCGCGACCGGATCGGCCGCGATCTGCCCGTCTGGCAGGGCTGCCGCGTCATCGGCGACGGTGAAATCTTCCTCATGAATTGGGAAGTCCGCGACAGCCTCGACGGCCGCTACTTCGGACCCATCCCCGCAAGTTCCGTCATCGGTCGGGCGCTGCCGCTCTGGACCGATGAGGAAGGCGACGGCCGCTACGAATGGCGTGCGCCGACGCAATGACCGCTTTCCCATCAGCGGGAGCGGTGCCCGCCGATGGTGTTTCCAACCTCACCGCCTAGGAGATTGTCATGCCCCAGATCGGTCAATTCACCGTCGAAAACGAAACCTTCGTTGGCCGTGTTCATACGCTCACCCTTTACCGCGAGCTGACCATCGTTCCTGCCGAACCATCGGATGCGGAGAACGCGCCCGCCTATCGCGTCCACCACGGCGCCGAGGACGGCCCGGAGGTCGGTGCAGGCTGGAAGGAGGTCGGCGAAAAGGCCGGCGACTACATTTCGCTGATGATCGACGATCCCGCTTTGCCGCAGCCGATCCGCGCCAACCTCTTCCAGAACAGCAACGACAAGACAGCCTGGTCGCTGCACTGGAGCCGCCCGAAGCCGCGCGGCGGGCGGGGCTGAAAGCCATGCGATCCCGCGTCATCCCCGCGTTCAAAACCCTCATCCCGTTGTTCGCGGAAAAGCCGTCTCATCCCGTCGTCCCGCTCGGCCACCGGACGGCCGGCGCGCGCAGCGAAGGTCAGGGGCGGCCTCTGGCCGGCGCTCGCGCCTTGCCCTTGACCGCAGCGAGCACGCTGGCAGACTGGAGGTCGAACGGAGGCAGGGAGATCACGCGATATGCCGGTCTGCTGCTGGCTGGCGTGCTCGCGGTCGCAGCCTGTCCGGTCGCCTTATCGGCGCAGGCCGCACCCGTCACGCGCGCGAATCCTGCCGATCCCTATGCCGGCTTCATCACCGAAGCCTCGCAGCGCTTCGGTATTCCCGAGCACTGGATTCGCGCCGTGCTGCGCGTCGAGAGCGCGGGCGACGTGCGCGCGATCTCGTCGGCCGGAGCCATGGGATTGATGCAGGTCATGCCCGATACCTGGGCGGGCCTGCGCGTCCGTCATGGCCTCGGCCGCGATCCTTACGACCCACGCGACAACATCATGGCGGGCGCGGCTTACCTGCGCGAAATGTGGGATCGCTACGGCAATGTCGCGGCAACGCTCGCGGCCTACAATGCCGGTCCCGGCCGCTACGACGAACATCGCGCGACCGGCCGGAGATTGCCCGCCGAGACCCGCGCCTATGTCGCCGCCATCGCGCCGGTGATCGGCGGCCCGGTCGGCACTGAAACACCCGCAACAGCACCGCCACCGCCGCCCGACTGGCGCGACGCTCCGCTGTTCGTCACACGCTCGGCCGACACGCGGACCGTCGCCGCGCCGTCATCCGAAGTGCAGTCCAGCGACACTCGCGCGACCGTTCCGGTGCGCGATGCCGCCGACACGGAGCCGTCAACCGGCAGAATTTTCGTGGCTCGCGCCGATGGCGGGGGAGCGCCATGAGGGGTGCGTTCCCACAGTCGGCGCGAGCCGTTCCGGTGTCCAGTCATGCGGGGTTTCGCCTGGCTGGATTCCGGGCAGGAAGGGCAGGAAGTGCGGAGGGCAAGATAAAGGAACATGGCACCACGTCGCCAATGTTCTGGAAATTGTTATTGTCTGCACACTGGTTAGGGGAGCCGCGAGCGGCACCCTGTTTTTGGAACGCGCGAGCCGCGATTTTGCGCAAAGCCTTGGATTTGCTGGATTTCGTCCGGCACCATGGCCGCAGATTGCCCGATTTTCTTGGATTTCGGCCGGTGGCGCGTCCATGAGCGCCGACGACGAGAACCGCTTCCGGCCCAGGCCGGGCCGCATCCGTTCCGATGCGCCGAAGCTCGGCAAGGCCAAGAGCTTTCTCACCCAGGCGAAGAAGCTCGCCCGCCAGCACAGCAACACCCATCCCAAATATTCGCCGCGCGTGTCGGCGAAGTCGGCCGCCAAGGGGAGCATGGGGGGCGGCAAGGCCCCGCGCGCGCCCGGCGGTCCCGGCGTGCGGCGCGGACGTGGCGCGTCCTTCGTCCTCGCCCGCACCCTGTCCGGCGGCTGGAAGCACAGCACTTCCGGTATGCGCCGCGTCGTCGTCAAGACCCGTTATGTCCAGAGCGCCGGCAAGAACGGCAAGGCCGCCGCCCATCTGCGCTACATCCAGCGCGACGGAACCTCGCGCGACGGCGAGCGCGGCCCGCTTTATTCCGCCACCGAGGATCGCGCCGATGGCGATGCCTTCCTCGATCGCGGCAGGGAGGATCGGCACCAGTTTCGGTTCATCCTCTCGCCGGAAGACGGGGCTGACCTGACCGACCTGAAGGCGCACACCCGCGACCTCTTGCGCCATATCGAAACCGACCTCGGCACCCAGCTCGATTGGGTCGCGGTCAACCACTACAACACCGGCCATCCCCATGTGCATGTCATCGTGCGCGGCAAGGATGACCTGGGAGAGAATCTGGTCATCAACGGCGACTATCTCGCCAACGGCATTCGCGAGCGGGCGAGCGAGTTGACCACGCTGGAGCTTGGCCCCGTCACCGAGATCGAGCAGAACCGCAAGCTCTCGGCCGAAGTCGATCAGGACCGCTTCACCCGCATTGACCGGACGATGACTGAGGAAGCCGATGAACGGTTCCTCGACCTGCGCCATGAACCCGACGATCCGCGTCGCCCGTTTGACCGGACGCTGCGCCTGCGCCGCCTGGGCAAACTTGAGCAGATGGGCCTCGTCACCGAACATGCACCCGGCGTTTGGGAGTTGAGCGAGCGGATGGAACCGACCCTGCGCGAGCTGGGCGAGCGCGGCGACATCATCCGCAACATGCACAAGGCGCTGAAGGCCGATGGCCTGGAGCGTGACCCGATGACCTTCCATATCCATGACGGGCCGCCCGAGACGCCGATCGTTGGTCGCGTCGTTGACAAATATCTGACCGACGAGATGGGCGAGAACCTGACCGTCGTGGTGGACGGCATCGACGGCCGCACCCACCATGTCCCCGGCATCGACCCGGCCCGCGTTGAGGACGCCCGGATTGGCAGCGTCATCGAGATCGGCCCGGCCGAAACCACGCAACGACCGTCTGACCGAACGATCGCCGCCATCGCCGAGGATGGCTTCTATCGGCCGAGCCGCCATCTGGAGCAGGCGAAGTTCGAGGGCCGCGTTCCCGGCGGCGACTATGAGGGCTATGTCAATGCTCATGTGCGCCGGCTGGAGGCGTTGCGCCGCGCCGGCATCACCGAGAGGATCGACGCCGATCAATGGCGCGTCCCAGAGGATTTCGAGAGCCGAGCCGCTGCCTATGATGCAGGCCGCAATCGGCAGGCCAGCATCCGCATCATCTCGGCCTTCAATCTGGAAAGCCAGATCGGGTCCGTTGGGGCGACCTGGCTCGACCGCCGGCTGGTATCGCCCGACGCATCGGATCTCGCTCCGGCCGGGTTCGGCCTACAGGTGCGGGAGGCCATGGACCAGCGCCGCGAGCATCATATCGAACAGGGGGACGCCACCCGATCAAGGGATGGCCGCATCTTCTACCGGCGCAGCCTCCTCGCCACGCTGCGCGAGCGGGAGGTGGCCCACGTCGGCGCGGAGATGGCCGAAAACAAAGCGCTGCCATTCCGGGCGGCGGCGGACGGCGAGAAGATCAGCGGCAAGTTCACCGGGACTGTCCAGCTATCTAGCGGCAAGTTCGCCATCGTGGAGCAGAGCCACGAGTTCACCCTCGTCCCGTGGCGGCCGGTCATCGACCGCCATCTCGGCCGCGAGGTCATGGGCGTCGTGCAGGGTGGCTCCGTGTCGTGGCAACTGGGGCGGCAAAGGGGATTGGGGCTTTAAGCGTTACGCCCATTGCCCCACTTCGCGCAGCACGCGCCGCAGCCATTGATGCCCTGGATCGGCATCATGTCGAGCGTGCCAAGTCTGCACCACCCGGAATGTGGGAATGTCGAGAGGCGGCGGAAAGAGCCGGAGCGGCAGCCGCCCGGCGAGCGGTGCGAACAATCGACGGGGTTCCGTCGCCACCAGATCGGAAGCATCGACCAGCATCGGAGCCATCAGGAAATGGCCGACCGTCACGGCGACATTGCGCTTCAGGCCCTTTTCGGCGAGCACGGCATCGACATAGCCTCGCGGATTGCCCTTCATCGAGACCTGAAGGTGCCGAAGCGAAAGATAGCGGTCGAGATCGACCATCCCGTCGAGGCCGGAATGATCGCCCCGACCGGCGCAGATGAAGTCCTCCTCATAGAGCAGTTCTTCGCGCATATGCGTGGGTGGGTCTGGGAAGTTGCCCGCGATCAGTTCGGCCCCACCATCTTCCAGCATGGGAAGCCCGACGCTGCGACTGGTGTTGCGAACGACAAGGGAAACGCCCGGCGCTTCCCGATCGAGGCGCGCGGTGAGGCGTGGCAGCAGCACGAAGGCTGCGTAGTCGGATAGCCCAAGCGTGAATTGCCGCGTGCTCGATGCCGGATCGAAGGTGCGACCGCCGAGCAGGATGCCTTCCACCTGTTCGAGAATGGACCGCACACCGGGAGCGATGTCCTGCGCCAGCGGTGTCGCCACCATGCCGCGCGGTGAACGAACAAAGAGCGGATCACCGAACAAAGCCCGCAGGCGGTTGAGCGCGTGGCTGACCGCCGGCTGGGTCAATCCGATCCGTTCGGCGGCGCGCGTGGCGTGCCCTTCCGCAACCAGCGCGTCGAAGACGACGAGCAGATTGAGGTCGATGCTGGCGAGATGAACCGTCTTCATGACGGAAATACTAATAATGAATTGGATTTATCGCAAGGCAACGATGATCAAATAGGTGCATTTCAATCAATCGCGCAACTGGCTCAACGCCGGTGTCATGGAGGTAGTGTGAGCAATTCAGAACGTCAGGAAACGCCCGCGGAAGCCAGCGCTCTTGCAGAGTCGCAGGTTGAGACCTCGCATCTGACACGTAGAACCGCCCTGGGGAGCCTTGGGGTGCTCGCCGTGGGCTCGTCTGCTCTCGCGTCCACAGCAACGGCACAGACCGGAGACAATCCTGTCCCTCAAGCTGGCGCGGTGCGTGATCGCTATGCCATCGGCCTGGAAAGACTGTCCGCGATTGATGGGAGAGATGGTCATGCCGTCGTGGAGAGCCTGAAGGAGATCTCGCCCGATTTCGCGCGCTACCTCATCGAATTTCCGTTTGGCGACATCTATGCGCGACCCGGCCTTGACCTTCGCCAGCGGGAAATTGCGACGATTGCCGCGCTTACAGCACTCGGAAATGCACGCCCGCAACTAGAAGTTCACATTGCGGCGGGTCTGAACGTCGGCCTCTCACAGCAAGAGATCATCGAGATTGTCATGCAGATGGCGGTCTATGCCGGCTTCCCCGCAGCGATCAACGGTCTCAACGCAGCGAAGACAGTCTTCGACCGACACCCGACATCCTGAACAGATAAGGAAAAGATAATGTTCAATCGTCGCACCATGTTGTCACATCTCACTCTTATCGCCGCAGCCGCCATGGTCTCCGGCATCGTCACGAAAGCCAATGCTGCCGAGCCCGTGCGCCTTTGGACCGGCTTCAGTTCGCCGGTGGGTATGGCGTTCGACGCCAATAGAAATCTCTTTATCGCCGAATGGGGGGCGGGCCGTGTCTCCCGCATAGCGCCCGACGGCTCCCGAACGACTTTCGCCGAGGGGCTTTCCGGCCCTTCCGGTCTGACCATCGATAAGGACGGTTCGATATATGTCGCGTCATATTCTCGCGACGAAATCTATCGCTTCACTTCCTCCGGTGACAGGGAAACGATCATCACCGGCCTTGCGACCTGATCTGCCCCCCGCTGAGTGGCCCAGAGACTATGATAGTCTGGACCACGAAAGGGACATTGAATGCCGAGCAAGAAGCACAAGCCGGAAGAGATTATTGGCAAGCTGCGTGAAGTTGAGATTGTGCTGTCGCAGGGAGCGAGCACGGCTGAAGCCTGCCGCCGGATCGCGGTCAGCGAGCAGACATACTATCTCTATGGACGGCTCTCCCTTTGCAAGCGGCATTGAAACGTTCTGCGTGGATCAGTTGCAAACATCTATCCGGCGTCAGCTGGTTGTCCAGAGCGCCCAAATGGGAAATCCGCACACGCGCACCTCTACAGCTGGTAGGCCTCAAGGGCCTCGATAATAGTCAGGCTCGTCGCGCGTCGGCTCGATCAGTGCAGTCCATTTCTCCGTCTACTCGCAAACTGGTTCGGTTCTTCAGGCGGCGGCGCGGTATTGATCGCCCGTTCGAAGCACGGCCCAGATTATCCGTGCATTCTTGTTGGCGATGGCAACCGTTGCGCGGTTGAACCCGCGTCGCTCCCGAAGCTGGTTGGCCCATTGGCTGATGGGATCATTTTTATTGGGTGCCGTTCTCACGACGGCACGCGCGCCGTGAACCAATAGGCTGCGCAAATGCTGGCTTCCTCGTTTAGAGATGCCCATAAGCACCGCCTTATCACCGCTCGAGAACTGGCGCGGTACTAATCCAAGCCAGGCCGCCATGTGGCGCCCATTCCTGAAGTCCGAACCATCGCCGACCGCCGCGACAATCGCTGTTGCCGTTTTGGGCCCAACGCCTTTGATCCTGGCGACACGCTGACAGGGCTCGCTCGATTTGAAGACGGCTTCGATTTTCTTGTCGAAATGCTCGATGCGGCGTTCGAGATCGCAGAAGAAATCCCAGAGCTCGGCAATGGTCTCACGGGCCATAGTCGAGAGGCCGGAGTCGGCGCGTGCGAGTATCTCCGGAATCATGCGTCTCACCCGGGTAATCGACTTGGCAAAGGCAATGCCACGATCAAGCAGCAGCCCGCGCATCTGGCTGACCAGGGCCGTTCGGTGGTTCACAAGACGCTGGCGGGCGCGGTGTAGAGCCTGGATATCCTGTTGCTCAACGCTTTTCTTAGGCACCAGCGGAATGTGGGGTTGACGCACAGCCGTACAGATCGCCTCGGCATCGTTGCCGTCGTTCTTCTGCCTGCGGACTAATCATCAGGTGACCATAATGCGAAGGAACGCGGGGCAAACGCATGGAACCCGCCCGGTGGCGCTGCTTTTCGCCAACTTTGCTGCACATTATTTTCCGGCGAACCTCTGCAGTCTTTTGACGAGCAGAGGAGTTATTGATGTCGAAATCTGAACGAGAACTGATTGTTGAGCTCGAAGCCGTATTGATCGGCCGCCGATACAGCCCCGTAGTGATCAGAAATTACTGCAGCTACGCCCGCGAGTTTCTGGACTATCTCATGTACCGAGGGATTCCAGTCGCAGACGTGACCGAAACCGAAGTAGCGGAATATTTGCGTCGTGCGGCCGCGCAATTCCGCAAGCGCCGCGGACGACGGCCCAGCAAGCGCTGGCACGAAGTCCCGCAGTCCGGGATTCACGCGCTGCTGCGGCTTGGGCAGGGTCAGTGGCCGCCTTCTCCCAAAGTGGCCTGCGCCGCTGACGCACTACGGTTTACGGTCTGCAACGAATACGAAACCTGGCTTCGCGACGAGCGTGGCCTTGCCCAAGCCAGCATCGACGCGTTCTTATGGGAAGCCCGCTACTTCCTTGCCTGGCAACTCGACCGGAGCGGGGTCGAGGGTCTCAACGGATTAACCGTCGGCGACATCGACAGCTATATGGACCTGCGTGGCTCGAAGCTGACGCGTAGTTCGCTGAAATCCGCAGCGGAGCGGCTTCGTTCGCTGCTGCGCCACCTCTACAGGACTGCCCGCGTTGCGGCAGATCTGTCGCCGCATATCATCGCGCCGCGGCTCTATGCTTATGAAGGGGTCCCTTCGATCCTGGAGCGCAACCAGATCACCGCGGTTCTGGCAAGCACGAGCATGGACACGACGAC
>CEOS01145023.1_pt1 | contig 15183 bp, 12 predicted proteins | sample 530601 | NCBI WGS metagenome assembly CEOS01 (sample SAMEA2620666, study PRJEB7988) | marine metagenome | biome: marine biome (ENVO:00000447); feature: mesopelagic zone (ENVO:00000213); material: "saline water (ENVO:00002010), including plankton (ENVO:xxxxxxxx)" | depth 1000 m
CTCCCGCCAACCCTTCAGGACACTTTTGGTGAATAAGGCGGGCTATCTGATGTCTCCCATTCGGAACCAGACATTCCGCTACCGGCCAGTCTTGGGCATCCAGAATGGGAAAGCTGCCTCTCTGCATCTGGGGACGCGAAATTGATGGCTATGCGTCCACAAGGGGGCGGTTTCGGCGGGAATGCGCCAGTTCAAATCGGTCGCAGCTTTCTGAGAGAGCCTCCAAAAAAAACGGGCCTCCAGCGGCAATGTGGGTGATCTTTGAATCTCGAAAGGGGCGGCGCTAGTCAGTATGTTTACTGTCGAGCCGCATCTATTGTGATCATTGTCGGACTATGGGGGGATGGTGAGCCGCCTGCACGCTTGCGGTGGCAGGCGAGGGCTCGGAGGTCAGATGACCGGCGCCGCGATCCTGGCTTTTACAGGTAGGGATCGATCTTTCACGCAGCGACGCCGCTCGTCAGCCCGATCCCGTCGACTTGCTGAAGCAGGGCGACACAGTTCTCAAAGCTGGACGAGGCCACATACACGTGATTGCCATCTGTATGACGGATGCTGAGTTCCCAAAGCATATCAGTCGAGATACAAAGTCGGCGCGCTTCGTCATTCTCGAACTGGACAGTTTCACCCCGGCGCTCCCGGTCCAGAAGATGCCGCGCCACGGTTGTTCGCATATCACGATGGGCGTTACAGCGAATCTCGATAGTGTCGACGCGGTTGGCGAACCATTGCAGTGTCCGGGATTCAAATACCACGAGCGTCTCCAGTCAAGGAAGGCTGAGTAGCCAATGAGACGCGCGGTCTGGCTCCTTGTTCCACAATTATTCGGAACCTTTATCGAGATTAATTAGAAAGGGTTTTGCGGCAAATAATCGGTGCGCCGGGACGAGCTCGTTGAGCATAATATGCGTGTCCTGCCACCATTGAGCTGAAGGTAGATCGCCAGTGGTGGCAACCGTGGCTGCCGCGCGGATCATGAAGGCGCACGTCAGTTTCACATCGTGATGGCTGCGTGTGAAGGCAAGAACGTGGCCGGCCCGTGGTCCTTCGACCAGCATGGGCTTGTAAGTTCCGGACGCGAACAGTTCGGGATTGTCGCGGCGCATCGACAAAAGCCGACGAACAAGCTGCAGCTTACCGTTTCCGCCGACGTCGCGCATTGCGAGCAGTGCTTTGCGTCGGGCATAATCTACAGCCCGTCGATTGTCAGGGTCGACTAGGCTGAGATTTTCCAGTTCACATCCCTGATAGATGTCAGGGACGCCTGGCAGGCAGAATTTGAGCGTCGTCTGAACCAGACTGTTGATCCGCGAAGCAGGCGCCATTTGCTTGACGAACTGCGCCAGCTTGCTCGTGAAATTCTGGTCGGCCAGTAGATTGGATACCAGCCGGGCCGCCTTCTTCTCATAATCAAGATCCGGATCCTCCCAGCTTGATCGTAGGCGGGCCTCTCGCAGCGATTTCTGCTGCCAGGCGAGGATGCGCTCCTCGAAGCGGGGGGACGTGCCTTCATCTGACCAAGCGCCGAACAAGGTTTGGAAAAGCTGATAGCGATCGGCGGGGTGGACGCCGGACCCGTGCTCATCGGCGAAGACGTTCCACTCCTGGACGCGGTCCGCCCACTGCTCGGGAATAGCGCTTAAGGTTGCGATACGCGCGCGACTATCCTCGCCTCTTTTATGGTCATGGGTCGCAGTTGCCAGCATCGCTCCTGGAAAATCGCGCGCGCGGGCCATCACCCGGCGGTGAAATTCGGCTGGCGAAATCGCAAACTGCTCAGGCGCCGATCCGACCTCGTTGGCCGACAGGAGAGGCGCTCGGCGATAAAAGGCGGTGTCCTCGACCCCCTTGGCTGCGATGGGCGCCGAGAGCTGCTGGAATTTGCGAACGGCCTGGGCAGCGAGATCTGCACTGCCGGGGCCGTCGCCCGCAAGCCAGGCAAGGATTTGCCGCGCCACCGGTCCTTCGCCCGGCGCCAGCTGCGACCGCGCTGCTTCCCATGCGTCCGCACGCGCGACCTTATCGCTAGCGGGCGCCGAGCGACCGTCGCCATAGGTGCGATAGACGGGAAAAGCCTGCAACAGGCAGGCGATAGCACGGCGAAGCATTGGCGTCGTCCATGCCTCGATCGTGGCATGGCCGCTGCTTGATGCAAGCGCTCTAAATGCTTCCACGCAGGCGGCCAACTGCGCCTCGAACTGCCAGTCGAGCATGTCGCGCTTCGCCTGCCGGACCATCTCTTGCGGATCGGCATGATCGGCATCGAGCGCTGCCCAGAGGCGCGCGAGCGGCGCCTCGCCCGCAGGTTCGTGCAACAGAGTCATGATATCGCGCATGAAATCATAACCGCTCGTCCCATCTACACCCCAGTCTGTGGCGAGAGCTTCCTGCGCGCCGAGAATCTTCTCGACGAGGATGGTGGCGCCGGGACGTATGGCATCCATGCGGGCGCGGAGCTTGCGGCAATAGCCCGCCGGATCGGACAGGCCATCGACATGGTCGATCCGCAGACCGTCGATCAGGCCTTCGCGATACAGGTGGAAATAAAGCACATGGGTCGCTTCGAAGACCGCTGAATCCTCGACCCTGACGCCGGCCAGTTCGTTGATGGAAAAGAAGCGGCGCCAGTTCAGCAGGTCGTTGGCGGCGCGCCAGTGGACGAGGGCGTAATGCTGAGCATCAGCGATCGCCGACACATCGCCTTCCAGCGGCCCATCGGGGCGCAGGGGCAGCTTCTGCTCGCCATAGAGGAGGAGATGCGCTTCGCCCTCCGATCCCAAGACCAGATCACCCTGCGCAATGACCTCAGCCAATGGAGCTCCCAATATGGGCAGGATCAAAGGCCCATTCCAGTCGATATCGAAGTAACCAGCGTAGGAGCTGGCAGGGCCCAGCCGCAGGATATCGTTCCACCATGGGTTCTCGCCGCCCGCCACGCCCATATGGTTGGGAACGATGTCGATGATGATGCCCATGTCACGGGTACGCAGGGCTGCGACGAGGCTGCGGAAGCCGTCCTCGCCGCCCAGTTCGGGATTGATCCGGGTCGGGTCGACGACATCATAGCCATGCGTAGAGCCGCTACGCGCGGTCGTGATTGGCGACGCATAAAGGTGACTGATGCCTAAGTCCGCCAGATAGGGGACGATCGCCTCGGCTGCTTTGAAAGGAAAATCCTTTGTTAGCTGCACCCGATAAGTCGCGCGCGGCGTCATGGCTGATCCTCCTGAAACTCGGCGGCTGCCGGACGGGCCTTGGTCAGGCAGGCGATGCGCCGCTGAACCGCAGGCTCGGCCAGCAGAGCGTCGATCGGTGCGGGGAGGCGGCGACGCCAGTTGGGATGCTCGGTTGTGGTGCCAGGGAGGTTGGGCTGTTCGACAAGGCCGGCCAAATCCTCCATGGGCACCAGCAGGAGCGGCGAAGCTGACCCGGCCAGAAAGCTTAAGGCCCGCTCGATCACGGGCGTCGGATCGTCGTCGCTCGGCTGCGGCGCTCCCGATCCGATGGCCTGCCACAGGTCCCTACGTGCCTCAGGGCGTTGCGCCTGTGTCTCTCCGCCTCGATTGAGCGTGCGGTTCCAATCCAGGTCGCGGCCGGTCCACCAGCCGGCGATTGTCGCGATATCATGGGTGCCGCTCATGGCGACGGATCCTGGAGGATAGGCGGATGCGTCGAGAAATCCCTTCTCGTCGCGTGTAAAGGGGAGGACGGTCATGCCATAAATGCCCGCCTCTTCCAGCGCTTCGCCAAAGCCGGATGGGCGGGTGCCCAGATCCTCGGCGATGACGACCGCGTTGGCGCGCCAGGCCTCCAGCTTCAAAAGGCGCAGAAGGTCCGTGAACGGATAAGTGAGATAGGCCCCCTCGCTCGCCGGACGGCCCTGCGGGATCACCCAGAGCCGCTGCAGTCCGAAGGCGTGGTCGATGCGAATGCCGCCGCCTTGCGGCAGGTTGGCGCGCAGCATCGCGATGAAGGGGGCAAATCCCCGATCAGCGAGACCTTGCGGACTGTAGCTGGTGAGACCCCAGTCCTGTCCCTGTGGCCCAAGCGGATCGGGCGGTGCACCGATGCGCAGCCCCTGGAGAAACAGGCCAGGATCGCCGCGCGCTTCCTCGCCCTGCGGATCGACGCCGACCGCAAGATCGGCGATGATGCCGATAGCCATGCCCGCATCCCGCGCGGCGCGCTGGACGGCGTCGAGCCCGGCCCGCGACCGTTCCTGGACGAAATGTTCGAAGCCTCCCGCCTCAATTGGCACCCCATCATCCAGTGCGGTGCGCGCGAATGCCTCCTCAAGAGCAGCCAGCCTGGCCGGGCCGACGACGTCCCAGTCGATCAGAGCTGCCGAGGGCGACACGCCGGCTGTCTCAAGGGGGGCAAGCAGCGAATTGAGCGAAATCCGGCTCGATGGCGAGTAAGGGGCGAAACGGCCGGGGTCGGCCAGCGACAGCGCATGGACCGGGCTCAGCGCCACAGCATCCGCGCCACAAGCCCCCAGCTGCGCCACCGCGTCTGCTAGCAGGCCAAAATCACCAAAGTCCTTATCGTCGCCGCGCAACGACGGGATCTGGATCGTGACGCCCCAGCCGTGTCTTTTGATGGCCGGGCAGCGGGCAGGGGCTGCCGCCAGGATGCTGCTGCCGTCATCATAGTCCGCGCGGTAATAGCCAGGGCGCGACAGGCCGCGCCCCGGATCGATTTCGATCACCTCGCCCATGTCAGTTCGAAGCGTGCGGACGCCGTCGGGCAGAGCGAGCGGTTCCCCGCAATCCACTGTGATGAGGGCAGGGCGGATCGAACGCCGCTCATGAAGTGCCGCACGCGCGATAGTGATGGCGGCCTCGTCCCCATTCCCGAGCCCCAGCCCAAGTCCAAGCGCGGACAGGATCTCACGCAGGCTCTCGTCGCTCACCTGTCGCTCCTCGCCATCCGCGTCGGTCCAGAGGCGCGCTATGCCCGCCTCCTGCGCAAGCTGATGGAGCAGCGTCATCATGGGAGATCGATCCAAACGGCGCAGCTGGCAGGGCCACCTGGCGTTCCCGCCGCAAATGCCGGCTCCTCTTGCATGAAAACATCGACCGGCAGATCACCAAGATTGAGAAGGATAGAAAGCAGACGCCCGTCGCCCAGCCGCCAAACCGCCTGGACAGCGCTTTGGGTCAGGACGGTCGCTTCAAGGGCGTGCGCGCCGGCGATGCCCGGCACAATTGCGCGGTGGCGCAATGTCAGAAGCGCCTGGTAGAAGCGGAGCCATTCGGCCGCGTCAGGCCCCTCCACTATCCGACTCATGTCGAAGGTTTCGCGGGCGTTGGGATCAGGAATGCGCGCGCGGGCGTCCTGACTGGCGAAGGCGGCAAAGTCCTTGAACTCGCGGCGTCGGCCCTCGCGTACGGCGTCGGCCAGTTCGTCATGGAAATCGGTGAAGAAGAGGAAGGGGCTGGTCGCGCCGGCCTCCTCCCCCATGAAAAGCAGGGGGATGTGCGGCATGAGCAGCAGGAGCGTCGTCGCGGCCTTCAGCCGTTCCGGCGATGTCAGCGCGATCAGCCGCTCGCCCAGCGCGCGATTGCCAGTCTGGTCGTGATTTTGCAGGAAGGCGATGAAGGTGGATGGGGGGAGATGGGCGCTAGGCGTCCCACGCAGCTTGCCCTGCTGATGGGGCGATGGATCACCCTGATAGATGAAGCCTTCCATAAGACATCGCGCGAGCCTGTGCGCCGGGCGCTCGGCGAAATCCTCATAGTAGGCGTCACGCTCACCGGTCAAAAGGACGTGCATGACATTGTGGAAATCGTCATTCCACTGGGCATCATAGCGCCGGGGCCCCAGGCGGCCGGCATCATTACGCTCATTTTCCAGCATCAGGTGAATGTGGCGCCCGGGCGTGGCGGCGCGCAGGTCGTGCGCCAGCGCGTCGAGGAACGCGTCGTCGCCGATCGCATGGACCGCATCGAAGCGCAGTCCATCGAAGCCATAGTCATTGAGCCACATCAGCGCATTTTCGCGGAAAAAGGCCGCGACCGGCGGACGATCGACCGCCACCGCGCCGCCCCAGGGCGTGTGGCGTTCGGCATGGAAGAAGGGCGCGGCATAGGCGCCCAGATAATTGCCGTCCGGGCCAAAGTGATTGTAGACGACGTCGAGGAAGATCATGAGACCCAGGTCATGCGCGGCGTCGATCAGGGCACGCAAGTCCGCAGGACTTCCATAGGCCTCGGCCGGCGCAAAGGGCAGGACGCCATCATAGCCCCAGTTGCGCGATCCACCAAAGGCGTTGACGGGCATCAATTCGATCGCGGTGACGCCCATGGCGGCCAGACCGGGCAGTCGGTCAGCCACGCCGGCAAATCCGCCGCACAGGCCGACATGCAGCTCATAGATGACGGCTTCTTCCCAAGGGCGACCCGTCCAGCCGGTGGCAGGCGGCGATATCGGGGTGACGACGCTCCAGCCATGGACACCGCCAGCCTGGCGGCGCGACGCGGGATCAGGGACTGCAAGGTCGGGGGCAAGGCGGAAGCGATAATGGCTGTCCTCGCTGGCCTTGGTCTCAACACAGAACCAGCCATCATCAGCGGGCTCCATCGGCAAGGTCGCTCCGCCCTCGATTTCGAGCGACACGCTTTGTCTGTCGGGTGCCCAGAGAGCGAAATGCCAGCGTCCCCCACCTATGTCGGCCGGGCCCCATTGGATCATGGTCGCGGCCTTTCACCCAGCCAGCAAACCAGCACAGCGGAGTGGGCCTCGACCCGGTAATCGTCGCCGATCGCGAAGGGTTCCCGCTCCGGCTGCGCGCTGTCGATCAGCACCTGCCGCGGCGCCGAGGGAGCGGGGAGGCTGAAGTCGATGGCGTCTTCGCTCGCATTGAGAAGCAGGGTCAACGCCTCGACCCGCCCATCCTCCAGCAGGGTCGCCCGCCGCATGACGAGCGCGCGCCCTTCGGGGTTATCCCAGTCCTCCCGGGACAGTTGCTCCCCGCGCTCGTCCCACCATTCGATGTCGTTTATGCCGAACCCCGGAGAATCCTGCCCGTAGAGAAAGGTCGATGCGCGCAACACCGGATGAGCCTTGCGTAGGGCGATCAGCCGCGCGGTGAAGGCGAAGAGGGCTTTGCCTTCCTCTCCCTCCATCAGCGACCAGTCGAGCCAGCTGATGTCATTATCCTGGCAATAGGCATTGTTATTGCCGCCCTGGCTGCGGCCAAACTCGTCGCCGGCCACGAGCATCGGCGTGCCGAGCGAGGCGAGCAAGGTCGTGAGCATCGCTCGCCTTACCCTGCCTCTCGTCGCGAGGATGGCCGGCTCGGGGGTCGGTCCTTCCGCGCCCCAGTTGCGCGAAAGATTATTGTCATGGCCGTCGCGATTATCCTCGCCATTGGCCTCATTGTGCCGCTCTTCATAGGAGACGAGGTCAGCGAGCGTGTAGCCATCATGGCTGGTGAGAAAATTGACGCTTGCCCAAGGGCGACGCGCACGACGATCAAACAGGTCGCCCGATCCCGAAAGCCGAGCGGCCAGATCGGCGCGCTGCCCGGGATCGCCTCGCCAGAAGCGCCGGGTGGTGTCGCGATATTTGTCGTTCCATTCGGCAAATCCTGGCGGGAAATTGCCGAGTTGATAGCCGCCCATGCCCACGTCCCATGGCTCGGTAATAAGCTTGAGGCGACCAAGGATCGGATCCTGGCGCAGCACGTCGAAGAGACCCGCATTGGGGTCGAAGCCATGATCCGTACGGCCGAGCGTCAGCCCCAGATCGAAGCGGAAGCCGTCGACCCCGAAGCTGGTTGCCCAATAGCGCAGCGAGTCGGCGACCATCTGGATCACGCGAGCATGAGTGAGCTTGAAGGTGTTGCCGGTGCCGGTGTCATTGAGGCAGTAGCGCGGATCATCGGGCAGCAGCCGGTAATAGGTCGCATTGTCGATGCCACGCCATGACAATGTCGGCCCCAGCTCGCTGCCCTCGCAGCTATGATTATAGACGACATCGAGGATCACCTCGATCCCGGCCGCGTGCAGGCGCCGCACCGCGACGCGAAACTCGTCATGGCTATCGCTGGAAAAATAGCCTGGCTCGGGCGCAAAAAAGCTCAGGCTATTATAGCCCCAATAATTACGCAGGCCTTTTTCCAGCAGGAAGCGATCCTGCGTGAAGGCATGGATCGGCATCAACTCGAGGGTCGTGATGCCCAGCCGCTTCATATGGTCGATGACCCTGGGATGGGCGAGCGCCGCAAAGGTGCCGCGCTCCTGCGCGGGGGCCGCCTCCAGCAGCTTGGTCAGGCCCTTGGCATGCGCTTCATAAATCACTGTTTCCGACCATGGAACGTTCGGGCGGACATCGCGCGACCAGTCGAAACTGTCGTGGGTGACCACAGCCTTGGGCATGGCACTGGCACTGTCGCGTCTGTCGAATCCCAGATCCCTGCGCCGGCCGCGGACCGGATAGCCGTGCAGCACATCATTCCATCTGATGGCGCCAGACAGCCGCCGGGCATAGGGATCGAGCAGCAGCTTGTTGGGATTGAAGCGATGGCCCTGTTCGGGGGCGTAAGGCCCATGGACGCGATAGCCATAGAGGAGGCCCGGCCGTGCATCGGGCAGGTAGCCGTGCCAGACCTCATCGGTACATTCGGGCAAGGGCAGCCGGACGATTTCCTTGCGGCCTCCAGGATCGAACAGGCAAAGTTCGATCCGATCGGCATTGGCTGAAAAAATGGCGAAGTTGACGCCAAGCCCGTCAAAACTTGCGCCAAGAGGATAGGGTGATCCGCTCTCGAGGCGGTCAGGATGCTGGCTCAATGCGGCTCGGTCCTGTCATGGCGGGGGCGGGCGAGAACCAACGAGGTCAGACCGTCGGTTTGGGCACTTTCGTCCTGGTCAGCGCCTTTGCCGCTGCTCCTGTCGCAGCGGGAGGGGGAAGGTCGGCCAACTTGTCGACCTGCGCGACTTCCTCGGCCGCCTGACGCCAATGTTCTTCGGCAAGCCCTTCAGGATGACCCTGCGCTTCCCAGATGGCATGTGCCCGTACCCGAATGCGGTCGTCTAGATTATCCTGCACGCAGTCCTCCATCCGATACCGCAATGCGCGGCCAGCGATAAATGCGCGGGAAGCCCAATGGATGCAGCCAGCGACTGATCCAGATCAGCGAGAATTTTTGTTGCGCTGCAACCGGCATGATTTTGGCTCGTTGAGCGGCGGCCTCCGTTCAAGGATTTGCCATGGCTCCGCGCACGCTGCTTCAATTCTTTCACTGGTATTATCCCGCCGATGGCTCGCTCTGGAATGAAGTGGCCAAGGCCTCTTGCGACCTTGCTGCAATGGGGGTGACGGATGTCTGGCTACCGCCAGCCTACAAGGGCGCATCCGGACAGCAGTCGGTGGGCTATGACAGCTACGACCTTTTCGACCTTGGCGAGTTCGACCAGAAGGGAGCGATCGCGACCCGCTATGGCGATCGGACCGGATTTGAAGGCGCGACGAAGGCCCTGCGTGACGCCGGTATCGGCGTGATCCTCGATGTTGTCTTCAATCACAAGATTGGCGCGGACGAGATCGAGCCTGTGCGCGTACGTCGGACTAACCCAGACGATCGCAATCAGATCGAGGACGAGGCTTTCGAGGCTCATGCCTGGACGCGCTTCACCTTCCCGGGCCGACAGGGCCAATATTCAGAATTCGTGTGGGACAGCCGATGCTTCACCGGCGTCGATCATGTCGAACAGTCGGACGAGGATGGCGTTTTCCGCCTGGTGAACGAATATGGCGATGGAGAATGGCATGACGAGGTCGACGGCGAGAACGGCAATTATGACTATCTCATGGGCCCCGACGTCGAGTTCCGGAATCAAGCCGTTTATGAGGAGCTGAAGTATTGGGGGCGCTGGATTGCCGAGCAGGTGCCCTGCAACGGATTTCGTCTTGACGCGGCGAAGCATATACCCGCCTGGTTCTTTCGCGACTGGGTTGGCCATATGCGCGAGAGTGTCGATTCCGAGCTTTTTGTGGTCGCGGAATACTGGCATCCCGACATGGCGGCGCTTGGCCAATATCTTGAGCAAGTCGACCGGCAGCTGATGCTGTTCGATGTGGCGCTACATCACCGCTTTCACGAGGCGTCACGCGCCGATGGCGACTTTGACCTTCGCACCCTTTTCGACAACACGCTTGTCGCTGCAATGCCAGACCATGCCGTGACGATCGTCGGCAATCATGACACGCAGCCTTTGCAGGCGCTGGAGGCGCCGGTCGAAGACTGGTTCAAGCTGCATGCCTATGCTCTGATCCTTATGCGCGAGCAGGGGACGCCCTGTCTCTTCCATCCCGACCTCTATGGCGCGCGCTACAGCGACACAGGCGGCGACGGTGAGGTGCATGACATAATGATTGCTCCCGTTGATTACCTTCCACGGCTAGTCCAGGCGCGGCAGCGCTTCGCTCATGGCGCGCAGACGGACATTTTCGATGATCCGCACTGCCTCATGGTCGTGCGGCATGGCACTCACGAGCAACCTGGCGCCATCCTCATTCTTACGAACCGTGACAGTATGGAAAAGACGGTGGAACTGGGTAGCGATCATGCCGACGCTGCCTTTGTCGACTATCTTGGGCATTGCGACGAAGAGCGTGTCGCGGACGGGGAGGGGCGATTGACGGTGCGGGTGGCGCCGGGGTCCGTCAGCTTGTGGGTACGCAGCGACGTGCTTGCCTGAACGGTAGATCGACTGAGAACTGCTTCGCACTTACGTCTGTTTGATCTGCCTCCAACGACTGTGCTGCTCAATTCGTTATTCGATTATGCTCATCCGCCCCGTAAACATTGTTCTCAGACCATGTCGATCTAGGGCATGCGTTCCTGAACGCGATTGGCGGGGTGGACCTTGGCGAGTGCGGTCAGGCTTGGGGCGCGCAGCAACGAGTCAGGGGATCTGCGGATTGATGAGCAGAGGAACGTGAGATCGACATGGCTGCAGCACAGTCCACCAAACGGGACTGCGCTCGCCTGATCCGCGCGTGGCGCGATCAGCCGCCAACATCGCTAAGCTTCTGCTCGCTCCTATTTCAAGCGTTTCGCGATTTCCGTCGCCCGAGGCGCCTCCTTCAGCGAGCCCACAGATATATCGCTCTCGACTTCGGAAAGAACAGGGGATCAGGCCTTGCAAGCCGGTCGAACCGCTCCATATTGTGCGGCGCAGCATAACCAGATTCTCACAAGTCGTACGGCTGCTGTTGCAGGATAGGAGATTTTCGCGTGACGAGATTATCCGCTACAATCGCCCGACTGGCAGCAATGCGAGCCATTCACCCGATCCAACCTGCTGCCGGTGGTCCAAGCAGGTTAGCAGACTTTGACGCGTTTGGGACTAACCCCGGCGCGTTGCGCGCCAAGATATATGTTCCCGATCAGATAGCTGAAAAACCGGCGCTGGTCGTCGTATTACATGGCTGCACGCAAAACGCCGCAGGCTATGATTGCGGCTCTGGTTGGTCACAATTAGCGGATGAACATGGCTTCCTGCTGCTATTTCCAGAGCAGCGGCGCGCAAACAACCCCAATCTTTGTTTCAACTGGTTTTCTCCCGCCGACAATGCCCGTGATCGAGGCGAGGCGCTGTCTATCAGAGAGATGATCATGGCAATGGTGGATACTCATGGTGCTGACCCGTCCCGTACCTTCATGACCGGTCTTTCCGCAGGGGGCGCAATGACCTCTGTCATGCTTGCCAGCTACCCGGAATTGTTCGCAGGCGGTGCGATCATCGCCGGCTTGCCGCACGGATCGGCGTCCAACATCCCGCAGGCGCTTGAAGCGATGCGCGAGGCGGGAGCCTTTAGCACGAAGGATCTGGGTGACCGGGTCCGTCGCGCGTCGAACCATGATGGCCCTTGGCCACGCATTTCAATATGGCATGGAAGCGCCGACGCAACGGTCAGCAGCACCAATGCGGACGCAATTCTCGCTCAATGGCTGTCAGTCCACGGTCTCGAGCCGGCGCCGGACGCTTCGGAACAGATAGCAGGCCATCGTCGACGCGTCTGGAACGACGCAGCCGGACGCCCGCTTATCGAAGATTATCGCATTGCCAATATGGGCCATGGCACGCCACTGGCCACGACCGGGCGGGATGCTTGCGGCATGGCGATGCCGCATATGCTCGAAGCGGGTATCTCATCCACGCGCCGGATCGCATCATCCTGGGGTTTGCTGGAGACCCGAACGGAGCGTAAATTTGCGCAATCGGGCGGACAAGGCCAGGAGGGGACACCCACTCTGCCGGTAGCAAGGATAAGCCGGTTGGAAGCGTTGCCCTCCGAAGCCTCACGCTCCACAGTTTCAGGGACAGCAGAAGCGGAAAAAATCATCCACGACGCGCTGCGCGCCGCCGGACTCATGCAGTGAGCGGGTCTTATTTCGCTGGTTGCGCGCGGCGGATCCGATAGGGACCATGGGGTGACGCCATGACCTTTCCTTTCCAGCTCAGCTCGACCGCCCCTTCGGCCCCTAGCTGATCGATTGCGGCGTGGACGACCGGCATCGCTATACGCCACGACGGCCCTTTCGGATCGGCGCCCGCTTTACGGGCAACCATCCTTGCGACCTCGCTTGGACAGATTGTTGCTTGGTCCGCGCGGCGGTCGAGCAACTGTAACACGGCGCTGCGCGCATCATTTATCCGGTGAAAGGTAATGTCGGAGGTCATGATCGATTAGAGCCCGATCTCTTCAAGTGCCGATGCGACCTCGGGGTCCATGGCTTGGTCGGATTTGGGCGTCAGGCGATTGAGTGCAGTACGCAGCCTCTGTTGCGCAACTTGTAATGTCTTATGCCGCACCTCGCGCGTGACATTGGTTCGCCACGATCGGCTCTCACCTAGCAGCGCCGCCCATTTCGCTTCTTCTGCTGCCAGGATCGACAACGCCAACCTTAGACCATCCCGGCGGCCATGTGCGTAATCCGGTTCCATGCCTATCACTCAAAATTTCACGTTCCGTGCATCGACAACACGTGATCTTTACGATCGGCTCCGCCCAGCACTGTGAACCGAGCTGTCAGTAGTTCGCGTCATTTTCTGACGTAAGGCTCTGTACTGCTTTGACGTCCCCGTATCCGATGGCAGCCAGCAAACCGACCTTTACCACAGCACCGACAAGGCGAGGCGTGAAGTAGCCAATGGCGGCGCCCTTCGCGCCGCTGTCGCCGTCCTGCTGATCCAGTTTGGATTCCTACAACCGCACCGATAATTTCCGTGATCATATCCTGTCCCTTGTTGAGTTTAGGGGAGCGCGCGACATCGCTCGAGGTTCCACCTTCTCGTCCGCTTCATAAAATGCAGGTCGCCGACGTCAGCATGATTTCCAGCTTCGACTGATCCTGATCAATGTGATTCTCAGGAACGACTGCTCGCCCTCCCGGATTATTCCGCCATTATCATTCGAAAGGACTGGATGTGGCAACGCAACTGAACGCTGACAGATCGCAATTTTTGCGGCAGGATTTTCAGGAGGCACTGAGCTGCTGGAATCGGAAAAGGCTATCCCCGACCTTCCCGACGGCTATCTCTGCCGAACGCTTCGAGGATGATCGGCGAATGCTGCGGCTGGAGATCGGATTTCTCGAGGAATTGCGGCAGGAAGTCATCGCTGAGGCGCGCAAGGCACCGACCAATCCCGATGGATTCATTTCATGGTTTGAGAATCTCAAGGCGACCGGGCCTGGACAGCATGACCGTCTTTTCCCATGGCTTGCCGAGCGGGCGGACCGGGATGAGATGCGCTGGTTTCTATCGCAGGAAGCCGCTGGCGAAGCGGGTTTCGACGACCTGGTTGCGATGACCCAAGTGAAGCTGCCGGCGCGCGCGAAGCTCGAACTGGCACGCAATTATTGGGACGAGATGGGGCGCGGTAATGCGAAGGGTATGCATGGGCCGATGCTGGGCCAGCTGGTCGATATCCTGGAGCTCGACACGCGAATCGAGAACACTGTCTGGGAAAGTTTGGCGCTCGCCAATGCCATGACGGCGATGGCGACCTCGCGCTATTTTGCGTGGCACAGCGTGGGCGCCTTGGGCGTGATCGAGCTCACCGCACCAGATCGGTCGGCGCACACCGCCAGAGGGTTGAGGCGGATCGGTCTGTCCGGATCCGAACGACGTTATTTCGACCTGCATGCTGTGCTCGACATTAAGCACAGCCGTGACTGGAATGATGAGGCGATCCGCCCGTTGGTGGCGGAGGATCCCCGTCGCGCAACTGCTATGGCGGAAGGCGCGCTCATCCGCTTGCGATGCGGCGAACGTTGCTTTGACCGTTATCGCGGCCATTTCGGATTGGAATGAGGGATGAGCAATCGCATCCTGCTGGTCGAGGACGACCCTGCTGTTGCCGCCGTTATCGCCGACATATTGGATGGCGCCGATTATGCGGTAGACGGGCCTTACCAAACGCTTGTCGATGGTATCGCTGCCGTCGCTGACAATATGCCCTCAGCCGCTGTTCTGGACATCCGGTTGCGGGACGGCGACGTCAACCTTCTGGCAGATGATCTCGATTTGTACGACATTCCCTATGTTTTCTGTTCAGGTGCACCGGACTTTGCGATGATGCGCAGGCATCCCGCTGCGCCCCTGATCCTCAAGCCTGCGCTTTCCACCGAACTCGTGCGCACGCTGCGAAATATGCTGCACTGAGGGCTGTCGTCCGAATCCGCCCAACATGAAGGACCGCGTGGTAGCGGAGAAAGCGTCGCGTTTGGTCATTCGCACCTTGCTGTCGATTTCTCTTCACGGCAATGGCAGGAAATGGAGTCGGCTAGTGCGCGCGATCTTCGGGTCGGTTGACCGTCGTGGCCATTTGGAGGTGCCATTCACGACGAATACGTCGGCTGACCTCAATGAACAGCGGCCGACGCTGCGCGAATGTCAGCTTCCTCCGCGATCCTACTATGAACTGGACATTTAGCTATCGGCCAAATCCAGACATGGGTAACCAATTTGAGCCCGCAGAATCTTGCAAATGTACAGTGGGTTCGATAGAGAGAGCCTCCGTCGAACTCAGGTGACAAGCATCTGTTTTCAGGCGAAAAAGTCTTTGTGGTCTTTCGCGTGGCATTTTTGAGCTCGGGACACTTCACCGACTGCGAGATTTCAACGTCTTATCAGGTGAGTTCGAATCCCTCCCTCTCCGCCATTT
>CEOS01145684.1_pt1 | contig 15174 bp, 12 predicted proteins | sample 530601 | NCBI WGS metagenome assembly CEOS01 (sample SAMEA2620666, study PRJEB7988) | marine metagenome | biome: marine biome (ENVO:00000447); feature: mesopelagic zone (ENVO:00000213); material: "saline water (ENVO:00002010), including plankton (ENVO:xxxxxxxx)" | depth 1000 m
CGCAAGGCCGTGGAAGTTCGAGTCTTCTCGACCGCACCAAACAGTTAAGTTATTGTTTTTATTGGATTTATTCTCTGGAAGAGCCCGGAATTCTGCCCGCTTTTCCGGGCCTTTGCCCATATCCACACTACAGGGTGAAGCCAGAACCTGTCTCTGGTCGTCCGCAATTCGGTCAGCTTGACCGCTAATTCTCTGTACGGAATTTCCTGACCTCACCTAGACATTCCCGGTGCAGGGACCCGAAGTCGGCCGCTCCTGACAATGGAGATTGGCCAATGACGCTTCCCGCGAATACGACACCTCTTCGCTGTGCAATCTACACCCGTAAGAGCACGGCTCATCATATCGAGCGCGACTACAACTCCCTTGAGAGCCAGCGAGAAGTTTGCTCGGCATACATCACGAGCCAGCAGCATAAGGGGTGGATGGAGCTGCCGTCGGTCTACGAGGATGCAGCACAGTCGGGCGGCAACATGGATCGCCCTGCCATGCAGCAAATGCTGCGCGACATTGAGGCTGGGAGGATCAATGTCATTGTCATCTACAAGATCGACCGACTGACCAGGAGCCTCGCCGACTTTGTGCGGCTGATGGAGCTGCTCGAGCGCTTCAACGTCTCGTTCGTTTCGGTCACTCAATCATTCGACACATCTGACAGCATGGGAAGGATGATCCTCAACATCCTGCTGACGTTTGCTCAGTTCGAACGGGAAATGATCGCCGATCGGATCAGGGACAAGGTGGCCGCCATGCGCCGTCGTGGCAAATGGACCGGAGGCACACACCCGCTTGGATATGATGTGGTCGACGGGAAGCTCCTGATCAATGAAGCGGAAGCCGAACAGATCCGCCATGTGTTCAAGCGCTTCCTCGAACTGGGTTCGTATACTGCTGTCCGGGAAGAGACCAAGGCGGCCGGAATGCTCACCAAATGCTGGACCAACAAGAGTGGCCGATTGAGCGGCGGCACGCCGGTCAGTAATGGCATGATCTATCACATGCTCGGCAACTGCCTCTACGCAGGAAGAGTATTCTATGAGGGTGAGGAGTTTGAGGGTGAACACGATGCCATCATCGACGAAGACACCTGGCAGGCAGCAAAGCTACTTAGAGCCAAGCGTGCGATGTACCGCCCCTACTCGGCACCTTCGCCCAATATCCTACTTGGCCTGCTCCACGACTCCCATGGTCGAAAAATGGTCATCGCCGATGAACGCAAGTGCGCACGGCGCTACCGCTATTACATGTCGGAACAGTCGCGTTGGGCAACCAGGGACGGCTTGAAGCGGTATCGCTGTCAAGCTGAACAGCTCGAAGAGCTCGTCTGCGCTGCGATTGCACACCTGCTGTGCAACAGGGAGCTCGTGCGCTCCGGCTTGTTGGATCTGGGACGGCGTGGCACCGGCCTCGAAAGAGCTGCGAGGAATAGCAGACTTGCGAGACGACAGCTTGAGATCGCAACCCTCGAGCAGCGGCGCGCGATCTTCTTGGCGCTTATCGCACATGGCGAGATCTCCCGCGAAAAAATCAAACTGCTCATCCGGTGTTCCGAACTTGAGCGGTTCCTGTTGTGGGATGGCAGGGGATTGTTCCAGGCGGATCGGTCAGCATGGCATATCAACGAGTCCACGCTTCTGCTGGACATACCTGCCAACGTGGTTCGCTTCGAGCGATCGCTGGTCATGCCGATCGAGCGTTCGGCCGAGCCCGATGCCATTCCCAATGCTTCACTCGTCCAACTGATCCGCGAAGCGCGAAGGGCACAAACGATGCTCGATGAAGAAAGGGAGACATCGATCGCCGAACTGGCCGCTAGAATGCACCGGCGCCCCGGATTCTTCGCTCGGGTGGTTCGACTGAACTACCTTGCTCCCGACATCATAGCGTCCATCCTTGATGGCACTCAACCCAAAGGCCTCACCAGGAAGCGGCTTGTGAACGCCAACCTGCCCATGGACTGGGCTCTCCAACGGCAACTCTTTGGCTATCCCGCGCGGCAGGACCACCAACGAGGCGAGGAAAGATACTGATCGAGGCGGCTCGAGGCATTGAATTGTCAGGAAGTTATCGGCCCGGCGCATTGAATGACAAAGTTGGATCCGAAAGTGACAAAAAATTCGAGTCTTTTCGAGGGGCACCAAACAGTCTTTGAGATAAATCACTCACCGCCTTCGGGCCGAGACCTCGCCCGGAATGGCGCAGTTCTGCGAGGATCACGCCACTCGATCCTGCGCTCGTGGGCGAGAGAGCAAGAAGAGGGGCGGCTTTTGCCGTGCCGATAGCCCCGATTCTCTGTCTGTAATTTCGTCGCCTCACTTCGGAGGGCGGGAGATGAGAGCAATCGCGCTCAGCGGGTCAAGCCCAGCAGCGCTTCCTGCGTTCTCCAGTCAACCGGCAGATCGGTTTCGAGCAGTTGTTTGCGGGTCAGCGATGGTGGCTGGCTGCCAGCCAGGATCGTCTCAATGATGCGCGGGCTGAGCCAGCTTGTCCTGAACAGCCGGCCGAGCTGCTTGCGGCACCGCCCTTCGTTCTTGGCTAGCTGGTTGATGCTGTGCTGCGGGTTGGAGAGCACCAGTTCCCGAGCTCTCATCGCGTCGATAACCAGCTCGATCAGTTTCGGATCTGGTGAGCGCCCCTCGGCAGTACTTTCAATACGCAGCTTCGTCTCCCGGAATGGCCTGCGGCTCGGTAGCGGAATGTTCCAGCGCCATGGTTGATCGGATGCGATGCCGAGAGGCTCCGTCAAGATCATCATCTCGAACTCGCTGTCAGTCAGCTGAATGGCCCCAATTAGCAATCGGATCGTGGCGTCGCGACTTGCCGGATGTGCCAGCTCCAGCTTCCGCAGGCGCGCAGCCTCGAACATGACGGCGAGCTGTGCCGCCTCTTCGATATTCGACAGCCGCCTGAGCGCATGCTTATCATCAAGGATGTCGGAGAGCCTTGCTACGATGTGCTTCTCAAGTGCCGCCCGCGACCAGCGGGTCGCCGACGCATCCCCCGGTTTCGCGAGGTCCTTGCGGGTCTCGTAGTAGGCGTAGCGCCTGCTGCCTTTGGTTGCATAAGTTGGCACCATCGGCCGCCCTTCCCTGTCGGTCAGCAATCCGCGTAGCATGGCCTCCTGAGCTGCATTCCTGGTCCTTCTCCGTGGGGGTGCCTTTTCCTGCAGCCTCGCCTGTAGTGCGTTCCATAGCTGGTCATCGACGATCGCCTCGTGTTCGCCGTCATAGACTTTGCCCTTGTGGACGATCTTCCCGCGATAGATCGGGTTCTTCAGGAGGTGGAACAGGCTGCCTCGACGGAACGGGATGCCGCCACGGTGAGGTCCGCTGGTTCGGCGCTGTACCTTTGTGCGGATGCCCTCGGCCTCCAACTGTGCGATCAGTTCATTGGCCGAACGAGACATAATGTAGCGCCGCATGATGGTGCGCACCCGTTCTGCCTCCTCTTGCACCGGCACCAGCTTGCGATCGATCACCTCGTATCCGAGCGGGACAGGTCCTCCCATCCACAGGCCCTTCTTCTTCGAGGCCGCTATCTTGTCCCGGATCCGCTCACCGGTCACCTCGCGTTCGAACTGCGCGAAGCTGAGAAGCACGTTGAGGGTGAGCCGACCCATGCTGGTGGTGGTGTTGAACGCCTGAGTCACGCTGACGAAGCTGGCCTGCCTCGCATCGAGCCGTTCCACTATCTTGGCAAAGTCGGCGAGGCTGCGGGTCAGACGGTCGACCTTGTAGACCACGATCACATCGACCAGTCCTGCCTCGATATCCTCAAGCAGGGAGAGCAGACCGGGCCGCTGCATTGTGCCGCCCGAGTACCCACCGTCGTCGTAGTGGCGGTCAACAAGGGCCCAGCCTTCGTGCCGCTGGCTCAGGATATAGGCCTCGCAGGCTTCGCGCTGGGCATGCAGGCTGTTGAACTCCTGCTCCAGGCCATCCTCGGTCGACTTGCGGGTGTAGACCGCGCAGCGCAGGCTGGTCATGCGCTTGCCCTCCCGGGGAGACCGAAGAACTTCGGTCCATTCCAATGCGCGCCGGTGATGGCCTTTGCGATGGCGCTCAATGAGCGCCACTCCCTGCCCTCGTACGCAAAGCCCTTCTCGAGCACGGTGACGGTGTGGCCGGTCCCATGCCAGTCGCGCACCAACCGAGTGCCTGGAGTGAGTTTTCGGGGAACAGCGACCGGAGCAGCTCCGTCTTGATCCTTCGCTCTTTCCTGGGCTTTGAGCAGCGCCCGTGTCTCACGACTGAGCCCGCCATATCGCTGCTCCTGTAGCCGGTAACCAAGACCCAGCCGGAGCAGATCGGGCGAGATAGCCGGAGCAGGCGCGCTGAACCGGCGCGCCCACTCTTCCTTGAGCTGTGTTGGTGACAGCTCATCGAGCTTCTCCAGCGGCAGTTGCGCGCGCCGTCCCATCAGGCGCTGGCATTCGCCGGTTCAGCGGGCTCGATGCGGTAGATGGTCGTGCCATCCTTGTCCTTATCGCGGATCACCTCTTTTCCCTTCTTGCGCAGGCCAGTGAGGAAGGCTCGGCAGGTGTGCGCCTGCCAGCCGGTTGCCGTGCAAATCGCTCCGAGACTGGCGCCTTCCTTGCGGCAGAGCATCGCCTCGACGGTTGCGGCCTTGGTCTGGCGGGGTTCGCTCGGCACCGCGAGCTTTGGCGGCTTTTCCTCTTTGGTGGCGGGCTTTTCTTTGGCGCCCTTTGGCTGCGCCCTCCGCCGTGTTTCTGCCTTCGTCTGCTTTTTCGGCGCAATGGCTACAGCCGCGGATTCGGCTTCAGCTGCTGCGCTATGCCTGCTGGTCTGGGCGGACTTCTTGGTATTGGTGGTATCGGTCATGGGTGGTTCTCCTTTGCAGGAGCAGCGACCATCGCTGCTTCTACCACCCAGCGCCCCGGTTCGCGCAGTGCGGCGGGGCATCGGCCTGTTATGGACCGCGAATCAGTGAACCGACCAATGCTTCGTTGGCGGGTGAAGTCGAATGGAATGTGCGCCAAAAAGCTGACGGTGGACTTCGCCGCCAGCCTGCGCCTTCGTAGTCGCATGGATGACGACACTCTGGAGTTGATAGTTCAGCTGTGCACCCGGGCGGGGATGGCAATGGAAGATGCAAGCGTCATCGCCCTGTCGGTCGCCGGGCCGCGCGATGACGCAAACCTGGAAAGGGCACTTGAGGAACTCCGCCTGGCCGCAGAGGTCATCAGGACTTGTATCGACACAGCTTCGACGCTTGCCCGATGACTGCTTTGCGCCCCAATCCCTGACATCCGCGGTTCATTGCCACGCTCCCGAAAGCAGTCGTTCGCTCATCAGCGCTCGTCGTCTAAGTGCCGCCAAGAGAACATGCTTTGCCGTCGCGATCCGCATAACGCTGGCGACCTTCCTGTCGTTTACGATCTTTCTGGTGATGACGGCAATCGAACATGGCCGGGTAGACGAAGACGTCTATCGCTCAAATTACCAGTGGACGCCGTAAACTGCGTTCAACGTACCCTATTTCGACAAGACAAACACCATATCGAAGAAGTCACCGCTTATCGCTCGTTGGCGTGAAGCTGCTCCAGAATATCACGTGCAACTTCCTGAATTTCCTTGGCAACAGCCGGCGTTTCTCCTCGATCCAGCTTCAACGCTATCGAGAGCGGCTCCACGGTCCGGCCCTCTTCGGAGTCGAGCAACGCGCTTAACTCAGCACTAAGGCCAACACGGGCAAGCTCCAGGCTTGTGTCAACAAAGCTCGGGATGAGCTCACGCCGCGTCTCCAATTCCGGCAGCGCGGCACCGAGATGGGCGATCGCCGCCTGGACGTCGCCACGCTTGGCTTCGAGCGGCGCTAGAAAGAGCCGTGCCTCGGTCAGATCGGGGTCCCGTTTCAGTGCTTCGGAGCCGTCCTCGATCCGGGATTGAAGTTCGCGATCGGTCAGCTGCGCGCGCGCCAACAGGCATTTGGGATTGTCGGGGTCAGCCTCCATCGCCCGGCCAATCAATGCCTGGGCTTCGGAAGGCGAAGAGATACGCGCCAGTCCCGTCAGAGCCGATATGCCAATGTCATTTAGGGCAATGGCAGCTTTGAAATGTTCGCGCGCACCATCCTCGTCGCGCCGGCGCGCCGCGATGTCCCCTTGGAGGACGAGGCTACAATAGCAGTCCTCATTTGCGGCAAGCGCCTCGTTCAGCAATTCGAGCGCGTCGTCATCGTCGCCATGATGGACGAGCATCTCGGCAACTTCGCGCATCGGACCGCATGCGCCGCTCTCAAGGACTGCCTCGACGGCCTTCCGCAGTGCGGACTCTGCCTCGGCATCCGAAGCCGATTTCTCCATCAGCAGGCGCGCTAGGCTGACCCAAGCTTGCTCGCCATCCTCGAGGGTCGTGGCGTGACGATAGGCCTTATCGGCGCGATCTCGCTGACGGCTCGCGCTATAAATATCTCCGGCCGCAATCCATGCCCAAGCATCGTCGGAATGCTTTTCCAGCATTGCGTCGGCTACCTTGGCAATCGCTTCGAAAGGTTCGCCCAAATTGCGCATGGCAGTTGCCAGCATCCGGTAGATCACAGGGCTATCGGCACCGGTCGCGATGCTCCGATCGAGTGCAGCGCGCGCCTCGGCAAATTCTCCCTCAGCTGAGAGGAAGGCACCGAGATCGGCCCAGGCCATCCAATCGTCGCCGTGCTCGGCCACATCCCGGAGCAGCGCTATCGCCTCTGGCGCTCGACCGGTTCCGCTCAGGAGGCTGGCCAAGAGATGCCTGGCATCGGAACGATCAGAATGATCTTCGAGTGCCTGGCGAAGCACTGTCTCTGCTTCATCCTCTTTGCCCTGACGCATCAGGATTCTGGCAAAGTGCGCCGTCGCGTCATCTGTCAGGTCGCCGAGCGCAGCCGCCCTGCGATACAAATAGAGCGCACCATCTTCGTCATCATTCCGGTCGCGCAAACGCGCAAGATGAAGGATGGCCGGCGCGCAGCTGGGGTCTATTTCCAACGCACGATTGAAGGCAGCCTCGGCTGCCGCGGTCTGGTCGGCGAACGACAGCATCAGCCCGAACATCGAATGCGTGCCGGGATTGTCCGGCTCTCGTTCCACGGCACGCTCGGCGGCCCGAACAGATTCCTTATGCTCGTGGAGCTGAAGATGCGTGAACGCCAATTGTATGAATGGCATCGGGTTCGATGGATCGATAGCGGCGGCCTCAGCGAGCAAAGCCTTTGCCTGTTCGGTATCGTCGCTCTCGAACGCGTCGCGTGCCTCCCGAAGAAGTCTCTCGACGGCGGCATCGTCGTCGCTCTCCTCGAATTCCGCTTCGATCAAACTTGGCGCGACTTCGGCCGGCAAGCCGTCCTGACGCAGGGACTGAAGAAAATCTGCGGGCGTCTGCGCTAGGATACGCGCGCGCACCGTCTCGGGCTGCCCCGTCAAAATCGCATCGAAGGCCCAGTGATAATCGGCCCGCTTCGCAGGCTCGAACCGGCAAGCTTCGTCGACTAGTTTGGCTGTCGTCGCAACCAGTTCGTCCCGATCATAATATTCGATCATGAAGGCGACGAGCGCGCGGACCCGGCTCGAAGGATGGCTGCGCCGCCGCATCAGATAGTAGATATTGAACAGCCGCTCGGCGGCGTAGTAGAGCGCCGATCGTCCGCGACCTTGCTCTTTGATCACAGAACCGCGGTCGCTCAACCGTCCAAGCATGGCGGAGGCCGTGTTGACGTTGACCCTCGCTGCCTCCGCGATCTGCTTTGCGGTGCTCGGATCCCAGGCGTCGAGCAGTGCAGCGAACACCTTCCGCTCTACCGCCGGGAGCGTGTCGAGCTGGCTTTTGAAATATTCGGTGTTCTGATCGATCAGCTGGTTGAGATTTTCCATAAGATCGCCAAGCGAGGGTGTGCGCATGAAATCCGCAAGAATATGGATTAGTCGCGGGCTGCCGCCGGTCAGGATCTGCAACGGTCGGATGCGGGCGCGTGGCACGTCGTGCGTGGTGAGGGTGGCCCATAGCGCATGGCATTCCTCAAGCGTCAGCGGCCGGAGCGGCAGGATGCGATAGCCGTCGAGGGGGCGGCCCGAACTCTCGTCGGCCGATTGCGCAACGGAAGTTGCGAGTACACCGAAGAGCGAATCGTCGGCCAAGGCGGTCAGAAGGATTGAGCGGTCACTGCCGATCTGATCGTTCAGCAGCATGTGGAAGTTCTCGACAACCACAAGAAGCCGCTTGCCAGCTGCTGCCGCCACTTCGCGCAAGATCTCTAGGCAGTGCTGCAGCAGGATTGTCTCGTCGGCGATCGTCACCGCTTCGCGGTGCCGAGCCTTGAGGGTCGCATCGCCGGCATCATCGGCGAGATAGAACAGGCATTCGAGGAAAAATTCGCCCGGCGTGGTGACCGTGTAGCTTTCTTCGCCAAGGAAAATCGGCTGCCACAATGCGTGCAGCGTTTCCTCGGTCCTGATTTCAGCCAGCACGCGCCGGCACAAGGTGGTTTTCCCAGCACCTCGCGGTGCGACCAGAATGACTCGCGGCGCCGCCGTCTCCCCGCGCAGGATCATCAGGGTCTCTTCAAGCTCGGGCTGTCGAACGATGAAATTCGATACGGCCTCATCATCGGACTGAAAGGCCGGATTGAATTTGTACGCCATCGTCGACGTTCCTCCCTGATCAACGCCCTTCAGCATCCTTAGCTGCCATCAATTTTGTTGGCAAACGAAAAAACATGGTTTATGGGTTGCCAACAAATCTGCTGGCATTCGGCGCAAGCGGAAACATAATCGGGAATTTCAGTATCATGGCTAAAAATGTGTGGAAGAGCGAGACGACCGACAAGCGGGTAGCTACCCGCTTAAGGGAGGTCGAGACGGTCGAGATCAAGGACTATGTGCGGGATACCGACCTGCAGGGGCTCGCTCGCAACAAGGCATATCGCGTCGATGGCGTCCATGTTTATGCGGACATTCTCAACTTGGGAGAGATGCTGCAGTCGACCGAGGTCGAAGGCGAGACGTGCCACAAGCGGACCCTTCGCTTCCTCAACCTCCATTATCGTGCCGTCTACCGGATCATCGCCGCGGTGGATGCGATTCAGGTCGATTTCCACAATCAGCGGCTCCACCTGGTGGTCGCCAAGCCGTATGGCGATGAGGCCGCGCGCGTGCACAAGGCGGTGGCGATCGGTCAGCTGATCATGGATGTCCTGGCTAAGACCGGCGAGGATGGTGACGAGAAGATTCCAGCGGCAAAGGTCAGGGTCGGCATTGATACGGGCCTGGCCCTGGCGGTGCGGAACGGCCGCCGTGGCAGCTCCGAGCCGCTCTTCCTGGGCGTGCCGGCAAACCATGCCGCCAAACGCGCCGGGGGCGGAATGGCCACCGGCATCTATCTGTCTAACGAAGCGCGCGGCGCGATCGGTCTGGATGTGGTGGATGACGAAGATGTCAGCGCGCTGACCGCAGCCGAGGTGGGCGAGAGCCAGCAAGAAACTGCGCTCGCCGTGACCGCCGATGGTATCGTCCGGGATTGGAAAAAGGATCTGGAAGCAAATCCGATCGGGAAGTTCTCGTTTAGCGGCCATACCCCGCCGTTCGCCGATCTCGATCTGGAGGTGCTGACCCCTGGCAATTCGCGCCGCAACAACGCGATCTCGGTCTATGCGGACATTGATGGCTTCACAGCTTATGTTGCCGACCATATCGACGACGACGATGACGCAATGGACGTCGTGCGGGCACTCCATGTGCTGCGCGCTGAACTCGACGCCGTCCTCACCGAGGATTTCGGCGGGCGGAAAATCCGGTTCATCGGCGACTGCGTCCACGGCATCATCGGTGAAGGCACCGCGCAGACTACCGATACCGAAGCAAGCGCGAGCATGGCAATCCTGTGTGCGGGAGGACTACGCAGCGGCTTCGACCGCGCTTTGGAGTTGCTTGAGGAGGAGGACATCGACGTTGGCGGTCTCGGGATCGCGATCGGATTCGATGCCGGCCCCGTAGCGCTGACGCGCCTAGGCATGAAGGGGTCGATGATCCGCTGCGCGGCAGGACGGGCTATTCTGGCTTCGGAGCATGAACAGCGTCGTTGCGCGGGAGACGAAACCGCGGTCGGGTCGGGCGCTTATGGATGGTGCTCCGACGCTGGACAGGAGATTTTCGGATCCAGCCGGAAGCGCTCGGGCCTGACCTATAAGGTGGCTCTCGAGGAGCTTGCCGACGAAGGGGATCAGACGGCTGCGGTCACCAAGGTCGCGAATGCCGCGATGTCGATGGCGCTTCTGGAGCCGGTCATTGCCGCGCCGGCCGCTGCGGCACCGAGCGCCTTCCGCTTTCCGAACCGCGATGCCACGCCGACCAAGCCAGCAGGCTTCGCCTGATGTGGTATATGCGTGATCTGGGCCGCCTGGCATCCGAACAGGCGGCCCTTGCCGACCTTGAAGGTCGGATGGCCTGGTTCACCGTCGCTAGCATGTATTTCGACGATCAGGTCCGGCTTTGCTTCGATGGCGAAATCGAGATCGGCGCAAAGCGATATCCGATCCGGCTGACATATCCGCAGACATTTCCTTACACCCCGATCTCGGTTCTTCCCCAATCCCCCGAGCGCTGGTCGGAGCACCAATGGGGGCGCGGCGAACTTTGCCTCGAATGGGGCCCGGACAATTGGACGCCCGACATCACGGGTGCCCAGATGGTCGAGAGTGCCTACCGGCTATTGCGCGGTGAGACGCCGAATGATGCCGATGCACATCCGGTCCTGCCATCGCGCCATATTGAAAGCCTGGGTCAGCAACTGCGCGCCTCGACCGTGGGCTTTGTCCTGACCCGGGCGCTTGCGAGCAAGCTCGATGCAACGCCAGGCCCACAACTGCTCCCGATGGACTTTTTGATGCGCTCGACGACGCGCGTCGTGATCCCGCTGACTGTGGGCGATGACGACCCTGTTTGGCGCGACCTGACGGTTCCGGAAGCCATGAAGGCGTCTAGCCTCACCCTGAAAGGGCATGTCGCCATTCTACCAGCCGGAATGCCGATTCCTGCGCTGGGAACTGCGTCCGGGTTGAAGAAGGCTCTGGCCGAAGCGGGCTGCAGCTATCCCGAAGGCTATGTCTCTGACGTGCTGGATATGTGCCTGGTGCATGCAGATGGCGTCACCCGTCTTTTCTGGGTGAAGGACGGGACCAACACCGTCACAGAATTCAAATGCCTTCCCGAGGGCGGCGGCGGTCGCATGGAGCCATCTCGCGCAGCCCTTGGGACCATGACCGTGGGTCTTGTCGGGTGCGGCTCGGCTGGTGGCAAGATCGCGACCAGCCTGGCCCGCAGCGGTCTCGGCAATTTCCTCTTTATCGATGACGATGTCATGCTTCCCGAAAATCTCGTTCGGCACGATCTCGACTGGGACGCGGTTGGCGATCACAAGGCTGAGGGTCTGAGGCGCCGGATCGAAATGATCGCGCCGGCCGCCAAGTGCACCGTGCGCCGTCAGCAGCTTGCCGGACAGGAGAGCAGCGGCAGCATCGACGGCGTGCTGGCGCTTTTGCAAACCTGTGACCTGATCATCGACGCAACCGCCAATGCGCGCGTGTTTAACTTGCTCGGGTCGGTTGTCGCCGCAGCCCGGAAGCCACTCCTGTGGCTGGAGATTTATGGTGGCGGGTTCGGCGGTATGATCGCCCGGTCGCGGCCCAGTCTCGATCCTGCGCCGCAAATCGCGCGAGCGCGGATCGAAGCGGTGTGCGCGGAGAAGAACGTCGTCGCACCGCGCGCAACTGCGGGGTACGGGATCGACGCTTTGAATGGCCCGATGATCGCCGATGATGCCGACGTTGCGGTGATCGCAGCGCACGCCACGCGCTTCGCTATCGACACGCTACTGTCGCCCGGTGAGTCGGTCTTTCCCGTCTCTGCCTATCTGATCGGGTTGAAGGCAGAATGGCTCTTCTCGCAGCCGTTCCACACCTTGCCGATCGACCTCGGCCAACCGGAGCCGGAATCCACGCCGGAAATGGATCCAGACGGCTTGGCCACCGTGCAGCGCCTGATCAAGGAACGCCATGATCGTAACGCTGCCGCCTGATCTCATCGCGAAGTTCGAAAAAGCTCTGTCGCGCGCCGGCACCCGTGAAATTGGCGGTGTGCTTGTGGGCGAGCACGTCGCCGACGAAGAATTCCGTGTGGTCGATCTGTCGGTTCAGCGTTCGGGCGGAACCGAGAGCTGCTTCGTTCGCCATCCCAAGAAGCATCGTCGCTTCATGCGGAGATTCTTCCGCCGAAACGGCGCAGACTACGCGCGCTTCAACTATCTGGGCGAGTGGCATTCCCATCCCCTCTACCAGCCGGTTCCTAGCACCACCGATCTGGCGCAGATGCAGCTGATCGTAGAAGACGGTTCCCTCGCACCTTTGTTCGCGGTCCTGCTCATCATCCGCCTCGACGGCGACGAGCGCATCGAACTTGGCGCAACGGCCTTCACGCCAGGATCAGCGCCGACGCGCGTCGAGATCCGCATTCAGCCAAGGCCGGCCGATGATCCGACCCTTTCCGGCAAGCCCACCCTATGGCCTTGGAAGCGGTCAAGCTGGCGGCGCAGGAACGACATCAACAGGAGGAACGAGTGAGCTTGAAGAAACGATATGAGGATCGCGCAGTGTTGATCGACGCGCTGCTCGGCCAGAAGATTATTCGCGGCAACGAGACGATCGCTGCGGCCTTCGCCGATGCCGGCGACTTAGTCGAATTCGCCGCGGGCAGGAATATCATCGAGCAAGGTGACAGCGATCGGTCGGTACATTTTCTGCTGTCCGGCCGAGGCCTGATCATCATCAACGGGGTGCGCCTCTATCACCGCGAGCCACCCTGCACCGTCGGCGAAATGTCGGCCATAAATCCCAGTGTCGGCCGATCCGCGACCATCGAAGCGGTAGAGAACGTGGTCACGTTGAAAATTGGCTATGAGGAGTTTGCCGAGGTCGGCGATGCACATCCCGAGATGTGGCGCCTCGTCGCCCAGGATCTTGCTGGGCGGCTGGAACAGCGAAATCGCTTCGTCAACCGTGCCAATAACCGCCCCCGGGTGTTCATGATCTGCTCTGCGGAGGCGCTACCGATCGCAAGGTCCATTCGCGTCGGGCTTTCCCACGATGCGGACATCGAGATCTGGAGCGACGACATGATCTTTCCGGCCGGCGGGTATCCGATTGAAGCCCTCGAGGAACAGGTCAACATTGCCGATTTCGGCGTTGCGCTCTGCGAGCCAGATGATCTCGTCACCGCCCGCGGCAAGACCTCGGCGGTCCCTCGGGACAACGTCATCTTCGAGCTCGGCTTTTTCATGTCTCGCCTTGGCCGCCATCGGACTCTGTTGCTGGTGCCGCAACGCACCGACGTGACTCTGCCGTCCGACTTCAAGGGTCTGACGCCGCTTCCTTATGCAACTGCTGACAAAGCCAGCGCTAGGGCTGTGGCGCTCGGGCCAGTGATTGATCGGATCAGTGCCATCATCGAGGAAATGGGTGTTCGCGCCTCGCTAATCGAGAAGAATTAGGAACTGCGAGATCAATCGGCGGTCGCTGAGCGGCGCCGCGGCGACTGCCAAGGGACCATTTCTAGAGCGTCGAGAATTAAATGCGTTTTCCTCGAAGATCGATGTTGCGTTGGAATTGGGGACAAGTCCCGACTGACGGCGACGTTGTTCCTTTCAGTCAACTCAATGCCAGTAGCGGTGGAGCGGGGAGAAGGCTTCGCAAACATCACTATCTGTCGATCACCTATATGGAGGGCTTCACGGGCCCGGACGGCCGAGTCTGGGCTTACTACGACGACAAGCCTGACGATCCGCAGCCTTCACAGCTTGGGTCGATCGGATATCGCACACTATATTATTCGGTACCATCCAAGGATGGCGGACGTGATGACACGTCTTGGGAAGACCATTGGAATCGTGTAGAGACGGTGTGGCCTGTCACTGTCGCCGCCGCGCGTGCGAAGCGCCTGTCGCCGGCTATTTCCTTCAATCTACTTGGAATGGTTGCGATCCTAATGGCGCGTGTGCCGGCAGCGCGTGAACGACATGAATATCTGCTGGCACAAAAGATGCGCACGGAGATCCAGGCTTTAGAAGCGATCGGGGCGCTGCCGGCGGATTTGGCAGAATATGCTGGGAAGCTCGACCGCGTCCCCGTCGGCGTCAATCCCGAGCAGAGCCTGGCCAATATGCCCGACGACATTATGGGTAGCGGCGATTTGGCCTTTCGGATGGGCTTTGAGATCCTCCACAACAAGACCGACTTGCCGTTCCTGACCACCGACAATCCAGTTTGCTTCTACGATCCCGACCAACCAGTTCATGCCCGCATACCCTACCCCGAGGATGGAGAGATCGAGCTCATTTTCCCGATCGATGCAGATATGGTACTACGAGGATCGACGCGCCTCCGTCCGGTAAATAGCATTATGCGGCACCGTGTGCTGAGCGAAAAGGCGAAGGTTCGCAAGATCAACAGGACGGTCGCCCAGTTCGGCTATCGGCTCTATATTGCTCGGGACCGCTCTTGCGACGACCTGGTGCAGCGTTACGCCGCGACCGTGCCCACGGTGCATGTCGATGTAGAGTTCGAACCTGGCCATCTGCGAATGATTTGGCGGCATCTCTTTGCGCAACGGCCCATTCTGTCGCCCTATGTTAATACGCCAGAGAAGGCGGCGCGGTTGACAAAGGCGATGGAGCGGGATGGCTTCTTTGATTAGCCACTTCCCTTAGTAGTGTCCGTGATCAGTGCTTGCCGTCCGGATACCTCCGCCCGCTTCGGTCTAGAAGTATCCGTTCGAGTTACGTGATCGGCAGGTCAGCTTTTGTTGCTTTCGAATTAAAAGCGGACTGGCCGTTGTCGGCCCAATTTCGGACGTTGTGCCGAGGGCCATCTAATGGCTGGTCCTGGGCCGGTAGCGGTCTGTCTGGTATTGGCGTGGGACCGCGTGGAGCCGGACCCTCAGCACCGATCCGAGGCCTACCTCTCCGATTGTTGCGGCTTTAGGCAGAAGGCCTGAGACGATAGGGCCCTTGGAGTTTCCGCGCATGGATCGCAGCATCGGTGCGCACAAACAAACCCTTACAATGCAACGGTCACTTGTTCCGGTTTACGTTGTCCTTTTTCGAGCTGTCCGGATTGTCTCGCACGTACTCG
>CEOS01145995.1_pt1 | contig 15077 bp, 16 predicted proteins | sample 530601 | NCBI WGS metagenome assembly CEOS01 (sample SAMEA2620666, study PRJEB7988) | marine metagenome | biome: marine biome (ENVO:00000447); feature: mesopelagic zone (ENVO:00000213); material: "saline water (ENVO:00002010), including plankton (ENVO:xxxxxxxx)" | depth 1000 m
CTGCGCCGCCGCTACCGTGGTCTAATTTTGCACCGCCGTTCTCATTCTCGTTCGATGACCTGGATATCTTCCGCGCACCGCAGGCGACGCCGACCATCCGGTCAGCGCTTCGAAAGCTGTGGTCTCTCAGCGTGAACGAGGGTGCCCCATCACGTCTGCTGGCACGCGCTGCGGGCTGCGAAATCCTCGCTGAACTCTGTCGCTCGGCCGGCGCGCCGCTCGCCCCTGCCAAGGGGGGCCTCGCACCTTGGGCGAAAAGGCGCTGCCTGGATCTGATGCATGCGCGGCTTGCGGAGGATATCAGCCTCGACGAACTGGCTGCCGAGACGCAGCTCTCGTCCTTCCATTTCGCGCGCATGTTCAAGCAGAGCCTGGGGGTGCCGCCCCGCCTTTACCTTACACGGCTGAGAGTGGAGAAAGCCTGCGCACTCCTCGAACGGTCGGACCTTTCGATCACGCAGATCGCGCTTGAGGTCGGCTACTCTTCGAACCAGGTCCTCGCCCGGGTATTTCTTCAGCACATGCATCTCAGCCCGTCCGACTACAGGCGCGCGGTTCGCGATCCCGTCCGATCCGTAGCATTGCAGTGAGGGCCGCGCCGTTCGCTTATTCCACCGCTTCGGCGGCCTGCCGGATCACATAGGACACTTCGTCGGGATTTGTCATCGGCAACATGTGTCCGTTCTCGATATTCTCGACTGTCGAGCCGGCCCGCTGCGACATCCGGCGCTGCAGGTCGGGCGCGATCGTTCGGTCGAGTGTTGCTATGACCGACCAGTTTGGCTTGTAGTTCCACGCCGCCGCCTGTGCCCGGTATTCGAGGATCGCCGAGCTGGATGCAGTCTGCGACCGCGCGACGAAGATGGCATCCTCCTCGGACAGACCATTGCCAACCACCGAGAGAAAGGCGTCTTCATGGATGAGGTAATGTCCATCCTCGAAGACGGTGAGGCTGTCGGCCGTGAACCCGGCAGGAGCGGAGGCCAACAGGCTCCCGCCGCTTTCGCCGACATCGAGCTGGAATGCCGCGACGTAGACGAGGCCTTTAACGTCCGGGTCCGCGCCGACTTCGCTGATCACGACGCCGCCATAGGAATGCCCGACCAGCAGCATCGGGCCTTCCTGCAGGTCGACGATCCGCTGGACCGCGGCAATGTCCTCTTCGGTAGAGGTCAAGGGCATCTGCACGATCGTCACCATGTAGTTTTCCGCGGTCAGGCGGTCGTAGACGTCGCGCCAGGTGCTGCCGTCGACGTTTGCGCCGTGCACGAGAACGATGTTCTTCACCTTGGCGAGGGCCGCAACTGGCTGCATCGCGACGACGCCTGCGGCCACGGCGCCGTGGATCAGCAAGGATTTCACCTTGTTCATGAGCGTGTTTCCATCTCGTCCGGATCGAACATCGCACGACCGTCTGCTCCGGAAGCCGGGGGGACATCGTTCTGCAAGACGTCCCAGTGTTCGGCCAGCTTGCCGTCTTCGACACGGAAGATATCGACCACGACCTGGGGCTCCTCGGCCCAGCCGCTGATCCGGCCGTGGATGGCGACCAGATCGTCTCCGGCAATGACCAGGCCAGGCTCGTAGTAGACGTGTTCCGGCAGCGCGGCGACTATGGCCTGCAACGCGTCGCGGCCTTGCGGAATGTCAGGATTGTGCTGGATGTAGTCGCGGGCGTAAAGCCGTTGGACGGCCGATGCATCATGGCGCTGGAACAGTGACGTCATCGCTTCGAGGACCAATTTCTTGTTGCGCTGAGGGCGGTCGTCGGAGGTGCGATCCGCCGGTCGCGTGATCGCCATCGTGCCCCTCATCCGCAGGAACCGGCCATCGGGCAAGGTCGCGAACGAGAAGACAAGACCGCGATCGAAGTCCTGGATATTCGTGACCGAGGCACCGCTCGCTTCCTGCCAGCTTACGGCAAAGATGCTGTTGCCGATTGGCACGACCTGAATATCGACGGTTTCGGCGCGGGCAAAAGGCCCTTCCTTGATCTCGAACACCAGTTGGGTGGTCGACAGTAGCGTCAGGCTAACTTGGAAGGAAGGATATCTTACGTCCATTTCCAGCCCGACAGGAAAGCCATATTCGGACATTTGCAGCAACTCCTTTACCCGCACGGAGGCACGAGCCGGACAGCAGAAAGCGCGATCTCCGCGCGGAGCATCATCGCCGTTCAGGGATCAGGCTGATCGAGGAAAACATGCAGGACCCGAATGAGGCCGCCTTCGACACGAGCGACATCGGTGCCCGTCGCTGCGGCGGGACCTCCGGACGAGCCGACCCTCCACTGCAAACGGCCGACGCCGTGATGGCCTGATGCCGGCCTTATCGCAGTGAAAACGAAATCTTCAGGCAGATGCTCGAGGATTTCGGTTACGGCCTGCGAGATTGCGTCATGCCCACGCCATGACCGCTCGGCTTCGTGAAACTCCGCATCTTCTTCGTAGATCTTCCGGATCTGCAGAATACGCCTGGCTGGGTCGCGTTCGCCGAAAACCAGATCGAGATTGTTCTTCATGATCGTTGCGAAATCCATCTCTCACTCCCTCGTGGCAGCTTCGGACAGAATTGCCGGTGACGAGGCCGGGGCCATTCCGTTCATGCCCCGGGCTCGCCTCTTCATCCGCGTCCGGATCAACCCGACGTGCCCGGCACCGTTGTGTTGAGCAATTGCTGCTCCCAGAGATAGGCGATGGCGCTGCCGCCGATATGATCCCTGAGGGCATCGTTGAGCGGCATGGCGGTCTCGGCCCGTGCCCAGTCGCGTTGCCATTCGGAAGCGAGGGCCAGCCAGGTCATCATGTTGATGCCGGCGGCGATCATGCGCTGTATCGCGACCTCATGCGCTTCCAGTGACGTGCCGCCCGACGCATCGGTGATCACGGTAACGTCCCAACCTTCGCCAGCGGCCTGTATCGCGGGCATCGCAACGCAGATTTCGGTCCATAATCCGGCAATGATCAGCTGTTTGCGGCCGGTCGCCTTGACGGCGTTCACGACCTTCGGATCCTCCCAGGTATTGATCGTCGTGCGGTCGATGACTTCATTATCGGGGAAGACGTCGGTGACATGCGGGAAGATGACGCCGCCGCGGGCGGCAACGACGCTGGTCAGGATCGTGGGCACGCCGAACACCTTGGCCACCTTGGCGAGCGCAGTGGTATTATTCACCACCATGTGCGGGTCATGGCTGTTCAGGTTGGCGAGTTGATAGGGTTGATGGTCGATCAGGACGAGGACCGAATCTTCGGGACGGAGAAGCGAGTCGAGGCCATTGCGGTAGGTCATTTGCTGTCCTTTGCGTCTGTGGGGGGAGCCATGCTCTGGAAGCGAAACTAGAGGCCATGCCCGATCGGCGCGGCGCAGAAGCTGCCGTCAAAGTGCCGATCTTGCTGTGATGTCGGTTTTGCCGAGCGCCGGCGCCCTTTCTGGAGGGGGGGCGAACCGGTGATTGCCTATCTTAACGCCGATCGCTTCCATGTCTGCTTTGCAGGGGACCGGTGGATCGGGTTGAAGTCCCAAGCCGTTAACGCTCGGAAGACTTCGAAGCGCCGCGTGATCAGGTTCGTTCCCGCTCCTGATCGTGGGCATGGGTGATGGCATTCAGGACCTCCCGCGACAGGCAATCCGGCTGCAGAACGACCTTGCCATCGCTCGCCCGGGCGACATCCCGCTTATGGAAAGTCACATCGCCAAAATTTTTGATGTAGACGATCAGCGTGTCGGCCCGGATATGCCGCACGGCGCCGATACTCACATCGCCGTCATGAGCGAAGACTGCCCAATCCTCCGTGATATTTCCAAAGCACATGATGGCACCTTCGATAGGCTGATGATTGCATATAACCGGCGATCAGGCGGCCGGGGTGGCAAGGCCCGCCCTAGAGATGTCGGCCCAGGAAACGGCGGATGAACTCGGCAATTTCGCCGACATGTGTTTCCAGGGCAAAATGGCCGGTGTCGAGCAGGTGCACCTGCGCATCGGGCAGATCGCGCTTGTACGCCTCCGCACCCGCGGGGATGAATGCCGGGTCATGCCGCCCCCATACCGCGAGCAAAGGCGGCTGATGCTTGCGGAAGTAGGCCTGGAATTCCGGATAGCGCTCCAGATTGCTGCGGTAGTCCAGTATCAGGTCCAGCTGGATTTCCTGTGCCCCCGGTCGAGACATCAAGGCAATGTCCAGCAAGTAACCATCGGGGGCGAGCAGGTTCGGCCCGGTGCCGGTGCGATACTGCCAATTCTCGATGACCTCGGCCGAAAGCGATTCACGGCAGGCTTCCCGGTTTTCGGGACTGGGGTCGCGCCAATAGGCTTGCCACGGCCCCCACTCGTCACTGAAACCGTCGAGATAGGCGTTGCCGTTCTGGCTGATCAGGGCGGTTATGCGTTCGGGATGCGAGGTCGCCAGCCGGTAACCGACCGGGGCTCCATAATCGAAGACATAAAGGGCATAGCGGTCGAGGCCGAGGGCCTGCGTGAACCCTTCGATGACTTCCGCGAGATTGTCGAATGTATACTCGAAAGCGCCCCGATCCGGCGCTTGTGTCTGGCCAAAGCCCGGCAGGTCCGGAGCAATCACGCGATAGCGATCGGCGAGCAGCGGAATGAGCTCGCGAAACATGTGGCTCGATGAGGGGAAGCCGTGGAGCAGCAGGAGGACAGGCGCGTTCTTCGGGCCCGCCTCGCGGAAGAAGACGTTTACGGCCCCCACCTGTTGCGTTCTGTAATTGACGGACATTTCAACCTCCTCGATTGGGCCGGTGAACAATGGGACGGCCTGGATGTCCGATTCCGCTCATGCCGATCAGCCGGGGCCGGCCGCCTCATCAGGTGCGGGCAAAGGCCAGCAGGTCCGAGTTCACCAGTTCGGGATGCGTGGCGAACAGGCCGTGCGAAAGACCCGGATAGCTTTTCAGCGTTCCGTCCCGCACCAGCCTGACCGCCTTGTGAGCCGAGTTTTCGATAGGGACGATCTGGTCGTCCTCACCGTGCAGGAACAGCACCGGAACCGTGATGGTCTCCAGATCGCCGGTGAAGTCGGTTTCCGAAAATGCCTTGATACAATCGTAGTGAGCCTTTGCGCCGCCGGCCATTCCCTGGCGCCACCAATTGTCGATCAGACCCTGGCTCACCTCCGCACCCTCGCGATTGAAGCCATAGAACGGGCCGCTCGGGATGCCCTTGTAGAATTCCGCTCGGTTCCGGGACAGCGCCTCGCGAAACCCGTCGAAGACCTCCATGGGAATGCCGTCCGGGTTCCTGTCCGACTTGACCATCACAGGGGGGACGGCGCCGATCATCACTGCCTTGGCAACGCGACCGCGCTCGGCCCGGGCGGCATAGCGGACGACCTCGCCGCCGCCGGTCGAATGGCCGATATGAATGACATCCTGAAGATCCAGCGCCTTCACGATTGCCGCGACATCGTCGGCGTAGGTGTCCATTTCGTTGCCCGTATCGGTCTGGTCCGATCTTCCATGGCCCCGCCGGTCATGGGCGATCACGCGGTAGCCCTGAGACAGGAAGAAAAGCATCTGGCTGTCCCAGTCGTCGGAGCTCAGCGGCCAGCCATGGTGAAACATCACCGGCTGCGCGTCCTTCGGACCCAGATCCTTGTAGTACAGATTGGTGCCGTCGGATGTGGTGATAATGGCCATGACCGGATTCCTTCAGGTTGAGCTTGGGCAAATTTCGCGAACCTACGGCGCCGCGGCGCCTGTCGCGAGGCATGGGACCGCTTGTGCTGTCTCTCGCTTCTCCAGTTTGCGTTAGTTTCCGAACGAAGGCGCTCGGTGGCTGCAACCCGATGAGACTAGCAAGCGTTCAGGCAACGCGCGGCGCGGAAGCTGCGGCTGCGTTGCCGATCTTGCGGGGGAGGCACTGCTTGGCAGCATCTTTTCAGGAAATGCCCGTCACCCGCCATTTGCCACTGCAGTTCCCGACACCCGGTGCTTCAACTGCGGCGGACGGCCTTGGGCTTCACCTGAATGCGAACGCACGACTGACCCTCGGCGATTGAGCGCTACGCCGAGGAAGTGCGCAATTTCGGCAACTACGGAGCAGTCCCCGCACCGCATTGTTTCGACGTTACGGTAATTTGGGGTCGATGCCGCGATCGCGAGTGCCCTGCAATCACCGGCAGTGCAGTACCCTGAGGAATAGAGGAAGCACAGGCGGATGACCCACCCGTTTTGGCTTCAATGTGACGGCGCGCTTCGATACGACGAAAGGAAGACAACATGTCCGACACGATAAAGGCCGTCGTCCTGACCCGCTTCGGCGGTCCCGACGCATTCGAGGCGCAGGATCTTCCTGTCCCTCCGGTCGGCTCGCGGCAGGTTCGCGTTCGCGTTCACGCCACGGCAATCAATCCGCTCGATTATCAGATCCGCCGCGGCGACTATGCCGATTACGTCCCGCTGCCAGCCATTATCGGACATGACATTTCCGGCGTTGTGGAAGCCGTCGGCGCAGAGGTCACCGAATTCGCTCCCGGCGACGAGGTATATTACACGCCGAAGATATTCGGCGGCGCCGGGTCCTATGCCGAGGTTCACGTCGCCGACGTCGATCTCGTGGGACGCAAGCCCCGCAACCTGTCGCACGTCGAGGCAGCGAGCCTGACGCTCGTAGGCGGGACCGTCTGGGAGGCCCTCGTCGCTCGCGCGGGTCTTCGCGTCGGCGAAACGATCCTCATCCACGGCGGCGCCGGCGGCGTCGGAACGATCGCGATCCAGATCGCAAAGACCATCGGGGCCCGGGTCATTACGACTGCACGCGGCCACAACCATGATTTCGTCCGCGCACTCGGGGCGGACGATGTGGTCGACTATGCCGGTGCCGATTACGTCGACGCCGTGCAAGCGCTCACCGGCGGACATGGAGTCGACGTTGTTTTCGACACGATCGGCGGCGACACCCTGACAAAGAGCCCGCTCGTGCTGGCGCCATTCGGGCGCGTGGTGTCGATTGTCGATATCGCGACGCCACAAAACCTGGTCGAGGCCTGGGGGCGCAATGCCTCCTATCACTTTGTCTTTACCCGCCAGAACCGCGGCAAGCTCGACGAATTGACAAACCTTGTCGAACGCGGGCTGGTGCGGCCGGTGATTGGCGCCGTTCTGCCGCTCGAACGCATCGGTGAGGGGCACGAAGTGCTGGAGACGGGTTCGCGCAGGGGTCTTCGGGGGAAGGTCGCGATCGATGTTTCCGGAGAAGCGGAAATTTTTGTACCTCCGCTTACCGAGCGGAATGACGCGTGGTCGAGAGACGGTGCAACGCTCGCCAACACCGAATGGAGAACGCAACATGACGAACAATTGGCCCCGGCTTGACTACCTCGGTTGGCGTGAAACCTGCTCGGCGCTTCATCTCTACCTTCAGATTGCAGGCAAGTACCGGCTGGCTCACAGTCCCTGGCTCAACCATTCCTGGAACGCGACGTTTTACGTCACGCCTCGCGGGCTGGCATCCTCGCCCATTCCTGACGGCCCGGGGATCGAGATCCTGTTCGATCTTCTTACGCACGAAGTCGTGGGAACCTGCGGCGATGGCGGAAGGGCTGCCTTCGCGCTCGAGCCGATGACAGTGGCCAAGTTCCACTCCCAATTCGTCGCGCTCATCTCGGAGCTTGGCGGAACGCCGAACTTCGATGGGAAACCGAACGAAGTACCCGACCCGGTCCCTTTCAGGGAAGACGATCGCGACCGGCCTTACGACCGCGATGCGGTTCAGCGCTATCATCAGGCGCTGGTGGCGGTCGACAAGGTATTCAATCGGTTCCGGACCTCGTTTCTCGGCAAGTCCAGCCCCGTGCATCTGTTCTGGGGCGCCCTGGACCTGGCTGTCACCCGCTTTTCGGGCCGGCGCGCGCCGCTCCACCCCGGCGGCATTCCCGCCTTGCCAGACGACGTGGCGCAGGAAGCCTACGACCGCGAGGTGTCTTCGGCAGGCTTCTGGCCAGGCGGTGGCGGCATAGATTATCCTGCCTTCTACGCTTACGCATATCCCGCGCCGAACGGTTACCGCCGCGCCTCTGTTCAGCCCGATTCCGCGTTCTGGCATGAGCAGCTTTCCGAATTCATCCTGCCCTACGACGCCGTCCAGACTGCACAGGATGGCGATGCCGCACTGATGGCCTTTCTCAGATCGACCTATGAAGCTGCCGCGGACCTCGGAAACTGGGATCGCGACGTGCTGGAATGCGCAATCGGGCGACCTGCTGCGGTGCGGCAACCGGACGCCGTATCGGTGCAACATCGCACGCCGCTGCCTGAAGAGCCGGTTCAACGAGAGGACGGCGCCTCCAAAGGGCGCTACCACATGCTCGTCGACGGCTCCGAAGCCGAGATGACCTACAGCCGCGCCAACAAGGCGCTCCTTATCATCGATCATACCGAAGTGCCCGACGCCTTGCGCGGGCGCAGGGTCGGCGAAAGCATGGTGCGAAAAGCCGTCGACGATGCACGCAGTGAGGGATTCAAGATCATCCCTTTATGCCCGTTTGCAAAGGCGCAGATCGACCGAAATCCTGAACTTCAGGACGTTCTTCAACGACCCTCGTGACGCCGAAATCCAGATCGAATCTAACCAACAAGGGTGGCGGCTCCCACTCACGCCATGCTTCTTCTCAAGAACCGAGGATCTACCATGAGCACCAGCCAAGCGATCTTCCCCGCCGATCGGCATGCACTGTACGAGCAGCACGGCTATTCTGCTGCGATCCGCTCCGGCAGTCTCCTGTTCGTGTCCGGGCAAGTCGGTAGTCGTGACGACGGCACACCGGAACCCGACTTCGAGGCGCAGGTCGAGCGAGCCTTCACCAACCTGATAGCAGTCCTGGCCGCTGCGGGGTGCGACCTTGGCGATATCGTCGATGTGACGACCTTTCACACCGATCCCGAACGCCAGTTCGATACCATCATGAATGTGAAGCGCCGCCATTTTCGGGAGGCACCCTATCCGAACTGGACAGCTGTCGGGGTGAACTGGCTGGCCGGTTTCGACTTCGAGATAAAGGTGATTGCACGCATCCCCGATGCTCCAGACCATCTCGATTTTTGACGGGGGTCACTTGAATCGCCGCGATGCCGCAGGTGCATACATGCCTACCCCGATAAAGTGGTTGGCGCGCGGCCAAGGCTGTTGTCGCGCCATCTCCACCGAAAGCGCAATTTCCGTTCCTGCACCAATCGCGGTCGCCAGCGAGTCGTCAGCTCCTTGAAGCTGCCGGTGTATTTGCGGACATGCGGGTTCTTGGAACTTCGACGACGTTAGCCTGCCACTACGTCAGTTGCGGCGCCTAACCGACATACACCCTCGGCTGGCGGAGTGGCTTAGTCTGGTCGACTGCTGCCCTTGGCTAATGCTTCGTTGAACGTCCGCTTCAACCATGCCACCGCCAAAACCTGCCGGTCTGCAGTCGGCCAGTTCCGGTAGCCAGTGACAGCCTGAACCTACGGCAGCTTCTGCTAGTGTGACCCGAGACCGAGAATGACCGCTTTGTCGGCGTCCCCGGGCGGTGGACTGATAATTCTCATGACCGGCAGGTGTCGACCAATTCTCGCCTTTCCGATGCTGCACAGCTTGCGTCCGCTTACGCCGACATTCCGGTCATTCGCACCGCAATATGAGATCCGTAGAGAGTCGATTGAGACAGCGCTGTAACGGTCAGTCACGATGGCGTCACTCAGATCCATCAGGGGCCCGCTGATACGTTAACAGGGGTCTCTAATGAAGCCGCATTCGTTCTTCGCAATTTCGCTTTGCCTCACCGCTTCGGCGCTCCCGGTCGAGCATGCACTTGCTCAAGCCGCCGCCCAGCCAGCACAGGACAACGCAATAGCGGCGGAGGGGTATATCCTCGTTACCGCCCAGAAAATCGTGCAGCGCGCCATTGACGTACCTATAACCATGTCCGTGCTGGACGGGGCGCGAATGGAGCAGCTTGGTGTCAGCGACCTTGACGAGCTGTCCAACTACGTCCCGGGTCTCAACATTCAGGAGCAGAGCGCCAACAATCCGGGCATCGTCATTCGCGGCATCACGTCCGATTCCGGTTCCGCGCAGCAAGGGCCGCGCGTCACGCTCTATTACAACGGCGTCGACATTTCCCGTTCGCGCGGCTCGTATCAGGCGGTCTACGACATGGAACGGGTGGAGGTGATCAAGGGACCGCAGGCGACGCTGTTCGGCACCGCGTCCGCCGTCGGCGCGATCAGCCTGGTGTCCGCCAGGCCACGTCCGGGTTTCGCGGCAGAGCTTACCGGCGGTTACGGCAATTTCGATTCGACCCTCCTGTCGGGCTACATCAATGCCGGCTCGGATATCGTCGCGGGGCGCATTGCTGCCGAATGGCGCAAGCGCGACGGTTACGTGACCAATCTCTCCGACAGGCAGGACGACCTTTATGCGCAGGACCAACTTGGTGCCCGTGGATCGCTTCGCTTCACGCCGGGCTCGCGACTGACGGTAGACCTGATCGGCACCTATGACCGCCAGCGCAATTCGGGCACGCCGTTCATTTCCGGAACCTTCGCGACCGAAGCGGGCCCTGCCGATCCGTTCGGCGACGCCAACCTCGGCGGCTCGCCCTATTCCGCCGATACGCTCGGCGGATCCGATCTGGGCCTCGTGCGCGATGTCTACGATGTCAATCTGACGGCGGCCTACGAATTGTCGGACTCGCTTACCTTCACCACGGTCAACGGCTATCGTAAGTTCGACAGTGCCGAGGTATTCGATGCCGACGGTTCCGCCGCCCCCTTCCTCGAGTTCGCCGAAATCGCGAACGGAGACCAGTTCAGCCACGAGGGGCGCTTCAGCTATGTCGATCCAGACTGGCGGGCGTCCTTCGGCTGGAACTTCTTTACCGAGGACGGCTATCAGAACGTGCCTTTCTCAACCGAGGAGGGGCTCTTCCTGCAGTGCCTTACCAGCGTCGCGACGCCCAGCCCGCTCATCCCGGGAATTCCCTGCGTGGCCGCAGATGGCAGCGTCCCCGCACTGGCTGTCACGTCGCTTGCCACGGGCGGGATGTTGTCTGCCATCCCCTACACGTCGACCTTCGAGAACCGCGGACAGAACGACAGCTATTCGGTCTTCGGCGACGTCACCTTCCTTCCGGTCCCCGCGCTCGAGTTGACAGCTGGCCTGCGCCTGCTGATCGAGAAACGGCGCTCCGCCTATGTCACCGACGTCCCGAACTCGGTTCTTTCGGGCGCGCCGCTCATTCCCGGACAGATCGATACCGCGGGGCAGGTGTTCAGCGCAGATCGCAGCTATTCCGCCGCGCTTCCACGCTTCAACGCGCTGTATCGCCTGTCGGACAGGCTCAATGTATTCGCCACCGTTTCCAAGGGTCGCCGCTCGCCCGTCGTGCAGATCAATGCGGCCCGCGACGCAAGCGGAAATGCCATGCCCAATCTGCAGCTGGTCCCGGAAGAGACGGTGTGGAACTACGAAGGCGGCGTGAAGTTTGCCAGCCCGATCGTGTCCGGGTCGCTGGGCGCCTATTACCAGGTCTACGATGGCTTTCAGGTCAGCGTGACACAGGACGATGGCAGCACGCGGACCGAAAGCGCCGGCAAGGCCAGCAATCTAGGCGTGGAGGCCGAAGTCAACCTGCGCCCAACCGACTGGGTCAGCGTGTTCGGCAATGTCGGCTATATCGATGGCGGCATCGACGAAAACGACGGTTTCGCCAGCGCATTTTCGGGTGCACGCTTCCGGCTTCAGCCCGAATGGCAGGCCGCGGCGGGAGGTCGAAGGGCTGAAGCCCGGGCGCGAATACTGGTATCGCTTTAAGGGAAGTGACGGCACGCTGTCCGGCGAAGGGCGCTTCCGCACCTTGCCGGTGGGCCGCGTGGACGATCTCGTACTGGCCGTGGTCTCATGCCAGCTTTATCCGGGCGGCTTCTACAACGCCTATGCCGATATGGCGAAACGCGAACGGCTGGATGCCGTGATCCATTTGGGCGACTACATTTACGAATACGGACCCGAAGGGTACGGCGGCGATATCGGCAAGCGCCTGGGACGCCTTCCCGAACCCGGGCACGAGATCCTTTCGCTGGACGATTATCGCAGGCGCCACGCCCAGGTGAAAGCCGATCCCGACATGCAGGCCGCGCATGCGCGGGCCGCCTTCATTTGCGTCTGGGACGATCACGAGGTGACCAACGACGACTGGGTTGGCGGCGCCCAGAACCACCAAGAAGATACCGAGGGTGCTTGGTCCGCGCGCAAGGCCGTGGCCATGCAGGCCTATTTCGAATGGATGCCCATTCGCGACCCTTCGGCCGTCCGGGCGAAGGAGGCGATATTCCGCAGTTTCGAGTTCGGCGATCTTGCGACCCTGGCGATGACCGAAACCCGCCTGCTGGCGCGGAGCAAGCAGCTGAGCTTTGCAGGCGAACCCGGGAATGCCGACGACTACGCCGCGTTTCTGGCTCAGCGTGCTCGCGAGGATCGTGAACTGCTCGGAACCGAACAGCGCGATTGGCTGACCGGAGTGCTGAGGGAATCGGTCGATGCGGGCAAGCCGTGGCAATTGATCGGCAATCAGGTCGTGATGGCGAAAGTGGCCGGACCTGACCTGGAAAAGGCGCTGGGCACCGATCGCTATGCCGCGCTGCTGGCCAAGCTGCCCGCTCCGTATGACAGGGGCGTGCCTGCCGCAGTTGAACGCTATCGCAATGGGGTTCCCTTTAATCTCGACAGCTGGGACGGCTATCCCGCGGCGCGCGAACGCCTGTATTCCGCCTTTCGCGAAGCGGGGACGCGGCCGATCGTGCTGGCCGGCGACAGCCATGCCAGCTGGGCCAATAATTTGTACGATGACACGGGCAATCTTGTTGCAGTGGAATCCGGTTGCACCGCAATTTCCAGCCCTTCTTATGGCGCATTGCTGCCCGGTATTGGGACGCTGATCGCCCAGGCCAATGACGAGGTCGCCTACTGCAATCAGGACCTCAAGGGATACACGCTCCTAACCCTTGGCCGCGACAGGGCTCGGGCCGACTACATCACCGTGTCCACGGTGCTTTCCCGCGATTTCGCTACAAAGGTGGATGCGAGTTTCGTGACCGGAGCGAAGACGCGGTTTGGTCCGTGGACGAAAGAGGGCTGATTTTCAGACGGTGCTCGCAGGGTGATGCTTCCTGAAGCCGGTGCAAATGTCGCGGGGCGGGGATGCCTCCAGCCCGCGACTGTACCGAATAGCTCAGAACCGCAAACGTGGTTGCACTGGCACTCAGGACGCGTCCTGCCACAACCACCGATCTAAATCCGACAGCGACCCTAGCACGACCGTAGTCGACCGGTTCCAGACCATGGTCCGAGCCTCACAACTAGCGGACGGAACCATTCGCCCTGCCTTTGATCCACTCGAAGGCTACCAGCGCTAGAAAAACCGCTATCAACGCTCCCCATTGATAAAGCGGCAGGAAGATTGTCACCAAGCCCGCTGTAGATGACTGGGGTGCAATCAGGCCGTCGTAATAGGCCACCGCGCTCGTGAGCATAAACGCCGCCATGTAGATGCCCATCGTTGCGATCCTTGTGAGCGAAGGTCGCCTCTTGGCTATAGCATACGCAGCGATCGCGGGGCCAACCATCCAAGCCATCAACGGTAGCGCAAAGATCCACCACCAATGCTCTGGCGGTTCGCCAGCGTTCAGGCACACCCCGACAATCGCAACAACTGCAACTATGGCAGCAAGTCTGATGACCCGAAGCGCGATTGACGTGTTCATGCCCAATCTTCATCCCGAGATGCCAAATAGCTACAGCAAATTCGGCTGTGATTGCCTAGTCTAGGTAGGACTGATGGATGGTCGACAGATTTGCGACGATCTTGCGCAAAAGCGGCCATGCGTTCGAGGTCCAGTTTAGCCGGAACGAGCCCGGCCTCGTTCTCGCGGAAGGATCTCGCCTTTGCCACAGATCGCGATGGCCGCATCGCTGTTGCGAAAGGCCATGCCGCCATCGATGACGATCAGCGTGTCGGGGTCCTCGGGATCGACGTCGCAGCGCCGCAGAATGGCCGCGCCGACCGCGCCCTTCATCGCGGCAAAGCGAAAATGGATCGTAGCGCAACACGAACCGCGCATTGGCTGAGCACAGGACGCAGTGCCCGTCGAACACGATCACCGGGTCGCCGGCGATGCCGTCGTCCCCGTCATGCATCGGCTAGCCCCAGCCCCGGTAGAGGATTGGCGACCAGACCGGCCACCATCGCGGCCTGGATCCTGTTTGCCGGCCACAGACGCGACAGCGGCCCCACCAGACGGTCTCTTATGAAGGGCAATACGCGGCTGTCGGATTGATAGACCGGCGTGAACAGCCAAGTCAGCGATTGATAGATTTCGACATGACCGCGGCGCAGTTCGACCGCATCGCGCAGGGCTGCCGCAACATCCGCGTTGCGTGCCATCGCCACGGACAGCGCCCATGCATCGAGCAGCGCCATGTTCGCTCCTTGCCCCAGCTGTGGACTGGCTGAGTTCCATGCATCGCCGATATGGATCATTGCCTCTTCGGCGGGGCGTTCCAGCGTTCGGCGGGCATAGCGTGCAAAGACGAACTGTGCCGGTTCGGTGAGGCGGTGCTCGGTCTCATACGGCACGCGATATTGACCCCGACACTCGCGGCAGCGTTCGCCGAAGAATTTAACGACGAGTTGCAGCGTCAGGTTTCAGGAAACGAAGCCGCTGTCACAGCTGACGCTCAGCGTCTGGAGCAAATCCAGGCTGAACTCTCCAATCTCGAACAGAACCTTCTGGCAGGACGCGTAAGCGATACGCTCGCCCGTCTGATCGAAGAACGGGAAGCCGAGAAGCGCAGGCTCAAGACTAGGCAGGAAGGCAATGCTTCTCCCGCTCCGACGATAAAGCCGATCGGCGCCGACGAACTGAAGTCCCTCTTCGAAGCGAAGGTCGCCAACCTTCACAATGCGCTAGAGGATTCCGACGTGCGCCTTGCTGCCATATCGGTCGTGCAGGCGCTGATAACGCGGATCGCGATCTATCGTAACCGTGGCGTGCAGGCCGCCTTGTCGAGGTAGGCGGCGCCA
>CEOS01146013.1_pt1 | contig 15044 bp, 10 predicted proteins | sample 530601 | NCBI WGS metagenome assembly CEOS01 (sample SAMEA2620666, study PRJEB7988) | marine metagenome | biome: marine biome (ENVO:00000447); feature: mesopelagic zone (ENVO:00000213); material: "saline water (ENVO:00002010), including plankton (ENVO:xxxxxxxx)" | depth 1000 m
GCCCATTGAGACTTTCTTAAATCGTATGACTGGAATGGGGCCGGTTGCGGACTGTCTGGTTTCGGCGAAATTCAGCGAAGAGCCGCCACTTCTTCATCTCATACGACTGCAGGCATCTGCTCGTAGCAACCGACGATTTCGTATATCTCCTCCAGCCCGAGGGTTCGCGACGATTTGCAGACAGGCATCAGTCAGACGGCCAGCATCAATCAAACATTGCTGCGAGAACGCGATCCGGCGTCATCGGGTAATCGTACAGCCGAGCGCCACAGGCATTGTAGATTGCGTTGGAGATAGCCGCCGCTCCGCCGCACATGCCGAGTTCGCCGATTCCCTTGGCCTGGATCGGGCTGGCCGCGCCATCGCGTTCCTCCACCAGCACGACCTCGAGATCGGGGACGTCCCGATGAACCGGAACGTGATATTCGGCAAGGTCGCAATTGACGAGGTGTCCGTCGCGAGGATCAAACTCCAGCGCCTCGGTCAGCGCCACACCGATGCTCCAGGTTATGCCTCCGATGCATTGCGAGCGCGCGGTCTTGGCGTTGAGCACGCGTCCGAAGCCGAACGCACCGAGCATTCGATCGACGCGGGTTTCACCGGTGTAGTGATTAACCCGCACTTCGGCGAAGAAGGCGCCGAACCCTGAGGCGGTGTAATCGTCTTCGATATCGCCCGGCTCGTAATGGCCTTCGCGAGCAAGGTCCCTGCCTTCGAGAAGGTCGGTCAGAGCCGCGCCAGTAGCAGTTTTGCCTTCGTGCAGGTCGAGTTCTTCTTCACTCGTGCCGACCTTAGCGGCCAGTTCCTCGCGGATCGCCTTGCACGCGACATAGACTGCCGAACCGATCGAAGCCGCGCCCCAGCTGCCGCCCGAGCCGGGGCCGCGCGGATGGCGCGTATCGCCGAGCTCGACCAGAACGTGTTCCGGGTCCAGTCCCAGCATCTCCCCGGCGATCTGCGCGAGGATGGTGTAGGTACCGGTGCCGATATCCGTCATGTCGGTTTCGACGAGCGCCGTGCCGTCGGCTTTGAGGGTCACGCGGGCCTTCGCTTCAGAGATGTTGTGTACTCTCGCGGCGCTGGCCATGCCGGTACCGATCCACCATTCGCCCTCACGCCGCTGGCGCGGTTTGCGCGGACCCCGATCCCAACCAAAGGCCTCCGCCCCTTCATTCAGGCATTCGGCGAGCTTGTGCGAGGAAAACGGCAGGTCTTCCTCGGGATCCTTGTCGGGTATGTTGCGCAGGCGCAGCTCGACAGGATCGATGCCAACCTCTTCCGCGAGAACATCCATCGCCCCTTCGAGCGCCGGCATACCCACTGCTTCTCCCGGAGCGCGCACCGATCCGGCCGTCATACGGTGGATGCGGGCCACCTTGAGCATGAGCTCGCGGTTTTCGCCGCCGTACATGAAGTGCGAAGACTGCAGCACAGGCTCTGCAAAGCTCTCGCCGGGAAGATTGGACACCAGCGCCTCGTGGCCGAAGCCGGTAAGTTTCCCATCCTTATCAGCCGCCAAGCGAAAGCGTTGCGTGGTTTCGCTGCGCCGCATGATGGTCTGGAAAACCTGCTGGCGCGATTGCACGACGCGGACCGGTCGCCCAATCTGTTTCGCGGCCAAAGCAGCTGCGACCACCTCTTCGCTGATCCCCAGCTTGGAACCGAACCCGCCCCCGACGAAGCGGGATATGAGACGGATATTTTCTTCCTTCATATCGAGCGCGTCGGCCAGTTCGGTGATGTTGTAGTTAAGCATCTGGAGCGAGGCGTGGACGGTCAGCTTGTCGCCGTCCCATTGGGCGATTGCGGCATGCGGTTCCATCGCGGCGGACGCATGGCCCTTCGTTGTGTAGATTACGTCGACGCTGTGTGCGGCTTCGGCCATGGCGTGCGCCAGATCGCCCTGGTGAACCGTCTCGTCGTCCTGCTCTTCTGGTTCAACCGCGTTCGGGTCGAGCGGAGCACCTTCGTCCTCGCGATATTCGACCTTCAGGTGCTTGGCGGCGTCGCGCGCCTGTTCGAAGGACTCGGCGACCACCAGCGCGATTGGCTGGCCCCAGTAGCAGACCTGCGTCGGCCCTTGCATGGGCGCTTCATTGGCCGTCCCCTGCGCGGCGCGGGTGCACATCTTCTCGTCATCGACCACTGCGATCACGCCGGGCATGGACAGCACGCTTGTCCGATCGATGGAGGTCACTTCGCCGCGTGTGATGGTCGAAGTGACCAGCACACCCTCGGCACAATCGTCGATGTGGTATTCGGCAGCGTAAGGCGCGGTGCCGGTGACTTTGGCCAATCCCTCGACGCGCGGCAGGGGCTTGCCCAGCACGCCTTGCTTCATGCCGTCGAGGCGGTTGGAATGGTCGGGCTCGTCCTGCTTGAAATGGACAGTCATGCTGCGTCCTCCGCCGCCTGTGCCAGGACGGCGCGAAGTGTCCGCCGCGTGAGCGGTATCTTGAAATCGTTTTCGCCAAAGCCGCGGGCATCTTCGAGCAAGATGTCGGCTGCCTTGTCGAACAGCACGTCCGAAGGTGGCTGGCCCAAGAGGGTTCTCCCGACACGTGGATCGTGCCACGGCTTGTGCGCCAGCCCGCCGAAGGCGAGGTCAGCGCGGGAAAATTTGCCGTCAGTCAGCTCGATTACGGCGGCGACGGAAACCTGCGCGAAAGCATAGGAGGAACGCTCACGCACCTTGCGATAAATTTGCGTGGCACCCACTGGCGCTGGAAGCACGATGCCAACGATGATCTCGCCCGGCTCAAGGACATTCTCGATCCATGGCGTATGGCCCGGCAAGCAATGGAAATCGCGCACCGGCACGCTGCGATCACCCCTGTCGCCCGAAATCTGCACATTCGCGCCAAGCGCGCTTAGCGCGACGGCCATGTCGCCCGGATAGGTCGCGATGCACTGGTCGCTTGTGCCGAGGATAGCGTGGAGTTTCGCAATGCCGTCGATGGCTCCGCAGCCGGTACCCGGTTCACGCTTGTTGCAGGGCTGGTCGATGTTCGTGAAGTAGAAGCACCGCGTGCGCTGGCACAGATTGCCGCCATTGGTGGCTTTGTTGCGCAACTGCTGCGTCGCTCCGGCCAGGATCGCGCGCGACAGGACCGGATAGTCGGCGCGCACGCGCGGGTGGACAGCGGTTTCGGTATTGGTGGCAAGCGCGCCGAGGCGCAGGCCGCCATCGTCCGTGTCCTCGATATCCGCAAAGCCGAGCCGATTGATGTCGGCCAGTTGACCGGGCGTTTCCACCTGCAGCTTCATCAGGTCGAGCAGGTTGGTACCGCCCGCAATGGCAAGCGTATTTTCGCCAGCGGTCAGGTTTGACGCTTCGGCGAGGGAAGGCGCGCGGGTGTATTGGAACGGCCTCATGAGCGGCCTCCCGCCACGACTTCCTCGATCGCGGCGACGATATTCGCGTAAGCCCCGCAGCGGCACAGATTGCCGCTCATGCGCTCACGTATTTCCTCACCGGAAATGGCGATACGCCCTTCGAGACTTTCGCTGGCGTCGCTCGGCCAGTCCGCGGCGAGTTCTTCCAGCATGGCGGTTGCCGAACAGATCTGGCCCGGAGTGCAATAGCCGCATTGGAAGCCGTCATGCTCGAGAAAAGCGCGCTGGAGGGCGGACGGCTCGTCGGGCGTGCCGAGACCTTCGATGGTCGTCACGCTGTCGCCGTCGTGCATTGCCGCCAGCGTAAGGCAGCTGTTGATGCGGATGCCGTTTACGATCACCGTGCAGGCCCCGCACTGGCCGTGGTCGCAGCCCTTCTTCGTGCCGGTGAGGCCGATGTGTTGCCTCAGGAAATCGAGAAGACTGACCCGAGGGTCGTCGGGGATGGGGTGAGCGGTTCCGTTTACGGTAATTGTGTCAGCCAAGGACGCCTCCTGTCCCCCTTAGAACTGTCGGGTGGTCAAAGGTGTCCGAAAACCAGTTTGAAAAAATCCGATAGGACTCGCTGACGATTGGCCGAACGTGAGATACTTGGCCAAGAAGATCGGCATGGATGGTTGTTAGCTTCCAGGGCAGGTCTGAGCCGGGCGCTCATTCTGAAATCAGGGCGCGTTTCCCGCGGGTCGCTTGATGGGCCGGTTGCTGACCGGCCGCTTTTGGAACCCGACGCTACCAAAGCTGACATAAAAACGAGACCACGCGATTATCAGAAGCGTCAACAGAGTTGACATTCCCTGCTTCGGTTTGGTCCATCGAAAGCGGCCATACATTCAAGCGTTCGCCCGCTACGGCAACTGGGCAGAGAAAAGACGGTTTGCTTCAAAAGCAGATAACGTCACAAGCGGACGCTTCTAGGCTTGCGGTGGGAAAGCGCGCTCCAACGATACAATCCGGCAATGCCTGCTGATCACTCCGCACTCCGCTCGAAACTCTCTGTATGATGCTCAAGGATGCAGCCCGTTCCAACTGCGCTTTCTACCCGACACAGGCCACCGGCGTTCGATAGCGGCCTCATAGTCGCTGTCGGTAGGACAGCAGGATGCCAAGAAAGCCAACAGGCCTCGCGCTCAATATCCTGATGCTAGTCTGGCCGCTCGAAGTCGTTCGCGAATGGCAGGCAATGGGATAGGGAGTAGCCAGGCCACAGGTCAGTCGAACCAGCCTTTTTTCTTCTTGTTGCCGAACCAGTCGGTTTCCTCCTTGGGATCAAACCAGCTCGATTTCTCTTCCTTCTTCCCGCCGCCGCTGGAAAACCGGAAGCCGCCCACTTCGGTGCTGATCTGGCCATCGCTGCGTACATCGAAGCCGCCCATGCTGATAGTGTGCTTGCCATCCTTGTGCAGCGTTACGCCGTCCGCCACGCGCATGTTCCAGTTCCCCTTCGTATCCATGGACACTCCATCCATCGCCTCCATCGTGGTGGTGCCGTCGCTGGCCACGTTGAACCCGCCCATGCTGGTGGAAAAACCGGCACCGTGGTTGGGCGCAACGGGACTGCGCCGGTCGGCATATCGCGCCAGTCCGGTGGTGTCCGCATGACCTGAGTTTACGGCCGCGGTGAAGGCTTTCTGTTTCGGTGTCCTGTTGGCGAAGGGGATGTCGAGGATACGCTCCGGAAAAAACAGGGTTGCCAGGGCATCGGGAGTGATCCGGCTCGGGTCGTTCTGGGCGGATGCCGACTGTGTCCGCTGCAACCCGCGTTCGATCGCCTTTTCCCTGACGTTTCCGAGAGGGTTCCAGAGGAAGCCCAAGGCACCCGCTATCGCAGCGAAAATCGCTTCGTAGACGATCAGCGAATAATGGAAATCTTCGGCGAAGAAGGCGAAGATGCCCCAGCCGATGGCAACGGCGCCTGCGAAGTCGATCCATCTCTTGTCCGGCTTGATCGGCAGCGGGCGCAATGCGCCGAGGCCGATCGTGAGCGCCAGCGCTGCCCAAGTCAGCAGCGCCCAGATAAGGTCTCCGCTCCACCGGTCGTAGAAGAACGTCGTGATCAACACCGGCAGGGCGAAGGCGGCCGCACGGATTTTGGGGTCGAGCGCGGACAGTTTCTCGGCAATTCCGGCGAAGAAATTCCCCGATGGTTTCGCCGTAGCATCGCCGGCTGCGGTTTCCGCCTCCCGCTCGATATCGTGCTGCTGCGCCGCCGCGATCTTCGATGCTGCGAGCAGCTCCGTCTCGCGGCCGGGCGTGCGCAAAGCTTCGCTGGCCAGCATATCGGCAAACCATGGCCGCTTGATCGCCTGTTCGTAATAAAGTCCATCCTCCACCTTCAGGCGGGGTGACTGCTGGGCGTTCGGCTCTTCCGCTACCCACAATTCGGCAAGCAGGGCCAGCTTCTCCTTTGACGCCAGGATCGTCTTGAGCTTTTCGAAATTCGCCGGGTCATGGTCGGCCGATCCAGCAGCGGCGCAGGCCATAATGAGTTCGAGATGGCGATCTTCCAGCAGGGCATCATCGAGGGCACTGCCGGGCGCGTTCCACAAGGAACGGTAAAGCAGCATCTCGCCATGCGTCAGCAGGGTGTCGTGAAACTCCCGCCGCCATGCCGCATCGATTGCGGCCCAGCGCTCGGCGTTCCCCTTCGATACCCGCTCGTCGGTAAGGACGCCCCAGCTATACAAGCTGCCAGCGAAATTCGCGAGTTCCTGCGTGCAAACGACATAGTCGTCTTTCAACAGTTGCGGCAGGTATTCATCCAGAAACTCGGCCTGGACCGGCAGCCCCTCGATCATCGGCGTCCATTGCGGCGCATAGCGTAGGGCGAATTCGAACAGGGCCAGCTCGGTAACATTTTCCTCGAGCAGCTTGTCCAGCGCGATACGTGCATCGTAATCGCGCAGGTCTTCCTCGATCCATTTCTGCACATAGCCGCGCTCGATATGCTCGCCGGCAAGCTCGTGATTTTCGGCGAGAGCGGCGGCGAGTTCGGCAAGGGTCGTGTACGATCCATCGCCCAGCTTGTACGGTTTATCGGATCGCGTATCTTCGTTCATCAAAGCCCCCCGGTTTCGTCGCGATCCGGAGCATAGGATGAATTATGTTAATTTCGCAACCTAGACACCCGCAATAACCATGCGTTTTTGGCGCAAACGATAGGATCAGTGATTGGGCAAGCGGATTGGCGGCTTGAGCGCCCGATTTTCGGCGTCACACTGTGGCGTTTTGCCCAATCCGATCGGTCGACGCCCCTATAGAAGGAAGGGTGAAAATCGGGTCTGGCTTTGTTCGGATACTGCCATCGGTCCGGCCTGTTGGTGCGGCGTAGTTCCGCTGGCCTGTATGGGAGTTCGCGAACCGGATTCCCCTTGCGGATAAAGCCGAAGCGTCGGTCGATGCTTATGTGGCTCTTGTAACCCAACACCGGCGTGGCGATCTGCGGCGGCGGCGTGCCCTGTTTCCAAATTTTCTTTCATTTGAGACACATAGCTGGAGCACTGGCAGTTACACAGCCGGCTTACAGTTCTGTCAAAATCACTTAGTCGGGGTTTCGGAGCCGTCAGCGGACTGGCTGCTTTGGGTGCCAAGACGTTCCCCGGCCCGACAACTGATTGCACCGTTTGCCAGCCACGGCCTTGAGCCGTTCACTCTTCGCGCGGCGGCGGGTTCGCGAGGCAGGCCTCGTATTCGCGTTCCGAGAGACAGAGATAGACCGGTCCGCGCAAATATTCCTCCTGGCGGGACATTCGGGCGCTGTTCGAGATTCCCGCCAATGCACGCATCGACTTGCTCTGGTTCGGATCGACTTCCTTCTGCACATCGTCCTCCACCGTCCACCCGTCGGGTAGGATAGGCTGCGGACTACCTGCTTCGCGCCAGAGAGCTGCGATGCGCTCCTCATCCGGCGACCACATCATGTGGCGATAGGCCAGGATCGCCTTGAGGTAGGGGTCAGGTCGGTTCTCGCCGCCGCCAGGATTCAGTGCGCGTAGCCGTTCGAGTGCGGCGATACTATCGTCAAGCGACCAGACCTTCCCGGCCTTCATCGGAATGTAGAACAGCCAAGAGGACAACGTGCCCAGCCGCTCACAATTCGGGTTCTCGCCATAGCAGCGCGGAGGCGCGGTCCAGTCCGAGTCCTGCTTCGCCAGAAAGTCGAGGAAATCCGCGTCGCCAATCCTCAACCCCTCTGCGATCAAGCTCGTGTTAAAGTTGCTGAATCCGCGCCCGTTGTTGTCGTTTGCGAACAGCGTGTCGTTCGGCGTTAGCCCAGCGTCAAACATCACCTGCAGCATGTCCCTATAGGCAGGGTCGGCGTAGTTTGCTTCGATCGGACCGGGTAGCTTGGGGTTGTTGGAATCTCCGGGTATGGTCGGCGCGTAACTGAGCGCGTCCATCAGGGCGCTCCTATTGAACCCAGCGGCGATATACATGCCGACCGCGTCGGCGTCCTTCAAATCAACCGCACTTCGCAGGCCGTCGGGTGTGATCGCCATGCCCTGCTCAGTCAGTTTCTCGCGCGCCTCGGCCGGGTCCATGTCTGATGTGCTGCCGCCTGAGCATGCGGTAAGCGTCAGCAGGACCGCAGCGGCAATGCCGCCCACCATAGAATTCATATGCTTTCCCCCATTCGCAATGTTGCGATGAGTGCACTGCGTAGCCCCAGTGCCGATCGATTGCAAAAACGAACGGGTTGCGGGCAGCTCGTGTCATTTACCGGCACTCTTCACACCCGCTTGGCCGGCGCAGACATGGATCGGTCGATTACGGTTGTCAGCTGTCAGCATCCTGCGCCAAACTGGAAGGAGTAAGTCGCCAATTCCCTACCATAGTCATTCAGCGTTGACTTCGCGCAACTTTCCTTTTTTCTTCATCCACCGAGAGGGAGGACTCCATGGATATTATGAAAGCGAAGCAATACGCTTTATTTTTTGTCGCGGCATTTGCGCTGACGGGCTGTTCCGGTCAGGCCGGCACTGAACCTGGCGATACGGCCGCAGGTGAGGACAACGCCCCGAAAGTTCAGGCCGGAAGTTCCGATGGTCGGAGCGATCTTTATCTCGATGGTCCCAAACGGTCGGGCGCCCTTGAGATCGACGCAACGAATGTAGCCTACCTGTATCATCGCATGTCGGGTGAACCAGCATCGATCGATCGCATGATGACGGAGCCGCTCAAATTGAGGTTCGATGATGAATTCGCGCGCAGGCGATTTCTCGAGGAGAATTTCGACGAGTTCGCCAAACTGGTCGACGAGGCCGTCTCGGCCAAGGTCTATACGGTCACGCTCAGTGGCGGACTCGAAGGCTACGACTTCGACCGCGAAGGATTTCCGATAGACGGGCTTTATGATCGGACGATGGTGACATTCAGTGCAGACGCCAGCGGCTCCGAAGGTCTCGATTTTGCGCTCGCGCTGGAAGGCACCGATGAACTCGACATTCTGCCCATGCCGGTCGAAGATGCCGAAAGGCGGAGCAACTCTCTTAGTAACTCCGCCGTTGATCTGGAGGTAGCGTTCACCCCCGTCGAAGCCGGATGGGAAAAGGTCCGCGACGACCAACGGCGCACTGTGGTCGGTAAGGCTTACAGCGTGAAGGTCCTCTCGCCTGACGGAAGTGTCATCGGCACGATCGGTTTGGACTCTGAGCCGCCAACTCGACCGCTTCGTGTTTTTGCCGAAAATCCTTTTAAGAAATCAATGCTGATCAATCCTTGGACGGCCGAAAATGCTCCCGAGGCGGTCCTTGATCGCTATGCCTGGATCATCGACGAGCGATGGAAAATGCCAAGCTATCAGGAAGGCGACAATATAGAGGAGGCGATGACTACCAATGTCAGCGCAGCAGGCGGCTGCGTTGCTCAATACGGTTACAGCGAATGCCAGCGTCTCGCCCAACGCCGGAATGATTTCATCACGCATTGCACGCGAAGCGTTCCGGACAACCGCAAGCAGGAATGTTATTCGATTAGAAGTCTGCCTTATACGGACCAAGAAGCAAACGCGTTGTAGGTCAGCCCTCTGAACTCCACGATGCCTCGATCTGTTCGAGTGCGTGATTAACGCCCGCCTCGAACTCCCCTCGATTAAAATAGTCTGCTGTTTCGCCAGCGATGCGATTGCGCGTGTCTTCCATATAAGCGAGCGCTTCATCGCCTACAATTTGGACATCGCGTTGCTCGATCGAGGCAACGATTGCTGGTGTTCCAAGATCCCATGCTGCCATGCCGGCCGCGCCAAATCTGTCCTCATCGGCCAGTCGATCGACGGCAAGAAAGCCATAGCGATACCCTGTCCTTCTGGCGAACGCATCTACGCGAGCAGCGATCGCGGCCTGAACTTCGGGGTCATTGAGCTTCTCCCAGCCAAATTCATCCTCGGGTTCCGCGACCGCGTCGCTGGCGTCCGCAGCTGTTCTGGTCGAATCCTCAGTTTCGACTGGCTGCATCTCGTAAGCTTCCGTTTCGGACGAACACCCCGTCATTGCGAACCCCGCACCCAATAGGATGGTCGCCACCAAACGTACCCTCATGGCCCAGTTCTCCCTTTCATTCCGAACAAGGCAAAAGCAAAACTGGCTGACAAACACAAGGTCGGCAGTTTGGCGTACGTGTAACTCCAACCACAACAGCCTTCGTGCGAGCAAGAGTTGACCCCGAATGTTCAAGCGAAAGGTTAGCGCGACAATCCCCCGCCCACCATTCAAGTTGCAACTATTGTAAGTGCAACGTGAGAATTCTATTTTTCATGAATGAAGGTTGAGGTTGCTAAGTCACTCGCTGAGCTGGAAGCCCTGGTCGCCGACGTAGGGGATGATGTGCTTTTTCGAGGCCAGACCAAGCATTTTGGTGGCTTGGATTCACCTGCGATGTCCTCATCCTTTGATCGCCACGGATGCATTCCTCCCGAAATGATCAAATGGAGCTACTACGCGCGTGGAGCGCTAAAATTGACCTTGGGAGAAGTTGTCGACTCAATGGAGCTAACCCAAGCGGTCTTGCAGCATTACGGTTGGCGTTCCTTTTATCTTGACCTTAGTGCAAGTCCGGCGGTTTCAGCGTGGTTCGCCTCACACACATTTGTCTCTGACGTTGCAATCGAGATGTGTGAGGATTGCTTCGAGCTACCTATCTGGCTTCGAAAAACCAAGGCCCGATATGAATTTCAGCCAGGAACAGACCACCTCTATCTGATCGATAAGCGCAAACTGTTAGAGAGTGGCAATGCGCTACATGATCTCTCTCAGCTGGAAGCCGCTGCTCCGAAACCGAGATTCAAGGCGCAGGCTGCGTGGCTTGCAGGCCCTCTTAGAGGACACCTGCCAATCGAGTGCTTTCACAGCCGGATCATTGCCAATCGCCAAATCCTTGCTGATTTCGCCGCGAAGGGTGGCTTCGAAGAAACGTCTGACCTGTTTCCAGCTCAAGAAAGCGATCCAGTCCTAGCTTCTCTCTTGAGCCTTCCTTGGACGGAACTAAAGCTTCCAGATGAAAAGAAACCGAAATTCGACTTGCCTGCTTTCCGGCGCAGTCTGGAACTGCCCGAATATCACGATAGCTTCTACAAGATTCACAGCGATATGCATGCGTTCTACAGAGGCGAGACGATAGCCGAGCTATTTGATGCCAGCGACGGTGAAAAGCCGCCATTCACACTGCGCAGCGTTCCCGATGACGTGATTTTCGGGCACGTGGCAGCCCCTGAAGTTAGGTTCCCACAGATCGCGAGGGCGATTGAAGAAGATAAATTCGCGGCCTTTGAAGTTGGAAACCTTATCAGGACGTCCGAGACTGGCCCATCGAGAAGCTATGGAAAGGGGCTGGCTATCCAGTCCAAAGGCGAGAATATTGTCGAGGTCAGTGAGCTTTCGGTCGACCATCCTGGTACGAAAATGACAGGATGCGGAGTCAATCGCGGCTGGCATTACCAGATTGATCAAGATGGAACCTGGCGGCGTATCTCTCACGAAGATGACTGTCCTTGTGGCGACGATGATCGGCACCGGAAGCATTTTTCTGCACTAACGATATTGGATAGATGGCTGGCCGATCCGAGTGACTTCCACCAAGATTGAAGTTAGATTAACTGGTCTACATATGAATGGTAGCGGTCAGGAGAGCACGTCATCAATCGGGACTGGAAGCTCCGAAAATCGTCAAATTACATGAAGTTCCGGAAATCAAACAGGTCATCGACCAGGGCGGGATTCTGCTGGATTATGCGAGCGAACCGTTGAGAGTATTCAAGTGTGACGGGCAGCTTCTTGTAGAGCGTGTTGTTGTTCCAATCCATCTTTGTCAGGCCGAGAATTCCTGAACAAGTGTCGTGCCATCCGCCTACCCCACTGAAACGACGAACGAGAAGAGGTGTTGGAACGGGCTTGAGCGCCCCTTCCTTGTAGACGTTGTAACGGTCGCTTTCCATGTGAACGCCTCGCACGCTGCCTTGGGTCCACAACAAGGCCTCGTTGTGCGAGATCGGCAGCACGGTTCCCCGATCAACCGGATAGCCTTCTGCTTCCGCTTTTCTGATACCGTATTTTGTAAACGACCAGTCGGTGCTTTGCACGATTTGAACCAGCTCGATCTCGGTTGCCTCGTTAAAGGCATCCAGCGCTCCAAGAGCTTCATCATCTCTGAATGGCGTGTTCTTATGGATAGTAACCTTTTTGGGCGACCGCCCAAAATGGCCGCGCTGATATATCTCCAAACTGCGGGACATCACGCTGTACATCTCGTGATACGATAAATAGGGGTTGTCCCGCCTATCTTTGGTGAATTCTCGCGCATCATAAGCGACAAATTGGAAGCCCGTCCCATCAGGATCGAAAACCTGACTACAGCAAGTCGTGTATTCTGCGCCGCCTGCGACTGGTTTCATGGCATAGCTGATGCCAATGAATGCTTCTTCCTTGTTAAGGCCAGACAGCTTCCAGGGAATACCATTCGCTTTCGCATAAAGCGCGACGCTCAGGCCCCACATGACCTGCGCACGACAACTTCGCCGCAAGGCTCCCTCTCGTATGATCTGAATAGGAATGTTCGACGGGGCGCAAAAAGCCTTGAGGTAATCGTGTAGATTGAAGCCAGGCGCTTCAAAACACCGCTCCCAAGTATCGGGAAGGTATACGAGCAACACGTCAAAGGTGGATCGTTGGCTTCCGATTCCGCCGATGACTTCGAACAATCGCTTGGCAAGGCCTGCTCTGTCGAAACGCTGTGCCAGCGCATTCATGTCGCTTGGCAATGTGAAAGAGAGATTTGCTCCTCCGCCTTCAAGCGGAATGCGAAAGGCCTGTTCGAAGCCAGGATAGCCAGGGTAGTAATTCTTTGCTTCTCTTGGGGTAGCCGCTTGGGTGAGCTCGCGACAAACTCCTTCAAGCTTTGCCGATTGACCTTCTGGACACAAGAGCGCGACACGAACACGTGCGGGCACCCCGAGAGAATGAGAATAGGGACCAAATCTCAATATGCCGCGCAGCGGGTGCTTCTCCAGTTGCCCTTCGGCAAAGACCAAGGACGGCTCAGGTGTGGTCGAATATCCAGGTAACTGGGAGTGCTCTGATGCCATCATCCGCTCCTTCGACTGAAGGCGGTGCGGCTATTGACTAAGAACACGGGGTTTTCTTCTGACTCACCCGATGCAAATGGACTGATCTCGCAATCGGCTGCCTTTCCATTGGTCGGCAGCAGAGCCTTGATCCATGCGCTCAAAATGAGATCAGCTTTGCGATTGAAGCGACCGCCCTTGCGTTTGTCGAGGGTATCTATTGCCTCATCACGCCCCCACCTAGGCCATATCCAAATATCTGGCTGTAGCTGCAGCCAGGCTTTGCCATCGCGCATTTCAATATCGATTTGAACCGCTTCTGCCCAAGATATCTGCTTGCGCTCCGGATGCTCTTCTGTCGCCGAAGTCAAAAGACCTGGCACATCACCAGTCAGTGGGGATTGGAGGGCGCTCCTTAACGATGCAAAGGCCTGATGCGACTGCGCCTGCGCCGTTGCGATCAAAGTGTAACCACCGCGCCAAGGCCTCAAGACCAGCGGCTTATCTCGCTTAAGTGAAATGCAGATCGCTTTTTCCAGTAGAGCCTTGAGGTAGAGATTACTCTCAATCTCTGCGAGGTGACCTGACAGATCGATGGCCTCTGTACTGGTAAGATCACTTCCAAATGCCTGTTCAAGAGCCTTGCGGCTGCCCCACGCCAAGGTGCGTTCGCCTTTGGCGCAAATGATAGTGTCAGCGCTCTTACTCTCGGCATCGCGAAGGTCTTGCCAGTCCTTGTCAGCCCTAAAATTGAGCGCCTGGCACATCGTCGGGAGACGCGTGATAGGGAGACCATTCGACCTAATTATTGGGTTCGATTTGCCAGCCGATGGAAGGGGGATGTCAACTTCTTGCCTAGCGGCCTTGCGAACTTTCGCATCCAACTCAGGATTCGGGTTTTGAATCTGCCGCCAAATACGGGACATCATTGAGTCATATGTTTCGATATCCACGAGGTGCGCAGTCACGCCTCGGCTCTGCGCCGTGGCTATCAAGTTTGTGACGATCGGAAGCGGCTCCGATCCCTTGAGCTTGGTCCAATACAGGCCGTAGGGAAATGGGTTCGCGGTCTGAAGAACCTCTTCAAGCAGCGTCATGACACTATCGTCGCGACCGCTGTAGCCGGCGACGATCAAGCCAAATCGATTACAGGCGTTCAAGAACCCTTTGCTTAGCTCTGCGTTTTGCTCGCGCAAATCGTCGGCCAAGTTTTTGATACTCTGATAGCGGAAATCTCCATGCAGCTTGCAATAGACTGGGTACTGCTCGGAGTTGATCGCTTCATTTGCAGCGTAAGCGCCCTCTATGTGAAACGGTGCAAGGCTTTGCCCGCCAACCTCTGCGACCGCGCGCTCCACGATATTATCAAAGTTGGTGGTGAAAACGGCCTTGGTGATTTTTGAGCAAATGAGCGCAGCCAGCACACGATGACCGAGCGAGAGCGACGCTTTGTCATCGGCAAGGATCGCGCTGACGTATCGCCTCTGGCGCTCTTTATCATTTCCGAAAATAAGCTCGAAATAGGTCGTATACTCCTCTGGCGAGCCTTCTTCAGGAAAGCCCTTAGATACCATATAGGATTGGATTTTTTCGCGGACCGCCGCATTCTGAATGTCGTTTGGTGGAACGATCTGGTCCTCTTCGGTCGTGTAATATCGCCGCTTCAAGTCCCATATGATGTCCCAAGCAGTCGGAAGGCCCGCACTTTGCGACGCCCCTGCGCCTAAAAACCAAGCGAAATGGTTGGGGGATTCCGTAACTCTTCGAATGAAGTCAGATTGCTCCATGCAAGATTGGTACGATTTCGGAGATACTTCTGTCTACTTCCGCCCACCTATTACCCATGGGGAAAACTTCCTTGAACGACAAATCAATAACTCGAGCCGACTCACGGGCATGCAGGAAGAGGAGCGCTGGGGACCTCCCCGGTCGAACCGATGGGCTAAGATGCAGGTGATGCTCGATTCCTAAGGGTGCCTAGGTCGATTGCACAAGCACGTGGATGAATGACCGCTTTTCAGCAATGGAGGTGGATGCCGGAATGACTGACTTGGGGGCGCAAAGCTGACTGGCTCGAAGGGGCCGACAGCGGTCAGTC
>CEOS01144186.1_pt1 | contig 14903 bp, 11 predicted proteins | sample 530601 | NCBI WGS metagenome assembly CEOS01 (sample SAMEA2620666, study PRJEB7988) | marine metagenome | biome: marine biome (ENVO:00000447); feature: mesopelagic zone (ENVO:00000213); material: "saline water (ENVO:00002010), including plankton (ENVO:xxxxxxxx)" | depth 1000 m
GTCGCCGCCGTTTCCGGCTAGATGTTGTCGCCGCGGATGGCGTCGCAGAGGGCGTCGGTCACCTGCTGCGTCGTTGCGCTGCCGCCGACATCGGGGGTCATCACCCCGTCAGCGCAAACCTTTTCCACCGCGCGCATCAGCCGCGCGGCGGCCCCGGCCTCGCCCAGATGTTCCAGCATCTGCGCGGCCGTCCAGAAGGTCGCGACCGGATTGGCGATGCCCTTGCCGGCGATGTCGAAGGCCGAGCCGTGGATGGGTTCGAACATCGAGGGAAAGCGCCGCTCGGGGTTGATATTGGCAGTCGGTGCCACGCCCAGACTGCCGGCAAGCGCCCCGGCCAGATCGGACAGGATGTCGGCGTGAAGATTGGTCGCCACGATCGTGTCCAGGCTGCGCGGGTTCCTGACCATGCGCACGGTCATCGCATCGACCAGCATCCGGTCCCAGCCTACATCGGGAAATTCGACGGCGATCTCGGCCGCGATCTCGTCCCACATCACCATGCCGAAACGCTGCGCGTTCGATTTCGTCACCACCGTCAGCAGCTTGCGCGGCCGCGAGCGGGCCAGCGCAAAGGCATAGCGCATGATCCGGGTGACCGCCGCGCGTGTAAAGATCGCAACCTCGGTGCCAACCTCCTCGGGCATTCCCCTGTGGGCACGGCCGCCATGGCCGGAATATTCGCCCTCGGAATTCTCGCGCACGATCACCCAGTCCAGATCGTCCGCCGTCACGCCGGCCAGGGGCGTCTGGATGCCCGGCAGGATCCTGGTCGGCCGGACATTGGCATATTGGTCAAAGCCCTGACAGATCGGCAGGCGCAACCCCCACAGCGTGATATGATCGGGCACGTCGGGCGCACCGACCGCACCGAAGAAGATCGCATCGAAAGCCTTCAGCTGTTCGGGGCCATCCTCGGGCATCAGCGCGCCGGTTTCCTTGTAGCGCGCCGAACTCCAGTCGAATTCGGTCACGTCCAGATCGAACCCGCCGTCGCGCCGGGCCAGCGTCTCCAGCGCCTGAAGGCCGGCGGCGATCACTTCGGGGCCGATCCCGTCGGCGGGAATGGATGCGATCCTGTAGGTCTTCATCTTCCGCTCCGTCATCCCGTCAGGCCAGTGCGTCGGCGATCGCCGCGCCGCAGGTCTTGGTATCGGCGGTCCCGCCCAGGTCGCGCGTGCGCAGCGCCGGTTCGGCCAGCACACGCTCGATCGCGGCGACGATCTGCGCGGCGGCTTCGGCCTGGCCCAGGTGGTCCAGCATCATCGCGCCGGCCCAGATCTGACCGACCGGATTGGCGATACCCTGTCCGGCGATATCGGGCGCCGATCCGTGGACCGGTTCGAACAGCGACGGGAACCTGCGTTCGGGGTTGATGTTGGCCGAGGGCGCGATGCCGATGGTGCCGGTGCAGGCCGGACCCAGATCGGACAGGATGTCGCCGAACAGGTTCGACGCCACCACGACGTCGAAACGGTCGGGATGCAGCACGAACATCGCGGTCAGGATATCGATGTGATACTTGTCCACGCTGACTGCGGGATAGGACTTTGCCATTTCGGCCACCCGTTCGTCCCAATAGGGCATGGTGATCGCGATGCCGTTCGATTTGGTGGCCGAGGTCAGCCGCCCGCCGCGCCTTTCGGCCAGATCGAAGGCAAAGCGCAGGATGCGATCCACGCCGGTGCGCGTCATCACCGTCTCCTGCATCACGATTTCCCGGTCGGTGCCCGGAAACATCCTGCCGCCGACGGCCGAATATTCGCCCTCGGTGTTCTCGCGCACGACCATCATGTCGATTTCGCCCGCCTTCCGTCCCGCCAGCGGCGAGGTGACGCCGGGCATCAGACGTGCCGGGCGAAGGCTGACATACTGGTCGAATTCGCGTCGGAACTGGATCAGCGACCCCCACAGCGAAACGTGGTCGGGCACCCGATCCGGCATCCCCACCGCGCCGAAGAACAGCGCGTCATGTCCGCCGATCCGGTCCTTCCAGTCATCGGGCATCATCTGGCCGTGCTTGTCGTAGTAGTCGCAGGACGAGAAGTCGAAATCCTCGAACTGGAAGCTGAGACCATAGCGGGCCGCCGCGGCCTGCAGCACACGGACACCTTCGGGCATGACCTCCTTGCCGATGCCATCTCCGGGGATCACCGCTATTCGCGCATGATTCGTGTTCATCTAAGCCTCATGGTTCGTGTTTCGGACGAATCAGAAATACAGTCCCGCCGGCATCCGAAGCAGCAGCACCCGCGCCATCAGCAGCCAGAACAGGCCGACCACGCCAAGGGCGATCAGCACGCGGCGCAGCCACACCAGGCGGCTTGTGCTGTCATGTTCGGCAATCACCATCATTCCCAGAAAGGCGGCCAGCCCGGTGACGGCGAAACCCAGATACGGCATGACGAAGACCCAAAGCCCGAAGACCGCGCCCAGCAACAATCTTCGCCGCGATGTCTCGGCCGCCTCGGGCGGCGAGGCGCGCACGCCCCGGCCGGTCACGGACAGGACCATCAACCCCGCCGACAGAAGAATCAGCAGGATCGAGATGGCGCGCGGAAAGACCGACCCCATCGGGCTGAGCCCGGTCGTGTTGGCCAGCGCCACCGCGCCCAGGGCCACGAAGGCCGCGCCCGCGATCAACGCGCCCCGGTCGGTCGTGCGCGGGCCATCCTGCGGCGCCCTGTCCGTGCGAACCGGATGGCTTTCGGCCTGCATCGCGATCTCGGTCAGCGGCTGGCGGGGCTTTTTCTTCATCCGCCATTCGGCATAGAACGGATAGCCCAGCGACAGCAGCGCGGCGAGGATGATGCCGATGCTGATGGGACGGCCGAAATACATGCCCAACAGATTTCCGGTGGCGTTGCCGATCAGGTAGGTCTGCACGAAGCCCTGTTCCGCGATCTGGCCCAGAACCAGACCCAGCACGATGGGCGAGGGCTGGAAACCGTAGCGGTTCAGCACCCAGCCGACGATTCCCAGCACGAACATCATCTGGACATCGAGAACGTTCGAGTTGATCGCGAACGAGCCGACGACCGTCAGGAAGGCGATGGTCGGCACCAGCAGCGACTTCGGAAAGGCGATGATCGAACGATAGGCATAGCGACCGATCAGCAGGCCCGCCGGCAGCATCAGGATCGTCGCGATCAGCAGGCCGTAGATGAAGGTATAGACGATATTGGCTTCGCTGGTGAAAAGCTGCGGGCCGATCTTGATCCCCTGGACCAGCAGCGCGCCAAGGATGATCGCATCGGGCGGGGTGCCCGGAATTCCCAGCACCAGGGTCGGGATGAAACCGCCTCCGACGGTGGCGTTGTTGGCCGCCTCGGTCGCGATCACGCCATCGGGTTCGCCCTTGCCGAAATTGGCCGATCGGGTCGAGGCGCGCCGGGCCTCGGTATAGCTGACCAGCCCCGCAATGGATCCGCCCGCGCCCGGAAGAATGCCCACGACCGTGCCGATCACCGAAGACCGCGCCACGTTGAATTTCGACGCCCAGGCGATGCCGAAAGCCTCGCGCAGCCGGTAGCCGCGATCATCCAGTTCCACCTTCAGATGCGCGGCGCGGGTGGCGACCAGATCCAGGATCACCGGAACGCAATACAACCCGATCAGGGCCGAGACGACATCGATTCCGCCCAGAAAGGCCGGCAGCCCGCCGGTCAGCCGCACATCCCCGCCGACCACGGCGACGCCGACCATCGACAGAAGCAGACCCAGACAGGCGCCGATCAGACCCTTCAGCGTGTTGCCGACCGACAGCGCCGCGATCAGTGTCAGACCGAAGATCGCCAGCCAGAAATATTCCGGCGGCCCGAAGGCCAGCGCGACGCGCGCCAGCGGCGGCGCCAGAAACAGCAGCGCCAGCGCCCCGACGATCCCGCCGCAGACCGAGGCCAGCGTTGCCAGCGTCACCGCCAGCCCGCCATCGCCGCGCCGCGCCATCGGATAGCCGTCAAAGGTGGTCGCGATCGACGAGGGCGTGCCGGGCGTATTGACCAGGATCGCGGCGAAGGCCCCGCCATAGATGGCGCCGGTATAGATCGCGCCAAGCGCGATCAGACCGGACGCGGGATCCATCGAGAAGGTGAACGGAACCAGGACCGCGACCGCCATCGTGGCCGACAGGCCCGGCAGCGCACCGATGACGGTTCCCAGCACGACGCCCACCAGCGCCAGTGCCAGGTTCAGCGGCGTCAGCGCGTCCAGAAAATAGCCAAGCAGTTCCATTCACCGGGCCTCTTACTGGCCGATGCCCAGAGCCTTGGCGCTGGTTGCGTATTCCTCTTTCATCCGGGCAATGAATTCGGGCATCTTGTCATAGGTGAAGTCGGTCAGCACGAAACCGCCATCCTCCATCTTCTTGACGAAGTCCGGATCGGCATTGATCTCGGACACGATGTCGGAGATGCGCTGACGGAGATCCTCGGGCGTCGAGGCCGGAACCGCGACACCGCGATAGGCGCCTCCGACAAGGTCGAGCCCCAGTTCCTTGAAGGTCGGAACATCGGGGAAGGCGGGCATCCGTTCTTCCGCCGCGACCGCCAGGATCCGCAGCGCGTCGCCCTGCGCGATCGCAGAAGTGGCATAATTGAAGCCCGCCGTCGTCTGCTTGCCCAGAACCGCCGTGATCGACGGACCGGTGCCCGAGAACGGCACATAGGTCGTCGTCGTGCCCGCCGCCGCGTCGAATTGCGCCTGCGCCAGATTGTTGGCCGATTTCGAGCCCGAGCCCGCGAATGTCACCATCCCCGGATTGCTCTTGGCATAGTCGATCAGATCCTGAAGCGTCTTGAATTCGCTGTCTGCCGGCACCAGGATGGCGTTCGGCGTATAGTGGAAATAATTCACCGGCGTCAGGTCGTCGGTGGTATATCCGACATTGCCTTCCATGGGTTGCAGGATCGTGTGGGGCAGGTTGATGCCCATGATCGTATAGCCGTCGCCGGCGATGTCGTTGAGCTGCGACCAGGCCTGCGCGCCGCCGGCACCGGGCTGATACTGGATGATCACGTCCTGACCGGTATATTTCTTCCACACCGATTGCTGGAAGCGCGCCGAGATATCGGATTCTCCGCCGGCATCGAAGGGGATGATATAGGTCATCGCCTTGGTCGGAAAATCGGCCGTCGATTGCGACGCGACAGGCCATGCCGCCAGTGCGGCCAAGGTGGCGGTCGCGGCGAATAGCGTTCTGATCTTCATGGTTTCCTCCCTGACAGATTGACCCGAAGACGATCCAACGCCTTCGGGCGGCCGGAATCCCGCCGTGGTTCGTGGGACTTTCCCCGATCGGGTCCCGGATTCGTCGGGCCTGTCCTCTCAGACCCTACGGAAACTGTAGTCGATGAAACGGGGGCTGGGAAATTCCGGTTATTCACATCATTATTGATTTGAGGGAACAGATGGGATGACCATGCCGGCCGTGACGGACATGCATTTCTTCGCCGTCGTGGCGCAGCGCAGCACCTTGTCCGAGGCGGCGCTGGATCTGGGGCTGACGGCATCCGCGGTCAGCCGCAGGCTGGCCCGTCTGGAGAACCGGCTGGGCGTGCGGCTGGTCAATCGCACCACGCGGCGTCTTGGCCTGACCTCGGAGGGCGAAGCCTATCTGCGCGCCTCGCGGGACATCCTGGGCCGGATCGCCTTGGCCGAAGACGCGATATCGGCCACGCGGGCCGCGCCGCAGGGGCCGCTGCGGGTCAACGCCACCTTCCAGTTCGGCCGCGAACATGTCGCGCCCGCGCTTGCGGTCTTTGCGGCGCGCTTTCCCGATGTCCAGGCGCAACTGGTGCTGACCGATGCGCCTGCAAATCTTGTCGAGGACGGATTCGACCTGCAGATCAAGTTCGGCGAGCCAACCGCGACGCGCAATGTGATGGCGCTGCTGCTGCGCAACCGCCGTGTCCTGATCGCCTCGCCGGAATACCTGCGTGCGCATGGCAGGCCGAAACGGCTGTCCGATCTGGAAGATCACGCCTGCATCGCTCTGCGGCAGGAACACGCGGCCTATGACGTGTGGCGCTTCGGCGACGATGACAGCGTGCGCATAAGAAGCGGGCTTTCGACCAATGACGGAGAAATCGCCGTCTCCTGGGTTCTGGGCGGGCATGGCATCATGCTGCGCTCCGAATGGGACATCGCGCGCCATGTCAGGGCAGGGCGGCTGGAGGTGGTGTTGCCGCGCCACGCGATGCGGGCGGATATCTTCGCCGTCTATCCCGAACGGCTGAACCTTTCGGCAAAGGTGCGCATGTTCATCGACATCCTGCGCGACCGCATCCGCGAGCAATCGTCCCGCCTCCAGCTTCCATAGGCGCCGGGGCGATGCCGCGCTTGGCGGTTCAAAATCCCGCGGTCCGGGATCCGGGGCCGCGATTGGCCGTGGCCAGGATCGCCGCGACATCGTAAGGCGGTGCAATGCCGGCAGAAGCAGGGAGGTTCAGCCATGCGCATCATCGACATTCGCGAAACGACCAGGCCGATCGCATCGCCGATCCGCAACGCCTATATCGATTTCAGCAAGATGACGATCAGTCTGGTCGCCGTCGTGACAGATGTGGTCCGCGACGGCCGCCGGGTCGTGGGATACGGGTTCAATTCGAACGGCCGATACGGTCAGGGCGGGCTTATCCGGGAACGTTTCCGCGACCGGATCCTGGAGGCCGCGCCCGAAAGCCTGATGAACGAGGCCGGCGACAACCTGGATCCGCATCGGATCTGGGCGGCGATGATGGGCAATGAAAAGCCGGGCGGGCATGGCGAAAGATCGGTCGCGGTGGGCACGATCGACATGGCGGTCTGGGACGCGGTGGCCAAGATCGCCGGCAAGCCGCTGTTCCGCCTGCTGGCCCGGATGCATGACCGCAAGGCCGATCCGCGGGTCTTCGTCTATGCCGCCGGTGGCTACTATTATCCCGGCAAGGACAACGGCGCCTTGCGGGCCGAGATGCGCAGCTACCTGGATCGGGGCTATACCGTCGTGAAGATGAAGATCGGCGGTGCCCCGATCGACGAGGACCGTGCCCGGATCGAGGCCGTCCTGGACGAGATCGGCTCGCAGGCGCAACTGGCGGTCGATGCCAATGGCCGTTTCGATCTGGAAACCGGCATTGCCTATGCGAAGATGCTGCGTGATTACCCGCTGTTCTGGTACGAGGAAATCGGCGATCCGCTGGATTTCGCGCTTCAGGCCGCGATGTCGGAATTCTACGATCCGCCGATGGCCACGGGCGAGAACCTGTTCTCGCATCAGGATGCCCGCAACCTCTTGCGCTATGGCGGGATGCGCCCGGACCGCGACTTTTTGCAATTCGACTGCGCTCTGTCCTACGGGCTTGTCGAATATCTGCGGACGCTTGATGTGCTGCGCCAGTTCGGCTGGTCGCCCAGACGCTGCATTCCGCATGGCGGCCATCAGATGTCGCTGAACATCGCGGCGGGCCTTGGTCTGGGCGGCAATGAAAGCTATCCCGACCTGTTTCAGCCCTATGGCGGCTTTCCCGACGGCGTCGCCGTCGAGGAGGGCCACATCACCATGCCGGACCTTCCGGGTATCGGGTTCGAGGGCAAGGCCGATCTTGCCGCCGAGATGAGGTCGCTGGCCGAATAGCGATTCGTTGGCCCGGGCCGCCGGACCGATCCGCGTATTGACCAGAAGGGGCGCGCGCAGCGGGATCGAACGGGCGATGAGGGACGGCGGCGGGGCGCCCGACAGGGCCCGGGCATGGTTCAGAGAAGATCCTCGATCCGGATCGGGAAATGCCTGATCCGCCGTCCTGTCGCGTGCCAGATGGCATTGGCGATGGCGCCGACGGTTCCGGTGATGCCGATCTCGCCCACGCCCTTGATGCCAAGCGCGTTCACATAGGGATCATCCTCGTGGATGGTGATCACCTCCAGATCGCGGATATCGGCGTTCACCGGTATGTGATAGCCGGCGAAATCGGCGTTCATGATCCGTCCGGTGCGGGGATCGTGCTGCGCCTTTTCGTGCAGCGCGAACGAGACGCCCCAGATCATGCCGCCCATCAGCTGGCTTTCGGCGAGACGCGGATTGATGATCCGTCCCGCCGCGAAGGCGCCGACCAGACGGGTCACGCGCATCTGGCACAGGTCGGGATCGATCTTCACCTCGGCGAAGACGGCGCCATGTGCGTTCATGGCACGGTTTTCGGCATCTTCCGGCTTGCGAAAGGCGCTGCCCTGGCCTTCCAGTTGCTCAAGTCCCGCTCGGTGCAGGATGGCGGCCAGATCCTCGCCGCGCGCGGGGTCGCCCTCGACCTCGATCCGGCCGTCGCGGGCCTGGAAGGTCGCGTTGTCCGCCCCGTGCAGCGGCGAGGCGGGATCGGCCGCCGCCATGCTGCCAAGCTGGCGGATCACGTCGCGCCCCGATGCATCCAGGGCGCTGCCCGCTGTCGCCGTATGCCCCGAACCGCCCGCGATACCGCCATCGGGCAGGGTCGAATTGCCGGACCGGAACTCGATCTTCTCGATCGGCAGGCCAAGACTGTCGGCGGCGATCTGGGCCAGCGCCGTCCATGCGCCCTGTCCCATGTCGGCGGCCGATGTCTCGAACAGGGCGGTGCCGTCGGCGCGCAGGGTGGCACGGGCATCGGCGGCAAACATGGGGCAGGGAAACAGCGCCGTGCCCATGCCCCAGCCGACCAGCATCCCGTCCGCGTCCTGCATCTGGCGCGGTGCAAGCGGTCGCCGGGACCAGCCGAAACGACGCGCCCCCTCGGCATAGCATTCACGCAGCGCCTTGGACGAATAGGGTTTGCCCGTTCCGGGCTCGGTCTCGGCGTAATTGCGCAGCCGGAACTCCAGCGGATCGAGGCCCGTCGCCTCGGCCATTTCGTCCATCGCGCATTCCAGCGCGGCCGAACCGGACGCCTCGCCGGGGGCCCGCATCGGGCTGGGCGTGCCGACATCCAGCCGTACGCCGCGATGGGTCGAACGCAGCGCCTGCGCCGCGTAGAGCCCCTGCGAGGCATTCGCGGCCGGTTCCAGAAAGTCGTCGAAACTGGAGGTTTCCGACACCCCCTCGTGATCGATGAAGCTCAGCGCCGCCGCGTCATCGGTGCCCAGCCGCAGCCGCTGCCGTGTGGCGCCGCGATGGCCGACGGGGCCGAACATCTGCTGGCGCGTCAGCATCAGCTTGACCGGGCGGCCGGTCATCCTTGCGGCCAGGATCGCCAGAACCTGCGGCCCCGTCGGGATCGCCTTGGACCCGAATCCGCCGCCCAGAAAGGGGCTGCGCAGGGTGACGTTGCCGGCCGGAATGCCGAAGAAATGTGCGTATCCCGCACAGGACAGCACAAGCGCCTGACTGGGCATGTCCAGAATCAGCCGGTCGCCGTCCCATTGCGCCACGACCGCGTGCGTTTCCATCGCGTTGTGATATTGCGGCGCGGTCTCGTAGGTCACGTCGATGCCTTGCGCGGCGGAATTCCTGGCGGTCTGCATGTCGCCATGCTCGACATCGGCGGGTCTGCCAAGGGCGCCGGGCTCCAGCGCCTCCGGCTCGTTCTGGTCCAGGGCGATGCGGGGCGTCATCGTCTCGTAGCGCGGGTTCAGAAGGCGCGCGCCCTCGGTCGCGGCTTCGATGGTCTCGCCCAGAACCATGGCGATCGGCTGACCGGCATAGCGGACCGTGTCGTCCTGAAGCACCTCGATGCGGAACGAGAACATCGTCGGCTTTTCGGACGGATCGCCCTGAAGCGGCGGGCGGTTCTGCGGCGTCATCACATGGCTCACGCCGGGATGCGCCTCGGCCGCCGCGACATCCAGATGCGCGACCCGGCCGCGGGCGATCGTGGCCGGCAGACAGACCGCGTAAAGCAGGTTCCGGGGGTGGTTGTCGGCGGCGAAGGTCGCGGTGCCGGTTACCTTGGCAAGACCGTCGCGCCGCGTCAGCGGCTGGCCGGAATTCGATCCGAAGCGCATCGGGCGGGACATGGTATCAGACATGGGCAGGCTCCTCGGCGGCGAAGACAGAGGCGGGGAGCGCCGGCATCCGCGCCGGCGTGCCCCGTGCGGCAAGCGCCAGCGCGCGGGCGGCGACGCGCCGGGCGATCGGGATCTTCCAGGCATTGTCATGCGCCGGCACGGCATCCGACAGGGCCGCCTCGGCGGCGCGGTCGAACAGGGCCGCGTCGGGCGCGTGACCGGTCAGCAGTGCCTCGGCCTCGGCGGCCCTCCAGGGTTTCGCGGCGACCGCGCCCAGGGCCAGGCGCGCGCCCGTGATGATCCCGCCCTCGATTTTCAGCGCCGCGGCAGCCGAGACCGTGGCGAAGGCGAAAGAGGTCCGGTCTCGCAGTTTCAGATAGCGCGCGTGACCTGCGAATTCCGCCGCGGCGGCGGGCAGGCGCAGGGCCAGGATCAGTTCGCCCGGTTCCAGCGCCGTTTCGCGATCAGGCGTCGTGCCGGGCAGATGGTGAAAATCGGCGAAAGCGATTTCGCGCGCGCCGTTCGGGCCGATTACCTCGACCACCGCGTCCAGCGCCGCCAGCGGAACGCAGAAATCCGACGGATGGGTGGCGATGCAATCATCGCTCCAGCCCAGCACCGCGTAATTGTCGCCGACGCCGCCGCGCGCATCGCAACCGGTGCCGGGCCGACGCTTGTTGCAGGCGGTCTCGGGGTTCTGGAAATAGGGGCAGCGCGTGCGCTGCATCAGGTTGCCGGCCACGGTCGCGGCATTGCGCAACTGGCCCGAGGCCCCCGACAGCAGCGCCTCGGCCACCATCGGAAAGCGGCGGGCGAAATCGGCGTCGCGGGCCAGATCGGCATTGCCGACCCGCGCGCCGATCCGGGTGGCGCCCTCCGCCCCGGTCTCGATCCGGTCGAGGCCGGGCAGCCGGCCAAGATCGATCAGCCGATCCGGCTGCGCCGCCCCGGTCTTCATCAGATCGACCAGATTGGTGCCCCCGCCCAGCCAGGCCGCGCCCGGACGCCAGGCGGCGATGGCCTCGTCGATGCTGGCGGGCCGGATGAAATCGAACATCTTCATGCCGTGCCCTCCTGTTCGGCTTCGGCCATGCGGCGGGTTGCCTGCTGCACGGCGCGGGTGATGCCGTGATAGGCGGCGCAGCGGCACAGATTGCCGCTCATTCCCTCGCGGATGCGTTCGAGGTCCTCGCCCGCGCTCGCCTCGGCAATCAGGCCGACCGCGCTCATGATCTGGCCGGGGGTGCAATAGCCGCATTGGAACCCGTCATTTTCGATGAAGGCGGTCTGCACCGGATGCAGCGCATCGCCCTGGGCCAGCCCCTCGATCGTGGTGATCCGGGCGCCGTCCAGCGTTGCCGCCAGCGTCAGGCAGGAATTGATCCGCCGGCCGTTCACAAGAACCGTGCAGGCGCCGCACTGGCCGCGATCGCAACCCTTCTTGGTGCCGGGCAGGCCCAGCCTTTCGCGCAGAAGATCCAGCAGCGTGACGCGGGGATCGTCGATCGTCAAATCGCGCCGCGTGCCATTGACGGTGAAAGAGATGGAGAGTGACATGCGTCCTCCCTTGATGTGGCGGTGGGGGTGAAACCGGCATCTCGCCCAGGGGCGATCAGGCCCCGTGGCGAGGTGCTGGACAGTTCGGCCTGCCTGCTGCGCGTATCGTGAGGAATGCCTCCGTTCTGGCGGCCGGGAATGGACCTTGCCCGAAACGCGCAAGACCGGACCGCGTTCCCTGCGGTCGGGGCCTGTTTCGAATGAAGGATGCCGTTTGCGATGCCGGCATCGAACGCCGCCGTCAGGCAAAGGTCAAGGCCCGGCGCGAATTTCGCGGCCTTCCGCGCCTGCGCGGAGCCGTGAAAACGGGCGCCGGCTGCATCAGGCAACCGGCGCGGCAGGACCGGTCATTCCGGCTTGGCGATCTCCAGCTTGACCGAGGCATACCATTCCGCCGCTGCCCGCATCTGATCGTCGTCGAGACTTTCGGCGATGGGCTGCATGATCTCGCTGGGGCGGCTGCCCTGACGGAACGCCTTCAACTGGCTCAGCAGATAGATGCTGTTTTCGCCCGCCAGATCGGGTGTGTCATCATCCATCCCCATTCCGTCCACCCCGTGACAAGAGACACAGGATTCGGGTGCGCCCGAGGGATCGGCGGTCAGCGTCGCCACCGCCGTCTGCGAGGAATACCAGGCCGCCAGATCGGCGATCTGCTGGTCCGACAGGGCGGCGGCGACGACCGACATCATCTCGTTCTGCCGGGTGCCGCTGCGAAAAGCAGTCAACTGGCTGGCGAGAAAGCTGGCGGGTTCGCCGCCGATGCTGGGCGCGGCGGGCATTTTCGCCGCGCCCTCGATTCCGTGACAGGTGCGGCATTGCCCGGCCAGCTTGCGGCCCGAGGCGGGATCGCCCGCGACCTCTTGCGACAGGGCGGCACCGGCGAGCCACAGCCCGCCCAGTGCCATCGAAAGGATCGCGACCCTCATTCGCCGTAGCTGATTCGGTAGACCGCGCCGGCGAGATCGTCCGAAACCAGGAGCGATCCGTCGCGCAGTTGCGCCACATCGACGGGCCGGCCCAGATATTCGTCATTCTCGTCGATCCAGCCCTCGGCAAAGGGTTCGGTCGTGGCGCTGCCGTCCTCGGCGACATAGGTGACCATGACCCGCGCGCCGACCGGAGTGGTGCGGTTCCATGATCCGTGCTGGGCCGAGAAGATCGCGCCGCGATATTTTTCCGGGAACATGCTGCCGGTGTAGAAGGTCATGCCCAGATCGGCTGCATGGGCGGTCATCTCGACGGCGGGCATCACGACATCGGCCGGCGGATCCTGATCCTTGTATTCGACGGTGCGCACATCGCCGCCGCCATACCACGGAAAGCCGAAATTCTGGCCGGCTTCGGTGACATGGTTGATCTCTCCGGGTGGAATGTCGTCGCCCATTCCGTCCACCTGGTTGTCGGTGAACCACAGATCGCCCGTATCGGGATCGAAATCCATCCCGACCGAGTTGCGGATGCCGCGGGCGAAGACCTCGCGTCCGGTTCCGTCGGTATTGATGCGGATGATGCCGCCCAACCCGTATTTGTCATACTTCTCCATCTTTTCCGGTGGGGGGACATTGAAGGGCTGACCAAGCGCGATGTAGAGCTTGCCGTCGGGTCCGATGTCGCAGACCCGCGCGGTGTGGTTGAAGCTTTCCTCGTCCGGGGGAATCAGATCGCCCTGTTTCAGGACGCTGAATGCCGCCACATCCGGGCTTTCATAGAAGAACTCGGCCGCGGGGAACAGCAGCACGCGGTTCTGTTCGGCGATATAAAGAAAGCCGTCCTTGGAAAAGCACGGCCCGTTGGGGATGGTGAAGGCCAGCGAGGGCGCGAAATCCTTCACCTCGTCGGCGACGCGGTCCTTGTTGCGGTCGGTGATGGACCAGACCTTGTCCTTGCGGGTGCCGACAAAGGTGACGATGCCCTGTGGACCCACGGCCATGTTGCGGGCGTCGGGAACCACCGCATAGAGCGCGATCTTGAAGCCCTGCGGCAGCTTGATCTTTTCCAGCGTCTTCTTGATTCCGTCGGCATAATCGCCGGTCTGATCGATATAGGTGAACTCCGTCGTTCCTGTGGATTTGAAGTTCGACAGCTTGTCCAGATTGTCGGGCACATCCGTATTCTGTGCGACGGCAGCCGTCGCCATCAATGCGGCCGCGGCCGCCCCCAGCATGAGCGTGTTCATTCCATCCCTCCCTGTGTCATCTTGTGACCATGACAGGATGAGGGTCGCTTGCCGTTGCGTCAATGATTCCGTGATCGCGCGCCGGTTGTCGCTGATAAGGCCCGATCAATCTTTAATGCTTCAAGGGCCACCTAAAGGCTTGCCAGATCGGTGTTTTAGCGGGCAGTCTTGCGATCACGGTCGCAAGAGGGTCACGAGGAAGGCCCGGATCGAACAGGGAGGTAAGACGATGACCAAGACGAATGAAACTGCGGGGCCGGTGTCGCGGCGCTCGTTCCTGCGCCGTGGCGGCGCTGTCGCCGGCGGTGCCGCCGCCAGCACGCTGCTGGCCGCGCCGGCGGTTCTGGCGCAATCGCCGATGGTGCTGAAGATGCAGACCAGCTGGCCCGCGTCCGACATCTGGCAGACCATGGCGCAGCAATACGTGGACCGGGTCGAGGCGATGTCGGGCGGGCGGCTGAAGATCGACCTGCTGCCGGCAGGCGCGGTCGTGGGCGCCTTTCAGGTCATGGACGGGGTCAGCGACGGGGTGATCGACATCGCCCATTCGGTCGCGGCCTATTGGTATGGCAAGAACAAGGCGGCGTCGCTGTTCGGCACCGGCCCGGTCTTCGGCGGCGATCCCACCAACATGCTGTCGTGGTTCTACCAGGGCGGCGGCCAGGATCTGTATCGCGAACTGACGCAGGATTCGATGGGGCTGAACGTGATCGGCATGTTCGGCTTTCCGATGCCCGCCCAGCCCTTCGGCTGGTTCAAGAACCCGATCAACGGGGTCGACGACATCAAGGGGATCAAGTACCGCACCGTCGGGCTTGCGGCGGATCTGCTGCAATCCATGGGCATGTCGGTGGCCCAGCTTCCTGGCGGCGAGATCGTGCCTGCGATGGAACGCGGCGTCATCGACGCGTTCGAGTTCAACAACCCGTCCTCGGACATGCGATTCGGCGCTCAGGACGTGGCCAAGAACTATTATCTGGGCAGCTATCACCAGGCCTCCGAGGCGTTCGAGTTTCTCTTCAACCGCGACCTGATGGAGACGCTGGACCCCGATCTGCGCGCAATCCTGGAACATGGGGTCGAGGCGGTTTCGACCTATAACACCGCCTTCGCGCTGGACAATTATTCGTCCGACCTGCAGAAGCTGCGCGACGGCGGCGTGACGGTGCGCAAGACCCCGCAGGACATCCTGTCGGCCCAGCTTGACGCCTGG
>CEOS01144508.1_pt1 | contig 14894 bp, 15 predicted proteins | sample 530601 | NCBI WGS metagenome assembly CEOS01 (sample SAMEA2620666, study PRJEB7988) | marine metagenome | biome: marine biome (ENVO:00000447); feature: mesopelagic zone (ENVO:00000213); material: "saline water (ENVO:00002010), including plankton (ENVO:xxxxxxxx)" | depth 1000 m
CGGCCCAAAACCAATATTATTGTTTTCACGGCTAACCGTTCCATCCTCAATATGCTTAGCCTTATATGGGGTGTTCGTGGGTTTTACTACGATAAAATGGTGAGTACCGACTCAACATTTGCGGATGTGAAGCGTATTGTGAGAGAGAAAGGTTTGGTCAGCGAAGGGGATATGGTGATCAAAATTGCCAGTATGCCCATCTTTGAAAGCGGCATGACCAATATGTTAAAGATCAGTCAAATAGATTAGAATGGGTTGGGAAGAAAAAGACAATAAGTTAGTCCGGAAGTTTGAGTTCAACGATTTTACGGAGGCCTTTGCATTCCTCACCAGAGTTGCTTTTGAAGCGGAAAAGGCACAGCATCATCCGGAAATTGAGAACGTTTACAACCAGGTAACTCTATCGCTCACTACCCATGAGGATGGCAGCAAAGTGACCGAAAAGGACCGGTCACTGGCCAAAAAGATTGACAGGCTGGCTTAAAGAGCCGTGTGAAACTGTTCCAGAAAACGAATGTCGTTTTCAAACAGATAACGGATGTCACTGATCTGGTAACGTTGCATGGCAATGCGCTCCACACCCATACCGAAAGCATAGCCGGAATACTCATTGGGATCAATTCCACAGTTTTCCAGTACATTGGGGTCTACCATTCCGCAGCCCATCACCTCCAGCCAGCCGGTACCTTTGGTCATGCGGTAGTCCACTTCGTTCTCCAGACCCCAGTATACATCCATTTCTGCACTAGGTTCGGTAAAGGGGAAATAGCTGGGACGCAGGCGGATTCGGGTATCCTTGCCAAAAAATTCCCGGGCGAAATACAGTAGCGTTTGCTTAAGGTCCGCAAAGCTTACGCTCTTATCAATATAAAGGCCTTCTACCTGGTGGAAAATGCAGTGTGACCTTGCTGATATTGCTTCATTACGAAAAACCCGTCCGGGAGAAATGGTACGGATGGGAGGCTTGTTGGCTTCCATAGCCCTTACCTGAACACTGCTGGTGTGCGTTCTGAGTGCCCACTCCGGATTACGGGCCACAAAAAAGGTGTCCTGCATATCGCGGGCAGGGTGCTCTTCCGGAAAATTAAGCGCTGTAAAGTTGTGCCAGTCATCTTCTATTTCAGGGCCCTCCGAAACATTAAACCCTATTCTTTTAAAAATATCAACGATTTCATTCTTTACGAGATTTACCGGATGGCGGGATCCCATAAAGCCCGCTGATGCAGGTCTTGATAGATCAAAGCGTTCTCCGGTTTCTCCATCCTTGGAAGCCCCCGCCCTGAGGTCATCAATTTTAGCCTGTGCTTTCTGCTTAAGCTCATTCAGCGACTTTCCATACTTTCTCTTCTCCTCGCCTCCCAGCTTCTTGAACTCTTCGAACAAAGCCGGGATTTGTCCTTTACGACTTAAAAGACGTATACGGAAATCCTCAATTTCCTGTTGCTTTTCAGTGGTAAAAGTCTCTATCTCCTTTAAAAATGCCTTGATTTTTTCTTCCATGTCAGGCTAAACCTCTCTAGCTTAATTTATTTCCTAATATTGTAGGGAGGCACAAAGATGAAAAAATTTGTGATAAGCCTATGAAAAAACTGATAACTCCAGCCCTTCTTTCGGCATTAATTTTTATTCTCGGTTCTGCCTGTAATAAAGAGGAAAATGCATATCTCTTAACTGTTAGCGCAGTAGTAAATGACAGCGTGCCCATGAATAGAGCGTTGGTAGAAATACGGGCTCCGGTACAAAACTCTGCTGTTGACAAAGTTTTGTATACCGGGGAAAACGGAAAAACCGAAGAAGTAAAGTTCAAGAATAAAGTTATTGTAGAAATTTCTGCTGGAAAAGGCTCTGTGAAGGGGTGTGATATTGTTGAAGTTATGCCAGGACCCCAGGTAGTTATCATTAATATGACATCTAAAACTGACCCTCATAATAATTGTGAGGTCCTTGAATAGACCATGGTAATTCTTCCAATAGAAGAAGCTTTTTTCTTCAACACTGTGTTAAAAGTCAAAGAAATACGTTATTTGTTATATTTGTGTTTCGGCAAAGACGCAAAAATTTGCAATAAGGTATGCGAAAACTACTGGCCCTAACCTTTATTTTCAGCCTCATTCTGGTGCTAAGTTCATCCTGCAATAAGGATAAGGACAAGTATCTTTTGAAGGTTCGAGTAACCGTAAATGATTCTATAGCAATAGATAACGCCCTGGTTCATATCTACGCGCCCGTAGAAGCCACCTTCGTTGATTATTTTCTCTATACTGACGAGAATGGTGAAACTGGCGACATACGTCTGAACAACAAGGCTATTGTAGAGATCTTTGCCGGAAAAGGAACCTTTAAGGGCTGCAATGTAGTGGAGGTTGAGCAAGGGCCACAGGTAGCCCTGGTGAATATGAAATCTATTGACGACCCCAATAACGGCTGTGATGCCCTGGAATAAACCTGGACAGAAATGATAAAAAGAACTTATACCTTAATCGTTCCCCTCGCACTTTTTGCAACCAGTTTTTATTCCTGTAAAAAAATTGATCAGAGTCCGGATTACCCTTTCACCATTACGGTGAAGACCCTGGAAGATAGCACCCGGATACAAAATGCCAAAGTTGAGATCTACGTACCCCCTACCATAGGCAGTAAAGTAACCTTCGTTGCCAGCACTGATGAAAAGGGAGAGGTATCCTTTGAATATGATAAGGACGCTGTTTTTAACGTTAGAGCTACCCGGGGGAGTTCACAGGCCAACTCCACCCCCACTTATATCGGCTGTACCTACGTTCGCCTTGAACCGAATAAACATGTGTATCAGACCGTATACATACGCCCCTACGACCCTGAAGCTCCTGGCTGTACTTTATAGGATCTCATTATCCCGGAAATAACGCACTACGGCCTCCTTCATCAGGATGGATTGTTCTCCCGCCTTCAAGTTAGGCAGCTTTTCCTTGAGACGGTAATGCGGCCACCCATCTTCATCCAGGCCCTCGTATTCATAATACCCATACGGTTCCAGTACCCTGCAAATAGCTATATGCATAAGGTTAACCTTTTCATCCTTCTTGAATTTTCGCTTTGCAGAGCCCAGTTCCTGTACACCGATAAGGAATAAAACGGCATCCAAATCCGGCTTTTCGCCCCCTCCAAACTCTTGGCCCAGGTAGCCTACCACTCTTTCCCAGTTTTCCTTAAGATCTTCTGATAACACTTTTCTCTTTCCTTTATATCTTCACCCACCATAAGATGGGACAGTTAAACTTACTAGATTTTCTTATTATCACTCCCCTGGTTTTTGGCCTGGCACGCGGACTGTACAAGGGTTTTGTAAATGAGCTGGCCTCCCTCGTGGCCCTGATTGGGGGAATATTAGTAGCTCACGCCTTTGCTGATGATGTTTTCAACCTGCTTTCCAAACACATTGAAGAGCCGGGTACCGGAACACTTATACTATCCTACATACTGGTGTTTACGGCTGTGGTTATCATTGTATTTGTAGTGAGCCGCGCCTTAACTAAAATGCTGGGTTTCCTGGCTTTGGGACTGGTGAACCGCATTCTTGGCGGCCTGTTCGGTCTCTGTAAAATGTTACTGATATTACTGATCCTCACTCATTTCCTGAATCCCTTTCTCCACTCCGGAAACTACTACGAAAAGCCCATTTTCAAGGAGAGTATGACCTTTCCTTACCTTCTCAAATACAGTGATATTCTCGAAGATTATTTCCAGCTTACCCCTTCTAAGGATAAGTTACTGGATCAGGTCCCTGAAATATCAGTTTAAAGCTTTGATACCCGGAAGTTCCTTGCCTTCCAAATACTCCAGCATAGCACCGCCCCCGGTTGAAACGTAGCTCACATCGTCCTGCATATTAAACTTCTTAACTGCAGCAACAGAATCGCCACCTCCCACCAGGCTGAATGCACCATTTTTCGTGGCTTCCGCAATATAGTCGGCTGCTTTCTTCGTGCCATTGGAGAAGTTCTCAAATTCAAATACCCCCATAGGGCCATTCCATAAAATGGTTTTTGAGCCTTCTATAACCGGTTTGATCTCTTCCAAAGTTTCGGGCCCAACGTCCAGCCCCATCAAATTATCATCTATGGCTCCGGCATCTGAAATAGACCGCTTACCATCATTCGCAAATTCATCTGAATTCACAGAGTCTTTGGGTAGATAAACATTAACACCTTGTTTTTCAGCAGACTTAAGTATTTCCCTGGCCGTTTCAAGGTAACTGTCTTCCACCAAGCTTTTACCGATGGATCCACCTTTTGCCTTAATAAAGGTGTATGCCATACCTCCACCAATAATAAGGTTATCCAGCTTAGGTATCAGGTTTTGAAGAATATCGATCTTGGAAGACACCTTAGCTCCACCCACTAATGCAGTTACGGGATGAGCCTGCTGCTCCAATACCTTCCCAACATTCTCAATCTCAGCCGCCATAACCAATCCTGCCGCGGTGCTTTTGGGGAAAAAGCGGGCAATGATAGCTGTACTGGCATGTGCCCGGTGGGCCGTACCAAACGCATCGTTTATATATACATCGCCATTTTCCGAAAGCCTACGGGCAAACTCTTCATCTCCGTCCGTTTCTTCATTGTAAAAGCGTAGGTTTTCCAGCATAAGAATCTCGTCATTGCCCAGTTGCTTTGAAGCCGATACGGCTTCCTCTCCTATACAATCTTCTACAAACTTTACCTTCTTTCCACTTAGTTCTTCTAGTTTTGCCACAACGGATTTCAGGCTGAATTCAGGGTTTCGGATGCCGTCCGGACGCCCCAGATGGGACATAAGTACCGGGTGGCCTCCTTTTTCCATGATGGCTTTAATGGTTGGAATGGTTGCTCTTATTCGTGTGTCATCCGTTACTTCGAGGGACTTGTTGAGAGGCACGTTAAAATCCACACGTACCAATACTCTTTTTCCTTCCAGCTTCAGATCGTTTATGGTCTTCATTTTTGAATAAATTAGACCACAAAAATAATAGCTTAAAGTTAAGAGAAGACTAAATGCAGTTCAGGAATATTGATGGCCACGAGGATCTTAAGTCAACGTTATTGCAGAGCGTTCAACGCGGCAGGGTAAGCCATGCCCAACTGTTTCACGGTCCGGAAGGCAATGGGGCTTTGCTTTTAGCTATTGCTTACGCTCAATACCTGGCCTGTTCCAACCCAAGTGAAATAGATAGTTGCGGTATTTGTCCTTCCTGCAAACAGTTTAATTCCTTTAATTACCCGGATCTGCACTTTGTGTACCCCGTTGCCAAAACTTCCAAAAGTAGTGATAAGCCACGCAGCTTAGATTTTATACAGGAATGGACACAACTCGTTAAAGAGGAGCGCTACTTTAGCTTGTTCCGCTGGCTTGAATTCGTGGGCATTGAAAATAAGCAGGCACAAATAAGTGTGTACGAAAGTACAGAAGTACTCAATCAGCTTAACCTGAAATCCTATTCCGGAGGGTATAAATTCATGATCATCTGGATGCCGGAACGTATGAATAACAGTGCTGCCAACAAATTACTTAAGATCATAGAAGAGCCTCCCGCAAAAACGCTTTTTCTTCTGGTTTCTGAAAACCCAGATAGCCTTTTACAAACTATAACCAGCCGCTGCCAAAAAACCCTTATCCCCAAGTTTAGGAACGCCTCCGTAGAAAATTATTTAATTGAAAATGAAGGTGTTAAACCCCAAAACGCCCATGTAGCTGCCAAACTAGCGGATGGAAATATGGCGCGAGCCATTGACCTTGCAAAAAGGGCCGAGGCCTATAAGGGCTATGCCGTTCATTTCAGTACCTGGGTACGAAGCTGCTTTAAGGCTGACACGCACCAGATCTACTCCTGGGTAGAAGATGTAAGCCGCTTGGAACGAGAAAAACTCAAGGATTTTCTTCATTTCTGCTCCTCCACCTTACGGGAAAGCTTTGACCTTAATTTTATCCCGGCAGAACAACCTAACCGTGTGTTTCACGAAATAAAATTTGAGCTGGAGAAATTTGCCCCTTTTGTGAATTTAAAAAACGGGAGGCAACTATTGGAGTTAATGGATCAGGCTTCTTATGATATAGGCCGAAACGGCAACCCAAAGATCATTTTAACGGATACAAGCCTAAAAATGGCGCGATATCTCCGGTTAAAGAACTGATTATTAGTGCTTTAGTCGCCTTGCTTGTTTTGTTCGATTTCCCACACTATCTCTTACCGGGAAGGGTACAACACCAGAAAGAGCCTTTATCAGCCCAGGCGGCCTTATTTTACCTTTTCCAGCACGTATATGAGGCTACTGGCATTTTTCTGTGAAGCGGCTTTAAGATTACTTATAAGTCCCGTCCAAACGGCTCTGAAATAATTGATTTTTCCCCTGGCTATTTTTTCGCTGAGCATACTTACGTAAAAGGAGTCGAAAGGCATATTTCGAATTTCCTTTACCCTGAAACCAAAGCGCTCTGCGATATCTTCCAAATTTTTTTTCTTAAAATGATATAGGTGTAAAGGAACATCCAATGCGGCCCAGGCATTACCATATTTTTGAGCATCATAGGATTCATGATTGGGAACCGCAATAATCAATTTCCCTCCTGCTCTTAAAGCAGTGTGAAAGTTTTTAATATGATTGCTTAGGTTGGGTAAGTGTTCTAAAACGTGCCAAAGGCTTATGCAGTCCAGTTTATTTTCAGATGACCAGTCATAACTATCCGGATCTACAAGATCAAGATTGTGATTTTCCTTTGCGTTTCTTCTTGCTTCCGCGGAGGGCTCCACTCCAGTAACCTGCCAGCCATTATCCTGGGCCGCTTTTAAAAAGAAACCGGTACCGGCACCATAATCCAACAACTTCCCTTTTTGGGCAACAACATCGTTGATAAGCCTGATCTTGCCCTTTACCGCAATATTCCGTACCAAATGGTAAACCTTATCGATGAGAGACTCCTTCTTATCGGTGTGGCTTACATAGTCTTCACTTTCATAATACTTACCTAAATCATCGTCCTCAGGCCGGGGATTGGTGATCCATAGCTTACACTCCTGGCACTCCTGTATAGTAAAGTATTCTTTTTCACCGCGGAAGTACGGAGCATTACGCACCGTTTTAAATGAACTTGCCCCGCAAACGGGGCAATTTTTTTCTTCTACCATTTTAATTGTTTCACGTGGAACTCATCGTCCCATATAAACTAATAGTACACTTATATCGGACGGGCTAACACCGCTTATCCGTTTTGCTTGCTTAATAGTTACAGGCCTCACCTTACTCAGCTTTTCTCTAGCCTCGTAGGATAAGCTCTTCAATTTGGTATAATCAAAATCCTCAGGAATAGAGAGGTCCTCAAGCCTAGTAAGCTTTTTCGCATTTTCTCTTTCCTTTTCAATGTATCCTTGATACTTCTCCTTTATTTCAACCTGCTCCCATTCCTCACGTCCAAGCCCCTGGTCTAAAATATAATTAGCCAAAGGCTGATACTCCATTAAGTCTACCAATTCGATCTGGGGTCTGGCAAGCACGGTGTTTAATTTAACCTTCTGTTTTAAAGGTGATGTACTCTTTGCTTCTAAAAGTGGGTTTAGTATTTCTGGCTCCACACTTTCATGGCTTAACCATTTCTCCAATTCTGTGACCTTATTTACCTTTTGCTCCAGCCTTTTTATTTGGTCCTCTTTGGCCAGACCTAACTCATACGCACGGGGAGTTAATCGTACATCAGCATTATCCTGCCTTAAGAGAATGCGAAACTCCGCACGGCTGGTGAACATCCGGTAAGGTTCCTCAGTACCCTTTGTAATCAGATCATCAATCAGGACTCCTATATAGGCCTCTTCTCTTTCCAGCACAAATTCGCTCCTCCCGTGAACCTTATTATGGGCATTAATTCCCGCCATTAACCCCTGGCAAGCGGCCTCCTCATAACCAGTAGTTCCATTAATTTGGCCCGCAAAATACAGACCCTCTACCAACTTAGTCTCCAAAGTGTACTTTAACTGGGTCGGTGGAAAATAATCATACTCAATAGCATAACCTGGGCGGAAGATCTTTACATTCTCAAAGCCAGGCACCATCCTAAGCGCCTTAGACTGTATCTCATCCGGCAAGCTAGTACTAAAGCCATTCACATATACTTCCACCGTATTCCATCCCTCAGGCTCAACAAAAATCTGATGCCTATCCTTGTCAGCAAAGCGATTGATCTTATCTTCTATGCTAGGGCAGTAACGAGGCCCGGTGCTTTGTATCTGTCCATTGAACATTGGACTCCGATCAAAACCTTTCCTCAGTACATCATGGACCTCCGCAGATGTATAGGTAATGTGACAGCTTCTTTGCTTTTCTAAAGGACGTGTCTCCCAGCTAAAGCTAAATTTCTCAGGCATTTCATCACCTGGTTGCTCTTCCATTTTGGAATAATCCAAGGAACGCCCATCCACTCTTGGAGGTGTACCGGTTTTCATCCGACCGGCTTCGAATCCTAAACTCACCAACTCTTCGGTAATACCCTTTGCTGCTCTCTCTCCGGCCCGACCACCACCAAATTGCTTCTCTCCAATATGGATCAACCCATTTAAGAAAGTGCCGTTTGTAAGCACTACAGATTTTGACTTTATTTCAGAACCCAGCGAAGTACGAACGCCTAATACACGGTTCTTGTCAACGATTAATCCCGTTACCATATCCTGGTAGAAATCCAGGATCGGAATTCGCTCAAGTGTAAGTCGCCACTCCTCTGCAAATCGCATACGGTCGCTCTGTGCCCTTGGCGACCACATGGCCGGACCCTTGCTACGGTTGAGCATTCTGAACTGGATCATGGTTTTATCGGTAATGATGCCACTCATTCCTCCAAGTGCGTCAATCTCCCTCACGATCTGGCCTTTCGCAACACCCCCCATGGCGGGATTACAGCTCATTTGACCGATAGTTTGCAAATTCATGGTAACCAGCAAGGTTCTACTACCCAGGTTAGCCGCTGCAGCCGCTGCTTCACAGCCTGCATGACCCCCTCCAACTACAATAACATCATATTCCTCACTATACACAATCAAAAAGTTTCACGTGGAACACTCTCAATAGTTTAATTACCAATTATTTGAGCGTGCAAAATTAAAGATTTTTCCTCTTCCTCCCGCATCCGGGATTTTTCCTCCTGCGAGACATCATTAAAACCTATTAGATGAAGCAAGCCATGGCATATAACTCTAAGCAACTCTTGCTGCTCACTTACCTTATATTCACTTGCTTGCTGCCTCACTTGCTCCTCGCTTATATAAATCTCACCCTCTACCTTTTCACCTTCTGAATAACCGAAGGTGATGATATCCGTATAATAATCATGCTTCAAATATTGCCAATTGATGGACAAGATCTCCTCATTACTGATAAAGTTATAGGCGAGGTTCCCTATTTCTGAACCATGGTTTGAGCCAATAATGGTTAACCATTCCTTAAGAACACCATCTTTTCCTTTAAACTCAATTGGAAGGTTATGGAATTGTATCAATTTTGATTCAGGAATTGATTACTTTGAGATTTATAATACTTCTTCATATTCACCGGAGACGTGTAGATACTTTCCTTTTGACCTTCCTTTTCCCGGAGGTATTTCTCCAATTGTTCCTGATACAATTGCTCCTTCTGCTCCGCGGATTTAGATTCCCTTTTCTCATCCTGTCTTTGCTCTCTTTCCGCCTGTTCAGACTCTAAAAGTCGGGTTTCTATCTCCTCGATCCTCTTCAGGCTCTCAGGTTGAATACCACCATCCAGCAAATCCCTTTCCAAATCCTTCATTTCCTGCAGTGCCTTTTGCAGGTTTCCCTTATCCCCACTCATACCTTCCTGCTCCATATACTCCTCCAGCTGACTTCTGATCTGCTCCTGCCTGCTCAGCATTTCCACAATCTCCTTACCGTTACGTCCCTCTCCTTTCTTCTGGCCGCCTTTTCCATCCTGACCAGTATCACCTGGTTTCTCTCCTTGTTTCATATCGCCCATTTGCTTGGCCAATTCACTTTGCATTTTCCGCATATTGCTCAAACTTGGCTTTCCTCCTCCCGGTTTCTGGCAGGATTGGTTTCCTTGCATCATACTGGCCATTTGCATCTGCATTTGTTGCAAGGCCTGATCCAACAGCAAAGCGAGGTTATTTGCCGCAGTCATCACAAACTGTTGGTAAGCGGCAGCCTGCCCACCATTCTGCTCCTCCAGGGTTTGAATACTCTTATCCAGGTTGCTTTTGATAGCTTCCAGCTCGTTATATACGGTCTCCTTGATCTCCGGCACACGCGTGCCTAATGCCACCAAGCTATCCTCAATAATCCGGGTGCCATCCTGTAGCCTCTTCTGATCCACCAATAATTTACGGTATAAAGGGTCGCTTTTTCCAGACTTTTTGCTGAGCTCACTCAAATCCTCTACGTTAAAGGACAATGTTTCCAGATTCTCGAGTATCTGCCGAAGGGTTTTCATATCCTCCTGATGTTGCCGACCTTGCATTTGCATCATAGCCTGCATCATCTTCTGGCTCATTTGCTTCATATTCTCGCCACTCTTCTTCTGACTCTCATTGGCCTTTTGCTTCTGGTTCTGCTCCAATTGTTCCGAAGCATCCTGCATATTCTCATCAGCCTCCTGCTGCTCCTGCTCCATATCCTGTTTCTCCGCTTCTTCAGCAAACTGCTTGTTCTCCTCCTTAAGTTGATCTATCTTCTCCTTCGCCTTTTCAAACTCTTTCTGCACCTCCTCTTGTTCCGAAGCCTCCTTTCTATTATCCTCACTTTTCTTCGCAAGCTCCTCCATCTTCTCTCCCAATTCTTCCAGCCTTTCAGCCTCCTCCAGCACATCCTTTTGAAACTGAAGTTGCTTCAGCAACTCGTCAATTCGTTCTTCCGAGCGCTGGTTCTGCGAAGACATCTTCTCCATTTGATCCAGTTTCTCCTTTAACTGGTCAATGTTCATCTTCTCCATCAGTTCGTCAATCTCTTTCATCAAATCCTCTAACTCCTTCTTTTTGTCCTCATCTTTCAAGTCCTCTATTTTCTTCTCCTCTTCCTTCAATTGCTCACTCTTCGGCTCCACCTTTTCCTCCTTCTGCCTGAGCTTTTCCCGCTCCTTTTCCATCTCCCTTTGGCGTTCCAGCAATTGCTGTTGCTTATCCATAAGTTCCTTCAAGCGCTCCTTATCCTTCCAGTCTGCCTTCTTACTATTTAACAACCTGTTCTTCAAGGCTTCCATATCCTTTTTCAATTGCTCACTAAACTGGTCAAGTTCCTCTTTTTCAGTAAAGTAGCTTTGATATTGTCGCTTAATCCGCTCCTTTTGTTCGTTTTTACTTAAAACCCTGGTTTCAAAAACTTTAGACTTAGCCGATTTTGCTCCATTCACACCATCATTATCCCAAACCTGAATGTATACACGTAGATTCCTGCTGTTTCCTGAAAGGCTATCCATGTCCACAACACCTGAAAAAACCTGACTGATGGCACTATTCTCTAACCGTAGGTCCTTCCTGCTTAAAGTCTTATCACCATCCTCAATAACCAGCTGCATTCGGCTAAAGCCGTAATCATCACTGATCTGACCTTTATAAAAAATCACATTTGGGGCCGAACTATCCGATACCAGGGAAGCTTCTATAACTGGAAATTCATCACGTATTACCTCCAACTCATTATCAACAGCACTTTGCTTCTCCAACCTACTATTGCGGGTAATAAGGCGATATTTCATAGAATGCAGCACTCGTTGCTCCAGGAAAAAATTCCCTTCCGTATTCCTGACGAACACATAAGTACTGTCACTCGTAGCCAGGCCTGCCTCTGATGTTGCCTCCGCGTTCAGGTTCCACGCCACCCTACTCCCTTCTGGTACATCAATCACCGACTTCATTTCCGTATCAAAAGGTGGAATGCGTGTATAGGCCGGGGGACTTACCTGGATGGAAAATGAACGGACCCGGGGAACCGGCACCACATCCAGTTTGTAGGTGCGGCTTTCAAAGCCGTTGGCGTAAATGTTAAAACTGATATCCCTTTGGACTTTCTCCAGGCGATATTCAAAGTGATTAGGACCCGACTTTACGAAACGTCCTGAGGCATCCTCGGATATAAACTGGGCACTTTCCGGCAAACTTTCCCCATCAAACATCAACTGGAGGGTAACATCTTCTCCTTGTTCTGCCTGCATATTATCATTCAGCAGAATGAATTTAAACGGTGCCTCGGGCACAAATTCTCTTTGGTATTCCACAATACGCTTACTACTCTCCGAGATAGCCCTCCATTGTCCACTGACCAATAACACCAGAAATAGCAGGGTTGGGATCACCAATATGGGCCAGTATTTCAGGTTATCGCGGTAGTTTACTGCATTGTTGAAAGGCACTGGATTCAGATTTTGAATCCGCTGATCAATACTAGCTTGTAACAGGCGATTATCCGCTTCAGATATCCGTGAGAGTTCAAGGGTATTGGTGATCTTATCACTAACCTCCGGGAAATACTGACCAATAAGTCTGGCTGCCTTATCGTATGATAGGTGACTTCCTATCCGAAGCAGGCCCAATAAAGGCATAACTATGTACAGGAAAAGAATAATACCTAACCCACTGACCAGGGCAATAAGTAGCCCCAAACGTACCTTTCCACTGAAATGTCCAAAGTGTTCCAGCAGCGTGACCAGTAAAAAATAAAGAATGCCTATGCCCAGGAAATACATACCTCCACGCAATAATTTGCTTTGGTAATATTTACGGATGTAGGCATCCAGCTTTAAACGTAATTCTTCCTTTATTTTCATCATTTTCTTGCTTCCTGAGGTCCTAACGCAGTTTAAAGGGTGTAATTGCTCAATATCAAAGGTACAAAGCCTTAGAAGATAATTATCTTTGCCGGCCCAAAGAAAAAGAAACCGATGAGTGAACGTAAAGTACGAGTTCGTTTTGCACCCAGCCCCACCGGGCCTTTACACATGGGTGGTGTACGTACAGCCCTCTACAACTACCTTTTCGCCAAAAAACACGGTGGTGAATTTATCCTGCGCATTGAAGACACGGATCAAACCCGTTTTGTAAAAGGTGCTGAAGATTACATTATTGAATCACTAAAATGGTGCCATATCCTACCGGATGAAGGCCAGGGTTTTGGTGGAAATTATGGCCCGTATCGACAGTCCGAAAGGATGAGTATTTACCGGAAATATGCCGATCAACTGGTGGAAAGTGGTAATGCCTATTATGCCTTTGATACAGCTGAGGATTTGGACCGTATGCGGGAAATGGCCAAACAAGCCGGAACGGCCAACTGGCAATACAACCACGTTACGCGTAACAGCATGAAAAATTCTCTCACCCTCTCCCAGCAGGAAGTGGATGAGCGCCTGGAACGTAACGAGCCGTACGTGATCCGTATTAAGCTGCCCCGTAATGAAGAAGTAAAATTCCACGATATCATCCGTGGCTGGGTATCCGTAAATACCAATAATATGGATGACAAGGTGCTCTTTAAATCAGATGGTATGCCCACTTATCACCTGGCTAACATTGTGGATGACCGGTTAATGGATATATCACATGTGATTCGTGGAGAGGAGTGGCTTCCTTCCGCCCCGCTCCACGTTCTTTTATACCGTTACCTGGGATGGGAAGACATCCGCCCGGAGTTTGCTCACCTTCCCCTGCTTTTAAAACCTGACGGGAATGGTAAATTGAGCAAACGGGACGGTGACCGTTTGGGTTTCCCGGTTTTTCCGTTGCAATGGAGAAACCCTGAATCCGGAGAGATCTTCTCCGGGTACCGTGAGCAAGGCTATTTTGCCGAAGCTTTTGTAAATATGCTGGCCTTCCTGGGCTGGAATCCCGGTACCGATCAGGAGATCTTTACCATGCAGGAACTCATTGACGCCTTTAGCCTGGAGCGTGTGAATAAAGCCGGAGCCAAATACGATCATGATAAAACCCGCTGGTTCAACCAACAATATCTGCGTGCCCAAACCGATGAGCAGTTGGGCCTGCTATTCCAGAGTGAGCTGGACGTAAATGGTATTGAAGTAAGCCAGGAGTACGCCACCGAGGTGGCCAAAGTCATGAAGGAACGCGCCTATTTTGTGAAAGACATGCTGGAAGAAGGCCGCTATTTCTTTGAAGCTCCCACTACCTATGACGAAAATACGGTAAACAAAAAGTGGAACGCTGAAGCCCGCCAGCACGTGGAAAAACTGAAACAACATTTTGAGGCCATGCAGTTCTTTGACGCTGAAGCCCTGGAACAAACCTTCAAGGCCTACCTGGAAGAAAACTCCCTGGGTTTTGGTAAAGTTGGTCCCGGCTTTCGCCTGGCTGTTACCGGACTGGGTATGGGCCCTTCTATGTTTGAAGTGTGCTCTATCCTGGGCAAACAGGAAACTGTTGCCCGAATGGAAACCGCTCTGGAGAAACTGCCTGCCTGATGGATAAGATCAAGGTTGAAGGTATAAAGCTCTTCGGCTACCACGGTTGTCTGGATGAAGAGGGAAAAATCGGCACGGATTACCGGATAAAGGTTACCGTTTGGGGCGATCTTTCCAAACCCGCTACAACCGATGATTTAAAGGATACCCTGGATTATGTGGATATCAACCGCATTGTAAAGGAGGAAATGGCCATACGTTCCAAACTCATCGAACATGTGGCCAAGCGCATCATTCAACGCATACTGGCCGAAATGCAAGCCGTGCAAAAAGTAAAAATAAAGCTTTCGAAGCTGTATCCTCCCATTAATGGGGATGTAGAACAGGTAAGTACCGTGATGACGCGTAAAAGATAATTGGACGGGAAAAGATAATAGCTATCTTTGCCCCTCTTTACGGTTCCGTGGCCGAGTGGCTAGGCAGAGGTCTGCAAAACCTTGTACAGCGGTTCGAATCCGCTCG
>CEOS01065457.1_pt1 | contig 14865 bp, 16 predicted proteins | sample 530601 | NCBI WGS metagenome assembly CEOS01 (sample SAMEA2620666, study PRJEB7988) | marine metagenome | biome: marine biome (ENVO:00000447); feature: mesopelagic zone (ENVO:00000213); material: "saline water (ENVO:00002010), including plankton (ENVO:xxxxxxxx)" | depth 1000 m
GTCGCTACAGCTTAGCAACTGGTCCGAAATCTCGCGACCACCTCTCAGTCGTTTCAATGGACCAGGGGCGGGGCTGACGATGGCGCAGGTGTTCAACGCCTACATCGATGCCGATAAATCCGAACGCTTTCTGTTGAAGCTGGTGGACTATTGGAAAGACACGCTGGTCGAGAACGTCCATGCCGAGACGATCCGCAGGGCTGCGAAAGTGATTTATCCAAAGGCGAACGAGCCGACCTGGAACAGACAGGTTCTTAAGCCGACGCAAGCCGCGATCAACCATGCCGCCGGGCTGGGTTGGTGCAGCCGGATTTCAGTGAAGTGATACACCGAAAGCCCCGAGGTGAAGATCCCGGCGACGATTGAATGGGTCCGAGCTTTCGACGCGCAGGCCATTGAGGACGACTTGCCGCATCTGGGTGCGCTCTGCGTTTTCATGTTCGGGACGGCCCGGATCGGCGAAGCCTGCCGCATGATCTGGGGCGATGTGGACCTGCATCAGCGCACCGCCAAGTTGTATCTGTTCAAGCCCGCGCCGTGGAGCCGCGAGGCGCATCTGCCGCCTGAACTGGTCGCGGTATTGGCGAACCTGCCGAGCAACCGAAAGGCCGATGAACTGGTCTTCGACTATTCGGGGCGCGTGGAACAACGTTTGCAAGCGGGCGGGCATCCAGCGGCTGACACTGCATTGCAGCCGCCACGGCTTTGCAACCTCGATGCTGCATATGGGAATGGACGTGAAGACCGTGGCCGAGATGGGAGGTTGGAAGAACGCGGCGACGGTGCTGCGGACCTATGCCCACGCGGTCAAGGACAAGACCATCACCGACGCTCTATTTGACACGCCAGCGACACGCGGCGCGATCAATGGTTCCGCAACTGTCAGAACCGAAAGGAAAAAACGGAATGACTGCTCACCCTCGTTGGGAGGGGTGTCCCGCCGCGGGCAAACAACTGCCGCCGGCACTGGCGCAAGGGAAATCTTTGGCCTAGATCCCGGCCTCGCCGATCCCCGGAAGGAGCAGCCCATGTTCACCGTCTCGCTGATCACAGCGCCTGCCAACGCCAATCTGGAAAGCGCGTTGCTGGACGGGCTGTCCAGAAGCTGGGACGGCGGCACGCCGCGCTGGCTGAACCCGGGCATTGCCGGCGAATTCGATATCGGAACCATGCCGACGGATGTCGATCAGGTCTGGTCCGATCTTCAGACCATAGGCATCGACATGGCGATCCAGCCCGGAACCGGGCGACGCAAGTCGATCCTTCTGGCCGATATGGATTCGACCATGATCGGGCAGGAATGCGTGGACGAACTGGCCGACATGGCCGGCGTCGGGCCGCGGGTCGCGGCCATCACCGCGCGGGCGATGAACGGCGAGCTGAACTTCCACGAGGCGCTGGTCGAACGGGTCGGCCTTCTGGCCGGTCTGCGCGAATCGGTCGTGGCCGAGGTCCTGGACCGGCGCATCACGCTGACGCCGGGTGGGCGGGAACTGGTCGCCACGATGCGGGCCAATGGCGGCCATGCGGCGCTGGTTTCGGGCGGGTTCACGGCCTTTACCGGGGCGGTTGCCGAAAGGCTGGGTTTTGACACGCACCGCGCCAATACCCTGCTGTCCGAAGCCGGCGTGCTGACCGGCCATGTGGCGCTGCCCGTGCTGGGCCGCGAAGCCAAGGTCGAGGCGCTGCGCGAGATCGCCGCCGGGCTGGGCCGGACGCCCGAGGATGCGATTGCCGTTGGCGATGGCGCAAACGATCTGGGGATGCTGCAACTGGCGGGGACGGGCGTGGCCCTGCACGCCAAGCCGGTCGTCGCGGCGCAGGCGAAGATCCGCATCAACCACGGCGATCTCAGCGCATTGCTGTATCTGCAGGGCTATCGCGCGGCGGAATTCGTCGGCGGCTGACGCACAGGGTGACACCCCGCCGCGGCGTAAAACCCGCGGATCGCCGACTGCCGCGCCCGGGCCCGGTTTTGCGCGACCCGGCGGACGACCCCGTTGGGTCCGGTCCAAGCCAGGGCCGGCGCCCGCTCTGCCAAGGGGCGCCGGCTGGTCGTCGTCCGGGATGAGGGCCAGAAAGGGGGCGCTGCCCTCATGCGCGATTAAAGCGGAACCATGTATCGGATTCGTGACGGTTCAGGCCGGAAACGCCGTCGCGCGGCGCATCTGGCCCGTCACCATGCCGCGCCAGTTGCGGATCGGAGCCGTCAGATAGCGTTCCACGACCGGATCGGCCTCTGGCAGCGCCCCCAGATGAACCAGCAGCGCGGTGATCGCGGCCTCGGCGGCGCGGGTGGCGCCGTCGGTGATCTTCAGCGCAATACCCAGGCCGTGATCGGGCAGGATCGCGACGAAGACGCCCTCGGCGCCGGTCTTGACGGCGACGCGGCCATCCATGGCGCGCATCAATGCTGTGCAGGCGCGGCCCTCGCCGGCCACCAGCTCGGGATGGTCGCGCATCGCAAGCGTCAACCTTCGCATGGCCTGACCGCGCCGGTCGCCGCCGGGACGGGCAAAGGCCACCATGGCGTTGGCCAGCCCCACGAGCGAGCAGGCGTGGTTCGGGGCCGAGCAGCCGTCGATGCCAAAACCGGGGCTGACCTCGCCGGTCATCTCTTCGAAGGCGGCCTTCACAGCCTGCTGGACCGGGTGGTCCGGATCGATATACTCCGCCCCGCCGCCCAGATGCCGGTTCAGGGTCAGGAACCCGGCATGTTTGCCCGAACAATTGTTGTAGATCTGGCAGGGACTTTCGCCGGAACAGGTCAGGCGGCGATGTTCGGCCGGGTCGCGGGGCATGTGGCTGCCGCAGCGCAGGTCCGCTTCGTCCAGGCCCAGCGTCCGCAGCCAGTCCGACACGCCCGCGACATGGATCGCGGCACCGCTGTGGCTGGCGCAGGCCAGGGCAAGCTGGCGGTCCGTCAGGCCCGCGGCATCGGCGGCGCCGCTTTCGATCAGTGGAAGCGCCTGGATCATCTTGCACGAGGAACGCGGAAACACGATCTGCGCCGGACTGCCCCAGGCCTCGACCACGCCGCTGGCATCGCAGATCACCGCATGGCCCCGGTGCAGGCTTTCGCGGCGTCCCCCCCGCCACAGCTCGATCAGTTCGGCATCGTGCATCGGAATCTCCCTGACAATTGCGCGATTTTCTGCTGTGCGCCCCTTTTTCGCGCCCCGATTTCAGGTATCCTTAGCCCAGATGGTTGAAAAGACCACGGCAATCGGGAACAACGCCGCCCAAAGCGGCGAAACCTATGGCAGGAGGCCAGAGCATGAAAAAGACGACGCTGCGCGGCATGGCGGCGATCGCGGTCCTGGTGACGGGACTGGGGACGGCAAGCGCACAGGAATCCACCAATGTCGTGGCGACCGAGGGGGACTGGACCGTTTTCGCGGCGCAGAATCCCAAGGAGTGCTGGGCGGTCTCGCCGCCGAAATCGACCCTGAACACCCAGGACGGCAAGGAGGTCGAGGTGACGCGCGGCGACATCCGCCTTTATGTCGCCTATCGTCCGGGCCAGAATGGCGAAGTCTCGTTCACCGGCGGCTACCCGTTCTCGCCGGATTCGACGGTCGAGGTCGATGTCGGCGGGCAGAAGTTCAACCTGTTCACCGAGGGCGAGAGCGCCTGGACCGGCAGCCCCTCGGACGATCAGAAGCTGATCGGCGCGCTGCGCGCCGGGGCCACCGCGATCATCACCGGCCGGTCCTCGCGCGGGACCACCACCAAGGATACGTTCAGCCTGTCGGGCGTCACCGCGGCGACCAACACCGCGAAGGAACGCTGCCAGTAACCGGCAGCGCAGGACCCGCGCGCCCCGGGCGGATTGCCTTGACGGATCGTGATGCGCCAGCGACGAGGCCGGTTGAAAGACCGGCCTTTCTGGCCTATCTGCCTGTCTTTGTTCCTATCGCCGGTGACATCATGACCGCCCCGATCACGCAGGATGTGCTGACCATTCCCCGCAAGCTGCCCGAAACCGGGCGCCTGAACCTTGTCGGGCTGACGCGCGATCAGCTGCGCGAGGCGCTGATCGCCGCCGGCACGCCCGAGCCGCAGGCAAGGATGCGGGTCGGGCAGGTCTGGCAGTGGATCTATCACTGGGGCGTGCGCGATTTCGCGGCGATGACCAATCTGGCCAAGGATTACCGTGCCCTGCTGGCGGACAGTTTCCAGATTTCGCTGCCCGAGATGGTGACCCGGCAGGTTTCTGCGGACGGAACGCGGAAATACCTGCTGCGGATCGCCGGCGGACACGAGGTCGAAGCGGTCTATATCCCCGAAGAGGGGCGCGGGACGCTGTGCGTCAGTTCCCAGGTCGGGTGCACGCTGACCTGTTCCTTCTGCCATACCGGCACGCAGAAACTGGTACGCAACCTGAGCCCGGCCGAGATCGTCGGCCAGCTGATGGTCGCGCGCGATGATCTGGGCGAATGGCCGACCCGGGGTGCGCCCCGCGACGAGACACGGCTGATCAGCAACATGGTGCTGATGGGCATGGGCGAACCGCTGTATAATTTCGAATCGGTTCGCGACGCGATGAAGGTCGTGATGGATGGCGAGGGGCTAAGCCTCAGCCGCCGCCGGATCACGCTGTCCACAAGCGGCGTCGTCCCCGAAATCGCCCGCACGGCCGAAGAGATCGGCTGTCTTCTGGCGGTATCCTTCCACGCGACCACGGACGAGGTGCGCGACAAGTTGGTTCCGATCAACCGGCGCTGGAACATCGCCACGTTGCTTGACGCGCTTCGCGATTATCCGCGGCTGTCGAATTCCGAACGGATCACGTTCGAATACGTGATGCTGGACGGCGTCAACGACAGCGACGAGGATGCGCGACGGCTGGTGCGGCTGATCCGGGGAATTCCGGCCAAGATCAACCTGATTCCGTTCAACGAATGGCCGGGCGCTCCCTATCGCCGGTCCGGTCAGGACCGGATCCGGGCTTTCGCCGATATCGTCCACAAGGCAGGCTATGCCAGCCCCATCCGCACGCCGCGCGGCGAAGACATCATGGCCGCCTGCGGGCAGTTGAAATCGGCCACCGAACGCGGGCGCAGGTCGAAGGCGCAGATCGCGGCCGAGGCCGGGGTCTGAGCGACGGCCCCGCGGCAAGCGCCGCTGCCCTGCGGCTGCCGACCGGTCTTTCGGCGATCGGATGCCCGATGGCCGCGGGGGCTTTGTCCGCTCGCGCTCAGTCGATGGCGCGGATCAGTTTCTTGTCGAAGACGCGCAGCACCGGTCGCAATTCATGGCCGCGTTTCAGGATCTGGCCATCCATGCCCAGCACCAGATAGGCGCCCTGGGCGTTGCGCAGGCGGGGGCGTTTCTCGATGCGATACAGCGGATGTTCGGTGGCGCGCCGGAACACGCTGAAGATGGCCGCGTCGCGCAGGAACGACATGGCATAATCGCGCCATTCGCCCGCCGCGACGAATCGGCCATACACGGACAGGATCAGCCCAAGCTCGGATCGGTCGAAAACCACGCGGTCGGGATCGGCGTGAAACGGCGGGGCGGCGTTCATCATGACCGGATGGTGACATTGCGCCCGCCGCAAATCAATCCGGCAAATGCGGGCCGGGCCAGCGCGTCGGCAGGACAGAGGCCGCCGCCATTCCCGGCAGGCGGGGCTGCCGCGTCGCACCCAGGTCGCCAGAAAGCTGCGCCGACGGCGCGGGCCGGTCGGATCAGAAGCAACTGACCTTCTCGATCCGGTCGCTGCGGCCGTATTCGATGTTCAGCCGGTCGGGGCGGAAATCGGCGGTCACGGCATCGTCGGGGCCGATGACGCGGGTCCCGACCGGAAAGGTCATCTGGTCGGTGATCCCGCGTGGCTGGCCGACAAGGCCCTGATAGCCCGAGGCACGGCATTGGTCCGCGGACGCATCCGGTGTCGGGGCCGAAGGCAGAGGCTGACAGGCCGCCAGCAGGATGGCGGCAGGCAAGGCCAGCGGGAACGGAAAAATGCTCATGGAATCACCCTCGCTCGAGGTTGTCGATGACGCTGCCCGCATCAAGTGGAAAAATGGTCCCCCGCCGCGTGTGGCCTGCGGCGCGGCGATGAGGTTCTGGCCTGAATTGGTCATGGTCGCGTGCGGCCTCTGGGGATCCCGGCCTTGGCGCGGGCTGCTGATACCGCCTTATAGTCAGGGCGGCGGGATTTGAGAAGCCGCGCCGGCGTCACGATCTGTTCCCTTTGCGGCCGTGTGGCTGCCGGCGCGATCCGGACGGCCCGACTCATCAGCGCGCCGCGCCCAGCGACTGCTCGTTGCGCCCGGACACGCCGTGGGCTTTCAGGAACAGCTGCGCGGCGCTGTCGGCGATGCGCGCGATCTGGTCATGATCCGGCGCGTGGCCTCCGTCCAGTGTCGCCATGTCATGTATCTCGGCTCCGGCGAGGCGGACCAGTTGTTCGGCCGCCAGCGTCGTGTCCTCGATGCGCAATTCGCCCCGCGCGACCCAATGGTCCAGCCGCTCGCGCAGCCGATCACGCAGCACCTTGTGCAGCGCCGCATGATAGTTCCGGGCGACATCGGGAAAGCGCGCCGCCTCGGCGACATGAACACGATACAGCCGCACGCTGTCGGGGGCGACCAGCCATTCGGCGATCTGCCGTGTCAGGGCGGGGATCGCCTGGGTCGGGGCGGCGTCGGCGGGGATATCGAAGAGAATCGCGTCTTCCAGCCGCTGCCGCTCGTTCTGCATCGCCTCTTCGAACATCAGCCGCTTGTCGGCGAAATAGCTGTAGAGCGTGGCCTTGGAAACCCTGGCGGCGGCGGCGATGTCATCGACGCTGGTGCCCGAAAATCCGTCCCGCAGGAATATCTCTTTCGCGCCCTCGCTGACTTGCGCGAATTTGCGTCCGATCCTAACTCTCTGACGATCAATCATATTTTTATCCCTGTCGCATATGCGGACGAAATTCACACCAGTGAGTCAATGCAGAAACCAGAGCGGATGTTTCCTTGGTGGGGAATTTTCGCCGATCTGAGCGGTTCCGGGCCGCGGAGTTTCGCCGAAAGCGATCGTGGCAAAGATCGTTGGAACCCGCCGCCGCTTTGCCCTAGCCTCGGCGTGAAATCGGAATTCAGCAGAAGCTGGGAGGAAGCAGATGGCGATCAGACAGACCTCGTTTCGCGATTCGGTCGAACGGATGTTCACCCATGCCGCCGGTCTGATGGACCTGCCGCCGGGACTGGAGGAAAAGATCCGCGTCTGCAATTCGACCTATACGGTCCGGTTCGGCGTGCGGCTGCGGGGGCAGATCCACACCTTCACCGGCTATCGCTCGGTCCATTCCGAACATATGGAGCCGGTCAAGGGCGGCATCCGCTATTCGCTGGATGTCAGCCAGGACGAGGTCGAGGCGCTGGCCGCGCTGATGACCTATAAATGCGCGCTGGTCGAGGTGCCGTTCGGGGGATCCAAGGGCGGTTTGTGCATCGACCCGCGGGCCTGGGACGCCGACGAGCTGGAACGGATCACCCGGCGCTTCACCTATGAATTGTCGCGCCGCAACCTGATCTCGCCCAGCCAGAACGTGCCGGCCCCCGACATGGGCACGGGCGAACGCGAGATGGCCTGGATGGCCGATGCCTACAAGCGGCTGCATCCCGACGACATCAACGCCAAGGCCTGCGTGACCGGCAAGCCGCGCACCGCGGGCGGCATCGACGGCCGGGTCGAGGCGACGGGGCGGGGCGTGCAATACGCGCTGCGCGAATTCTTCCGCCATCCCGACGTTGTGAAGCAGGCCGGGCTGGAAGGCACGCTGGCGGGCAAGCGCGTCATCGTGCAGGGGCTGGGCAATGTCGGCTATCACGCCGCGCAGTTCCTGTCGGCCGAGGACCAGGCCCTGATCATTTGCGTGATCGAACGCGACGGCGCCATCCGCAATCCGCAGGGCATCAACATCGACGCGCTGCGCGGCCATATCCAGGCGACGGGGGGCGTGCGCGGCTTCGCGGGCGGCGATTATGCCGAGGAAGGGCTGGCCGCGCTGGAGGATGAATGCGACATCCTGATCCCGGCGGCGGTCGAAAGCGTGATCCATCGCGACAATGCCGAGCGGATCAGGTGCAAGCTGATCATCGAGGCTGCGAACGGTCCCGTCACCGCCAATGCCGACGAGATCCTCAAACGCAAGGGCATCGTCATCATTCCCGACATGTATGCCAATGCCGGCGGGGTGACGGTGTCCTATTTCGAATGGGTCAAGAACCTGTCGCAGATCTCTCTGGGCCGGTTGGAGCGCCGTCACGAAGAGGCCCGTGCAAGGCTGATGATCGACGAGCTTGAACGGATCTCGGCCGATACCGGCACGAATTTCGCACTGGCCCGAGGCTTCAAGGAGGCTTTCCTGCACGGCGCGGATGAACTGGATCTGGTGCGCTCGGGGCTGGACGACACGATGCGCGAGGCCTTCGGCAAGATGAAGGATGTCTGGCAGTCGAACGGCAAGGTCAACGATTTCCGCACGGCGGCCTATGTGGTGGCGATCCGGCGGGTGTCGAATGTCTATGCCTCGCTGGGATTGTAGGGGTCTGCGCGCGTCCCGCGTCGGCCGGGCGGATGACCGCGCCGGCGACATCCGCAGAAAGCGCGCGTGGGAGGGGCGAGCCCCCGCGCGCGACAGGCATGCCCCTCGACGGGGCCGGCTTTCGCATTCTCCTTATGCGCGGGGGGCAGCGGCGCGGCGCAGGCGGTCGTTGATGGCGCGGCCCAGGCCATGATCGGGGATCGGGGCCACGGCGATGGGGCGGCCTTCGCGGTCGGCGCGGCGCAGCATGTCGAAAAGGTTGGCGGCGGCCTCGGCCAGATCGCCATGGGCTGACAGGCTGAACGGGCCGGGCGCGGCAAAGGTGATCAGGGTTTCACCCTCGCCGGCCTCTTTCGCCTCAAGGCGCAGGGCGGCGTTCGGGGCATAATGGCTGCTCAGCTGCCCCGGGGCGTTCGGCGCTGACGGGTCGCCCGCATGTCGTCCCAGCGGCCGGCCAAGCGCGGCCTCGATCGCCTCGGCGGGCAGGCCGCCGGGCCGCAGCAGGACCGGCAGGCCGTCCTGCCAGCCGATGATGGTGGATTCCAGGCCCACCGGACAGGGTCCCGCATCCAGCACTGCCGCAATGCGGCCGTCCAGACCTCCATCGGGGTCCAGCACATGCGCGGCGCTGGTCGGGCTGATCCGGCCCGAAACATTGGCCGAGGGCGCGGCGACCGGGCGGCCCACCTGGCGCAGCAGATCCTGCGCGACGGGATGGACGGGAACGCGGATCGCCAGCGTGGGCAGGCCCGCCGTGACCAGCGAGGCGACCCGCGCGCCGTCCCGCAGCGGCAGGACCAGCGTCAGCGCGCCGGGCCAGAAGGCCTGCGCCAGCGCACGCGCCTCGGGGGGCAGGTGGACCAGAGGCCCGGCCGCGTCGAGGTCCGGAACATGCGCGATCAGCGGATTGAAGGATGGCCGCCCCTTGGCGTGATAGATCCGCGCCACGGCCCGACCGTCGGTTGCGTCCCCGCCCAGACCGTAGACGGTTTCGGTCGGAAAGGCCACGATGCCGCCCTCCCTCAACAGGTCGGCGGCGCGGGCCAGGCCTTCGGGCGTGGCGCCCAGTCGTTCGGTCTGCATCGCTTGGCCTTTCCGTGACGCGGGGTTTCGGTTGAGCCTGCCCGGCAGGCCGATATGCTGCCCGCCAGGTTCAGTCTGATAATCGCGCGCGGCGGCGATGCCAAGCGCGCGCAATGGGGGAGAGGCAGATGACTTACCAGGCACCCGTCGAGCAGATTTCGTTCATCCTGCGCCATGTCGTCCCCTATGCCGAACTGGCCGCGACCGAAAGGTTTTCCGAGGCTGGCGAGGAAACCGCGACCGCCATCCTGACCGAGGCCGGCAAGCTGGCCCAGACCGTGCTGGCGCCGCTGAACCGCGCCGGAGACGAGCATCCCGCGCGGCTGGAAAACGGCAGGGTGCGATCCTCGCCCGGCTTTGCCGAAGGCTTCGCGGCCATTGCCGAGGGCGGCTGGATCGGGCTGGCCGCCGACCCGGATCATGGCGGCATGGGTCTGCCGCAGGCGCTGAACATGGCCGTGGCCGAGATGATGTCCGGCGCCTGCCTGTCGCTGCAATTGAACCCGCTGCTGACGCAGGGCCAGATCGAGGCGCTGGAACATCACGCCAGCGACGAGATGAAGGCGCTGTATCTGCCCAGGCTGATTTCCGGCGAATGGTCGGGCACGATGAACCTGACCGAGCCCGGCGCGGGCAGCGATGTGGGCGCGCTGGTCACCAGGGCCGAACCCAACGGCGACGGCAGCTATGCGATCAGCGGGCAGAAGATCTATATCACCTGGGGCGACAGCGATGTGACGGAGAATGTCTGCCACGCGGTGCTGGCGCGGCTGCCGGACGCGGCGCCCGGCACGCGCGGGATCAGCCTGTTCATGGTGCCGAAATTCATTCCCGACGCGGATGGCAAGCCCGGCGTCGCCAACGATCTGAAGGTGGTCAGCCTCGAGGAAAAGCTGGGCATCCATGGCAGCCCGACCTGCGTGATGTCCTATGAGCGCGCGACCGGCTGGCTGATCGGCGCCGAACACAAGGGCATGGCCGCCATGTTCACGATGATGAACTGCGCCCGGCTGGGCGTGGGGATGCAGGGCGTCGGCGTCGCCGAGGCGGCCTTGCAGCAGGCCGTGGCCTATGCGGCCGAGCGCAAGCAGATGGGGCCGATCATCGCCCATCCCGATGTGCGCCGGATGCTGGCCACCGCGCGGGCAGAAATCTTTGCCGCCCGCGCCATCGGCCTTGCCTGCGCCACCGCCATCGACATGGAGCGCGCCACCGGCGAGCGCGATCATGCCGCCCGCGCCGCCTTTCTGACGCCGATCGCCAAGGCCTACGGGACCGATGTCGGCTGCCGCGTCGCCGATCAGGCGGTGCAGGTTCATGGCGGCATGGGCTACATCGAGGAAACCGGGGCGGCGCAATATCTGCGCGACGTGCGGATCACGCCGATCTACGAGGGCACCAACGGCATTCAGGCGATGGACCTGGTCGGGCGCAAGCTGTCGGACGAGGGCGAGGCGGCGATGCGCCTGCTGGACGAGGTGCTGGATTGCGCCAAATCGGCGCAGGCCGATCATCCGCGACTGGCCAATGACCTGTGGCAGGCGGCCGAAACCCTGCGCGAGGCGACGCAGACGCTGCTGGACCGCGATCTGCCGGACCGGTTCGCAGGGGCCGTGCCCTATCTGACGGCCTTCGCGCGGGTTCTGGGCGGGTGCTATCACCTGCGGGCGGCGCAGGCGGGTGGTGGGGCGCATCTGGCACTGGCGCGGATCTTCATGGCCCGCGTGCTGCCGCGCAACTCGGGCGATCTGGCCGAGGCGCTGGCCGGGCTGGACGACCTCTCGGCGATCAGCGATGCGGCGCTTGCCGGCGATTTCGGCGCGTGATCCACTATCCCTGGCAGGAGCCCCCGGCGGAGGGCATGGCGGTCGAGGTCGCGCCGGGCATCCTGTGGATGCGGCTGCCGCTGCCGATGGCGCTGGATCACGTCAATGTCTATGCGCTGGACGACGGCGATGGCTGGACGATTGTCGATACCGGCTTCGACACCGGTCGCGGCCGCGCGATCTGGGACGTGCTGCGGGCTGGTCCGCTGGCGGGGCGGCGGATCAACCGGGTGGTCGGGACGCATCACCATCCGGATCATATCGGGCTGGCAGGCTGGTTCATGGATCGCGACGGCGCCGAACTGGCCATCAGCCGCACTGCCTGGCTGATGGCGCGGATGCTGCAACTGGACGTGCAGGAACGGCCCAGCCCGCAGGCGCTGGATTTTTGGCGCCGCGCCGGAATGCCGCCCGCGATGCTGGCCGAACGCGCGGCGCAGCGGCCCTATAACTCGGCCGATGTCGTCCATCCGCTGCCCCTCGGGTTCACGCGCATCGCCGAGGGAGACGAGATCGCGGTGGGCGGGCGGCGCTGGCGGGTTGCGATGGGCCATGGCCATGCGCCCTGCCATGCGACCCTCTGGTCGCTGGATGACGATCTGGTGATCGGGGGCGACCAGCTTCTGCCCTCGATCTCGCCCAATCTCGGCGTCTATCCGACCCAGCCCGAGGCCGATCCCGTCGGCGAATGGCTGGAAAGCTGCACCCGGCTGGCCGGTCTGGCGCGGCCCGGTCACCTGGTCCTGCCCGGCCACAAGCTGCCCTTCACCGGGCTGCCCGACCGGCTGCGGCAATTGATCGACAACCATCACGGCGCGTTGCGGCGGATGCGCGAGGCGCTGGCAGAAAGGCCGCGCAGCGCGGTCGAGTGTTTCGACATCCTGTTCAAGCGCCGCATCGGTCCGGCGGAATACGGGCTGGCGCTGGTCGAGGCGGTGGCGCATGTGAACCATCTGCGGCGATCGGGCGCGATCCGGGCCGTTGGCACAAGGCAGGGTGCGACCCTTTGGGGGGCGTGACAGGACGGCGGGCATCCGCTATGGCAGGACAGGACCAGGAAAGATCGCGGAGAGCAGGGAACATGGCGAGCGAACACGACAATCAGGATCACAAGCACGGCTCGATGGATATCAGCCAGCAGCAGGCGACCTTCCACGGGTTCATCCGTTTCGCGACCTGGGTGGTGATCCTGTCGCTGCTCGCCCTGATCTTCATGGCGCTGACCAACGCCTGAACCATTCGGAACCAATCCCCATGAAAAGACGTGTCTTCCTGGCGGCCTCGCTGCCGGCCCTTCTGACAGCCTGCGGCGCCGACAACATCTGGGCCAGCGACGAGCGGGTGCGCGCTGCCCGCTACGTCTCGCCCGAGCCGCCTTCGATCGCGCTGTTCACCGTGATCGGGATTCCGCGCGGCCAGGGCGGGCATTCGGCACTGATGATCAATGGCAGCCAGCGGGTGATCTATGATCCGGCCGGCAGCTGGAGCCATCCGCAGATCCCCGAACGGTATGACGTGCTTTATGGAATTACCGACAATTTCAAGCGGTTCTATATCGATTATCACGCCCGCAGCACGTTCTGGGTCGCTCAGGACACGGTTCCGGTCAGCCGCGAGGTCGCCGACCTGGCGATTCGCCGGGCCGAGGAGAACGGCGCCGCGAACAAGGCGTTCTGCGCGATCGAAACCAGCGCCGTGCTGCGCGGCGTCCCGGGATTCGAAGGCGCGCCCTTCGGTTTCTCGCCGATCAGGCTGCGCAACTGGTTCCTGACCCTGCCGGGCGTGCAGTCGCAGAAATTCCAGGACGGCGACCCGGCCAACAACCATGACGTCCTGATCCGCCAGAAGAACGGCGTGCTTACCGGCTATCCCAGAACGTAAAGCATCGCGAACAGCACCGTCGCGCCTGCCACGATCGAAAGGATCACGTTCTTCGTCAGCACGCCGACGGCGATCGTGACCGCGGCGGCGGACAGGCGGGCGGGTTCGGGCTGGCCCCCGGTCGCGGCGGGCCACATCACCAGCGGCGCGACCAGCGCGGGCAGAACCGCGACGGCGGTATAGCGCAGCATCCGGATGACGATGGGCGGCAGATCGCGGTCGCCCAGCGTCGCGAGAAAGGACCAGCGGATCAGGAATGTCCCGATCCCGAGCGCCAGGATCACGATCCAGATGGACAGGTCCGAGGTGACCGGGCTCATCCCTGGGTCGCCTTTCCGCGTTCCATGACCGTCTCGACCAGCGCGCCGGTCGCCATGCCTGCGAGGGCCGCGATCATCAGCCCCAGCCCCGAGGGCAGGCCCGCGAAGACCAGCGCCAGCACGATCGCCACCCCGCAGGCCGCCAGATGCGCGGGCGTGCGCAGCATCGGCGCGATCATGGCCAGAAAGGTGATCGGCATGGCAAAATCCAGCGCGATGTCATCCGGGATGGCGCGGCCCAGCGTGGCGCCGGCCCATGTCGCAAGGCTCCAGGGCAGGCACAGCAGGGTCGCGCTGCCGAAGAAATAGGCCAGACGCTGCGGCAGCGTCAGCCGGGGATGGCGTTCGTAGTGCTGCAAGGACAGGGCAAAGCTTTGATCGATCAGCAGATAGGCGATCAGCACCTTCTTGCCGGCCGAAGCCCCGCGCAGCCATGGCACCAGCGAGGCCGAATACATCGCCATGCGCAGATTGACCGCCAGTCCCGACAGGATCACCAGCAGCGCGGGCGCCTGGTCGCTGATCAACTGGACCGCGGTGAATTGCGAGGCGCCCGCGAAGACCAGGATCGAAAAGCCCATGGTCTGCGCCAGATCCATCCCCGCCTCTTGCGACATGACCCCGAAAAGCAGCGCGAAGGGCACGACCACGATGAGAAACGGCGTCGTGGCGATCATGCCATGCAAGAAGGATGCGCGCGGGCTGCGGGCCAGCGCGCGAATCTCGGCCGGCGCCCGGGGCGGCGCTTTGCCGGCCCCGCCACCGCGGGCCGGCCCTGGGGCGGGAAAAGGTGCCATGGCACTTTCATTCACGGACGGTTCGCGCCACCTTGCTTGCATGACGCGCAACCGGACGCAAGACCGACCCGTGACCCTCGAAAGCCCGATTTCCGCGGCGCATCTGCCGGCGGCAGCCGCCCTGTGGGGGCGCCACTTCGCATGTCCGCGCGCGGCGCTGACGGCGCGCAGCGTCTGTGCGAGACATGGAATCGTTGCGTTGAACGCCACCGGCCGTGTCGTCGGCGTGGCCGGCTTTCGCGATGCGGGGGGCGGTTTCCTGCGCCGGGCGCCGTGGTGGGGCGGCCTGTTCTACCGTGACGCGCCCGCCACCGCCGCGCTGGTGATCGACGGTATCGTGGCGCTGCCGCGTGGCGAGGGGGTGGGCCGCGCGCTGATCCGCGCCGCTCTGGCCGAGGCGGGCAGGCAGG
>CEOS01101199.1_pt1 | contig 14815 bp, 13 predicted proteins | sample 530601 | NCBI WGS metagenome assembly CEOS01 (sample SAMEA2620666, study PRJEB7988) | marine metagenome | biome: marine biome (ENVO:00000447); feature: mesopelagic zone (ENVO:00000213); material: "saline water (ENVO:00002010), including plankton (ENVO:xxxxxxxx)" | depth 1000 m
ATGCTCGAAGCCCGGCGGCAGCGGAGCCCACGCGAACATGCTCGCGGGCGGAGAGGGTATCTCCCACCCAGCGCGGGTGAAGCTCTCGACCATGACGTCGCGCCGCCGCTGGTAGCGAAGGCGGTTCTCTTCGACGATGTCCTGCGGCCCGTTCAATGCCGCGCAGGCCGCCGCCTGGATCGGGGTGAACGCGCCGTAATCGAGATAGGATTTCACCCGCGTCAGCGCCGCGATCAGCGTCGGGTTGCCGACCGCGAAGCCCATCCGCCACCCGGCCATCGAATAGGTCTTGGACATCGAGGTGAACTCGACCGCGACGTCCTTCGCGCCGGGCACTTCGAGGATCGAGCGGGTGGGCTTGCCGTCGTAATAGAGCTCGGAATAGGCGAGGTCGGACAGGACCCACACCTCGTTCTCCCGCGCCCACTTCACCAGCCGCTCGTAGAACGCCAGATCGACCGTCTCGGCGGTCGGGTTGGAGGGATAGTTGACCACCAGCACGCTCGGCCGGGGCGAGGTGTAGGCCATCGCCTGATCGAGCGCGTCCCAGTATTCCTCGTTCGGAGTCGTCGGGACCGAGCGGATCGTCGCGCCCGCGATGATGAAGCCATAGGTGTGGATCGGGTAGGACGGGCTCGGCGCGAGCACGACGTCGCCCGGTGCGACGATCGCGGTCGCCATCGAGGACAGGCCTTCCTTCGATCCCATCGTCACCACCACCTCGCGCTCGGGGTCGAGCTCGACCCCGAATCGCCGCGCGTAGTAGTTCGCCTGCGCCTTGCGCAGCCCGGGAATGCCGCGTGACTGGCTGTAGCCGTGGGCGGACGCCTTGCCCGCGACCTCGCACAGCTTGTCGATCACATGCTGCGGCGGGGGGTGATCGGGATTGCCCATGCCCAGGTCGATGATGTCGCGGCCCGCCGCGCGCGCCGCATGGCGCATCGCGTTGACCTCGGCGATCACATAGGGCGGCAGGCGCCGCATCCGGTAGAATTGCTCGTCGCTCAAGCTGTGCTCCCGCTCGCTCGGTTCGTTTCGTCCTTTCTGGAACGCCGCGCGCTTCTGTGCAATTGAAGCTTGAGAGAGGACGCCCAGAAATTTCTTTGCACGCCCAAGCATGCGGTTGCGGGGAAATTGACCGAAAGGACCGATGCGATGGCCAAGGATTCAGCCGATCCAGCCGAGGGGAACATGTTCTCCGCGATGCTGGAGGCGCAGGCGCGCTGGACGCAGATGATGCTCGCGCCGCTCGCCACCCCGGGCCAGAGCGATGCGGATGGCGCTGCCGATGACGCGCCACCCGCGCTCGCCGATCTTCAGAAATGGGCGGAGAATGCGACCCGGCTGCAGACCATGTGGCTCGATTTCTGCCAGACCCACGCGATCGAGGCGACCAGCGATATGATGGCGGGGGACCCCGCCCAGTGGCCCGCCAAGTGGTTCGCGATGTTCGAAAGCTGGACCCAGCAGCTCCCCTTCGCGGACCCTGCCGAACAGCAGCGCTGGTGGGCGGAGAGCGCGCAGCTGTGGCAGGCGCTAATGCTCCCGCAAGGCGATCCGGACGGCGAGGCCGGGGCGGCCAGCCCGAGCCTGCCCCGCGAAGATCGGCGCTTCGCCGATCCGCGGTGGCGCGAACAGCCGGTCTATGCGCTGATCCACCAGACCTATCTGCTGCTGAGCGAGCGGGTGGAGGCGATGGTCGAGCAGATGGACAACATCGATCCGGCCAAGCGCGAACAGCTCAAATTCGCGACCCAGGCGATGGCCGAAGCGCTCAGCCCAGCGAACTTCCCCGCGACCAATCCGATCGTGCTCGACCGGATCATGGAGACCCGCGGCGACAGCCTGGTCAAGGGCATGCAGAACCTGCTGCAGGATCTGCAGAAGGGCCAGCTGACCCATTCCGACCCGCAAGCTTTCGTGGTGGGCGAGAATATCGCGACCACGCCGGGCAAGGTGATCTACGAGACCGAGCTGTTCCAGCTGATCCAGTACGACCCGAGCACGGAGAGGGTGCTGTCGGTTCCGCTGGTCATCTTTCCGCCATGGATCAACCGGTTCTACATCCTCGACCTCAATGAGAAGAAGAGCTTCGTGAGATGGGCGGTCGACCAGGGGCTGACCGTGTTCATGGTCAGCTGGAAATCGGCCGACGCATCGATGAAGGACGTGGTGTGGGACGACTATATCGCCGCCCAGATCGAGGCGATCGACCATGTCCGCAAGCGCCTGCGGCAGCCCGCCGTCCACACGATCGGCTATTGCGTAGCGGGGACCACGCTGGCCGCGACGCTCGCGGTGATGGAAGCGAAGGGCGAGGCCGACAAGGTCAAGAGCGCGACATTCTTCACCGCGCAGGTCGATTTCGACGATGCGGGCGATCTGCTCCACTTCATCGACGACCAGCAGCTGACCACGATCAAGGGGCTGGAGCGCGACGGCTATCTCGACGGGCGCTACATGGCGGCGACCTTCAACCTGCTGCGCGGCAACGACCTGATCTGGAACTATGTCGTGCGCAATTACCTGCTGGGCGAGGATCACACCGCGTTCGATCTGCTCCACTGGAACGGCGACGTCACCAACCTGCCCGCCAAGTGGCACCGCAATTATCTGCAGGATCTCTACCGCGACAACCTGCTGGTGAAGCCGGGCAAGCTGGAGGCCTTGGGCGAGGCGATCGACCTGACCAGGGTCGAGGTGCCGACCTATATCCAGGCAGGCAAGGACGACCATATCGCGCCCGTGACCAGCGTCTGGAAGCTGACCGAGCATTTCACCGGCCCCACCCGCTTTGTGCTGGCAGGATCAGGCCACATCGCCGGGGTCGTCAATCCGCCTTCCTCGGGCAAGTACCAGTACTGGATCAACGAGGACGAAAGCGTCGGCAGCCTCGAGGAGTTTCGCAAGGGTGCCACGGAGCATCCGGGCAGCTGGTGGCCCGACTGGATCGAGTGGATCCGCAGCCATGACGACAGGGAAATTCCCGCGCGGGGCAAGCGCAAGCCGGGCAGCGGCAAGACCGACACGGTCATCGAACCTGCCCCGGGGCGCTACGTAAAAACCCGGTAGAGGGCCCATTTCCCCTCGGTAAACCACGATTTGTGCAGTGCACAAAAACTGCTTGAATTCGCATTGCACAATCGCTATTTGTGCAATGCAGCAAGTAGTAAGAGGTTACCGTTCAAATGGCTGACCAGACCACCGACAAGGGCGACGCCGCGGCGCAGAAGGCTTACGAGTCCGCCGTTGCCGCGAAGTCCGACAGCGAGCGCAAGCCCGTGACCGAATCGGCCAAGGCGCCTGAGGCGCCTGCCCCGACCGTGACGGCGAAGGAACCTGCGAAAAAGGCAACCACCAAGCCTGCGACCGCCAAGACAGCGGCGCCGGCCAAGAAGACCGCGCCGAAGAAGCCTGCCGTGAAGGCTCCCGTCGCGAAGAAGAAGGCCGGCCCCGCCAAGCGCAAGCAGGCCACCCCCACCAAATCGAAGGCGGCCCCCAAGACCGCTGCCGCCCCCAAGACGAAGGACACCACCATGGCTACCAAGACCGAAACCAAGACCCCCAATTTCGCCCCCAATTTTGCGAACGACATGGCCGCCGAAATGCAGACCCGCCTCGCGGGCATGTATGAAAAGGGCACCGAAATGACTGGCGAAATGGTCACCTTCCAGCGCGCCAATGCCGAAGCGATGGCAGAAGCCGGCAAGATCCTTTTCACCGGCATGCAGGACCTGACTCGCGGCGCCGTGGAAGAAACCCGCAAGGCTGCCGACCAGATGAGCGAAGATGCGCGCCTGATGGCCGCCGCCAAGTCGCCGACCGAACTGGTCAAGCTGCAGGGCGACATCATGCGCCGCTCGTTCGACCACGCAGTCGCCACCGGTTCCAAGAACACCGAAGCGTGGATCAAGCTGACCAACGACGCGTTCGCGCCGCTGACCAGCCGCGTCAGCGAAGCGGTCGACAAGATGAACAAGCTCGCCGCCTGAGCTTGCAATCATAGCGGGCCGGGCTTCGGCAACGATCCGCCAGTCCGGTAACGGACCAAGTCACGAGGGGTCGGGCGCAGATGTCGCCCGGCCCCTTTTGCATTCCCCCCTCGCCACCGCCGGTCCCTTGCAGATCTGCCCGGCGTTACGATATTGTTTGGCCATGCACGATCCCGCCACACCCCGCGCGCCCGACGCCAGCCTTCGCCCGCGCGATGCTGCGCCCCTTCCTTCGCGCGCACCGACCGCAGCAGGAAACGACGACGAAGGCGAGGATGGTCGCCCGGCCGACCCCAATGTCGGGGTCGCGACCAAGACCCGCGCCAAGCCCAAGAAGCCGAGCCAGTACAAGGTGCTGATGCTCAACGACGATTACACCCCGATGGAATTCGTGGTCATCGTGCTCAAGCGGTTCTTCAGGATGGATATGGAAGAGGCGACGCGGGTGATGCTGCAGGTGCACCAGCGCGGCGTGGGGGTGTGCGGAATCTTCCCTTACGAGGTCGCCGAAACCAAGGTGAACCAGGTGATGGATTTCGCCCGGCAGAACCAGCACCCGCTCCAGTGCACGCTTGAAAAGGCCTGAACCGGGCGACGTGCGACAAGCCACATGACGTTTGCGCGCTTTGCCGCTAGGGCATCGCGACCACGACCGTCCAATTAGCCGCGGGACCACGCTTGCCCTTCTCTTCGCGTCTCGACAGATACATCTTTCGCCTGACCATCGTCCCGATGATCGGCGTCTTCGCGCTCGCCGCGACGCTGTTGATGCTGGAACAGATGCTCAAGCTGTTCCGGTTCGTGTCGACCGAGGGGGGGCCGGTCGGCGTGGTGTTCCAGATGCTCGGCACGCTGCTGCCCGATTATGCTGTGCTGGCGATCCCGCTCGGCCTGCTGCTGGGCACCCTGTTCGCGTTCCGCCAGCTTGCCCTGTCGAGCGAACTGGACGTGATGCGCGCGGTCGGCCTTGGCTACGGGCGCCTGCTGAGGGTGCCCTTCGCGATCACGCTGGCGCTGATGGCGGTCAACGCGGCGATCGTGTTCTACGTCCAGCCCGTCTCCAAATATTACTACGAGGAGTTGCAGTTCGATCTGCGCTCAGGCGCGCTGGGCGCGTCGATCAAGGTCGGCGAGTTCACCACTTTGGCCGACCGTATGGCTTTGCGGATCGAAGAGAGCGAGGATTCCGGCCGCAAGCTCAAGGGCATTTTCGCGCGGATCAACGCCGAGGACGGACAGACCCTCTCGATCAGCGCGCGCGAGGGCAGGTTCCTGTCGACCAGCGACAATCCCGACACGATCATCCTGCGCCTGTCCGACGGCACGATCGTGCAGGACCCGCCGGGCGAGACCCCGCGCGTGCTCAGCTTTACCGAACACGACCTGCCGATCGACCTGCCCGCGATCGAGCAGTTCCGCGCCCGGGGCGAGGCGGAGCGCGAGTATATCCTGCCCGAACTGCTCCGCATGGGGTGGAGCGATACGACCACCGAGGCCCAGCGGCTGGGCAGCCAGGCAAGCTTCAACTACCGGATGGTGGAGCTGGCGATGATGCTGTTCATGCCGCTACTGGCGGTGGCGCTGGCGATTCCGCCCAAGCGGTCGACCAGCGCGCTGGGTGTGTTCGTCGCGGTGATCCTCGTGGTCGCCTATCACAAGGTCAATCAGTACATGCAGGATTTCGCCGCGCTTGGCCGGGTCGATCCGACGCTGGGCCTGTGGGGCCCGTTCGCGATCTTCGCCGGGCTGATCCTGTGGTGGTACTGGCAGATCGCCCATGTCCCCGGCGGCCAGCCAATCGGCGCGTTGGAAAGCGCCTTCGCCAAGATCGTCAAGCGGATCGGCAAGCTGCTGCGTCCCAAGCGCCGGGCCGACGCCTTCCGCGTCGAACAGGCGAGCTGACCGGCCAGGATATGACGTTCGACTTCTTCCCGTCGCGCACGCTGACGCTGTACCTTGCCAAGATGTTCTCACTGCGCATCTTCGCGGTGCTGGTGATGCTGGTACTGGTGCTGATGATGCTCGACCTGCTGTCCAACAGCGGCCAGATCCTTGAGGTCCCGGGCAATACCGAGGCGGATCTGTGGCTCTATGCCTCGCTGCGCGTACCGATGCTTATCCAGCGGTTTCTGCCCTATTCGGTGCTGCTGGCGACGATCATCACGCTGGTCACGCTCAACCAGAACAGCGAAGTGATCGCGATGAAGGCGGCGGGCCTGTCTGCGCATCAGGTGCTCGCCCCGCTGATCGTCACCGCACTGCTGGTGGCGGGGATCAGCTTCGCCTTCAACGAACGCGTGGTGACCCGCGCGACCGCACAGCTGACCGCGTGGGAGGCGACCGAATTCGGCGCGCTGCCCGACAAGCCCAAAAGCAAGGGCAGCATCTATCTCGAGGACGGGCAGAACATCCTGACCGCGCGCAGCTATTCAGGTGGCGGCCCCGCCCCGACCCTGCGCGATGTGACCTATTACAGGCGCAGTCCGACGGCCGAGATTACCCAGAAGGTCGATGCGCCGATGGCGGTTCGCGGGCCCGATGGCTGGGCGATGCAGAACCCGAGCGTATTCACCGTCGGCACGGCGAGCCTGGCGCAGCCGAGCCAGCTGACCGTTGCCCCCGGCATCACCCCTGCCACGATCGAGCTGCAGGAGATCGACCCCACCACACAGCCGTTCTGGCAGCTGGGCAGCTCTATCGAGGCCTATCGGCAGGCCGGTCGCGACACGGAAGAGCTGGAAGCGAATTACTGGCACAAGATTTCCGGCCCCCTCGCCGCGGTGCTGATGCCCATTCTGGGCGCGGTCGCAGGCTTCGGCCTCGCCCGTTCGGGCCAGCTGTTCATGCGCGCGCTGATCGGCATGGCGCTCGGCTTTGCCTATTTCGTGATCGACAACGCCGCGCTCGCAATGGGTGATTTCGGCGGCTATCCGCCCTTCCTCGCCGCATGGGCACCCTTCCTGCTGTTCCTGATGATCGGCGAGACCGTGCTCGTTCGCACCGAAGAGTGAGCGGCGCAAAGACCGACGACTGGCACATCCGCCTCGCGCAGCGCGACGATGCGGCAGCGATGCCCGCGATCGAGCGCGCGGCGGGCAGGATGTTCGAACGCATCGATGGGCTGGCGTGGGTCGCCGGGCAGGCAACCGTGCCGGTCGATCGACTGGAGCGCTATATCGTGCGCGGCCATTGCCTTGTGGCGCAGGCCAGCGAGCAGATTGTTGGCTTTCTGGCGACCGAACCCTTCGGGCGCGAGTTGCATGCATACGAATTCAGTGTGCATCCCGATTGGCAAGGGCGCGGGATCGGGTCCGCGCTGCTGCGCGGATGCATGATCGACGCGCGCAATTCGGGCTTCACCGCGATCACGCTTACGACATTCGCCGACGTCCCATGGAACGCGCCGTTCTATCGCCGGATGGGCTTCGTCGAGCTCGCCGCAGCCGACAACCCGCGTCTCGCAGACGAACTCGCGGCCGAGGCGGAGCGGGGCATGCCGGCCGTAGCGCGCATCGCAATGGTCTGCGTGCTTGGTTGACTGGTTTGCAACAATCCCTAAATGCACCGGGCATTCAGAAGGTTGCCCCCAACGGCCATCTGTCGCGCCAAACGCGAGGTTCGGGCCGTTTGTGTTGGTGTTGCAACCTTCTCGCAAAAGCGTAGAAACACCCAAGGGGACGCAAAACAGGAATTTGCCCGTGTCGGGACCGCACACCGCGAAGGCCCAAGCCGATCTGCCGTTCCGCAAACGCAGCCACGATCTCGATCGCACAACCTTGCGTGAGCCGATCGTCAGCGCTTTCCAGCACCACACCATCATGGCCCATCTTGCGCTCACCAGCAGGCCGGCCGGCTGAAATGCCCAGAGATTTATGACCGACATCACCGTCTCGCCGCTCGATGCGACGAAAAGCCGCGACCGTGCGGCCTTCGTCGACCTGGGCCGCCGCTTCGCCGCGCAGCTGCCGCACTCGGTTCCGCAAATGCGGGCCGAACAGCTCGAACTCATCCATCCGGGCAAGAACCCGTTCTTCGGCCATGCCGAAGCGCAACTGTTCCTCGCCCATCGCGGCGGCAAGCCGGTCGGCCGGATCAGCGCGCATATCGACCGGCTGGCGCTGGAGGTGCCCGCCGAACAGGGCATGGGCCCCGGCACCGGCATGTTCGGCTATTTCGATGCCGAGGATGAAGCGGTTGCCAGCGCGCTGCTCGCAGCGGCGGAGGACTGGCTGCGCACGCAGGGGATGAACCGGGTCCTCGGCCCAATCTCCATGTCCATCTGGGAAGAACCCGGCCTGCTGGTGCGCGGGCAGGATCATTCGCCGATGATCATGATGGGCCACCATCCCGAACCCTATGCCGGCTACATCGCGGGGGCGGGCTATGCACCGGCCAAGCGCCTTTATACCTACGACCTGCCCGTCGCTCGGGAATTCCCCCCACTGGTGCAACGGATCGTCAAGTCGGGAGAGCGCAACAACCGGATCCGCGTGCGCCCGATCGACCTCGACAATTACGAGAGCGAGATCGAAATCGTTCTCGAAATCCTCAACGATGCATGGTCGCAGAACTGGGGCTTCGTGCCGCTGACCGAGGCGGAAGTTGCCTATACCGGCAAGAAGCTGCGCCCGCTGATCCACCCGGAAATCAACCGCATCGCTGAGTTGGACGGCGAACCGGTCGCCTTCATGATGACGCTGCCCAACGTCAACGATCTGTTCGCGCGCACGCGCGGCAAGCTGTTCCCGTTCGGCTGGCTTGCGACCCTGCGCTGGCTGCGCAAACCGATGCACGCAGGGATGCGGGTGCCGCTGATGGGTGTGCGCAAACGGCTGCATAACTCCCGCCTCGCCAGCCAGCTCGCTTTCATGATGATCAGCCAGATCAGGCAGTCGGCGAGCAGCGTGTTTCATTCGGATCGTGGCGAGGTCGGCTGGATCCTCGAAGACAACCAGGGAATGGTCGCCATCGCAGACGCGATCGACAGCAGCATCAACCGCGAATACGTGATCTACGAGAAGGATCTGTAAGCGCGCGCATTCGCTCCGGAACGCGAGGGACACCCGCGGCGTTTGCTGCATATCCCCACTTGCCGACCCCGGCCCTCGCGAAGGATACGTACGAATGCCGCCGGACGGCGCCAGCCCCCGAAAGACCCGCAATTACGGGCCTGTCCTGATTGTCGAAGACGATGCCGTCCTTGCCCTCGCGGTGGAAGACGCGCTGATCGAGGCGGGCGCGCGCGACATCGCGATCGCTGCGACGACATCACAGGCGATCGAGCGGCTGCGCGATGGCGACGTCGAGACCGTGATCCTCGACGTCCATCTGGCCGACCGCGGCGATGGCTGGGCAATTGCGGAAGTGCTGCGGGCGCTCGGCCCCAATGCGCCCAAGGTCATCTTCGCGACCGGATCGCCTGACGAGATACCGGCCCACGTCGCGGACCTGGGCCCGGTGCTGGGTAAACCGTACGATTTCGACGACCTGCTGGCGCATGTCGGCAAGCCCGAGCGGCCCTCCTTCCTCTCCCGCCTCAAGCGCGACTGAGCGTCCTTCCGGGCGCCGCCCGGCACGCCCGGACTGCGCCTTTCGCACACCACCCTCAGGCACAAAAAAAGGCCTTCGATCCGCATGGTGCGGAACGAAGGCCTTCGGGATCGTATCACCGGCCGCTTGGACGGGAGGGGGGTCTCGGCGGTGACATAGGGAGAATGCCCCGGCCCGAAGCCGGTTCCTCGCCCCGCAAATTTTTTTCGCCCCTTTCACCAGCACGTCATCGAAACCACCTTGCTGGCGCTTTACAAGCGAACTTGCGCAGGCTTGGAACCTGCCTCGACGCCGGACGTTGGCGAGAGGTTCAGACGGGAAAGATACTACATGTCCATTGGAGAAAATGTCGCTGCAAACCTGCCCTATCTGCGTCGCTACGCGCGCGCGCTGACGGGATCGCAGCAGACCGGTGACGCCTTCGTGCGCGCCACGCTCGAAGCGGCGCTGGCCGACGACGAGCTCAAGTCCTCGCTCGAAGGTGGCCGCGTGCCGCTGTACCGGGCGTTCAACAAGGTGTGGTCGAGCGCCTATCTCGAAGTTTCGGACCGGGGGGCAGACAATGCCGACCTGCCCGACCAGATCAGCGCCGATCGACTGCAAACCGTCACGCCGCTCAACCGGCAAGCGCTGCTGCTGACCACGCTGGAAGATTTCACGATCGAGCAATCGGCCGAAATAATGGAGATCGCGCCGCAGGACGTCGAAAAGATGGTCCAGGATGCGATCGCTGAGATCGATCGCGAATCGGCCACCAGCGTGCTCATCATCGAAGACGAGCCGCTGATCTCGATGCAGCTGGAAGACCTCGTGCGCGGCCTTGGCCACGACATCTGCGGCACCGCCGCCACGCGCACGCAAGCGCAGCAGGTGGTCGCGGAGAAGACCCCGGGCCTGGTGCTGGCCGATATCCAGCTCGCCGATGGCTCCTCGGGACTCGACGCGGTGGACGATATCCTGAGTATCGGCAGCGTGCCGGTGATCTTCATCACCGCCTACCCCGAGCGACTGCTGACCGGCGACCGGCCTGAGCCGACCTATCTGGTCACCAAGCCGTTCCAGGAAGCCACGGTGCGCGCGGCGATCAGCCAGGCGCTGTTCTTCAACGCCAGCCACGAGAACGCCTCCGCCTGAGGGAACGTCTCATCGAACAAAAGAAAAGGGCGTCGCGATTGCGGCGCCCTTTTTTTGTGTCTCCTCTGACCTCTGACAAGGCTTCCCGCTGACTGGAGGCAGCGGCGAGCGGCCTAGCGCCCGCTCGCAGCCACTCAATCGCTCGCCTGCACACCGGCGGGGCGATTGCGCGCCCGCATCCTGAACTCGGTCGGCTTGCGCACCGGCACCCGCAGCACGCAGCGCACGCCCTGCGGCGCAAAGTCGAGCTCGACCGGGTGCTTGAGCTCGTGTGCGACGATCTTCTCGATCAGTTCGGTGCCGAACCCACGCGGGCGCTCGCTCGGCACCGTCGGCCCGCCGCGCTCCTGCCACAGCACCTCGACCAGATTGTCGCGCAACTGATGCCAGGTGACATCGAGCTGCCCGCCTTCGACCGAGAGGGAGCCGTATTTCGACGCATTGGTCGCCAGTTCGTGAATCGCGAGGCCGAACGACAGAGCGTCATTGGGCGCAAGATCGACCTCGGGCCCGTCGAGTTTGAGGATCGATTCGGCGGAATTGGCATAGGGCGCCAACTCCGCCTCCAGCACCGCGCGAAGCGGCGTGGTGCCCCATTCGGACTGGGTCAGCAGATCGTGCGTCGCGGACAGGGCGCGAATCCGCCCGTCGAGCCCGCTGGCGAAATCCTCCAGAGAATGCGCCCGTCGCCGGGTGAGCGCGACGATCGACAGCACATTGGCGAGCGTGTTCTTGACCCGGTGGTTAAGCTCGCGGGTCAGGGAATTGCGGATCGAGTTCTGCTCGGCATAGAAATCGAGCGCCGCCTGGTCCTCATGCGCCTGCTGGGTCAGCAGGCGTGCGACCAGCATCGAAAGGCTGGCGACCGCGATCCCGAACAGCAGCGTGATCATCGACAGCAGCGAAAGCGCATCGCCGCGTGCCGATTCCACCTCCACCGTCATCGGCCGATCGGCCAGATCGACCTCGATCCGCATCACCCGCCCGGTCCGCCGTCCAGGCGCGTGCGCCGCGACCAGATTGGCGGCAACCGGCTCGCCATCATACAGCCGCACGCCCCGCTGGCCGACAAGTTCGCGCGTCAGCACCGAATCGAGGAACACCTGCGAATTGAACGGGCCATAGACGAAGCCGCGGATCAGCTCGTCGCGCGTACCCGGCTCGAACACGGGCATGTAGATGATGAAGCCCGAATCGCGCCCCTCGCCTTCCTGCACCAAGACGATCCTGCCGCTCGCGGTCGGGCGACCGGTCTCGATCGCCTTCTGCATCGCGCTGCGGCGGACCGCCTCGGAATACATGTCGAAGCCAAGCGCGCGCGCATTGCGTTCGCTCATTGGCTCCAGAAAGGTCACCGGCACCGCGAAGTTGCTGCCTGCCTCTGGCCGCGGCGTGATCCGGAACGGCTCGCCGGTGTCGGCCTGCACCATGCGTTCGAAGCTGCCGACCTGCCCGCTCGGCACGATCGGCGCCCAGCCGATCCCCTCCGCCCCGCGATAATCGGCATCCAGGCGCAGTTCGGTGGCGAAGCGGCGGAACAGATCGGCGGGTACCCGGTCAAGCGTGCTGATCAGAGCAGCGCCAGCGATCAGGTACGATCCGCTGGTATTGACCCGCCGGTCCAGCGAGGACGCAATCACCTGCGCGGTTTCGTTGAGCTGCGCCTGCTCGCGCCGCCGCTCGCCGCGTTCGATCGCATAGACGCTCAGCGCAGTGATCGCGGTGATCAGCAGGAAGATTACCACCGGCACGGCACGGGGGTAATGGACCAGCCATCGCCTGAATCGCCGTGTCGGAAGTGTCGGATCGGACGCCACTACTGCTCCGCTTGAATATCGTTCGGGCCGCGCGTCCGGCGGCCTGGTGAATGCCGGATTTAGCAAGGGAACCACGCGCAGGCAGCAACGTTCCTGTTGTCTTGGATCGATTATGGGAAGGGCAGGCTTGGGTTTCGGCTACCGATGCCCCATGTAAGCCGACAGGCATGAACGAAAAAAACACTCCGGATACGCAGAGCCAGCACCTCAAGGGCGCTGGCAAGGATGGCGCGAGCATGGAAGAGCCTCGCTGGGCGGACAGCCTGCGAAGCCTTTACGACTCCGTGGTCGACGAACCGATTCCCGACAGCTTCAAGGATTTGCTCGCTCAGTTCGACGATCCTGAAAAAGACGCCGACAAGGGCGGTGGCAAGTCATGAGCGGGCACCCCGCACCCGCCGCCGATCCGGTCGAGTTCAAGCGTGAGCTGACGGGCGTGGTTCCGCACCTACGCGCCTTTGCGCGCGGGCTGTGCGGCAGGCCCGACATGGCCGACGATCTTGTGCAGGAAACGCTGATGAAGGCGTGGGCCGCGCAGGAGCGGTTCGAGCCGGGCACCAGCATGCGCGCGTGGACCTTCGTGATCCTGCGCAATGCCTACCTCACCGACATGCGCCGCAATCGCTTTCGCGGCGAATATGACGAGAACGTTGCCGAACGCATCCTGACCGCCCCGGCGGGCCAGGAAGAGCCGATCCACCTGTCCGACATGCACCGTGCGCTGCTGACCCTGCCGCCCGAGCGGCGCGAGGCGCTGCTGCTGGTGGGCGCGGGTGGCTTTTCCTACGAAGAAGCGGCCAATATCTGCGGCTGCGCGGTCGGCACGATCAAGAGCCGCGTGGGCCGCGCCCGCGCCGCGCTCAACGCGATGCTTGCCGATGGCGATATCCCGCGCCGCTCGATCGACGACGACACCGCCCACCGCGCGATTCTGGAAGAGCTGGACGATGTCGCAGCGGGCAATGGTCTGGCCGAACCGACCAATGGGCGCAGTTGATGGCATCCGCGCCCTGCCCGGGCGCGCCCTGACCGCGCACCGCATCACCGGATCGCCACGATGAGCGAGCCGGGGGGCGAAGCGGAACGTCGGCCTGACAAGCCGCCAAGTGCCACCGGCGGTTCCAAGAAACGCACACTGCTGGCCGAACAGGAACTGCGCCTGCTGAGCACGCTGGTGCTGCTGCTTGGCGTGGGGCTATTCCTCGCCCTGCCCTTCGTCCTGTCGATAGGCTCGGTGGTTTTCCTGCCGGTCACCGCCGCCGTTCTTCTGACCGTATTGCTCGCCCCGCTGGCCGATCGCCTATCGTCATGGGGCGTGCCCAACACGCTTGCCTCGGTGCTCGCGCTGGTCATTTTCGTCGCGATCGTGGTGCTTGCCTTCAGCGCGATCCTGCAGCCCGCTTTCTCTCTGTTCGACCGGCTGCCCGAACTGATCGAGCAGATCGGATCGCGCTACCGCGAGATGCAGGAGGAGTTCGCCTGGCTCGCCAATGCCAACGAGCGGCTGGCAGATCTGGTCGGCGGATCGGGCGCGACCGAAGTGACGCTGGCGGGCCCTTCGGTGTTCCAGCAGGTCGCGATCAGCGCGCCGGTGCTGCTGCTCGAAGTGATGCTGACCTTCCTGATGGCGTTCTTCATGGTCGAGGCGCGCGGCCGGCTGCGGCGCAACATCCTGTTCGGGCGGACCAGCTTCGGCACCAGCGTCAAGGCGGCGCGCGTGCTGCGCGAGGTGCAGGATCGGGTTGCTGCCTACATCCTGACCGTGGCGTGGATCAATCTGGGCGTTGGCATCGTCGTCGCGCTGGGCGCGTGGGCCATGGGGCTGCCCGCGCCGATCATGTGGGGCGGCCTTGCAACCCTGCTCAACTTCATCCCCTATGTCGGCCCGCTGGCGATGACCGGGCTGCTGGTGCTGTTCGGTCTGGGCACGGCGGATTCGGTGTTCCTCGGCATGATCCCCGCGGTCGCCTACATCACGCTGCACGTGTTCGAGGCGAATGCGATCACGCCCGCGATCCTCGGCCGCCGGTTCACCATGAACCCGGTCATGATCCTGCTCGCCTTTTCCTATTTCACCTGGATCTGGGGCGCGATCGGCGCACTGCTGTCGGTCCCGCTGCTGCTGATGCTGACCGCCTTCTTCGACCATGTCGGGCGGCCCAACCTGCTCGGCTTCATCTTCGGCGAACCGCTGTTCCAAACCCCGCTGATCGAAGAGGCGGACGAGACCATCACGCCTCCGCCCAACGGGTAATACCCACTTCACAAAAAAGGGGCCGGACCGCAGCGCGGCTCGACCCCTTTTCAATCATTGACGATATC
>CEOS01145884.1_pt1 | contig 14811 bp, 15 predicted proteins | sample 530601 | NCBI WGS metagenome assembly CEOS01 (sample SAMEA2620666, study PRJEB7988) | marine metagenome | biome: marine biome (ENVO:00000447); feature: mesopelagic zone (ENVO:00000213); material: "saline water (ENVO:00002010), including plankton (ENVO:xxxxxxxx)" | depth 1000 m
CCGCGCGAGCCTCGCGGTGATCGCGGCGGTGACCGTCGTGGTCCCCGTGGCGGCGGCGATCGCGGTGGACGCGGCGGTGGCGGTCGTGACCGTGGACCGCGCGGTCCGCGCGGCGACCGTGACGGCGGCAGTGGTGAAGGCAAGGAAGGGGGCAACCCCGACCACATGCCCGCGTTCCTGAAGGACGACTGATCTTTCAGCGGATCGTATGACAAAAGGGGCCGCCGGAGCGATCCGGCGGCCTTTTTCGTGAAGAGGAGGATTTGAGATGCTGGCGCGCGAATTACTGGGCACCGCGCAGGTGCCGGGGGGCGAGGAACTGCGGCTCTATTCCCATGGCCGCGATTTCATGATCGTGCTCGACCGCAACGAGCTGATGAGCACGCGCATGCGCGGATCCGAGGAAGCGCTGGCGGTGATGAGCCTCGAACGGCTTGCCAATGCGCGTGCGCCGCATCTGCTGATCGGCGGCTATGGCATGGGCTTTACCCTGCGCGCGGCGCTGAAGACGGCGCCTCCCAAGACGCGGATCACGGTGGTGGAACTGGTGCCCGAGATCATCGAATGGGCAAAAGGTCCGATGGCGGAATTCACCGGAGATACGTTTGACGATCCGCGCTTTACTCTGCGGATGGGGGATGTCGCCGATGTCATCGCCGAGCGGCCCGGACGATACGATGCGATCCTTCTCGACGTCGACAATGGCCCGGACGGTCTGGTGCGGGCCGAAAACGACCGGCTCTATTCAAACGCCGGTCTGGCCGCCGCTCGCCGCGCTTTGACTCCCGAAGGCGTACTGGCGATCTGGTCCGCCGCGCCGGATCAACGCTTTACCAAGCAGCTTGAGCGCGCCCGATTCCATGTCGATGCGGTGGAGGTCAGCGCGCGCTATGACGCGAACGGCAAGGGCAAGGGTCCCAAGCACGTGATCTGGTTCTGCAGGCCATCCTGATAAGCTGCCTGCCGAGGCAATGTCGCTAGCCTACTAGATTGCGGAAAGAAAAAGGCCCGCCGGTACGTTCCGGCGGGCCTTTTCAATTCTCTTAGCTGACGGCTGCGCTGCTTAACGCACGCGCGGACCGCCGAACGGCAGGGGCGGAGGAGGACGGCGGGCACCGCGCGGAAGCTGTGCCTGATAGGCCCGCCCGCAATGCTCGACGCAATAGGGAAAGCCGGGGTTCACGCTCTGCCCGCAGAAATGGAAGTCCGGTTCGCCCGGATGGCCCATGGGCCAGCGGCAAATCCGGTCGTTTAGGTCGAGCAGGCTAGTCTTGCCTTCGATCTCGGGGCTGGGCTTTGCGGGCACCAGGCGGCGCGGCGGAGCGGGCGGAATAGGCGACTGCTGATCGCCGGGGCCCTGCCGCAGGAAGCCGCCAGGGCCGACCGACACGATCCGCGGCTGGTTGCCGCTGGGGGCTGCCGGACGCTGATCGGCCGGAGCCGCCGCAGGGGCCGGGCGCGGCGCGGGGGCAGGCGTCGGCGCCGGACGCGCCGCCTCCGCCGGCTTGGGCGCCGGGGTTTCCGCCTTCTTGGGCGCCGGCTTTGGCTTTGCCTTGGCGGCAGCCTTTTCCTTTACCGGGGACGGGCGCGCCTTCAGGCCAAGGCGATGCGCCTTGCCGATCACCGCGTTACGGCTAACCCCGCCGAGTTCCTCGGCGATCTGGCTGGCGGTCGAGCCGCTTTCCCACATCTTGGTAAGCTTCTCGATCCGTTCGTCGGTCCAGCTCATGCGTTCTCCAAAAAATCCGTTATCTGCGCACGGGCGGTATCGTTCCGTCCGTTTCGGCGCCGATCTTGTTCCGCCGCCTGCGCTTGCCATATCGATAGCCCGCCGTTACGCGAGCAATTAATGAACGACCCCGCACCCGAAACCGCCGCCAACCCCGCTTTTCACCAGTTTGGCCAGCCAGTCATCGGCCGGGTGAACCGGCTGGGGCTGTGGACCCTCTATATTAAGGAAGTCCGCCGTTTCTTCAAGGTCCAGACGCAGACGATCTGGGCTCCCGCGATCACGACACTGTTGTATCTGGTGATATTCTCGGTGGCGCTTGGCCGCGGAGGGCGCGAGGTGCTGGGCGTCAACTTCACCACCTTCGTCGCGCCGGGCCTGATCGTGATGGGCATGATGCAGAATGCCTTTGCCAATGCCAGCTTCTCGCTACTGGGCGGAAAGATACAGGGCACCATCATCGATTATCTGATGCCGCCGCTGTCCAACCTGGAACTGCTGGTGGGGATTGTCGGCGCAGCGGTAACGCGCGGGATCCTAGTTGGCCTTGCGGTGGGCATCGCCGTATGGCTCTATCCGGGTGCGGAGCTTAGCCTTGCGCATCCGGTTGCCATCATCTGGTTCGGCCTGATGGGTGTGATCCTGCTGTCGCTGATGGGCGTGCTCACGTCGATCTGGGCGGAAAAGTTCGATCACAATGCGGCGGTCACCAATTTCATCGTCGCTCCGCTCGCGCTTTTGTCGGGCACTTTCTACGTGATCGACAATCTGTCGCCAGTTTTCCAGACGATCAGCCGGTTCAATCCGTTCTTCTACGTGATCTCGGGCTTCCGCTACGGCTTTCTGGTGGAAAGCGATATCGGCAATAGCGGACATGCCGTGCTGTGGGCAGGCCTTGGGCTGGGCGTGCTGAACATTGCCATGTTCGTCGTGACTTACATGGTCCTGCGCTCGGGCTGGAAACTCAGAAGCTGATTGAGGAGGTGAGGGGACCGATCCCGCTTTATCGCGCGACCAACCTCAATGCCTCAGGCTGCGGTGCAGTGTATAGCGTCCGTCGTCCAGGTCATAGTCTCCGAACACCATGTCGATGGACGGATGTTCGACAGGACCACCAAGGCTGTCCTCGACCAGGTTCTGCTGGCTGACATAGGCGATGTAGCTCGATTCCTCATTCTCTGCGAAGAGATGATAGAATGGCTGTTCGCGGTTCGGGCGCATCGCATTCGGAATGGATTCGTACCATTCCTCGCTATTGGCGAAGACCGGGTCGACGTCGAAGACGACACCCCGGAAATCATGCAACCTGTGGCGCACGACGTCACCGATCCCAAAGCGAGCTTCGGCGATTTTCGGTGCAGAAACCGTGCCTCCCGCCTGTGGTGAAAAGAACGAGGAGCGTGTATCGCGCTCTGGCGCGCCCTCGTGCGGGATGTTGCGAGAACTTCCGGGCATGGGCACAATATAGGCCGCGTACGGTCAAGTCACAAGCGTAACGAGGTGGTTAACCCCGAAACGCTGCATTTGCCCCCTTGGCAAGCGCCGAATCATCGGCTAACCGCCCGGCTTCCTAAACGACCGGCAGGGATATTTCCCGGCCTGCAGTCCTCGCGGAGAGGTGGCAGAGAGGTCGAATGCGCCGCACTCGAAATGCGGTGTACGGGCAACCGTACCGTGGGTTCGAATCCCACCCTCTCCGCCACTCATCATCCTTGTTTCACTGCACTTTTCGCTCAGACGGAGAGGCCTTCGGGCTGCCCGAGTGATACAGCAGGTCTATTGAGGAACCCGCCCCGTCCGCGCCGTGGATGCCCTGCAAGGCAATCGTTTTCCCCAAGGGAAGCGCGGCGTTAAAGGCCGATCTTGCGGACGACGAGGTGGCGGTCGAAATCACCCGCAATCGCGGCGATATGGTCGTAGAAGCCGCGCAGCTTGTCGGTTCCGGCATAGAGTTCGGTCATCATGCCGGTCAGCGGCACCGTATCGACGAAGTGGAACGCGAAGCCGTCCTCCATGGTGCCGCGAAAGACGCTAGGATAGCCCGCATCCGACCATTCCTGCGCCGCCTTGTCGGCATCGTCGACGAATATGGCGGCGTGATGGGGGCCGAAACGGCCCGAACCTTCGGGATAGATGTCGTGAAAAGCCGAAGGGCCCGGATTGTTCTGCTGGACGAACTCCACCATCACATCGCCCCACTGGCCATAGGCCGAACTGTGGTCGAGCGTGCCGGGCTTGCCGCGATATATGGCCTCGGCCAGCGGGATGTTTTCCGCGAGAAGATAGGGCCCCGATCCGTGCATGGTATGATGCGACAATGCGGCGGCGTGAGCATCGGGCACGAAGAACGCGATCTGCCGGATGGGAAGGGGCGCTGGGGGACGAACTGGGGCCATCAGCCCGCCGCCGTCTGGTCACGCTGCGCCAGCAGTTCCTCGCGCAGTTTGAACTTCTGGATCTTGGACGTCGACATCGGCCATTCGCGCACGAAATGCACGCTGCGCGGCACCTTGAACCCGGCAAGAAATCCGCGGCAATGGTCGATCAACTCGTCCTCCTCGCAATTCTTTCCGGCAGCAAGCTCGATGAAGGCGACCGGCACTTCGCTATAGCGCGGGTCGGGAATGCCGACGACCTGCGCGAGCTTGACGGCGGGATGGGTCTGCAGATGGCTCTCGATCTCGGCGGCGGCCACGTTTTCGCCGCCGACCTTCAGCATGTCCTTGGTGCGGCCGTGGAACATCACATTGCCGTCCGCGTCCACGCTGCCGATGTCGCCGGTGTAGAACCAGCCGTCACGGATCGCCTCTGCCGTCTTGTCGGGCGCCTTGTAATAGCCTTTGAGCATGTTCGGGCCGCGCAGGACGATCTCGCCCTTCTGGCCCGCGCCGCAATCCTGGCCCGTTTCGGGATCGACGATGCGGATCTCCCATTCCTGCAGCGGTTTGCCGCATCGTCCCGTGCGGATTTCATAGCTGTCGTCGAGGCGGCTGGTCGATACCGTGCCCGCGCCTTCGGTCAGGCCATAGGTACCGACCTGGATGGTATCGGGCATCGCCTTGGCGACGGCCTCCTTGATCCACGCCGGCTGAACCGCGAAGTTCGAATTCATCACCCGCAGGCTGGACAGGTCGGTCTGCTCGAATTTTTCATGCGTGATCAGGTCCTGCATGATGGTGACAAAGCTGGGATAGGCGATGGTGCCCTTTTCGCGGTCCAGCATGTCGAGCGCGACGCCCGCATCGAAATGCGGGACCGTCATATAGGCGCCGCCCCGGTCGAGGATCATCGTCATCGGAAGAATTCCGGCGATGTGATAGATCGGCAGCGGAGACCACACCTTGTCCTCGCTCGTCACCTCATAACGCGTGCCGAGGTTGCGGCTGTTGGCGACCTGTCCGCGGTGGCTGATGAGCGCGCCCTTCGGATTGGCGGTGGTGCCCGAGGTGTAGAGGATCATCGCGACATCTTCGTCCTTTATGGCGTCGATGCGTCGGTCGATTTCCTCGTCCGAAATCGCGCGTCCGGCGGCAAGGATCGTGTCGGGCGAGGTGAGGCCGGATTGGCATGGCGGATCGAGGCAGATGACCTGACGAAGATCGGGCGCATCGGCGAGAGCTAGACTGCCGGAATCCTGCCCCTCTGCCAGATCGGGGAAGGCCGCCTGCAGCCTTTCGGCGAAATCGACATTTTCGGCCACGCGGCCCGTCGTCACCAGCATCACGAGGTCGGCATCGGCCACCAGATAGCGCAATTCGCCCGACTGATAGCGCGCATTGACCGGCACGGCGACGCCGCCCGCCATCATGATGCCGAAAAGAATTTCGAAGAAATCGATGCGTGTGGGCAGCAATATGCCGACATGCTCGCCCGGCTTGACGCCGGCGGCGACGAACCCCTTCGCCCATGCGCGCGCTGCGCGATAGAGTTCGTCATAGCTGCGCCGGTCGTCGGGAAAGACCACGGCATCGCTGGGTCCATATGCCTCGGCCGATGCGCGCAGCATCTTGCTCATGGTATAGTTCGGCTGCCCTTGCGCCATAGTCATCCATCCTCCGTCGGCGCCGAGCGGTTCCGTCCGCATCTGTTGCGCGCATGCCAGAATGATAAGGCCGGGGTACGAGAATGCAAAATAAAAAACAAACTTTCATGTTTGTTTTGATTCGTGCCATGGTGACGGTGCAAAACAAGGCGTCGGATCCGGTTCGCCGGGTCGCACGGCACTAATATTGTGGAGAGAGAAATGGCGCATTCGGAAGGGCAGTTCGCCGGGCGGCTGGCGGTCGTCATGGGCGCGGCGGGTGAAGGCAACATGGCGCAGACCATCGCGCGGCGGCTGTCGTCGGAAGGGGCGACCTGCCTTGTGACCGGGCGGCACCGTGATACGCTGGAAACGCTTGCCAACGACATCGGCGGTCATGCGGCGGTCTGCGACATCACCAGTGAAAGCGATCTGGCCGCGCTGGGCGATCGCGCGCGCGAACTGGGCGGCGTGGACATTGCCGTCAACGCAACCGGATGGGGCCTGATCAAGGGTTTCCTCGACACCACGCGCGAAGAGATCGACCGCATGGTGGCGCTGCAATTCACCGGCGCGTTCCAGTTCTACCAGGCGATGCTGCGCGCGATGAACGACGGCGGATCGCTGATTCAGGTGACCAGCGCGACGGCCACGATCATGCTGGAGGATCACGCCGCCTATATGGGCACCAAGGCAGGGGCGGATCACGTGCTGCGCTGCGTTGCCAACGAATTCGGGCACCGCGGCATCCGCGCCAATTCGATCGCGCCGGGATTCACCGCCACCCCGATGACCGAGCGTGCGGCGCGCAACAAGGCGGTCGTCGACTGCTTTGCAAAGGCCTATCCGCTGGGGCGCGTGGGGACGAGCGAGGACGTCGCGGCGGGTATCGTCTGGCTGGCATCCGACGAATGTTTCATGACGGGCGAGACATTGCATGTCAGCGGCGGGCTGCGCCTGCGCCGAAACCCGACCACGGCCGAGATCGTTGCAGCCGCAAAGGCGGCGCGCGAACAGCGTTCGGCGTGATATAAAAAACATTCCTGCTTGTTTTTTCATCCGGTCGTTGCGATGATCGGGCAAGAGGAAGGAGCGCAAAGGCCATGGAACTCAACCGCGACACGATCGCGCAGGTGCAGGAAGTGATGGAATTCGAACGGTCGCGCAAAACGCCGCCCGACGATTTCCCGGCGCTGCCCGATGTTCCCGGATGCCGCTATACCGATCCCGCATTCCTCGACCTTGAGGAAGAGCGCATGTGGAAGCGGTCGTGGCGCTATGTCGGACACGCCGATCAGGTGCCCGAAAACGGCAGCTGGTTCCTGACGCATGACACCGGATCGCCGATCGTCGTCACGCGCACCATGGATGGCGAGGTCAAGGCGTTCTACAACACCTGCCAGCATCGCGGCGCCCCGCTGGTGACCGAGAAATCGGGCCAGTCGCGCGGCTTTGTCTGCGGCTATCACGGGTGGAGCTATACGCTCGACGGGAAGCTGGTGGCGGTGCGCGACAAGCGCGATTTCGTCGATCTCGACATGTCGTGCCGCTCGCTCGTCGGCGTGCGCTGCGAGATGCTGGGCACGCTGATCTTCCTGAACGAAGATCCCGACGCCCAGCCGCTGAAGGACCATATCGGCCCGATGGCGAAGGAGCTGGAGCAATACGACCTCGACAATCTGTCGCTGGTCGACAGCAAGCGGTATGATGTCGACTGCAACGTCAAGGTGCTGCTCGACGCCTTTCTCGAAGTGTATCACATCTCGTCGATCCATCAGGACACGGTGAACCGGTTCCTCGATCATCGCGGCATGATCGTGACGCTCTGGCCCAATGGCCACAGCCGAATGATGACGCCCAATCGCAGGCCCGACTGGACCGATCCCGGCACGCTGGGCATGCCCAAGATCGAGACGATCACCCCGGTCCCGGCCGAGAACAATGTCAGCTATCACATCTTTCCGAACCTGGTGATGCCGCCGTCGGACAGCGGCATCCCCGTGCTGCAATTCATCCCGCGCGGGCCGCGCAAATGCGAAGTCGTGTCGAGCTGGCTGGCCCCCGACCACGACCCTGACGATCCGCACCCCTTGTGGAAGACGCGGATCGATAACTGGACCCGCATCCTGTACGAGGATCTGCAATATGCGCCGCAGATTCAGGAATCGCTGGAAAGCAGGGGCTTTCGCGGCATGCCGCTGAACTATCAGGAACGCCGCATCTATCACTGGCACGAAGAGCTGGACCGGCGCATCGGCCTGAACCAGGTGCCCGAGAGGGCGCGCGTGCAGCAGGTGCTGAAGGATCAGGTCACGGGCGGCTGATGAAGGGCGATATCCCGGCGCGGCAGGCCGCCGAACGGCGGTCCTACACCGGCCCGCCGCGCAGGCTGGAGCGCGAAGGGCTGTTTATGCTGGAGCAGCAGGGTGACAGCCGCTTCGTCTCGCAGCCCCTGCCAAGCGCGCTGATCCGGCTGTATGGCGGGCAGGTCATGGCGCAGGCGCTTATGGCCGCGCAGCGCACGGTCGAAGACGGCAAGCGGCCGGCAAATTGCCATGCCATGTTCCAGACGCCGGGCGATATCGCGGTCCCAATCAGTTTCGACATCGAACGCGATTCCGACGGGCGTAGCTTTTCCGCGCGGCGGATCGTGGCGCGGCAGGGCGATGCGATCATCCTTGCGATGAACGCTATGTTTCATATCGAGGAACCGGATGCGCCTTCGCATGGGGCCGCCATGCCGCGTGTGCCCGAGCCCGAGACCTTGACGCCGATGGAAGAGGTGCTCCACGCCTCGACCGAACTGGCAAAGCGGCACGAGCCGTTCTGGCTGCGCGACCATATCTTCGACTGGCGCCCGGTGCAGACATTTCGCGTAAACACCCGTCCGCCCGAAGCGGGCGAGCAGCAATTCTGGGTCCGGCTGAAGGAATCGTGGCAGGGGCTGGCGATCGATCATTTTTCGCTGACCGCCTATCTCACCGACCTGCACCTGCTGCATGTCGGGCTTGCCCCGTTGGGCATCGGGTTCGCGTCGGATCATCTGCAGACGGCCTCGCTCGACCATTCGGTGTGGTTCCACCGCGCCGCCTCGCTCGACGACTGGATGCTCTATTCGCTGACAAGCCCCTCGGCCGCGCATTCGGTGGCGCTGGGGACCGGGAACCTGTTCACCCGCGATGGACAGATCGTCGCCAGCACGGCGCAATCGGGCCTGATCCGGCTGCACGACAAGGCGCGTACAGGAAAGCTATGACCGGCACCGACCCCAATCGCCCCACGATCTGTTTCGAGGATCTGGAAGTCGGCGATTTCCGCCAGTCGCGCAGCCGCACGGTCACCCGCGACGAGATCGTCGAGTTCGCGCGGCAGTACGACCCGCAATGGTTCCACTCCGACCCAGAGGCGGCGAAGGATTCGGTCTTCGGCGAGGTGGTCGCCAGCGGCATCCATGTGCTGGCCATGTGGCGGCAGCTGGATCATGAGATCAACAGCGATATCGATTACGTCTGCGGCATCGGCTGGAACGAATTGCGCCTCAACCGCGCGATCAGGGCAGGGGACGTCATTCACGTCACCTCGCGCATAGTGGACCTGATCCCTTCAAAGACGCGCGAAAATCGCGGGACGGCGCTGACCCGCTATGCCGTTGTGCTGGAAGACGGGACCGAGGCGGTGACATTCACCAGTATCAATCTTGTCTATACGCGTAACGGCCGTCACCGCGAACGGCGGTAGCACTGCCGACCGCCGCTATTTGGATGGAACAGGACCCGAAGGCATCAGTTGGGAAGGTAAGTCAAAGAACTAAGATTTACTGGAGAGTACGATGCCAGAAGGCGGATTATTAAGCTCGTTGAGCCTTTTTACACTCATCGGCGTGTTGGTGCTGGCAGGTGTAGCGCTGATCTATTTCATGCGGAAAAGATCGAACCGGCACCCCATGGATACCCCCGAAGGCAAGCGAGCCGAAGAATTGCGCAGCCGGGAAGCCGAAGAGGAACGTCGCGAGGAAGGCCGGTCCGAACTTTAGATCTGGCCACTCGCGCTAGAGTTTGCACCCGACATCCCTGTCAACGCCGCTGGTCGAAGCGGCGGCCCAGCATGGCGCTGGCGATGTTCACCTTCTGGATGTCGATCGCACCGCCCGCGATGCCCCAGCCCCAGCTGTCGCGCAGGCGGCGCTCCATCGGGAAATCCTTGGAATAACCGTACGCACCCATCAGCTGCATCGCATCGCCGCACACCTCGCGCGCGATGGCGTTGGAAAAGCATTTGCCGGAGGAGGATTCGAGGATCGAGGGCAAGCCGTCCTCCGCGTTCGAGGCTGCGCGCCAGATCAGCAGGCGGGCGGCTTCGGTCTTCATGTACATCTCGGCCAGTTTCAGCTGCACCGCCTGGAACTCGGCAATGGGTTTGCCGAACTGGACGCGTTCCTGCACATAGGCTGATACGTCTTCCAGCGCGCCGGATGCCTGCCCCAGCGCCATCGTCGCATTGCCGCAGCGTTCGAGGTCGAAAGCTTCCATCAGCTTCTTGAAGCCGCCCGCGGGTACGATGATATTGTCCGCCGGAACCTCGCAATCGTCGAAATTGAGGTCGGAGGAGGGGATGCCGCGAAAGCCCATCAGCTCTTCATTCGGGCCGAACGACAGGCCGGGCGCGTCCTTTTCGACCAGCACCGCGCCGATGCCCTTGGCGCCCGGATCGTCGGACAGGCGGCAATAGACGACATAGGCATCGGCGTGCCCACCGCCCGAGCACCAGCGCTTGGTGCCGTTGATTACCAGCCTGTCGCCCTTCGCCACGCCCTTGGTCTTGAGGTCGGTGAGCGCGCTGCCTGCGTCGGGTTCGGACATCGAGACGGCAACGATCATCTCGCCGCTGCACACCTTGGGCACGATCCGCTGCTTAAGCGCGTCGGACCCGAAATGCTCGATCGCGCGCACCGGGCCTACCGAGGATTCGAAGATCGGGAAGGCGACGGCGGAGGAAATCTTGGCGAATTCCTCCAGCACCACCAGCGCCTCGATATTGCCGAGGCCGAGGCCGCCCAGATCGCCGCTGACGTTGATGCCAAGGAAGCCCATGTCGGCGTAACGCTTGATCAGCTCGCGCGACGGCGGCGCGTTGTCGCGTTCCAGCTGCGCGGCGATGGCGGGCAGTTCGGCCCGCGCGAAAGTGCGCGCGGCCTGCTGCAGCTCCTGCTGCTCCTCGGTCAGCCTGAAATCCAAGTTCCTGTCCCTCTTGTCAGATGTCGCCGGGCTTTTTGCCGCCCGGTCCGTAGATGTAATCGTCGAGCACCTTGTGGAAGTGCCGGATCCGCAGCTCCTGATCCCCGATCCACAGGCCGGGGAAGGAGTCGGAATGCATCCCCTTCTGCACGGTCGGCAGGTTGAAGGCATCCTGGTCCAGCACCTGCCCGATCGACTTGTCGCCATGCGCGAAGCGGCGGTGCTTCGGGCGTTCGGGCCATTCTTCGCCATCGGGCATAAGTTCCAGCACCCAGATGTCGTAGAGCATCTTGTTGGGGTCGGTCGCATGGGGCCGCTGGCGGAACATCATCACGTCGTCGGCATGGACGTTGAGCGAGACGTTCGGAAAAATCGTGTAGTGATAATCGTCGGTCAGCTGGTCGTCGTTGAGGTCGGAATAATCCTTGCCCTGCTCGGGCCCGTGCTCCCGCTTGAAGCGCTGAACGTCGCGGCGGATGTCGCCGACGCGGCCTTCATATTCGGCTGGGTCCATGCCGGCGGCGCGCATGATGCCGTCGATGGCGGGCGGGATGGCGCTGGGCATCGCGACCCGCGCCGATATGGCGGCGAATGGCACCAGATAGCGGCTGTGCTTGTCATAGACGTCGATCTGCGCGCTGGTGTCGTCGAGATACCATTGCAGCTGCGGATGGATGCCCTGAACGTGATAGACCTCGCTGAAGGCGTCGACGCTGGCCTTCCAGTTGCAGTCCCACTCCACCGTGACGTCGCGCACCCATGCCATGCGCTCCATGTGATAGGGGTCGAGGTGCTGCGGGATCATGCCGAGGAAGTCGCTGAGCGGCTCGACATCGCGGTTGAGCGAGAACCACACGAAGCTGCCCCATTCCTCGCAAGGCAGCGGCGGCAGTGCGGCGCCCTTGGGACAGCCCTGCGGAAACGTGTCCATGTCAGGAATGCGCGTGATCTTGCCCGACCAGTCATAGGTCCAGTGGTGATACATGCACTGGAAATGCTCGGCATTGCCCAGCCCCTCGGGCCGAAGGCGATTGCCGCGGTGCAGGCAGACATTGGGAAAGGCGCGCACCGATCCGTCGGCCTGCCGCACGATGAGGACGGATTCCTTGCCGATCTCGGTGCAGATGTAATCGCCGGGTTCGGGAATGTCGCAGGACCGGCCGCCCAGCAGCCAGACCTTGGTCCAGACATGCTCCCACTCCAGCTTCATGAAATCCTCGCTGGTGTAGCGAGCGGCTGGAATGATGTCATAGCCGAGATCGGGATCCTCGGCCTTTTCGGCAGGGGTGCCGTCCGGCCATTCAGCCGGATCGACCCGTTCTATCTTCTGTTCTCGCTTGACGTCCACTTCCCGCACCTTTCCTTAGAATTGCGTGCGGTTGGTATAGGCGCCGTCGACGACAAGGTTCGACCCGTTGCACCATTCGGCAGCAGGGCTGGCCAGGAACACGATGCAGCGCGCAACTTCCTCGGGCTTGCCCAGGCGGCCCGCCGGATGCTGGCGCAGCTGTGAATTGTAGAATTTTTCCATCGTGCCCTTGATCATGTCCCAGTTGCCGCCCTCGAACTCGATGGGGCCGGGGGACACGACATTGACGCGCACGCCATTGCGGCCATGGTGCAGCGCCAACTGCTTGCCCCAAGTGATGAGCGAGGCCTTCATCGCGTTATAGGCCTGCGGACCGCCCATCGCCTCGCCTGCGGATGTGGTGGAGATGAGGACGATGGAGCCCGAGCCCTGCTCCTCCATGTGCGGCATCACGACCTCCACCGCGCGGACGGGGCCGAGCACGTCGACCTCGAAATTATTGTGCCAGTATTTTTCCGAACCCATGCCGCCGCCGGCCGAGGAGATCGGGATGAGGATGTCGACGCCGTCCAGCTCCTCGATCGCCCATTCCAGCCATGCTTTGTATTCGTCGGCGGATTTCACGTTGACCGGCTTGCCGACGATGCGGGTGCCATATTTGCCAAGCTCGGCAACCGCGTCCTTGACGCTGTCTTCGGAACGGGCCGTCAGCGCGATGTCGCAACCTTCGCGGGCAAGGATCTGCGCGACTTCAAAGCCGATTCCGCGTGCGCCGCCGACGACGATGGCCTTCTTGCCTTGCAATCCAAGGTCCAAGGGTTCTCTCCTCAATTCAATCCGCTTGTTGCCCAAGGGTTAGAATGCGAGGCGTGGCCACGCAAGGAAAAACATGCATGTATGTTTGTTTATTTCGTTGGCAGTGCAGACGCAAACATGCATAGGGCGGCGTACCACGATTTGCCTATTGACAATAAACAAGCATGATTGTTTTCTTTCAGCGATGGCCACGACTATGAACCGAATGGCGGGAACCGCGCGCGCCGATGCAACGCAGACGCAGCAATCGCTGAAAAGCGCGCAAACGCGGGCAAGGCTGGTCGACGCCGTCATTCGCTGCATCGTCAAATATGGTTACAACAAGACCACGACGCCTCGCATCGCGGAAGAGGCGGGCCTGTCGCGCGGCGCGATGCTGCATCATTTCGAGAACGGCACCGCGCTGATCAAGACCACGATCATCGAGCTGCATGAAAAGCGGCTGCGCGCATTTCGCCGCGCGTCGGACAGCGGGCACGATCCGACACATCTGGTGCAGGCCTATTGGCGGCAGGTGCAGAAACCCGGCTTCATCGCGTTTCACGAACTGGCGCTGGCAGCGCGGACCGATCCCGACCTCGCCAAGATCCTGCATCCGTTGCAGGTCGAATTTCGCGAGCGGTTCCACCAGGAAGCGGTCGAGATGTTTCCCGAATGGCGCGCCGATCCCAAGAGTTTCGACCGCGCCATGACCCTGTCACAGGTCGTGATCGAGGGGATGGCCTCGTCGAAGCTGACCGGATCGCTGGACGAGGCGATGATCGAGCCGATGCTGACGATGCTGGAAGACCAGATCCGGACGATGAAGCCGAAAGGCGGATAGCGCGGCCAAACGCCGCCGCGGCGCGGACCCATGCGGCAAGGTCAATCGGCCTGCCCGGTCCCCGCCGGCAGACACAGGAGAGGACGCGAGTTGGCACATCTGCATGAAGCCGGCACCAGGCTGCGGACATGAGCGGCCGGGGGCAAGGTCCCTTGGCGGGGGTTAAGGTCATCGATCTGACCAGCGTGCTGATGGGCCCCTATGCGACGCAGATCTTCGCCGATCTGGGCGCCGACGTCATCAAGGTGGAAAGCGAGCAGGGCGACACGACCCGCGCGCTGCCGCCGGGGCGGGAGCCGGGGCGCGGCGGGATGTTCCTGAACGTCAATCGCGGCAAGCGCAGCATCGTGCTGAACCTGAAACAGGCCGAAGCGCGCGAAGCTCTGCTGACATTGTGCCGGGATGCCGACGTATTCGTCCATTCGATGCGTGCCCGCGCGATCGAGCGGCTGGGCCTGACCTATGACGATGTGCGCGCCGTCAATCCGCGCATCATCTATGCCAGCATGTACGGCTATGGCCGGAACGGACCCTATCGCGACCACCCTGCCTATGACGACATCGTGCAGGCCGCATCGGGCGTGGTCGACCTGCAGGCACGGCTCTCGGGCGGTCAGCCGACCTATCTGGCCAATGTGGTGGCCGACAAGGTCAGCGGGCTGACGGGCACCTATGCCGTCATCGCCGCGCTCTATTCGCGCGAGAAGACGGGCGAGGGGCAGGAGATCGAGATCCCCATGTTCGAGACAATGGTCTCGTTCTGCTCGGTCGAGCATCTGTGCGGATCGGTGTTTCGCCCACCGCTGGGGCCGCCCGAATATGCGCGAGCGGTTTCCGCCTCGCGCCGTCCGTACGAGACGGCTGACGGCTATATCGGGG
>CEOS01035251.1_pt1 | contig 14805 bp, 12 predicted proteins | sample 530601 | NCBI WGS metagenome assembly CEOS01 (sample SAMEA2620666, study PRJEB7988) | marine metagenome | biome: marine biome (ENVO:00000447); feature: mesopelagic zone (ENVO:00000213); material: "saline water (ENVO:00002010), including plankton (ENVO:xxxxxxxx)" | depth 1000 m
AGCCCGCGTTCACCAGATCGTTGACCACCTTCATCAGGTGGTTCTGCGAAATGGCAAAGGCGCGCGCAATGACTGCAATCGAGGCCAGCTCGCCCGGCTGCCGCCCGAGGTATAGCAGCACCCGCATGGCATAATCGGTGTAGCGCGTCAGGCGCATCGCAGCTCCGCAAAAATAATCATGTATTCTCATTGCATGTTTTTCAGCGTCAGTATAGATGCATCCTAGATACATGATTTGGAGTCGCAGCCATGCCAGCACTCGACATAACCGAACCCGGCCTCACCCGGCTGGTCGACGCGTTCTATGCCCGCGTCCGTTGCGATGAAGAACTCGGCCCGATCTTCAACGATGCCATCCACGACTGGCCCGAACATCTCGAGAAGCTGAGAGCCTTCTGGTCCTCCGTCATGCTCACCAGCGGACGCTACAAGGGCCAGCCGGTGCCTGCGCATGTGAAGCATCGCGATCGCATCACCCCCGCCCTGTTCGAGCGCTGGCTCGCACTCTGGGCCGAGACCACCGATGAACTGATGGCCCCCGAAGCCGCTGCTGCCTTGCAGGCCAAGGCCGCGCGGATCGCCGAGAGCCTGAAGCTCGCGATGTTTTTCCGGCTGGAAGCCCAGCCAGTGCCCGCCTCTTCCCACCGACCCGGCAGCCCCACAGCAGCCGCGACGGACCATGCCTGAAAAGGAGCATATTGCCATGACCGACATTCCGCTGGTCGATCTGACCGTTCACCACACCCCGCGCGACCTGCGTGATCGGATCGCGCTCGGCTTCACCAAGGTCTTGCGCTTGTGCGCCGATACCTTCTTCGCCAAGCGCTACGGCCATCGCGCCATCGTGCTCGAAACCGTCGCCGCCGTGCCCGGCATGGTCGGCGCCACACTCACTCACCTCAGGTGCCTGCGCCGGATGCAGGGTGACAACGGCTGGATCCGCACCCTGATGGAAGAGGCGGAGAACGAGCGGATGCACCTGATGACCTTCATCGAGGTCGCCCAGCCGTCGCTGTTCGAGCGGCTGGTGATTCTGCTGGTGCAGTGGGCGTTCTATCTCGCCTTCTTCGGCCTCTATCTGGTGAGCGCACGGACCGCGCACCGCGTGGTCGGCTATTTCGAGGAGGAGGCCGTGATCAGCTACACTCTCTACCTCAAGGAGATCGACGAGGGTCGCAGCCCGGATGTCGCCGCCCCGATGATCGCCCGTCGCTACTGGAAGCTGCCCGATACGGCCACCTTGCGCGACGTGGTGCTGGTGGTCCGCGCCGACGAAGCGCATCATCGCGACGTCAACCACGGCTTTGCCGATGAACTGGCGGGCAAGCCTGCACCGCTGAGTGTTGCTCCTTATCCCGAGCACGCGGACGATATCCGGCTGGCAGCCTGACCATGTCAAAACCGCGCCCCTATCGCTCCACCCCCGTGTTCGATCAGGATAGCCTGCCCGCTGCCCTGCGCGCCCGCCACGATACCAAGGCGGGCGTGTGGGGCGTGATCCGGGTGATCGAGGGAGAGCTCCGGCTCACCTATCTCGATCCAACCAGCGAGGTGATCCTTACCCCTGATCGGCCCGGATTGATCGAGCCGCAACAACCGCATTTCGTCACGCCACTGGGCACGATGAAAATGCAGGTCGATTTCTGGGACCGGCCTCCACCCGGTTTCTGACCACGACCTGCCCCCTTCCCGAACCACCTTTCCATCTCAGGAGAATTCCATGTCGCAGCCGCTCAGCGAGCAGACGATCGCGCTCGTCAAGGCCACGGTCCCCGCACTCGAAGCCCATGGCCTCGCCATCGTGCACGAAATGTATGCCCGCCTGTTCCAGAACCCCGAGATCGCCGCCTTGTTCAACCAGTCGCACCACGGTGATGCGGGATCGCAACCGCGCGCCTTGACCGGGGCCATCCTTGCCTATGCGAGCAACATCGAGAACCTCGCGGCACTCGCGCCGGCGGTGGAGCGCATCGCGCAAAAGCATGTCGGTTTGCAGATTTTGCCCGAGCATTACCCCTATGTCGCCGATGCCTTGCTCGGCGCGATCAAGGCGGTGCTGGACGATGCTGCGACCGATGAGATTCTCGCTGCTTGGGGCGAAGCCTACTGGTTCCTCGCCAATATCCTGATCGCGCGTGAAGATCGGCTCTATTCGGAACAGCAATCGGCCGACGGAGGCTGGAGCGGCTGGCGCGAGTTCAAGGTGGTCGAAGTCGTGCCGGAAAGCGCGGTCATCACCTCGTTTATCTTGTGCCCCGCCGATGGGCTCCCTGTAATGGCATACAAGCCCGGCCAGTATCTGACCTTCTGGTTCGACATCCCCGGTCATCCGTCAGTGAAGCGCAACTATTCGATTTCCGCGGCGCCCAATGGCGAGACCTATCGCATCTCGGTCAAGCGCGAACCACAGGGGCTGGCCTCGGGTTGGCTTCACGATACTGCGGGCGTCGGCAGCAGACTCAAGGTCGCAGCTCCGGCGGGCGAGTTCTTCCTTGATGATACGAGCGAACGACCGGTGGTGTTGCTGTCGGGCGGAGTGGGTCTGACGCCAATGGTCGCGATGCTGGAGGCGCTCGTGGCGAAGGGAGGCACCGCGCCGATCCACTATGTCCACGGCACACATGATCGTACCACCCACGCAATGCGCGATCACGTCCAGGCACTGGCGGCGAGCGCCGGTTTGGTAAGTGTCACCGACTTTCATCAGCACCCGCTGGGCGACGAAGTGGCGGGGCGCGACTACGACATCGCCGGGATCATCACCGACGAATGGCTGGTGGCCAACACGCCCATTGCCGAAGCGGACTACTACATCTGCGGGCCCCGCGCCTTTCTGCGTCACGCGGTTGCCACACTCTCGCAGGCTGGTGTAGCGGCTAGTCGCATCCACTATGAATTCTTCGGACCGGCAGACGAATTGCTGGCCGCCTGAGAGGCCCCTATCCGTTGCATCGATTGAAAAGCCCCGCCTTCTGGCGTCAACCCGGCATGCATCCGGCCCGTTCGGCGATCGGTGCGGGAATCGCTCTCGCGCTGACCGGGCTTGTCACAGCCTGGCTGCTTCCCGATCCCTCGGCGCTGCCATTTCTGGTGGCGCCGATGGGGGCATCGGCGGTGCTGGTCTTCGCCCTGCCAGCCGCCCCGCTTGCCCAGCCGCGCGCGGTACTGCTCGGCAATTTCGTTTCGGCGCTTTTTGGCGTATCCGCCGTGCAGCTGTTCCCCGATCCGCTCGTGGCGGGATCGCTTGGCGCTGGTGCGGCCATTCTGGCCATGCAGCTGCTGCGCTGCACTCACCCGCCGGGCGGGGCCGTGGCCTTGTTCGCCGCTTTCGGCGGCGATGCCGTGCGAGAGGCAGGCTTTGCCTTTGCGCTTCTTCCGGTCGGGCTCAACTCGCTGCTGCTGGTGGGGCTTGGCATAGCTTTCAACAATTTGGCCGGCAGCCGCTACCCCCATCGGGCCGAAACTGCCTCAACTGCGAGTCCCCGCACAAGCGACCAACCTGCCGCCGAGCGAACCGGCTTCAGCGACAGCGACGTCGAAGCTGTGCTCGACCGGTTGGAAGACCGGCCCGATATCGAGGCCGAGGATCTTGCCAGCCTGCTGCGCGCAGTCGAAGCTGAAGCCTTCGCCCGGCGCAAGCCGCTGCCGCTGTGCTTCGACATCATGTCGCGCGACGTGATCACCTGCCGCGCCACCGACGAGATCGCGCCGACCCTCGCGCTGATGGACGAACGGTGCGTCTCGGCTCTGCCCGTGCTGGACGAGAAGGATCATGTGATCGGATTGGTCCCGCGCCATGTGCTCGCGCCAGCGTCACAGGGAACGGTGCGGGAGGTCATGCTGAAGGGCGCGTGCCTGGTGGCGGTGGACAGGCCGGCTGCTACGCTGGTGCCGCTGCTGTCCGATGGTGTGCACCATCATGCCGTGGTGGTCTGGAGCAACGGCACGCTAGCGGGGCTCATTACGCAGACTGACCTGCTCGCTGGCATGCGGCATTTGTCGGAGGATGAATGAGGAGGGGGTCTCCCGCGACTGAAATGCGAGCCATATCTGAGTAATCTGTGTGGGGTCGCTAAGATCTGCAGGACAACAACAGAATACTTTACCAGCAGCAAGCGACCAATCCCAGCTGCTAGGATCAACTGTCATGAAGGTCTGCTTCCGGCAGAAGCGGCAGCGCCTCGCATCTTCCTAAACGGTCGGACACATGGGTATGGCCAGAAAATCACGCTTCCCGGCATTGGCCTCCGCTTCCCACCGGCCTGACCGGACGTTATTGTCGCGCCCAAAGGGGACGTCATGCGGATTGTCATTATCGACGATAGCGGGCTGCGCGCGTCCGTTCTGGAAGACGGGCTGCGCGATGCCGGCTATGACGACATCCACATTGTCCCGCCGCGCGGCGCGTTCGTTGCGAGGCTGGAGCGCATGGCGCCCGATGTCGTCCTGATGGACCTGGGTAGCCCCAGCCGCGATACGCTGGAAGAAATGCTGATGGTCAGCCGGGCGCTGGCCAAGCCGATCGCGATGTTCGTGGATCAGTCGGACGACGCCATGATCGGTGCGGCGATCGACGCGGGCATATCCGCCTATGTCGTCGACGGGTTGCGCAAGGAACGCGTGAAGCCGGTGCTGGAACTGGCGGTGCGCCGCTTCAATGCCTTTGCCCGGATGCAGGCCGAACGCGACGATGCGCGCGCCGCCCTGACCGAGCGCAAGGTCATTGATCGCGCCAAGTCCATCCTGATGAACCAGCGATCCATGTCAGAACAGGATGCCTATACGCTGCTGCGATCGACCGCGATGAACCAGGGCAAGAAAATCGTCGACGTGGCGCAAGCGTTGATTACCGCCAGCGACCTGTTGGGAGGGGGAGCATGACGACGACAGTGAAGATTTCCTTTTTGCCCCTGACCGATTCAGCCGCGCTGGTCGCCGCGCGCGAGCAGGGATTTGCGCAAGAGGAAGGTATCGACCTTGATCTGGTCCGCAGCACGAGCTGGGCGACGCTGCGCGACCGCATGATTTACGGGCAGGTTCACGCCGCGCAGATGCTGGCACCGCTGGCGGTTGCGGTCACGCTGGGCCTCAGCCAGCAGCCCGCCCCCCTCGCCGCGCCGTACAAGTTGAACGTGAACGGTAACATGCTGGTGATGGCAAACGACTTCGCAAAGGCGCTGGACCCCGATGTGGCGGCGCGTCTGGCCGATCCGCTGGGCACTGCGCACGACTTTGCCGCAGCGATCGGCCTGTGGCGGCGCAAACCCGTCATCGGCGTGGTCCATCGCTTCTCCAGCCATTCGCTGATGCTGCGTTACTGGCTGGCGAGCGCGGGCGTCGATCCGGACAAGGATGTCGTGCTGCGCGTGCTGCCGCCGTCGCTGACGGTCGAGGCGATGCAGGCCGGGGAAATCGACGGATTTATCGCGGGCGAACCGTGGGGCAGCGCAGCGGTCGAAGCCGGACTGGCCGAGGCGGCGGCGATCGGCGAACGCATCTGGCAGCGCGGCGTGGAGAAGGTTCTGGCCTTCCGCGAAGCCTGGATGGAGGAGAATCCCGAAACGGTCGACAGGTTGCTGCGCGCCCTGGCACGCTCCGCCGCATGGTGCGACGATCCGGCCAGTCACGACAGGCTGTCCGAGCTGCTTTCCGATCCACGCTATATCGACCAGCCGGCGCATCTTATCCGGCGCGCCCTTGCCGGCCAGATTATGGCGCGGCCGCACGAGCCGGCTTTGGCCAGTCCCGACTTCATCCTGTTCGGCCGGGAAGCGACGCCCTTTCCATGGCGCAGTCAGGCGCTGTGGATCTACTCGCAGCTTGTGCGGTGGGGCATGGTGGATCATGACCCGGCAACGGCGACCCGCGCTGCGGCGGTTTTTCGCCCCGATATTTTCCGGCGCGCGCTGACGGGCAGAGATGTGGCAATGCCCGGCGCGAGCATGAAGGTGGAGGGCGCGGTCCAGCTGCCGCTTGCAGTCGGATCGCGTCGGGGAGACCTGACCCTTGGCCCCGACCGTTTCTTCGACGGGCGGATTTTCGATCCCGAACGAATCGAGGCATATCTCGCGGAATTTTCGCAGACGCGTTGATTTCCCGGGCGAAAATTGTGCTTTGCAACAGCCTGCAGATTCCATAAGACTATAGGAGTCGCGCGACGAAGCGCGCTTATATCGATGCGCTGTCCCAAAGGTGGGATCGCCATCCCCAATTTCTATCGCAGCAGAGCCGCTGACCGGACTTGCCCATAGGGGTGACGTCCGGGCTGCGGCTTTTTTCGTGTCTATTTTCCATTTATGGGGGAAGCACCATGGCAACCGCTTATTGGGACCGCGAACAGACTGGCGCCGCGCCGGCGCCCGCGACAAGTTTCTGGAAGGCCGGTCACACACCGACCCTGATCGCCGCCTTTCTCTATTTTGACCTCGCCTTCATGGTGTGGGTTCTGCTCGGGCCGCTGGCGCCGATGATTTCCAAGACATTGATGCTGACGCCCGCCGAAAAAGGCCTGATGGTCGCGACGCCGACGCTTGCCGGAGCCTTGCTGCGCGTCGTCAACGGCCTGCTCGTCGACCGGATCGGACCGAAGCGGTCGGGCGCGATCAGCCAAATCATCGTCATTGCCGGATTGTTCTGCGCCTGGGCGCTGGGCGTCGACAGCTTTGGCGGTACGCTGGCGCTGGGCGTCATTCTGGGCTTTGCAGGCGCAAGCTTCGCCATCGCCCTGCCGCTTGCCAGCCGCTGGTATCCGGCGGAACATCAAGGCAAGGCGATGGGCCTGGCGGGCATGGGCAATTCGGGAACGGTGCTTGCGTCGCTCTTTGCTCCCGTGCTTGCCAAGATGTTCGGCTGGAATGCCGTGCTTGGCCTCGCCTGCATCCCGCTGACGATCGTCTTTGTCGCCTATATGCTGATGGCCAAGGACGCGCCCAATGCGCCCGCACCCAAGAAGATCGTCGATTATTTCACGCCACTCAAGCAGGCTGATGCCTGGTGGCTGATGGCCTTCTACGCCGTGACGTTCGGCGGTTTCGTGGGACTTGCCGCCAGCCTGCCCATCTATTTCACCGACCAGTTCGGCCTGACGCCGATCGTTGCGGGTTATTGCACCGCAGGCTGCGTTTTCGCCGGATCGCTGGTGCGGCCGTTGGGCGGCGCGCTTGCTGACCGGATCGGCGGGGTCAAGGCGCTGACGATCGTCTATATCGTCGCGGCACTGGCGCTGGCGGGCGTGGGCTATGCCACGACTTTGGCCGGTGCGCTTGGCCTGTTCGTCCTCGCCATGCTGGCGCTGGGCACGGGTAACGGCTCGGTCTTCCAGCTCGTCCCGCAGCGTTTTCAGCCGGAAATCGGGGTGATGACGGGTCTGGTGGGCATGGCCGGCGGGATCGGCGGCTTCTACCTCGCCAGCTCGCTGGGTCTGGCAAAGCAGATCACCGGCAGCTTCGCGCCCGGCTTCCTGATCTTCGCCGGACTTGCGGTTCTGGCGGTGCTGGGCCTGACGGCGGTGAAGGCCCGGTGGCGCGCGACCTGGAGCACCGGAGCGCGCATCTGACGATCTGAAACCGGGGGCGGCGCAGCTTTTGCCGCCCCCGGTTTCATCGCTTCACCATTCGTCCGGGGGGACGCATCCCATGAAGGTTTTTATCGTAACCGCGGCCGCGCTGGTCGTCGCACGCCCCGCTTGCGCCCAGACAATTGCCCTGAAGCCGCTCGCGGAAGCACGACTGCGCTACGAGCATGTCGATCAGGATGGCTTGCCGCAAGAGAAGGCCGATGCCCTTACGGTCCGCGCCCGCGCCGGACTTACCGCGAGCAGCGGCGCGCTGTCCGCCTCCATCGTCGGGCAAGGGACGCTGGCGATCGTCGATCATTATTATGACGGCCTCAATGGCGCGCCGACACGGCCGATCGTCGCCGATCCGGAAAATGTCGCGCTCTACATCGCGCAGCTTCAATATAAGACGAAGGCGGTCGCCCTGACGGCGGGACGCCAGAAGATCGTGCTCGATGACGAACGCTTTGTCGGCAATGTCGCCTTCCGCGACAATGCGCAGACGTTCGATGCAGTGCGGGCCGAACTCACGCCGGTAAAGGGCCTGAAGCTGGACGTCGCCTATGCCTGGAGCGTCAGGTCGATCTGGGGCGTTCAGGGGACACGTGCCCGGCAGCAGGCGGTGAGCGGCGACAATATCCTCGCCAATCTTTCCTACACGACGCCCATCGGCACGATGACGGGCTTTGCCTATCTGGTAAATCAGGATGAGGCGGCGGTGCAGGCATATCGCCTGTCGAGCCAGACCTACGGCGTGCGGCTCGCCGGCGCGAAGGCGCTGTCGAAGGCGGCGAAGCTCAGCTACCAGCTCAGCTATGCGCGCCAGTCCGACTATCATCGCAATCCCAACGACTATAGCGCCGATTACTGGCTGGCGGACGCCACGCTGGACGTGAAGGGGTGGAAGCTCAATGGCGGCTACGAAGTGCTAGGCGCCGACAACGGACGACCCTTCACCAGCTTTCAGACGCCGCTCGGCACCAATTTCAAGTTTCAGGGATGGGCCGACAAGTTCCTGACCACGCCCGCCAACGGCGTGCGCGACCTCTATGTCGGCGGCGGCTATGACTGGAAGAAGTGGGGCAGGTTGTCGGCCATCACCCTGACGGCAAGCTGGCACAGGTTCGACAGCGATAGGCTCGACCAGCATTATGGCAATGAGGTCGATCTTCTGGCGACCGCGAAGGTGAAAAAGACGGCTCTGTCGGTGCGCTACGCCCATTATGATGCGCGAGCGCTGGCGACCGACACGAACAAAGTCTGGCTTCAGGCGGACTGGGCCATCTGATTTGAAAGCATCGCGACGAATCGCTTGAGCCACCTAGCGATTCGTCCTATGCTGCGACGCAAGGGACAAGGATGTCCTCCTTCACATAGCCGCGACGATCCACAGACGGGTCGGCAAGGCACGATATGATGGCAAAGCCGCCATCCAGACTCTCGGTTCTCACCGATGGTCCGGATGGCGGCTTTTTTGTTTTCCGAAAGGCACTGGGATGGAATTTCAGCGTGAGACTGTTCCGGTCGCGGAGCGCGTTGACGATCTTCTCGTCACCTCCCCCGACCCGCGCGAACATCTGGTTGTGGTGGGCAACGGCATGGCGGGATGCCGTGCGGTCGAAGAACTGCTGGCGCGCGACGCGGGGCGCTATCGCGTCACGATCTTCGGCGCCGAACCGCATGTGAACTACAACCGCATCATGCTGTCGCCGGTTCTGGCGGGGGAAAAGACTTTCGAGCAGATCGTCATCAACGATGCCGCCTGGTATGCCGACAACGCCATCGAGCTGATCTCGGGCGACCCGGTGACGGCGATCGACCGCACCGCCAAGCGCGTGACGGCGCAGAGCGGGCGCAGCGTCTCCTATGACAAGCTGCTGATCGCGACGGGGTCAGACCCCTTCATCATCCCGGTGCCGGGCAAGGATCTGCCGGGCGTCATCAGCTTCCGTGACATGAAGGATGTCGACACCATGCTGGCGGCGGCGGAAGCCGGGAAGGCCAATGGCGGCGGCAGCGCGGTGGTGATCGGCGGCGGCCTTCTGGGACTGGAGGCGGCGCATGGCCTGACCCTGCGCGGTATGAAAGTGACGGTCATCCACCTCATGGACACGCTGATGGAGCGGCAGCTCGACGAGGCGGCGGGCTGGCTGCTGAAGACGGCGCTGGAGGCGCGCGGCCAGACGATCCTGACGGGCGCCAATACCGAAGCCATCTATGGCGACGGCAAGGTCGAGGGCGTCCGCCTGAAGGACGGTCGCGAAATCCCCGCCAGCCTCGTCGTCATGGCGGTGGGCATCCGCCCCGCGACGGCGCTGGCGCGCGAGGCGGGCCTCACCGTCAATCGCGGCATCTGCGTCGACGATCATATGGTGACGAGCGATCCCGACATCCTGGCGGTCGGCGAATGCGTCGAACATGACGGCAATGTCTATGGCCTCGTCGCGCCGCTGTGGGACATGTGCCGCAGCCTTGCCGATGGCCTCACCGATCAGCACAGCGGCTATCGCGGCTCGGTCACATCCACAAAGCTCAAGGTCGCGGGCCTTGACGTGTTCTCCGCTGGCAACTTTTCGGGCGGAGATGGCTGCGAGGACATCGTGATGCGCGACGCATCGCGTGGCATCTACAAGCGCGTCGTGGTGAAGGACGACCGCGTCGTCGGCGCCGTGCTCTATGGCGATACCGTCGATGGCGGCTGGTATTTCGACCTGCTCAAACGCGAGGAAAATGTCGCGGATATTCGCGACATGCTGATCTTCGGACAAGCCTTCGCCCAGGGAGGGGGCGCGCTGGACCCTAAGGCGGCCGTTGCGGCGCTCTCGGACGATGCCGAGATTTGCGGCTGCAACGGCGTCAGCAAGGGGCAGGTCGTGGCGTGCATCGGGGCGGGCAATGCCAGCCTCGACGCCGTGCGCGCGACGTGCAAGGCGTCGGCCAGCTGCGGCAGCTGCACCGGCCTTGTCGAAAATCTGCTGAGCGTCGTGCTGGGCGATGATGTGAAGTCCGGTCCCAAGACGATGTGCAAATGCACCAGCTTCACTCATGACGACGTTCGGCGCGAGATCGTGGCGCAGGACATGCGCTCCATCCCCGAGGTGATGCAGAAGCTGCACTGGTCGACGCCCGATGGCTGCTCGTCGTGCCGCCCTGCGCTCAACTATTATCTGCTGTGTGCGCTGCCCGGCGTCTATCACGACGATCAGCAAAGCCGCTTCGTCAATGAACGGATGCACGCCAACATCCAGAAGGACGGCACCTATTCGGTGGTCCCGCGCATGTGGGGCGGCCTGACCAACCCGCGCGAGCTGCGCGCGATCGCGGATGTGGTCGAGAAATATAACGCGCCGATGGTCAAGGTCACGGGCGGTCAGCGGCTCGATATTTTCGGGATCAAGGGCGAGGATCTGCCCGCCGTCTGGGCCGACCTCAACGCCGCGGGCATGGTTTCGGGCCACGCCTATGGCAAGTCGCTGCGGACGGTGAAGACCTGCGTCGGGTCCGAATGGTGCCGCTTTGGCACGCAGGATTCGACCGGCCTTGGCGTCAAGGCCGAGCGGATGACCTGGGGATCGTGGATGCCCCACAAGTTCAAGATCGCCGTGTCGGGCTGCCCCCGCAACTGCGCGGAGGCGACGATCAAGGACTTCGGCGTCGTCTGCGTCGATTCAGGCTATGAGCTGCATGTCGGCGGCAATGGCGGCATCCACGTTCGCGCCACCGACCTTCTGTGCAAGATTTCGACCGAGCAGGAGGCGCTGGATTACTGCGCCGCCTTCATCCAGCTCTATCGCGAAGAGGCCCGCTATCTCGAACGCACCGCGCCGTGGATCGAGCGCGTCGGCGTCGACTATGTAAAACAGCGCATCGTCGAAGACGCCGCCGGTCGGGAAGCCCTGCGCGCCCGCTTCCTCTATGCCCAGAGCTTTTCGCAGGACGATCCTTGGGCAGAGCGCGCCGCTGGCCAGCACGCCGAACTGCACCAGCCCATCGCCCCCTTCGCCATCGCAGCAGAGTGAACGACATGACCACATGGATTGACATCGGAACGCTGGACGACATCCCCCAGCGCGGTGCCCGCACCGTCCAGATCGCGGGGCAGAAGGATCTTGCGGTGTTCCGCACAGGTGATGATCATGTCTTCGCGCTGGTCAACGAATGCCCGCACAAGAAGGGGCCGCTCAGCCAGGGCATCGTGCATGGGCACAGCGTCGCCTGCCCGCTGCACAACTGGAACATCGCGCTCAGGACCGGGCAGGCGCAGGGTGCGGACGAGGGATGCACGCCTGTCATCGAAGTGCGTCAGGAGGGCGGCCGCATCCTGATCGCGCAGCCCGACGCCATGCAGGCGGCCGCCTGATGCAAGAGGCGGTCCGCACCACCTGCGCCTATTGCGGCGTCGGCTGCGGCATCGTCGCGACGCCGACCGGCCCGCGATTGGTTTCTGTGAGGGGGGATGAGGCGCACCCGGCCAACGGCGGGCGCCTCTGTTCCAAGGGCACGCATCTGGGCGAGACGGTCGGTCTTCAGGGGCGGTTGCTGCATCCGATGATCGGGGGCAAGCGGGCGGGCTGGGACAAGGCGCTCGACCTTGTGGCAAAGCGCTTCAGGGACGCGATCGATCGCCACGGCCCCGACAGCGTCGCCTTCTACGTCTCCGGCCAGTTGATGACCGAAGACTATTATGTCGCCAACAAACTGATGAAGGGCTTCATCGGGTCGGCCAATATCGACACCAACAGCCGCTTGTGCATGTCGAGCGCGGTCGCGGGGCATAACCGCGCCTTCGGCGAAGACATCGTTCCGGCAAGCTATGACGATCTCGACGCGGCGGACCTCATCGTCCTGGTGGGATCGAACACCGCCTGGTGCCACCCGATCGTCTATCAGCGGATACAGGCGGCGCGGGCGGCACGCGGCACGAAGCTGGTCGTCATCGACCCGCGCCGCACCGAGACTTGCGAAGGCGCGGACCTGCACCTGCCCATCCGCCCCGGAACCGACGTTGCGCTTATGAACGGGCTGCTGGCCTGGTGTAATGCGACATGGACGATCGACCGGACGTTCATCGAGCGCTCGATCACCGCGCCAGAAGGCTTCTGGGAGCATATCCGGAACGGTCATGACCTTTGGACGACGGCGCAGACATGCGATGTCGAGCCCGCGCTCATCAAGCAGTTTTTCGAAATGTTCGCCGCGACACCGCGCACCGTCACACTGTTCAGCCAGGGCGTGAACCAGTCGATCCGCGGGACCGATCAGGTCAATGCGATCATCAACGTCCATCTTGCCACCGGCCGCATCGGCAAGCCGGGCGCGGCACCCTTTTCGATTACCGGGCAGCCCAATGCGATGGGCGGGCGCGAGGTCGGCGGCCTTGCCTCGACCCTTGCGGCGCACATGGACTTTGCGCCGGACAATGTGGCGCGCGTGGGCCGCTTCTGGGCCGCGCCCAACATGGCGACCAAGCCGGGGCTGAAGGCCGTCGATCTGTTTCGCGCAGTGGACGAAGGGCGGATCAAGGCGCTGTGGATCATGGCGACCAACCCCGCCGTATCGATGCCCGACGCAGGCCGCGTACGCGACGCTTTGGCCTTTGTCCCCTTCCTCGTCGTGTCGGACATCATGGCCAACACCGACAGCAGCACGCACGCCCATGTCAGCCTGCCCGCCGCCGGATGGGGGGAGAAGGACGGCACGGTCACCAATTCGGACCGCACGATCAGCCGCCAGCGTCCCTTCATGGCGCTGCCGGGTGAGGCAAAGCCCGACTGGTGGATCGTGAAGGAAGTGGGCCGTCGCATGGGGTGGGCCAACGCCTTCGCCTATGACCGGCCCGCCGACATATGGCGCGAACATGCGCGCCTGACCGCCTATCAGAATGACGGGCAACGATTGCTGAACCTTAAGGACAAGGCGACGATCGGCAACGAAGCCTATGAGGCGATGGAGCCGTTCCGGTGGGGCGGTCGGCCTTTTGCCGATCGCTCGTTTGCCACGCCCGAGGGCAAGGCGCGACTGGTGCTGACCAGACAAATGGACGTGCAGCCGCCGCTCAAGGACTGGCCGATGACGCTCAACACCGGGCGCTATCGCGACCAGTGGCACACGATGAGCCGCACCGGCCTGTCGCCCAAATTGTCGCGGCATCGTGAAGAGCCGCTCGTGGAAGTCCATCCGCAGGACGCGGCGGCGCTGGGGCTTGCCGATGGCGATCTGGCGCGGGTCGATACTGCGCAGGGGAACAGCGTCTTTCGCGTCGCCCTGAACGAAGGGCAGCGTGTGGGTGAGATTTTCACGCCGATCCACTGGACCGATCGCACGAGCAGCGGCGGGCGCACCGGGCTCCTGCCGCGTCCGCTGGTGGACCCACATTCGGGGCAGCCGGGCTTCAAGTCCACGCCCGCCAGCGTCACGCGGGTCGAGACCGAATGGAAGGGCTTCCTGATCCTGCGGGGAGAGACCTTCCCGCACATCCCCTGCCTGTGGGCCACCAAAATCACCGTGCCGGGGGGCGCCCTGTTCGAAGTAGCCGGGAACGGCGATCCCGCTCGGCTCGAGGCATTGCTTCCTCATGGCGAGCGGGTCGAGGCGCTGGACCGGGCGAAGGGCACGCGCCGCGTCGCCAGCATCAACGAAGGCCGTTTGCAAGCCGTCCTGTTCGTGACGCGCACCGGCCTCCTGCCCTCCCGCGACTGGCTGATCGCGCAGTTGGAAGCGGTCAACGTGGGTGGTTCGGTGCTCGCGGCACGTGGTCCGGGCAGTCAGCCCGACAAAGGCGCGACCGTGTGCGTCTGCTTCGACATCGGCCTCAACCAGATCGTCGCTGCGATCCGCGACCAGCATCTGATGGATGTCGCCGCTGTCGGCGCCGCACTTGGGGCGGGCACAAATTGCGGATCGTGCCGCCCCGCGATCGCGACCATCTTTACCCAGACCATGCAGGAGACGCTTGATGCCGCGGAATGACCTGATCGCGCCCGGAGACGTGTGGCTGGTGGGGGCTGGCCCCGGCGATCCCGACCTTCTGACGCGAAAGGCCGAGAAGCTGATCGCAGCGGCAGAGGTCGTCTTCTATGATGCGCTGGTCGGGCCGGGCGTGGTGGACCTGATCCCCTCCAGTGTCGAGCGGGTAAGCGTAGGCAAACGATCCGGCCGCCATTCGAAGGATCAATTGACGATCGACCAGATGTTGGTCGCCGCATCGCTGGCGGGCAGGCGCATCGTGCGCCTGAAGGGCGGCGACCCAG
>CEOS01004446.1_pt1 | contig 14793 bp, 14 predicted proteins | sample 530601 | NCBI WGS metagenome assembly CEOS01 (sample SAMEA2620666, study PRJEB7988) | marine metagenome | biome: marine biome (ENVO:00000447); feature: mesopelagic zone (ENVO:00000213); material: "saline water (ENVO:00002010), including plankton (ENVO:xxxxxxxx)" | depth 1000 m
TTCACCCAGGACGCAACAGCATTTATTGTTTTAGTGTTTTTTGTTTGCTCCTGTATACCGTTATAGGCCACGATGGTAATAGCGGCGAGAATAGCGATTACTACAATCACAATAAGTAATTCAACAATAGTAAAACCGGTTTTCTGTCGGTAATCGCCCACTACCCCTATCCTATCATAGGTAATTAACGTAGTGCAAAAACAAAAAAATCGTCTTTATGACGATTTATATGTGGTCGAGAGGCGGAAACTTATCACAAACTTTGGAATGCATACGAGTTCACAATTTAGCGATAGAAAAGCTCACTGCAATTTCCGGTTATGATGATGGTAAATTGCGATGGATAAGGCTTTAAATTGGCAGGTATCGTTGTAGTCTTACAGACTCCTCTGCCAGACTTATAGCATTGTTGACCGTATCATTCCGCACTTCTTCAAGCGTTTGGAAGTGCCATCGGTCCATACCAGTCATAAAACGGAGTGTTCGACGAGTTCCGGTTTCGATGACGCAGCAAAGACCGCTGTAGCGTGCGAGGAGTTGTTTTTGTAGTACGCTATGAATAAATTGACTCAACTGTAATGAGTTTTCCTGAAATGACCAGTAGTATGAGTTATCGATAGGCGGTAGTGCTTGGTATGTAACTTTAAGGTCATTCTGAGGATTCCATCCACGCTCACAGACGAAGTGCGCTGAGGGTACTTCGGTTAACCAGTCAAATTCCTTACCGCACAACCAGATCACCCGATTAATACCTGAATCAAGATGTTTTTGCGTTCGTTCAAGAGCCTTCGCTTCGGTCATTGACGATAGTTGGACTTCGAACGATATCCGTTCGTTTGTAGTGCCATTTATCGCTACGACATCTCCTCGCCAGCCGTCGCCTTGATATTCCAGTTCTGCACGCCATCCACTTATTTTATTTATACTCATTTCAATCAAGGCTTGGATACCGAGGTGCTCCTGACTCATATTTGAGACATAGCAACGGCTTGTTTTAGCGGTATGTACGAAATGACGCATCCGGTTGGGTGCTTTGGAGTAGCGTATGTGCATCGGAGACTTGCATCCTATGCACAGCAGTTCAGCACCTCGAAAAGATTCGAATTGTTCATCCGTAATCTCGAGTGAATTTATGCGACTATCGTTGTGAAGTGCTAAAAAAGGCATATACTAACAGGTTTAATTTACCTCTGTAATTTATGCAAGCATAGGCGTTTTTCGAGAGTATAATGGATGTATGGCACGGACCAATCTTCATAAGGGCTACCTAACGTTACAGGCTGCAAAAGCCTTTGCTCTGCTTGATCCTGACACGAAAGGAGCAACAAATGTCGACGGAACGAAGACAATCGAAGAAGAATTGGCCGAATTGCGACGTGAATCACTCTTTTTTGAAGAAGAATTTTCGAATCGCAGCTCTAAGAAGAGACGTGAGAAGCTAAATGATTCCATAAGGGAAAATCGCTCAAACTTTGATGAGCGAGGGTAAGTATGGATGATATATACACAGCCTGGAAGCCAATTAGGAATTTCCTTCGCAAGACTGACCCTAAAACTGCGCTAGAGGTGCTTAGGTATTACTCACTATTCAGTGGCACTCCTGGAGTAAGGCCGCCTGCGCCGCCTTCGTATATTGAAGTGCACCAAGGTGTTATGACCCGAGAATTTATCGGTATCCTGCCTTGGGATATAGAGGTTTTGGCTCGAGAAGTTGTTTATTCTTCGGAAGAAGGGCAGCGATCGTACGATTACGACCTGCGACAGTGGCGGCATTTCGGCAATCTTATGGAGAAACTACGACGCCTAGATAACAAAATCAGTGAAGTAGGAATTGGACAGGATAACATCCTCCTAGAAATGTTTAGAATTGGTCATCGCCAGTTTCCACACCAGCAAGATACTATGAGTAAGGCAACTATAGTTCGTTATGGTAGACTATTTACCCACGCCGAAGTTGCTCCGATTGTAGTTGATAATACGGGGCTACCTTACGAAAAGATTGCTACCATTGGCATAGGGTTCTGGGGTAAGTTTAATGATTATGCAGCCATATCGCACCCCACCCAGGGTTTTGATGGCACGAATATTACCAAGGGCGACCTTGAGCATTTCCTTGGACTTTATTCTAAAAGCTTCCAAGAAATGAAAGCGCTGGTTAACGATAGTCACGTGGTGGACAACACTTTTCTTTATCAGTACAGCCCGTTGAACGCTTATCCGTTAGTGAAATTTGAGCGTGATAGCGAGGCGACCTACGTATGCACATCGGTGAATCGATTTTCATCCCAGATTACTCGGGGAGTGTACTATATGCTTTACTCGGATAGCCGATTTGATAATGCTTTTGGAAACGCATTTGAAGATTATGTTGGCGAGGTACTAACGCATACGGCCGAAGGTGTGGGCAGCTATATGGTCTACTCACAAGAAACAGACCCGAGTAGCGGAAAACGTAGATGCGACTGGATTCTGGAACAAGGTGACGAGTTCGTTATGATTGAATGTAAAACAAAACGTATGGCCATCGGTGGCTATACAGTTTTAGACGATGATACAGTGTTAGTCGACCAGCTGGGGAAAATCGCAGATGCAGTGGTGCAGACATATCAAGGATATTTGGTATATAAGGGGGACGGCTATAACCCGCCAGTGTATCCATATACGTCGAGAAAAAAGGCGGCGATCTGTGTTGTGACGCTTGAGAAGTGGTATTTATACGGTGTTCCATTAGAGAAGCTGCATCAGATTGTAAAAGAGAAGCTTGCAGAAAAAGGTATCGATGTCGCTATCATCGAGGAAGCCCCCTATGAAGTAATGGGTGTTGATGATTTTGAAAAACTTGCATATCTAGCAAGTCAAGGTGAATCAGTTCGTGATATGTTTGGTACTCACGCAGAAGGTGACGAGGTGTCTCACGAATTTTCCGTATTTATGAATAATAACTACAAAGATAAACTGGAAAACTACGATTATGTGTTTGGTGATGATTTAGATTTATATATTACGCCAGGACAGGACGAGGTCAATGATCAGGAACCTAATTAGGGGTGTTATGAAAAAGATATCGAAACGTAAAAACACCAGACCACCAGCAAATAATTCTGCAAAGCTACAGTCTATAGATTTCTTTATCCCGTTACCTGAAAGTATCGACATAGCTAACGGTATTAACTTTCCTCTAGTTGAGTATGATGATCAAGCCGTACAAGACACAGTATCTTTTACTAGAAATGATGGGGTGTCGTTGCGATTCAATAACCGTATAATGTTCCATCAAATCCCCGTATCGAAAAGTACGAACGACACGGTGGCGGCATTCAAGGCTTTTGATATATTCTTTGGAGAAGTTAGGGATGACGAACTTAAGCTTCCAGATGACAAGGTGCAAGTTACGGTGGTGCAAGTTTCTCGTATTGTAAAAAAACAAAAGGTTTCAGAAGGGCTGTTAAGTGATTCTTTTGACCAGGCCATAGAATCTCTTCGTAGGTATCAAAAAGCTTATCATTTTGTCACAAAACATTTTTTAGATTTAGTTACTCGACAGACGACATCGTCTTTTATCCCTTACTCGATTGAAGATATAGATGAAAAGGGAGAATTTATTGGAGAAAGAGAGTCGCTTCAGAAAGGTATTTTCTTTACACACCAACCTAGCGGCGCTGGTGAAATTACGAAAGGCATCGAAGAAGCTGAATTAAATGCTATTGCCGAGGTGTCGTCCGGCACTCTCGATAATCTTCTCAACGCTTTCTCAAATGTCAGACGTGAAGCTGTGCAGGCGCACCGTAAAGGTAATGCCCTCGTGTCGGTGCTCTTGTTAGGAATTGCCGCAGAGACTTTGTTGGATGAAGTCTTGCTCTTGTTGCTATGGGAGGAGGGCGCATCACCTTTGTATGCACGAAGTATATTTCGAAATACCGATACAGACACGGCTTTCAAGAGAGTAGAAAGTGATTTGTATGCCTCTCGACTAAACGGTAATTGGAAAACATCCGTTAAGGGGAGTGTGATTCGTAAATGGCGTTATAAAGTTCTAGAGTTAAGAAATAAAGTTGCACATACTGGCTATGAGCCGAGCCAAAAGGAAATGAAGGATGCAATTGAAGCTCTCACGGACTTACTTACGTATATTATAGATTTACTTTGTACTGATGTTACGAGATATCCGATCGCAGCTAGCTTGCTTGCTGGTACCGATGGTATGAACAGGCGAGGATGCCAAGTCACGTATATTGAATATACAAAAGACCTACCTTGGCCATCTAATCCTCAGCGTATATTTGGAAATTGGAAGTATGAACTTGAGAGGTTAAACAAAGATAAGCCGTTTAGAGGTAATTTTAAAAAGGCAACTCTTGGACTACTTATGCACGCAAATGGCGAAGATGTTTGGGTTCTCTTGGATGACAATAATAGGTTGGCGTTACCAATTGAAGATCAAGATATACCTGCGGTTGAGTCGGCAATGGTTAGCGATATAAAAAAGAAAGTCGAAAAAAGTATGAAAGGGAGGAGTGTTCTCGTAGAACTCCCTACGCTAAAACCTCGTTATAAAAAAGACGCAGAAAAAGATTGGTATCCGTCATATGTTGTGTCTGAAAATTTACAGGTGAGTAGATGGCCTATTTCTTACCTTCCGCCAAAGTAATATTATAGTAAATGTGCATAAAGTGCAGCTATCTACTAATGATTTCGAAATAAAGCGAAAAAATTACGTGTCACATACTATATTCGATACGGTCGATATGCACGCATATGTAGAAGTGGGAACTGCTATCCGCTCGCTTCGAAAGCATCTGGGTGATGATGTGGACTTTGTTGGCGACAACTCGAGCTACTATGAATTTCACCTAATGGTCACGCCCAATCTCAGCAACCAAGCCAGAAGTGAAAAATTTTGGCTCGATTTTACACCATTGCATTATGGTGGATGGCGCTATTGGCTAAAGTGTCTTGAATGTAAGCATCGACGTACAAAACTGTACGTGACACAAGACCGAGTTGCTTGTATGGATTGTCTCGGGCTAATTTACACCAGTAAGACTGGCTCAAAAAATAAGCCACTCGTAAGAGTAAATAATTACAAGAAAGCGATAGCGATGCTAAGTGAGAACCGCCGTATGACGTACGCTGGTAAAAAGACTCGCTCTGGTCGTAGGTTTAGTCGATACTATCAGGATTTGAGCGACTTGGCTGAATCTTTTGTTTAAGTAATTCGCCCTTTGATGCTTTTTCGAGCATCTCACGAGCAATAAATGATAGTGAATTAATCACATTCTCGATTTGAATGTCATCGAGTTCATCATAGTTTTTTCCGAGTATTTTTCGTGCTTCTTTTATACTTATAATCTTATCCATATGTCCTCCGATTAAAAATACACTGTTATATTTTAAACGGTTGACCTCACCGCTGTTTTCGCTCGAAGATGATGAAAAGTTAATCATTACAGGAGGCGAAAATAGATGGCAGCAAAACCATATAAAATAGATGTAATCGGTGGGTATGAGTTTAGCGAGGTAGCAAGTAGTCTACAGAAATGTCTGCGTAGAGGATACGAATACGAGGCGTCATTTTGGGTATACATACTCCACGAGAGTTCGTATTACAAATATGCGTGGAAGCGATTACTTATCGTCGCATCAGAGGATGTCGGCAACGGGTCGCCAGAGATTGCACCCCTTATCCATTCGCTGCAGCAAAACTACCATTACTGTATTACTTCTGTGAATCGTGGTAAGAATGATGCGCTAGTGTTTTTGCTGCAAGCAGTGATGGCGATATGTCGAGCAGAGAAAAGTCGTGAAGCCGACTCCCTGGCAAATCTTATCCGCACTCGCTACGAGCAAGGTGAGCGCCTCCAAGTACAAGATTATGCGCTTGATATGCACACCAAGCGTGGTCGTGAAATTCACGGTGAGTGGACGGAGGGAAGTATTGAAGACATAGCTGAAAGACATCGCAAATGGTATGACGAATTCAGTAAAGTGGAGCCAGATATTGGAGATAGATACCTCGATGACCTCAAGCGGGTCAAGGGAGTGAAGCAATGAGCTTCTTAGCTGTTGCAAGTTCTCGCACAATTTTCGATAGCCTGGACATTACAGAAGACACCAAGCAAGACTATCTGAGTCGTTTACCAGTATTTTTAGGATTCGTACACACAAACGGCATCACGAGAGATTTACTTTTGAACTATAAACAGTATCTTCGTAGTCGTACTGACCTGAGTATATCAACTAAGAATAAGCAGCTGGCGGTAGCTAGGATTACTCTACGTGAGCTATATCGCAAAGGAGTAATATCGGTAGACCTGTCACAGGGTGTTAAAAGTTTCGAGCAAAGTAATCGTCATAAAGTAAGTGGGCTTACTGATGGTGAGGTTGAAAAAATTTGCGTGTTTCTACGAACTGCGGACAGTACCTTTTCGATAGTAAGGCAGCGTGCGATAGTCGCATTACTATTGTTCCAAGGATTACGCACAGTTGAAATATGCCGACTAGATGTGAGCGATATTGACATAGTTAATTGCACCCTTTCAGTGCTTGGAAAAGGTAGAGACGATAAAGAGTTAATGCATCTTCACCCTGAAACGGTTAAAGCACTTAAAGAATACCTCAAGCGTTCACAAGTAAAGCACGGTGCGGCTTTCTATTCACTTCTCGGAAAGAGACGCTACGAACGATTGACGACTCGTGGCCTACGAGTGATAGTTACAAATCTGTTTGAACATTTAAGTATTGACCGCACCGTACACGGCACTCGGCATTGGTACACTACCCGACTAATTAAGGAGTATAAAAGTGACTTGGCCAGAGTAGCCAAATATACTCGACACCGTAGCCTAGAAACGCTTAATGTGTACAATGATTCGATACTGACAAAGGCTGACCTACCAAAATACTACTCAGTATTTGAAAGTAGCAGTCTAACAAGAAGTTAGAAGTCGGTTAATTCAGATACTTTAACATCTAGTGCTTTTGCGAGTTTCTCAATATTTTTCAGTGAAGGGTTGCGTACGCCCCTCTCAATGCCCGATATGTATGTACGGTCGAGTCCAGTAATCTCACCAAGCTTTTCTTGTGAGAGCAACTTTTCTAATCGTAATGTACGAATCTTTTTACCTAACTTTTGTGCTGCACTTGTTCTAGCCATAATTGTAACTAGCGTGTCAGCTTGTTGACTATGGGTCTACGGACTAAAAGTCACATAATGATTGATTTTTATCTGTTATTTGTGTGATAATTAACCCAACATCTAATCAACTAAAAGGAGTAAAGATGGCTAAGCAAGAAGGAAAGAAAAACTGGTTTAGTAGGCATAAGGTTTTAACTGTAATCATTGCGGTCGTTCTATTGGGCGGAATTGTCGGTGCATTTAGTGATGAGCCGAAGTCGGATAATACTACGAAGAAAGACGACGCCACTGTTGCAGCAAACACGGAAGAGAAAAAGTCTGAGCCAGAGAAGGGTATCGCTGGAGGTCAATATAAAGTTGGTACTGATATGCCTGCTGGCGAATATGTCGTTGTTGGTAGCGGTTATCTTCAAATATCATCAGACTCAAGTGGTGAGTTTGGCAGTATTGTAGAAAACGATAATTATAGTAATCGAACAATCATTTCGGTAACTGATGGTCAATATGTTCAATTTAGCGGCCGTGCATATACTTGGGATGAAGCTCCAAAAGTAGATACATCAAGTGGCACATTGCCTGATGGTAAGTATAAAGTTGGTGTGGATTTCCCAGCTGGTGAATATAAGGTAGTTCCAAGCGGTGATGGATACTTAGCGGTAAGTACGTCAGCGAGTGAGTCGACCAACTCAATTGTTACAAACGATAACTTTAACACCGAAAAATATATTACTGTGCAAGATGGTCAATACTTAAAGCTTAACCGAGCGAGTTTAAAGTTAAAATAATTAGCAAATGTGTAAATAGCTAGCGTTAGTTGCTGGCTATTTATATTGGGTACGTTAATTATTAATCCCATTCGTAATAGTTCTGATAGCTGCAGGTGCAAAATGTAAATTTTGCGCCATCCTTGAATGGACGAGTGCAGGCGGGTATTGGAAGTACCGGCTTCTTTTCCAGAAAAGCTATACTGAAAGTTTTATTATCAAATTTTTGACAGGCCTCGCAGCAATCGTAGCACTTGACTGTCAGGCCTTTTACATAGTCATCAAGCTTTGCTGATTGAATATCATTATTGTGGGACGCAGCGAGGTAGCCCGATGGGTCGTGCCCTCTATTTCCCTGGTATTGAGCGGCCGCTACATCAACCCAGCGTTTTATGCGAAACAGCTCAATAGTTTGATACTTTTTATCTTGGCTCTTATCAATACTACGGGCGTAGAGATCTAGATCGTTGAAAAGTGACCAAAGCACATCGTATGTATTAATGGTTTTCATATTCCACTTCTTCTTTAGGTCATTTTCGTGGGATAAGTAATCGTCTTTAGTAAGCCCAAGACTGGACTTCATTGTTTCGTAGAATTCGGCGTGGTTAACCTGCTCTTCGGTAAGCGCACTACTCGGATATAACGATTGAGTCGTTCTGACATAAATAGGGTTTTTGCATTCTGAGCAGTTCTTTTTGCGTTTGATTGGCTGCTCGAATATGACACCACAGTATGGACAAGTGTCGCTAAAAGGGAGCTTCTGGTAAATTGGCTTTGCTTTATTTTCATCGAGGCTTGCAAGTAGGCCCGTGTCGTTGTCGCTCATCTCTATTTTTTTTGGAGATGGCTTATCACCGCTGGTGCTCACAGTGATATGTATATTATTTTCATCATTGCTTGTGTTGAATATCCTAGAAAAGAGTCCCATAGAACAATTATATATTGTGTTGTTAATTCCGCTAATAAGGATTACAGGAATTATCTACTCCTACGTTTTTTACGCTTATTTTTCTTCTTTTTCTTTACAGCTTTCTTTTTCTTGAGCTCTTGAATATAGTCACGATAATCGGCAGGATATTCAAAATACTTTGCTCTTTTAAGTTGCCCAGTTGGAGGCGGTGCCATAGCTTTGATTTGGCCTAATTGCTCTTGGTAGTGAATCATATCTGCTTCGGGTATCATCAGACCAATCCATTCGTAGCCAACAGATTCTTGCTCAAGCATATTCTTCTCGGTCAATATTCCTATGATAGTTTCGTTTTGAGGAAACTTCTCACGAGCGAGTAGTGCACTGATGTAAAGCATTTTCTGCCGAACTTCTTGTGTAATATTCTGGTCGCCGAAATATGCGAAGACGTAAGTGAAGCCATCCATAGGCACATATTTCCTATAAATAAATCCAGGTCCGCCATTATGCTGCAAAGCCTCTCTGGCGCCTTCAAAAAAGAGTTGTCCTAAGAAGCGCCTGTCGAGACGGTTGTGCGACATCATTTTCATCAATATATCGTCACGATATTTTTCGTCACCATCTTGCGGCTCAAAGGGAATACCCTGGCGTCGCATCTCAATAAGATGATCCCAGCCTTCGGCCCAGCGGTCAGCTTCAAGTTTTTCCTTATATTCCTCGTCGTTGATTAAATTTTCCGCGGCTCCTTCGCCGTCGTAAAACATAAGGGTTGCATTGCTATCTTCCATATTCCCGAAGGTATGATTGTTCTTTAGATATACTGCCGCAAAATCCTCCTCGCCACCTCCAAGAATCAAGCCAGGGGTTTTATCTAGGAACAGCTCTTTCTTACGCAGATATTCAGCGAGGTCGGTAACGGTATTGAAATGTTCAAGCGCAAATCGAGTAAAGCCCTTGAAGAATACGTGGACGTTGCCTCCTGGCGCCTCGTCGTAATAACGGCTTGATAACTCATAGCCTCCTTCGATTGCGGAAATAAGATGAATGGTTTTAAGTTCTTTTGGGTATATTGTTTTTGTTTTACCTTCGATGTTTTTGAGCATCAAGGTATCGGTCGCTAGCAGCTTTCGTTTTGCACCTCTACATTGACGAATGTTTTTATCAAACTCACCTTCGTTGAATTTATCGTTGACTAACTTGAGGTTTTTAATTTGCCAAATTATAGCCGTATCGCCGAGAATAACCAGTACATCACACAACTCTTTGCCAGGCGCATAATACGGGTTTAAGAAGCAGAATTCAGCCGTATACGAATCGCCACATAGTTTTGCAATAAGCTGTTCGGCTTCAGTGCCTTTGTCGTTGAAATGATTATTTGCCATATGGTTATTATATTCTTTTGATGGTTTACGCAGTAGGCCTTGCGTATAATTAAGCTAAGTATTATGAATGACAATTACGAAATGCCAACTGTGAATCTTGTTGAATTAATCAAGGGGAGTTTGGTTGGTAAAGATATCACTGAGAAGGTTGACCCAACAACAATCCGATATGCCCTATATGTCCGTAAATCCACAGAAGACGAAGGGCGACAGGTTCAGTCGATTGATGACCAGATTCGGGAATGTATCGAACTCATAAATCAAAAAGGTATTAAGTTCGATGTTCGTACTGATTTGTTTCGTGAAGAAAAATCAGCGAAAGAGGCTGGGACGAGACCTGTCTTTACAAGAATGGTTGAGGCGATAAAAGACGGCAAGTACCAGGGGATAATTGCTTGGCACTATGACAGGCTGGCTCGAAATATGAAAGAAGCAGGTGAGATAATCGATATGATTGACAGGGGAGTCATACAAGACCTTCGCTTAGCACGGGCGACATTCGAGAATACGCCAAACGGAAAGATGATACTGGGGATTAATTTTGTTTTATCAAAACACTACTCAGATCACCTGAGCGAATCTGTACTTCGTGGTAATAAAAGCAGTCTTTTGAAGGGACGTGTGCTCCGTCACGTTGTGCACGGCTATAGGCTCACTAAAGATAGGGGATTGTTGGCTGACGGTGACAATTATGTACTTATTGAACGTGCTTTCAGGATGCGTATTGATGACGATAAGTCACTTAAAGACATTGCACGGTACCTCAACCAATCTGGCTATAGGTCACATCGATTAAACGGTGGCCATCAGGACTATACTTTTACTGTTGATAAGCTATCTAAGGTGTTCAAGAATCCTATATATGCGGGGGTGTATCAGTATGGCGACGATGCCGTTGATATGTCTGAGTTAGATCCAAACTTTTCCCCGATGATAACTGCTGATGAGTACGTGAGGCTGAACGGCAGAGACTCGCTGCTTGCATATACGATACGTAGTCGGTCAAAACGTAGTGGTGATAACGATGTGTCGGAGTTTTTGCGTAAGTTCGTCACTTGTTTCCATTGTGGTAAAACAATGCACACGACAGTAGTCATTAAATATGGCAAGACAAATGAGGTTACAGGTGAGAAAAGACAAACACGACACTTTAGGTTTTACTGTGGCCAGAAGGAATGTGAAATGTATAAAAGCGGCCCTGCTGGAAATGTAGTTCGAGACTATGCCGTTGACTTTCTGACTAAGCACAGATTTTCAACCGAGACACTGTATGAACAGTATTTGCTCGATGCTGGTGAAGATATGGCAAATCAGCGGGCTGACTTAACGGCTTCACGTAAACGTATAGAGGTACAGCTACAGCAAAAGCGACAGCAATACGAGAACATACGTAAAATTATTGCTGAGGGTGACAAGTCGTTGTCTGGCCATTATACATCCGAAGATCTTGATGAATTGAAAAGTGCAGTGAAAGCCCTATCAAATGAGCACGACGAGATAAAAAACCAATATACCGAATTAAAAGAAGGAATAGCTGGTCGTCAAGATTTACTCAAACTTTACGAAAATGCAGGTGAATTACTGAGGTTGACTTATGGTATGTCTCTAGCAGACGAAATCATCAGAATTTTCTTCTCAAACTTTGTAGTAGAGGCACGTCCAAACGGTCCAAAAGGCAAACAAAAACAGTGGTCGGTAAGGAGCCACTGTCTTGCTGAACCTTTTGACAAAATGTTCGAAAACGGTCAATTTCTTGTATGGTCGGGGTGAAAGGACTCGAACCTTCGACCTCACGGTCCCAAACCGCGCGCGCTAGCCAACTGCGCCACACCCCGATGGTGTTTTAACTTAGGGTAGTATACATCATTTTAAGAAATAATTCCAGTGCGGGGCCTCTATGGCGGAGCGCGCGCAAGTATTATCGCTAGTTCAAGTATTTTGTGGCTTTAGACTGAGCAGTGAGCGTTTCATTAAATCAAATCCTCCATGTGAAGTTAGGCGCTTAGTGGTATGATAGACGTATTATATGAAAAAGTTTGCTATGGCTAAGACTTTTATTCGTCGGTACCATTGGCTTGATGGCGTAGTCCTTGGGCTGGGGCTTGTGGTATTCGGCGTAATTACCATTGCGCATGTTTCGTCAGCCTCTATTTGGTTTGACGAGGCCTTTAGTGCGTACATTTCTCAGTTCAGTTTTGTAGAGATAGCTCAGTTTACTGCTGCCGATGTTCATCCGCCGGTATATTACTGGCTATTAAAGCTATGGACGGAGCTTTTCGGCACTACTGAGGCTGCGTTCAGGTCAATGAGTATAGTATTTGGCGGCATTGCTATTTTGGTGGCTTTTTTCCTTTCGAGGCAGTTTTTTGGCCGAAAAGTGGCGTGGGTATCGCTACTATTCCTTGTACTTTCGCCACTTCTTATTCGGTATAGTGACGAAGCGCGTATGTACACCTTGGCGGCCGCTATTGTCCTTACTGCTACATGGGTACTTTCAAAAGCGGTGGCTTCGAAGAAATGGAGCTGGTGGGTTACGTACGGTGTATTAGTTAGTTTGGGTATGTGGACGCACTACTTTACGGCAGTGATATGGATTGCTCATTGGGTATGGCATGGTATGGGTATCCCCCGCAAGAGTGCGAAACAGTGGCTAAAAGCGTTTTTTGCACCGCCGTGGGTGGTGGCGTACGGGCTCGCTATAGCCCTGTATCTTCCTTGGATCCCTTCACTTTTTGCGCAAACTAAATCAGTACAAAGTGGGTTTTGGATTGGCCCGGTTGGTCCAGATACAGTAACGAACTATTTGACTAACTTTTTCTACTACCTCGAGCATGGGCAGGTGACAGGGTGGTGGGCGCTTATCTTCTTAGCTATCGTGATACTTACGGTAGTGCTCACCCCTCGTACATACAAGGCGCTAAAAAAACCCGAAAAAACAGCGTACCTACTTATTATTGCAATGGCTTGGGGTGGGCCGCTTGTGCTCTTTCTGCTTTCACTGCCACCGCTTAGTTCGGTATTTGTTGAACGGTATCTGGTGCCCTCTATCGTAGCTCTATCGATATTTTTTGCTGTCACGCTGGTTGTGGGCACAAGAAAATGGCGGTCGTATGTAAGAGTGCTTCCTATAGTTGTTATAGCGGGTATGATGTTATTTGGAATTACCAATGTGTATACATACGGCAACTTTAATAAGAACTCTAATACGCATATTCTTACCAAAGAAGTAATACAGGAAATTCAGGCGACCAGCCCCAAAGGTACACCAATTGTCGCAAACTCACCATGGGTATTTTACGAAGCAGTATTTTATAGTACGCCAGACTACCCGGTGTACTTTATTGACGAAGCGACGGAGTATACGTACGGGTCACTGAATATGCTTCGCGATCGTGACCTCCATAAGATCACTAATCTTGAGGAATTTGAAGAGCAGCACTCAGTCATATGGTATTTAGGGGGTACTAGTGACGCAGATGTCGCACCCTACCGCGATGACTGGCGCAAGATTCAAACAGTTAGTGTTTATGATAAACTAACTAAAAAAGAAGTGTACAAAGCGACAGAGTACCAGGTTAGCGGGGAATAATATTCATTAAGAATTTTGTGCGAATACCACCAAACACAATAGCAATAGCGCTGACGCTAATGAGGAGGTTAAGCCAAAGAGCGTCTACCTCATTAGGGGTAACGATAAGGTGGGTAAAGAAAATGACAAACGCTGATAGGGTATACGCATAGAGCGAATTCGAACCGAAACGAAGAAGCAACCAGCCAAATTTCTTTACTAACCAAGCCTCGTATCGGCGGAAAAGGACAAACAGTGCCCAGAACCAAATCGCCCCAAGAATAATGCGCGCAAACGATAGTCTGTCTTTTTGAAAGTACTGTTCAACACCATGGTGAAGGGCGTCAATGCGCGAGCCCATTTCGCCACCAAGCATGTGTCCAAACACGAGTCCGAAGCTAAGTGCAGCGGTAATAATAAAGGCTATAACCAGCCCGGTACGAATACCATGCCGAACCTGAAGTGATAGTGAGCGCCACCTAGTAGTGATGTTCTCCCAGTAGAATCCAATCACAAACCCACTCATAAAAATGAGTTGCCAGCTAATGGGTTGCGACTGATACTCAGGCAACGGTGAAAGAGGGAAGAGGCACCAAACGGCAAAACTAATAGCAATACCCACATACCACCACCCCCTTCGAAGCAGGTAGAGCACAAACGGAGTGAAAGCGAGGAAAATCGCGTAGTACTTTAGGAAGTCAGCCCACCCGTAGGTGTATCCTAGGCTTACTGTTTGCCATATAAAAGTGCCCCAGTCAGCCCAGTTGGTGTAAATACCATATTTTAGCCCAGGGTCGTTGAGGAAGAGCTGTCCAATTAAGGTAAATATAACCGTGAGGGCAATGGAGGTGAGGTATAGCTGCAAAGCACGCTTCCAAAGTAGTTTTGCGCTCACCATAAAAGGCTTATCAAGTAGCTTACGTCCCCTAATAATTCCCAGTATAATCCCCGAGACTACGAAGAAGCCTTCTGCCGTAGAGGCATAAAGGATGCTTTCGCCCGTAAAAAGGCTTAGCCCGTTTGGGTAAAAATTGAGA
>CEOS01142055.1_pt1 | contig 14736 bp, 11 predicted proteins | sample 530601 | NCBI WGS metagenome assembly CEOS01 (sample SAMEA2620666, study PRJEB7988) | marine metagenome | biome: marine biome (ENVO:00000447); feature: mesopelagic zone (ENVO:00000213); material: "saline water (ENVO:00002010), including plankton (ENVO:xxxxxxxx)" | depth 1000 m
CGACGGCGGCTGCCGACGCGCGGTCGATCATGGCGTTGGCGGTGGCCACGGGGTCGAGACCGCGAACTTCGGCCTGGTCCTGGATGCGATAGACGTCGTCGGTGGCCGACTGCAGCTGGTCAGCCTGTTCGTCGGTCAGCGAGAAGCCGGAGGAAGCGAGCGCGCGATCGGCGTCGTTCTGGCGACGCTTCATCGCATTGCCGATGGCCCGGGGGCTCTCGACCGCACGGCGGTGCTCGATCTTGAGCATGCGGAACATGCGCTCGGCATCTTCCCGGTTGGGGCCGGTGAGGACGTCCTGGATGTGGGTGGACAGCGCCGTGGCCGACGACTGGCCGCTCCAGTAGACACCGCGGTTCGGGTTGTTGAGTGCGCTGTCGCGGGTGATGCTCACACCCGGATTGCGCGACTGTTCGTCCTGGCTCAGGCCGTTCCAGTCCTGGTAAGAATATGCCGTCATTTTCCGTTCCTCCGATGTCTCGTAATCTGACATTCAAGGCGGGAGAAGGGAGTTCCTCCCGCGCCATCCTGCAAATTGTCCCATTGCCGAAGGAATGGTGCAAGCACCTTTTTTCCTTTTCACCCTCCGGGACGGAGAAAAACGCTTTTACGGAAGTCTTTTTCAGGAATTCTGGAATCGCCGCTCGGACTGGCGATCATAATGTATGGGGTCGAAGGCCTGCGCGATCTCCCCGATGGGGATGGTCAGCTTCATGCCTTCCTTCGCGAGGGATCTGAGCTCTTCCACGGTCCAGCCCCGATCGAGGTGGTCGGCGGCGTCGTCCTTGTGCTGGAGGTCGTAGACCGTTCCGTCCTCCCTGCGCGTTGGCCAATGCAGGAAATAGAGATCCGCTCGCCCCATGAGACGGTCCGCGATCTTGGATGCAGCAGCATATCCAGGTCCGTCATGATCGCACAGGAGGATGACCTTCCGGCCGTGGAGGACGGAGAAGTCGGTGAGGCTGATCGCGTTCCCTCCCCCCTGACAGGCGGTGGGGACCCAGCCCGGGAAGAGACGGGCTGCGGCATCCGCCGCTTTTTCGCCTTCGTTCCAGACGACCGGGTCCTCCTCGCGCTCGACGATCTGGTCGAGATTGTAGAGTGGACGTGGCGAAGGCATGGCGCGCATGCGCAGCTCCTCCTTGCCCTTCTTCTTGTCCAGCGCCCAGCACCAGGGGATGACCTCCTTGTCCCCTTCCTCCAGATCGTAGCGGGCGACCCATCCGGCGACACGCCCTTCCGGAAGACGATAGGTCCAGACCTTCGAGGGCATTCCGTGTTCGAAATGGTAGAAATCGTCAGGACGGGGATTCTCCTGCCCTTCCGGAGCAGGTGAGATCACCTCGATCTCGTCCTCCTTCTTCTCTACGACCCTCTTCTTCTTGTTGGGATTGGAGGGTGCGCTCGGATCGACGCCGAGATGGGACTCCAGAGCGGTCCGCACGTCCTCGGGACGGCACCCCGCGAAGCAGTGGTAGAGAAGCATGCCCTCACGCCCGTCGGCGAGCGATAGGGATGGGGACCTGTCCTCATGGGCGGGACAGCAGACCATCCAGCCTCGCCCGGTCTTCTTCGCCTTCGACCTTCCTGTTCCGGAAAGCTTGTCGGCGACATCGGCCGCGCTCCAGTCGTTGAGGGACATGCTCGCTCTTTCTCTGTTCTATCGTGCGACCGCTCGTGCCGCGTCGACATCTTCCTGTCGGCAGCCGGCGAGACACACGGCCTTGCCCTCGGAGTCCACCGAGAGGGAGGGATTGCGATCATCGTGGACCGGGCACTTTTCCATCCTCGCACCGGAGGCATTGCTTGCATCGTTCATGTGGATCTCCTGTCTTTTTTTCGGATTCTATCCGGTGATCTTGTCGATGTCGATCTCGTGCTGGAGAGCCGCCTCCTTCAGACGGGTGAGGATGTTCCCCTCCAGATTGGTGATCGAATCGCGGTGCCGGCGGATGAGATCCTCCCTGTCAGCCTTGTTCTTCGCGTCCTTGAGGCGCTTCACGATGGTGGCACCGTATGCCACCTGGTCCGCACGGGTGACGGGTTCGGAGTCGAGATCGAAGTCATCGTTCACCTCGGCCCGGGGACGGGAGCGACCGGACTTCGCCGGCTTGTCATCGGCAGGGCTATCCTGTTCCTGCTGACGCCCACGCGGGCCGTCGTCACGGCTTTCCTTGTCTGAACTCCGATCGTCGTTGCGTTCGCGGGCGGGCTGTTCGCGCTGCTGAGACCGTCCACCACCACCGGAATTTCCACGGGACTGGCGACCTTCACCCTGCTGGCGACCGTCATCGTATTCGCCACGACTGTCGTTCCGGGTCGCGCGTGAGCCTCCCGAACGTGCGTTCCCGCCCCGACCGGACTCCTTGTCCTGACGCATCTTCTTGGCCTTCGACAAGCCCGTCCTGTTGCCCTTGTGAGCGTATTCGATGTCGCTCTGATTGCCGTCCTGATCGAGGAACATGCCGAAGGCCTTGCCGAGCATGGAGGTGCAACGCTTGAGTCCGTCGGTCTCGGCGCCCTTCACGGCCATGCCGATCGCTTCCTTGGCATACTTTCCCGGTTCGACCTCGCCGTAGCCGATGCCGGTCTGGACGAAGACCGTGTCACTGCCCTCGGGCGTGCGCTTCTTGATGGTAAGGGTGACCTGCGTGGTCACCGAATAGACGACCATCTCGACATCCTTGGCCTTCTTGTTTCCGGAAGGCCCCTCCCATTTCGTCCTGGTGGCTACCTCCTTCTCGATCTCGGGCTTGCTGGCGACCAGACCCCAGCCGAGCGGACCGAATATCTCGTTCAGACGGTCGACGCTGATGTCACCCTTGAGATACGTGACGGTGTTGCTCCCGCCAGCGGATCGCGAGCTCAGTAGCTCCTTGGGGACTTCCTGATCGACCGCGGCCGCGATGGCTGCGTCGTTATGGATGCTGACATTGTAGCGCGGCTGTTCGGTGGTCTCTTCGGTCATCTTTCAATCCCCCTTCGGGTTACGTTTTTAGTGTAAGGAACATAGCGAGAACAGAGTCCTTCGGGAAGCGAAAAATCGACCCTAGAAGAGACTCGCTGCGTCAGTGGATTTCTTGGCGATCTTGAGGGCGAGCTTGCCGCCGGACTTCTCCTCGACCCCGACGATCCGGGTGCCGGTATCGATCGTGGATCCCTTGGGGATCATGGTCATGACCATGTTGTCGATCTGCTCGATGCGCTTCTCGAGGGGCTTCTGCCGCGCCTTGAGACCGTCGATCTCGGCCTTCTTCGTCTCGCGTTCGTCGATGAGCGCGTCGACGGTGTCACCGCTTACCTCTGCCTTGACCGATACCTTGCCTTCCCGGATGGCTCCCTTGTCGACATCGTAGTCGACGACCGGCTCGTCGTCCTCGACCGCCATGCGGATCATGTCGGCGACGCCCTCGACGATCTTGGTGCGCATGTCTTCATCGAGCGTCGCGCGGTAGAGCTCGCTGCGGTATCCATCGACTAGAATGCCGACATAGACGTCCTCATGACCGTATGCGATCGCGGTGGCGAGATAGCGCATGAGCTGTTTGTCGGGAATTCTGTCAGGAGCTTCCCATCCGAACATCGCGGACTGGATGCGCTGCATGACGACGAGGACGGCCGGCTTTCCCTTGGTCTTGGTGCTGGGTGCGATCTCCCACGCACGAGGCGGCATGATGCCCTCGCCGACGACGGGGTCCAAGGCCTTCTGGATGGAGAGTCCGTGATCCTTGGCGATTCCGGCGGCGATGTCTGCGGCAAGGCGGCCCTGCCAGCGCGAGCGGTCGCCGATGTCGTTCTCCTCGACGTCGTCGGTCATGCGATTCCACACGGTCCAGGGGCTGGCCTTGGTGTCCAGTCCCAGAATGGCGGCGACTTCGCCTGCCCTCACATAATCTCGCATAGCGTCCTTTTCCTTTCATTCACCGTCGACACCCCGCCGACGGCAGGACGCCTATTTCAACCATCCCCGCTTTCGCAGGTCATCTTCGCTGTTGCCCTTCTTGGGCAGATGCCATCTCTTGGTCTCGCCATTGAAACGTCCGCCCAGGGCCTTGACATCGTCCTTGTCGTCGAAGGGGACTTCGAGTGCATAGGATCCGCCTTCGAAGTCCTGCCACGGCTTGGGAGTCATGGATCTCACGGAAGGCTTGCGCTGTCCTATGTCCGGGGCTCTGAGTTCCGCGCTCTCGATATCGAGACATCTCTTGATCGCGTCGACGTTGCGCCCCTGCAGGATACGTCTCGCCTGCGCCGTGTCGCACTTGCGCCTTTCCACCTCGTCGAGCATGTATTCGAGGATCGCGGTATTGGTGGGCTCCACCAGAGTGGGCACGTGCTTCTCGCATAGCGCAACGAGATCGCTTCCCAGCTTTGTGGGGGCGAGCTTGCCCTTCGCACTCACGATGTAGAGCCTGTCCTTCAGCTTCTTGACGGTGTCGCCCCATGTGGACTTCGTCCCGAGGGTCTTGGCGACCTTGAGCTTCTTGAGATGATCCGGATCCTTCGTGACCTTCGTTAGGTCGCGCATGGCCGAGATGATCGAGCCCTCCGTGAACTGCGGCGGGGCGATCGTCTTCTTCTCCAGCGCATTGGCCCTGTCCACGATTCCGCGCGTCTTGTCGGCGATGTCGGGCAGCGTCTGGGTGGCGGGCTCGTCCTGGTTCTCGTTCTCGGTTGCGTTTGCCTCCTGGTCGGCTCCTCCGAAGAGACGCCTCCAACCGGGCTCGAGAATGGTCCGTCCGGTCGCGCTGAAGCGACGCTCGCCGTGTTTCCAGGAGATCGACTTCTGGGAATAGCGGCAGTCAGGGTGCAGCTGCGCCAGGAACTGCCTGACGATGAGCAGATACAGCTTGCGTTCGTCGTCGTTGAGCTGCGAGAGATCCGCACCCTCGGTCGTCGGTATGATGCCGTGGTGATCGGCTCCGCTCTTCTCGAGCAGTGCCGAATTGAAGACGGTATCCCGCGGCGTCAGGGAATTGTAGTCGGGGAGGAACTTCGTGATGTCGGGGAAGGTCTCCTTGCCCTTCAACGGCACGAGCTGGGTGTTCGAGAGGTCCTTGAGATGACTCAGGATGGGACCGACGTCCTGCCACTGGCTGTCCTCGAGATGGACCCCGTCGGTGCGCGGGTAGCTGATCAGCTTGTGCTTGTCGTAGAGATCCTGCGAGATCTTCTCCGTCTTCGAAGCCGGCCAGCCCCAAAGGTTGTATGCCCTGATCTGGAGGCTCGAGCTTTCGAACAGCGCCGGCGGTGCTTCCTTCCTGGTCTCGGATTCGACATCGAGCACCACGGACTTCTGGTGGATCTCGTCGGTGATGCGTCGCGCTTCCGCCGCATCCTTGATGCGGTTCTCGCCCTCCTTCGGTGCGTGTGTCAGGCGGATGGTATGCTGGCCCGCGCGGACGTCCGCGATGAGGTCGTAGTATTTCTCGGACTTGAAGTTCTCGATCTCGCGCTCGCGGCGAACGATGATCGCGAGGGCGGCGGTCTGGACGCGGCCCACCGAGATGGGCGGCTCGTGATTGGCCGGACGGAACCGCACGGTGAGAAGACGGGTGAGATTGAGGCCCTCCACCCAATCGGATTCGGCCCGGATGCGGGCGGCGTCGGCAAGAGGGAACTTCTCACCGTATTCGAGGAGGGATTCCTCTTTCGCGGCCTTCGATATCGAGGCGACGTTGGCGCCCGAGCTCCAGAGGCGCTTCTTCGGTTTGTGCTGTAGCTGCAGATACTGGAGGATGGCCCAGGCGATGTATTCGCCTTCGCGACCCGCGTCGGTCGCGATCACGATCTCCCGGGCGTCCTTGGCGTACTTCTCGATGACCGCCAGCTGCTGGCTCTTGCCCTCGATGGGCTTGTACATGAACTCCCACTTATCGGGAAGCATGGGCAGGAGGTCGGGACGCCATTCGCGCCACTCCTCCTTGTAGTCGTGAGGCTCGGCGAGCTCGACGAGGTGTCCGGCCGCCGCGACGATGATGCCGCCATTGGACTGCCAGGCATAGCGCTCGAGCGGCTGGCAGTTGCCCAGCGCCTTGCCGAGTTCCTTGGCGAAGCTGGGCTTCTCCGCCAGCCAGACCCTTTCTCCGTGCACGAACAATCCTCCTGGGTTTCCCTTTAGAGGACTCTTTTAGGATGAATGATCTTTTTTTCCAACGGGACGCTTGCAGCGGCTTATCGTAGGGTGATACCATTCGCTTCGAGGTCGTGGTGAAGGCTTACCGGACCCGCGAAACGAATGGTATCAAGCAGGCTGGAGACAGGTTATGCAGTTCGAACATCAGAATGACAAGGGGGAGAATTACGCTCTCCTGTATCCCAAGTTCAAGGAGAACGAGGAGCTCAAGAGCGCCGCCGAGGAACTCGGTGTCCGCAATGCGCTCGAGTTCAACCGCGGGGACAACGCATATCGGCTTTTCGAAGCGAAGATTCCTGAGGATGTGAACGTGGACGCCAAGCTCGGAAAATTCGCGACGGACGAGGCGAAGGCCGCATCGATGGCCGAGCGCGAAGAATTCCTGGCCAAGAAGGCCGCGGCGGCGAAGGCGACCGGGACCGACGTGGACCAGTCGAAGGTCTACGTGGCGGCCAAGGAGAACGGTGACCGCGATCGGTTCAACAAGCTCCGTCAGGAGACCGGGACCAGCTTCACCTATTCTTCGCGTCAGGGCGGCTTCGTCCACAAGGACGGTCCGACCGAAGGCTTCGAGTACTTCCAGTCCGAGGAGGCGAAGAAGGCCTGGGCTGCCGAGGCAGGCAAGGCGGCAGCGACGACCCGCAAGCGGCGTGAGAACGCCGTGGAAGGCATCGACGTCATGGCCGAGCGTGCCAATGGCAGGGTCTTCCTCGCGGACAACTCGAAGGGCTTCATGCTGCCTTCCAAGAAGCAGGAGGCCGCGCGCTCCTCGCAGCTGGAAGCTCTGAAGGCCGCTTCGCCGGAAGAGGTCGCCCAGGTCTACAAGATCACCGAGGCGGCCAAGAAGGCTCTCGATCGCAAGCTCTACGGGATCCAGCTGAACGCTGCCAAGGATGCCGGCGTCGAGAAGTCGGACTTCGACAAGATGAAGCCCGATCAGCGTCGTGAGGCAGCGAAGTTCAAGGGCCTCGAAAAGGAGGAGTTCTCGAAGCTCGTCTCCCTCTCGAGCGGCTTCTTCGCTGTCCAGGACGAAATGGTCGAACGGGGCATGCTCGAGACGCGTCAGAGCGCTCGGGACATGCAGAATGGGACCAGCCAGTCGTCCGGCGCCGCCGGCGGCAAGCAGGAGGGCAAGTCCCAGCCCAAGGGCGAGAAATCCGCTGAGAAGGCGGAGAGCAAGGCGAAGGGTGGCGGCATGGCCGCTGCGCTCGCCGCAGGTGCCGAGGCGCAGGGCGTCGGTCGCTGATAACACAGCCGAAAGGAGGTGATCTCCGTCTGGGCAAGGGGCGCTTCGGCGCCTCTTGTTCGTACAGGGCCCGCGGGATCTCTCCCGCGGGCCTTCATGTCATTCGCTGTCGCCGATGATCCCCGCTTCCAGGAGGAAGCGCGAGGGGCGACGGCTGCGCCCATCGCGACCGGACCACGAGACGATGAGCATCTTGCGTGCACGCGTGAGCGCCACGTATGCCAGACGCCTCTCCTCGCTGATGTCCTGCTCGGTCTTGCGCTGGAAGTTGGGAAATTCGCCCTCCTCCCAGCCGGGCAGCGCGACGATCTCGTATTCGAGACCCTTGGCTCCGTGCATCGTTGCGATGTTGATACCGGCGCGACCCGCATTCAGATCGAGCTGCGTCAGCGACGCGAGCGTCTTCTCGAGGCCGATCTGGTTCGCCATCTCGTCCGCCAGGCGGAGGAAGGACGGGAGCTGGTGATCGTCCGTCTCGGCCGAGCTGGAGACCTTCTCCGTGATCCCCAGAAGACTGGAGACCGCCGCGAACGGGTTCGTCTTCTGGCCCGCGATGAACTCACGCACCTCGACGATCTTCTCGGCCAGGGCCTTCGATCCGCTCGTGGCCTTGCCCCTTTCGTTCATCTCGAGGAGGAGCGAGACGGGCCCGGTGCGATCCTCCGGATCACGATTGCGACGACGCTGCAGCCGAGCGCTGTGATCGATCAGAGCGGCCTCGGGCAGGTAGGCCTCGGGGTAGGTGGCGAGCTGCTCGTACATCAGTGGATTGTCCGCCTTGGTCGCGAGCATCATCCACGATACGAGTGCCCGGATCGGACGTGCGCCGAGGCGGATCGATTCGTGCAGGTTCACCGGAAGACCGTTCGAAGCGAAGAACGCGGCGTATTCCTGGCAGCTCCTGTTGGAGCGGCAGAGGATGCCGACCTTCTCATAAGGGACATCGAACCGGCGACAGCCCTCCACGATCGTCTCGAGGACGGCCTGCTTCTCTTCGGCCTCGGAATGGCGCTCGATCGCCTTCACCATGGCATCGGCATCGGGACGGGTCCGGATGCGCTTCTCGTGCCGATCGGCGTTGTGCGTGATCAGCTTGCTGGCGTGCCCGAAGATCGACTTGGGCGTCCGATAGTTGTCACGGATGTGGATGATCTCGGGATCCGCCCAGTAGCGACGGAAGTCGATCGTGGCCCGGACGTCGGAACCCCTCCAACCGTAGATGGCCTGGTCATCGTCCGCCGCAGCGTAGAACTTGGCGGCCGAGCCGCCGCGTCCGACGATGTTCTTGAGCAGGCGGATCTGCATGCGACTGAGATCCTGGTATTCGTCGACCATGACGTGATCGAACATGCCCTGCCACGTCGCCGCGACTTCCGGGTAGTTCTCGATGATCATCGTGGGAAGGTAGAGCATGTCGTTGTAGTCGATCATGTCGTAGGCCTTCTTCCACATCTCGTATTCGACGTAGATCTGGGCGTCCTCGTGTGACACCCCGGGCGCCCAGTCGGCCTGTCCGCGTTCGATCGCCTCGATTGCGTCCTCGGGGGACTTCATCGCGTTCTTGGCCTTTTCGATGAATTCGATGATCTTGCGGATCGTCGCCTTCTCGTTCGGGGAATCGGCCATGGGATGGTTGCGCGATCGCATCAGCTTCTGGACGAGCTCCTCCTGCTGATCGCGATCCATGATTGCATCGACGTTCGCGAGGCCGAGGATCTTGGCGTTCTCGCGGATGATGCGGAGGCCGATCGAGTGCGTCGTGCCCACCCAGAGGTCCTCGGACTTCACACCGAGCGCCGGCTCGATGCGCTCGATGAGTTCGTGCGCCGCCGCGTTGGTGAAGGTGCACATGAGGATGCGCTCGATCGCGACCCCGCTTGCGGCCAGGTGAAGGTAGCGGGTCGTCATGACTCGCGTCTTGCCTGTGCCGGCAGGGGCTAGCAGCAGGACGTTCTGCGCATCCGCATGTGCGGCCTCGCGCTGCTCGTCGCTGAGCTCCTGCAGCATCTTGTTGACGACGTCCGCCTTGACGCTGGTCGTCTTGGATTCGATGTCGGGCCGGTCGACCTTGACGGGCTTGTCGGCGAATCCGGTCTCTTCCGTGAAGTTGGACATTTAAGTCTCCTTTCCTGTGTTCGTGCCGGGCACAGGAAAGGAGTTTTTCCATTCCTATGCCGTTATCGGCTCTGGCGTATCTTCGTATTTCTCGAGATCGATGGCGAGCTTCTGGCTCGTCCCATCCTTCAGTTCCTTGCGGTTCTTCCTTTTCCACTCTTCGATTCGTGCCAGCCGGACGGCCTCAGGCACTGGATAGGCCGGCTTGGGTCCGAGCCCGGTCCTCGGGTTGAATGCCTTGGCGAGCATCTCGGGATCCTTGAAGAAGAACACCGATTTCATGAAGTAGGGACGGTTCATGAACCCCTGCGCCATGATGATGTGTCTTCCGGGCTCCATACCGGAGATGTCGCCGGGCCGGATGAAATCGACCTTCTCGAGGTTCGTCGACTCGTTGGACTTGCCCCACTCCTTGATGTCCGCGCCCTTCGAACGGGACGAACTGGATCTCTTGATGGTTGTCGGACCGACCATCTCCTGAACGAGCTTGATTGTGTCCTTGTCGTTCTGCGGAAGGATGTATTTCACAGCCGTCGTGGCGTAGATGATCTGCTGGTCCTCTTTCGAGTAGAGCTTGCCGATCTGCGAGTCGGACTGCGCCACGAGGCAATACATCGTCTTCTTGGATCGGCCAAGGTCGGGACCGGTCATGACGGCCTCGATCTTCGGTAGCTTCGCGAACTCGTCGAGCATGAAGCAGACGGGATACGGACCCAGCTTGAAGTTGTTGCGGTTCACCTCACCCGGGCCGTAGGCGAGATATTCGCGGCTGAGGATCTCGTAGAGCAGCGAGGTGATTGTGGCGAAGGCCGCCGCCTCCGCCTGGTTGACGCAGACGTAGAGGGTCACGGGCTTCATCTCGCCGCTCTCGTCTGGCATTCCTCGCAGGTCCTGCGGAAGGAAGTCGCAGGAACTGGTCCTCTCCCGAACGGCGGCGTTCTTGAAGGGGAGGAAGGCCTTGTCCATGGTGCCCAGGACACCGGAGCGCTCGTTGGGGGCCATTGAGACGAGCGGAGTGATTTCGGTCAGGGCACGGGGGTTGTACTCGTTGGTGACGCATTCGCTGACGATGCCCTTGAGCCAGTCGGCGAGGGCGTCGCCCTGATGGAACCGCTGCTCCTCAGCGGCCTTGGCCTTCTCGGCGTCATTCTTCTCGGAGGCCTGCCGCAGACCCTCGTTGATCATGTCGATCAGCATGGGGATGGACGGCTCCATGTCCTTGCCGTCTTTCAGCCAGTAGCTCGGGATGTTGGCCGTGTTGATCTGGCCCTCCTCCGGATCCGCGACCTTGGAGCAGATGTAGTGAAGGAAGCCGACCAGGGCTGCGCGACCCTTCTGTTCGAAGTAGTCGTTGCTTCCGCCCCCCTTGCCGCTGCTCGGGCTCATGACGTTCGCCACGGCATCGAGGTAGGTGTCGCGTTCCGCTGTGCCGGCCGGAGGAAGGAGCTTGGGGGAAAGGGGATTGAACCTGGGGTAGAAGATGGTCTTCGTCGGATCGTCGAGATTCGCCGGATCGATCTTGTCCGTGGCCGACCAGTTGATCATGAAGACCGGACCGATCTGCGCCCGATAGCCGGAAGTCAGGTCGAAGAGCTCGGGCTTCGGATCGTTGATGATGAAGGAGGACTCGGGGGTGTCGAGGATGGAGGGAACCACGAACGAGGCCGTCTTGCCCGTTCCGGGAGGGGCAAGGACGAGGCAGGACAGCGTCTCGATCAGACGCATGGGCTGCTTGGTGCTAGGCCATAGCCCGAGATGGAGGTATTTCGCACCCTTGATTCCGACCTGTTTGCGATCCTCCATCTTGCGCACGTCGGACATCATGCCGTTGCGGGCGTCTCCGTGGATGAGGTCGAAGGTGCGGAAGGGATTGAGGGCGAGAGCTAGGATCAGCGGCGCGATGGAGATCGCGAAGGCGATGAACATCATGGTCCCGGTGATCACGCCGTTCTGGTTGAAGGCGTACTTCACTCCGTCGACGAAGATCTTGATGTCGTAGAACCCGCTGAAGGCGATCTTCACGATGCCCCAGCTCTGTTGGTTTATGTCCGTGCTGAATGCATAGGCTGCGATCGGTGCGATCTGCATCAGATGGATCAGGAGAAAGAAGGATATGAAGGCGCCCGCGGCTATGACCGCGATGGCCTTGTTCTTCTCGCTCGAGTAGTGGGTGGGTATCTTCTGGGCCATTGATCCGTCCGGTAAGGAGTGCTTCTCCTTCCGTTTTTAGGATGAATGACCCTCTCCTAGCAAGTCCATCATTCGTTCCTTGAGAGTATGACCCATGGGAGCGATGGTCGGCCACCTCTCGTGATCGAGGACGATGATGCCCAACGACTCGGCATGGAGTATCTTTTCCTCTCCCTCGTCGGGATTCGATACGTGCACGATGACCCCCTTGGTGGGATTCGGCACGATGCTCCAGCCGTTCCGGCTCGCCACCTGCTGTGACATGCGTCGCTTCATGCCCCGTCCGTGCATGCTGACCACGGGCTGTCCGGACTTCATGAGGAGCATGGCCCTGGGCTCCTTGAGGGGGAGACCCCGCCATCGCCGGTTGCCACGCCAGTTGGACTTCCAGCCTTCGGTGGGGCCTATCCTGCCCTTGGCCAGAGCCTGTGCCTGGTCGGCTTTCAGCCGGTCCTCCTCGGGGACCATCGCTCGTTCGCCGCAGACCAGCGTCGCCTCGATGTGAGAGCACCAGCTCTCTCCCCTGCAGCTGCAAAGGACATGGCCTTCGGCAGGGACGTTTATGTGGTGATGGTCGTCGTCGGTCATGCTCCTGCAGCGGAATGTGACCGACTTCATGCCGGATCCTGGACCACGCCCGGAATGACGGGATTCCCGTCGCCGTCGTAGTCGATGGCCATGCGAGGCTTGCGACTCTCGGTATTGCTCTCCCAGGCGGACATCGTGATGTCGGTGCAGACCGATTCCTCGTCGAGCTTGCGCTGGAGGGCCTTCTCGTCCTCGCGTAGCTTGAATGTGGCGATGGCGATCCTCCAGACCATGAGCGCGGCCGCAGCCAGGATGATGATCTTGGCCTGAGCGGGAATCGCGAGATTGATGAGAACGCTCGCTATGATGGCGGCTATCGTGAGCCAGACGACCAGATTGACCATGATCGAGCGTGCACCGTTCGGGTCGTGCGCATTGACCTCGCGGTGGGTCTCCCCGGTCGTCTGGTTGAGAATCATGATCGCCCTGTCGGGCTTTGCGCTCACACCCGCTTCGGGCAGGACCACCGTGACCTGGTCTCCTGCGACCGGATCCTTGGGAGCCCGCCACTTGAAGCTGGTGATGGTGTTGTCAGGCTCGATGACCTGGACCTTGTGGCCCTCTCCGATCTTGCCTCGCTCCCAGCCGAGGACCGCGCCTTCGATGGCGCGGTAGCTGTTGTGGCGTTTGGTGATTAGGGTGCTCATCTTGGTTCCTTGCGAATATCAGCTTCCTTTTAGGATGCTTTTCCTCGATCCGTAAGTGCTTCGGGATCAGCCGAACATCGAAGAGTGCGTCTTGGACAGGAAGCGATCGGTCATTCCTGCGATGTAATCGGCGACGACACGGTTCCCATCATCGCTCGCATTCCACAATGTCCGGTGCTTTTCCGGTAGATACATCATGGGCCGGTAGGTCATGGCATCGTAGACATCGATGATCTGCTTCTGGATACGGACACGGTCGAGCTGGACCGACGAGGCCTCGATGACGCGACGGAATACGCTCTTCTTCAGGGTTCGCACGAGCGCACTGCGATGATCGTCGAGCACCACCCGATAGCGATAGAGTTCGTCCTTCATCCGATCGTCCTGATGAACCCGGACGCCGGAGAGCAGGTAGTTGATGATGAGACCGGTCATCTTCTTGCGTTGCGATCCCATCAGGGCGTCGATCACACGGTCGTAGGACCAGGAACCGTTCGCGGCGTCCTGCTTGTCCATATGCTCGATGAATCCGGTCCAGCATTCTTCCGGTGCGTCCTCTTCCAGCCACCGACGCTTCATCATGTTGAGAGCGATGGCATCGTCGAGATCGGCCGCCGAATAGGCGAAATCGTCAGCGAGATCCATCAGGCTGGCATCGAAGGTCTTGATGAGCTCAGCCTCGACGATCTCCCTGTCCGACTCGAAGGGGTCGAGCATCCAGTCGACGACCTCGGTCTCCTCGTCGAGGTAGCATTTGGGCGGCTTGTGTTCGGGGCCGATGAGCGGTTGCCCGGAGATGCCCTGGAATGGTGGCGGCGTATCCCTCTTCTTGGCTCGCGAATAGGGAATGGGGTATTTCAGGATCCCCAGGAGCGTGCGCCGGGTCAGGTTCAGCCCCGCTTCCGGTGTATGACCTTCAAGTCGGGAGAGGATTCTCAGAGTCTGTCCGTTGCCCTCATAGGGAAGGCAGGCATTGAGTGCGTCCTCCCCGGCGTGGCCGCCGCATGGATGACCGAGGTCGTGGCACAGTCCGATGACCTGGACGAGGGAGTTGCTCGAGACCAGCCGTGACACGATCCCGTCCTTGTCAGCGGTCTTGAGACGCTGCGAGATGCCGAGCGCGATCTGAGAGACCTCGATCGAGTGCGTGAGACGATTGCGGGGGACATCGGAGTCCCCCTGATGAATCTGCGTCTTTCCGGCCAGGCGCCGGAAAGAGGACGAGTGGACGACACGGGCATAGTCCACGTCATAGTCGTCGCGACCGTCCTCGACCTGAGAGCGTCGGGCTACGCGTCGCTCGTTCCACTGTGCATTGTCCATTACGGTTCCTTTCGGCGTTGCCGTTCCTTTTCCGTTCTTGTAACGTTCCTGAATGTCAATGAGACCTGAAAGCATTTCCGACTTCACCGGGCAGGCCGCCCTGGTGGAGAACCTCAACCTCTTCATAACCGCGGCGCTCAGTCGCGGCGAAGCGCTTGACCATGTGCTGTTCCACGGTCCTCCGGGTCTTGGCAAGACCACGCTGTCCCGAATCATATCCAATGCAATGGGAGGGAACCTCATCGCCACGTCGGCTCCGGTTATTGAGAACCAGAGACAGCTCATGGCGCTCTTCTGTTCGATCGAGAAGGGAGACGTCGTATTCATCGACGAGATCCATCGACTTCCCATGCCGGTGGAGGAGATCCTCTATACGATCATGGAGGACAGACGGATGGACATAATGGTCGGAGAGGGCATGGAAGCACGTTCGGTGTCCATCGACATAGAGCCCTTCACCCTGGTCGGAGCGACGACGAGGGCGGGAGGTC
>CEOS01139208.1_pt1 | contig 14732 bp, 11 predicted proteins | sample 530601 | NCBI WGS metagenome assembly CEOS01 (sample SAMEA2620666, study PRJEB7988) | marine metagenome | biome: marine biome (ENVO:00000447); feature: mesopelagic zone (ENVO:00000213); material: "saline water (ENVO:00002010), including plankton (ENVO:xxxxxxxx)" | depth 1000 m
TGCTTTAGACGTTGTAGCCCCACCAATAAGTAAAGGCACATTAAAATTTTGGCGTTGCATTTCTTTAGCTAAAAAAACCATTTCATCTAAAGAAGGGGTGATTAATCCGCTTAAACCTATAGCATCTACATTGTTAGCTTTTGCGGCATCAATAATTTTCTCTGGCGGAACCATTACGCCCAAATCAATAATTTCGTAATTATTACACCCTAAAACTACACTTACAATGTTTTTCCCGATATCATGAACATCTCCTTTTACGGTAGCCATCAAAACTTTTCCGGCAGGCTCACGTTTACTGGTTTTATCATTTTCAATAAAAGGCAATAGGTAGGCTACGGCTTTTTTCATTACTCGTGCCGATTTTACCACCTGCGGAAGAAACATTTTACCACTTCCGAAGAGATCTCCAACCACATTCATCCCGATCATTAACGAGCCTTCAATTACATCGATAGGCCGCTCTGCTTCTAGTCTGGCTGCTTCTACGTCCTCAACAATATAGGCATCTACTCCTTTTACCAACGCATGGGTTATTCGGTCTTGAATACTGCCCTCTCGCCAACTTAAATCGACTTTACTGGTTTTTGCGGTTCCTTTTACGGTTTCAGCAAAATCCAATAAACGCTCGGTTGCATCGTCACGACGATCTAAAATTACATCTTCTACATGCTCTAATAAGTCTTTAGGAATTTGATCGTAAACCTCCAACAAAGCCGGGTTTACAATTCCCATATTCATTCCGGCTTTAATCGCGTAGTATAAAAACACAGAATGCATAGCTTCACGCACCGGATTATTCCCGCGGAAAGAAAAAGATACATTACTAACCCCACCACTCACACTACAGTATGGTAAGTTTTCTTTAACCCATGCAGTTGCTTCAATAAAGTCTATCGCATTCCTACGATGCTCATCCATACCTGTTCCGACAGGAAAAATATTTAAATCGAAAATGATATCTTCTGGCGGAAATTTCACTTTATCTACCAGAACATCATAAGAGCGCTTTGCAATTTCTATTCGGCGTTCATAATTATCGGCCTGCCCAACTTCATCAAAAGCCATGACAATAACTGCCGCACCGTAACGCTTTATTTTTCGTGCATGCTCTATAAATTGGGCTTCGCCTTCTTTTAAGGAAATCGAATTCACTACACATTTTCCCTGTACCACTTGCAAACCAGCTTCGATAATTTCCCATTTGGAACTATCGATCATAATAGGCACACGAGCGATATCAGGCTCTGCTACGATAAGATTTAGGAACTTTACCATGGCCTCTTTACCATCGATAAGTCCGTCGTCCATATTAATATCAATAATCTGCGCACCGCCATCCACCTGATCTCTAGCAACGTCTAAAGCTTCATCGAACTTTTCTTCTTTGATTAATCGTAAAAATCGCTTAGAACCGGCTACATTGGTACGCTCCCCTACGTTTACAAAATTGCTGTCTGGCGTAATAATTAAAGGTTCCAGACCCGACAATTGCAAGGGTCGATAATCGGTTTTCCCTGAAGTATTATTTGCTAAATTACTGTGTAATCCTTCCATCTTAGGCCGAAGCTTTTTTATGTTGAAGACTTTTTATCGGTCGTGGTTTGTATTCTTTTGCAATATCAGCAATTGCTTTTATATGAGCTGGTGTTGTACCGCAACAACCGCCAAGGATATTCACCAGACTTTTATCTAAATATTCGCGAGTTTGCTTCGACATTTCTTCAGGAGATTCGTCATACTCACCAAAGGCATTTGGCAGCCCCGCATTAGGATAGGCTGACACTCCGTATTGCGTTTTATAGCTTAACACCTCTAAATGCGGCGTTAACTGTTTTGCTCCCAGCGCACAATTAAAACCAATACTCATAAGTGGAATATGTGATACTGAAATTAAGAAAGCTTCGGCTGTTTGCCCGGATAAGGTTCTACCAGAAGCATCGGTAATTGTACCGCTTACCATCACCGGAATATCCAGGTCTAATTCTTCTTTAAGTTCGTCGATTGCAAAAAGTGCTGCTTTTGCATTTAAGGTATCAAAAACAGTTTCTACCAGAAGAATATCTACTCCGCCTCTTATCAAAGCTCTTGCTTGTTGTTTGTAAGCGATTCGAAGTTCATCGAACGAAATGGCACGAAATCCCGGATCATTTACATCTGGAGACATACTCGCGGTTTTGTTGGTAGGCCCCATTGCACCGGCAACAAATTTAGGTTGATCGGGATTTGCTTCGGTTAATTCAGTAGCTACTTGTTTAGCGATTCTGGCCGATTCGTAATTTAATTCCTCAACCAGTTCTTCCATTTGATAATCTGCCATAGCTATAGTAGTACCAGAAAAAGTATTGGTTTCTACAATATCGGCACCCGCCTGAAAGTATTTTTTATGTATTGTAGCAATAGCTTCAGGCTGCGTAATTGAAAGCAGGTCGTTGTTTCCCTGTACAGAAACCGGCCAGTCTTTAAAACGATCTCCACGGAAATCTTCTTCAGAAAATTTATATTCCTGAAGCATGGTTCCCATCGCACCATCAAGTATTAATATTTTTTCAGCTAATAATTCTTCTAATTTCGACATGTTATGCTATTCTATTGGCTATCAAAAAAGAAGATAAAGGAAAGTCTGTTTGTTATCTATCTACGTAAAATACGTAGTAGAAGGTAGCACCTTCTCCCAATATCGTTTAGATAAGGAGGGTTGCTAAGGCTTCACAGGGTCTAATCCCTCAACCTTTCTTGATAACGCTAATAAATTTATGAACTGAGCCCGCTAATATACGGCGATCTATTATAATGACAAGAGAATGAGTAAAAATCTTAGTTTACTTCTTCTTTATTAAAAAATTAATCAATTATTTCCTTAAAATAATTCTGTTCATTTTTTCCATTGATGAAAAAACGAACCAAAAAAATCTAGGCTTACGAATCTTGCTTGAAATTGTATGTTCGGAAGCTAAATTTTAGAAACTCGCTTCGCTCAAACAGCCTAAAATTTTTCACGCTTCCCTCACTTTCAATTTTACAAGCAATTTTCGATAGGCCACAAAAAAGATTCAAAATAAGAAATCGATTTTTAATTCAGTATAAGTCATCCTGAACTCGATTCAGGATCTCATCTGTTTTTATACTATTCATGAGATTTCGTGTCAATCACGAAATGACGATAGTCTTTGTAATATTAATAAAAGGAACTAATAATTACTTTACCACTTCTCCATTTACGTTTACTTCGTAGGATATTTCCACTGCTTTTTCTAACATTTTTGCTACAGAACAGTATTTATCCATAGAAAGTTCTACTGCTCTTAATGCTTTTTGAGGAGCAAGATCGCCCTTCAGCATAAAGTTTAGGTGTATTTTCTTGAAAACATTGGGTATAGCGCCCTCTTCTCTAAAACCATCAACTTCTACCTGAAGATCTTCTAATTCTATTTTCTGTTTTTTTAAGATCATCACGACATCGATACTGCTACAACCAGCAATTCCACGAAGTAAAAGATCCATTGGGCTTCCTCCCTGTGGATTTTCTTCAGATTTATTATCTAAATGAACAATATCACCACGTTCATTTTTGGTCTCAAAGTGATAGGCATCATTAAGCCTTTTTAGAAAGATTTTCATCTATTTTAATTTTGATTCAAATATACGAAACGTGTTATGATTCTTTTGTAACCTTTGCTACTTTGAAAGTATTATAAAAAACGTCATTCCTGATTTATGAAATGACGTTTTTTATAACATAGGATTTAGATTTCTCCGCTACGCTACGCTTCGGTCGAAATGACATTAATATCACATTAACACATCACCAAATTGTCTAATTTATAACAGCGAAGCGATCTAAAATCTAACTTCTTCTACCCTATACTCTGCACTACTTCTTTCTTGGCTTCTTTTTTAGAGCCATCGAAGCCTTCTACCCCACCAACTGTAGTATATTTAAGTACGTATTTTTTATCTGGGAAAATTCTCTGATAGGCACTCTGGCACATAATCGCTGCTTCGTGGAAACCAGATAAGATCAGTTTTAATTTTCCTTTATAGGTATTTACATCTCCAATGGCGTAGACTCCCGGAATATTAGTGGCATAATCGTAAGAATTGTCCACTTTAATCGCATTCTTTTCGATCTCTAATCCCCAGTTTCCAATGGGCCCTAATTTTGGTGATAATCCGAATAACGGAATAAAATGATCTACATCTCTAAATTCTTCACCTCGTGCTTCATCTTTATGGCGAATCACTACCTGCTCTAAATCATCTTCTCCATTTAGGCCAACGACCTCAGCATTGGTTATCATTTCAATTTTACCAAGTTTCGATAATTCAGACACCTTTTCTACAGAATCTAAAGCGCCCCTAAACTCTTTTCTTCGGTGTACCAGGGCTACTTCTTCAGCAACATCGGCTAAATAAATGGCCCAATCTAAAGCAGAATCTCCACCACCGGCAATCACTACTTTTTTTCCACGATAGATTTCTGGATCTTTAATAAAATATTCTACGCCTTTATCTTCGTAATCGGCAATATTCTGAATAGGTGGCTTACGTGGTTCAAAAGAACCCAAACCTCCTGCAATGGCTACCACTGGAGCGTGATGCTTTGTTCCTTTATTGGTGGTTACGATAAAAGTACCGTCGTCTAACTTTTCTAAAGTTTCTGCACGCTCCCCTAACGTAAATCCAGGTTCAAAAGGTTTAATTTGTTCCATTAGATTATTCACCAAATCGCCTGCGTTAATTTCCGGGAACGCCGGAATATCATAAATCGGTTTTTTGGGATAAATTTCTGAACATTGACCACCTGGCTGCGGTAAAGCGTCGATTAAATGTGTTTTTAATTTTAACAATCCCGCTTCAAAAACGGTAAATAATCCTGTGGGGCCTGCTCCTATAATTAGGATATCTGTTTTAATCATTTTTATCTTTCTTTACGATTAAAGATTCGGTTATTGTATTTAATTGTTCCACCTTGGCTTCAAAATCACCTTTGATGGTTTTTCGATATTCATTAAGATTTTCGACCATTCGATTAACATCTTCCGGAATTACTTCTTCAAAAAACTGACGTAAACGTTTGGCCGTTGTTGGCGATTTTCCATTGGTAGAAATCGCTATTTTCACGTTGCCTTTATTTACAATTCCGCCCATATAAAAATCACATAACTCGGGCGTATCGGCAATATTTGCAAGCAAATACCGCTTTTTCGCATGCCTATGTACTCGCTTATTAAGTCTAGCATCGTTTGTTGCGGCTACTACGATGTGACGTTTTTTAAGAAATTTTCTTTTATACCTGCTTTTAATCAATTTGACTCCGTGTTTTTTAGCGAGGGCTTCCGTTTCTGGCGCGAACCATTTGGCCACAACCTCAACATTGGCATTTGGGCTCGACTTCAGTAAAAAATGAAGTTTCTCATGCCCAACGTTGCCTCCACCTACAACAAGGATGTTTAAGTTGTTTACTTTTAAAAAAACAGGATATAATTCGTTTCTTGCTTGCATATTTTTTAGCTATTAGCTCAAAGCTTTCAGCAATTAGCCCTCAGCGGAAATTTGAAAAAAGTCTAAAGTTTATAATTGACTGTTCACTGCACTTTTTAAAAAAATTCAATATTCATGATTTAAAATTTCATAGAATATGACCTAGGTTCTATTTTATTGATTTTATAATCTGATTACAGCTTAAAATCATTCATAGTTGATAATTTTAAACTTTCAGAAGTCAGCTTTCAGCTTTTTTTAAAAATCTAAACGTTCACTCAATTTGAAATATTCATTACTTTTATAATTAACCATTCAACATTGCATTCAAAATAATTTATGTTTCTTGGTTCTTTAGTCTCTTCTCTCTGGTCTATTTTCTAAACTCCAACTTCTAACTTCTAACTTCTAATTACGCTGCTCCGATTTTCAAAAATTTTGAATATGCTGAAGCTGAAAATCCACTTGCTTCTTTTAGTTCTTTAGGCAATTGATGACTTTCTTTCACCACCTCGCCAATAACGATAATTGAGGGTGCGGTTAATTTCTTTTCAGCCACTACTTTTTCTATGGTTTTTATGGTTCCAAAGCCTGATTGTTCATTGACCGTAGTCCCATTCTGAATGATCCCTACCGGCATATCTTCTTTTCCAAATTCACTGAAAATCTTTACAATTTCAGCAAGCTTACTCATTCCCATCAAAATAACTACCGTCGCTGTAGATTGTGCTGCCAGGTAAACGTCACTGGATAATTTTCTCGCGGAAGTTGTTCCGGTAATCACCCAAAAACTTTCCGCTGTTCCACGTTGTGTGAGTGGAATCCCCACATTGGCCGGCACGGCGATGGACGAAGTGATTCCTGAAACCACTGCGGTATCCAAACCTTTGCTTTTGGCGTAATTAATCTCTTCAGAACCTCTTCCGAAGATAAAAGGATCACCACCTTTAAGTCGCACTACGTGCCCACGTTCATTGGCATAGTTCACAATAAGATCATTGATCTCGTCCTGAGAATAACGATGCTTATTTTTACGTTTTCCAACGTAAATATGCTCGGCTTGCGGCGCGTATTCCAGTAACTCACGATTAATAAGCGCGTCGTAAAGCACCACTTTCGCCGATTTTAGCGTATTTAGTGCTTTTAATGTGATAAGTTCTGGATCACCGGGACCTGCGCCCACTACACTTAGTTTTGGAAGATTATACATCTTGCACCTCCTTTGTTCTATAAGCATCTACTCTTTTTAAGAATAAACGCGCGTCTTCGATATATTTTTGAGCAAACTCTTCACTTGGTTCATGTTCATTTAATTGATACGTGAACTCTTTAAAAGAAGTTGAAAGTTCGATTTTACCGGTTTCTACGAATAACTCGTCAAACTGTGCAATGATCCCAGCCTGTGTATTGGTTTTTACATCGTCTGCAAGCAATAAAGCTTTTGCTGAATTTACGATAGAGGTATACGAATGATAAATGGAATCTGCCCATGCTTTACGATCGATCGCGCTTTGGGCATTATCGATTTTTTCTTCACTTTCAAAAAGTAAGGTTGCAATAAGATCGATCACCACCCCGGCACATTCACCAACACCAACAGCTTTAATATATGGTTTTTCGTGCCCCCAATCGATAAAATCATTCTCACTAAGATCTGAGGTATCTGCCAGATCTTTTAACAGATCATAGAAATACGTTTTTCCCTGGCGATCATAATATTGGATAAATTTCTCCTCACTTTCAGCATTTTCATCAAAATCATTTAGCAGTAATCGCAATGCTTCAGGGCCACGTTTACTGGGTACTTTTACCACTTTATCTGCAAAACGGCCTTCACCATTTCCTAAAACACCACCACCAAGTAACACCTGTAAGGCCGGGGCTACCGCTTTACCCGATTTGATAGACATTCCCTGGAAACCAATTTCAGCCATATTATGCTGCCCGCAGGCATTCATACAACCACTAATTTTAATGGTTATATCTTTTCCATTAATGAATTGCGGATATTCTTCTTTTAAAAGATCCTCTAACACATCTGCAATTCCCGTGCTACTGGCGATCCCTAAATTACAGGTATCGGTACCGGGACAAGCCGTGATATCTACAGTTTTGTTGTAACCGGTTTCTGCGTAACCCAATTTCTTTAATTCGGTATAGAAAAATGGTAAAAATGCTTCACGTACATGACGGATTAAAATATCCTGACGCAGGCTTAAACGGATTTCATTCCCTGCATATTTCTTAATCAAATCGGCCAGTTGTCTGGCTCCACCGGTATAAAAATCTCCTAAAGGAACTCGTATTCCTACAGCAAATAATCCTTCCTGTTTCTGCGAAATAACATTGGTATTTCTCCAAACTTCATAGTCTTTCTGATCTTCAATGTCTACCGAAGGAACCTCAACATCCTGAAGTGGCGGAGCGGCTTCAAATTTTTCGATGTGAAATTCTGCTTTTTCCTGAGATAAAGCTTTTTTCTGTTCGTCGACTAATTCTAAAAAAGCTTCTAAACCAATATCTTTAATTAAGAACTTCATTCTTGCTTTTAATCGCTTTGCACGTTCACCGTGACGATCAAAAACTCGAAGTACAGATTCTATAAGTGGGATAATTTCTTCGGCTTCAATAAAATCATATAATTTATCAGCATGGCGCGGCTGTGAACCCAATCCGCCACCCAGCATCACTTTAAATCCGCGTTTTCCATCCTGTAATTTTGGGATAAAGCCCAGATCGTGAATATAACTTAGCGCTGTATCCTCGTCTGTTGCAGAAAAAGCGATCTTAAACTTACGCCCCATTTCCTGGCAAATAGGATTTCTAAGAAAGAATTTAAAGGTAGCGTGCGCATAAGGAGAAACATCAAAAGGCTCATTTACATCGATCCCGGCTGTTGGGGAAGCCGTTACGTTTCTTACAGTATTCCCACACGCTTCCCGTAGCGTAATATCATCTTTTTCCAGCTGCGCCCAAAGCTCGGGTGTACGATCTAAGCTTACATAATGAATCTGTATATCCTGGCGGGTGGTGATATGCAATCTTCCGGTAGAATATTCATCAGATACATCGGCTATACGATGTAATTGTTCTGAAGTTACTTTTCCAAAAGGCAGTTTTATACGAACCATTTGTACACCAGCCTGCCTTTGGCCGTAAACTCCACGCGCAAGGCGCAGGCTTCGGAATTTCTCTTCGTCTGCTTTGCCTTCACGGAACAGGCGAATTTTCTTTTCTAAATCGATGATGTCTTTTTCAACAACAGGATTTTCAATTTCGGTTCTAAAACTTTGCATGAATAAATTATTTTAATTGAGGTATCTGTATGAAACAGATGTAAATAAAAAAGTCCTTTTTAGGTTTACACTTAAAAGGACTTTTTATATAATTAAATACAATATTGACTTTTAAGTGCATAGTATGTTACGCAAACACATCGATTTACACCACATCACTTTTGTATTTACTATAGAACTCATTTTTACTATTGGTTAAATTAAACACCACTTTTATTAAGCGTGCAGACCACATTCTCTATTAGCCAGTACTTTTGTTGGATCAAAATACTTATGCTCGTTGGGAAGATTGTGTTCTTCCAGATACAAATCTAATTTCTCATCACTCCAGTGGTAAAAAGGACTTACTTTTAAAAGACCATCTTTGCTGTAGCTAAGAATATCGATACTATCACGAAAAGCAGTTTGTCCTTTACGGAGGTTCGTGAACCAGATGTCTGGCTGCTGTTCTCTCATCGCTCTTTGGAAAGGCTCCAGTTTTACCTGGCGGGTAAACTCATCATGATCTGAACTATCTACCTGTGGAATCCCACCAAACATCGCATCACGATAGGCGGCTGTTTGCTTGGGAATGTAAATTTTCACATTTAAGTCTAGTATATCGATCACTTCTTTAGCGTGCTTGTAGGTTTGTGGAGTATTGTAACCCGTATCACACCAAACTACCTGAACATCAGATTTAATTTTAGAAACAGCATGTAAAATAGCTACCTCGTAAGGTCTAAAATTAGTTGTTACTACGGGGCGCTTACTGTTTAAAATTACCCACTGGATAATTTCTTCAGGGCTTATACCTTTTAATTGCTGATTAAGGATTTTTAGTTCTTTATCTGTATACCTTTTCATAATCTTATCTTTCCTGAAGTCCACTTTTTTCTTTTAATTCTTATCAACCTATTATCCTATAGATTTAGTAGGTTATTAAAACAAAAGTAATCTTCATTTTCTTATACACCAACAATTTGTTGATTATTTTTTGATTTTTAACATTTTACATCACAAAATACCATTAAGCCAGATCGGCCAGGGTATTTTCGCCAAGTACATTTAAGGTGCTATCACGAACCTGGATCATTAATTTATGAACAGAGCAGGTTTGCTCCTCTGGGCAGTCTTCACACTTTTCGTAATAATTAAGACTTACACAGGGCACCATTGCTATAGGACCTTCTAATACTCTAATGACTGCGGTCATTTTAATATCTTGTGGTTCTTTAATTAGATAATAACCTCCGCCTTTTCCTTTTTTTGAACCTAAAAAGCCAGATTTCCTGAGTATTAATAGAATACTTTCCAAAAATTTGAGCGAGATATTTTCACTCTTGGCAATTTCTGAAGTTTGCACAGGATTTCCTTCTGGCTGCCTTGCTATAAAAGTTAAGGCCTTAATTCCGTATTTTGTTTTCTTTGAAAGCATACGGCGAAGATAAATAATTTTAATTTTTCAACTTCGCCATACACTTTTTCAAAATTCATTCAATTTTAAAGAACGTATAATTGGATAGTCGCAAAGCTCTATCTTAACTCACAGCATTTAGGATAAAGCTTGTTTAATATCTTCAATAATATCATCGATATGTTCTAAACCAACCGAGGTCCTTATTAGTCCATCGGTTATTCCTACTTCTAATCTATCTTCTTCGCTTAATTTACTATGAGTGGTACTTGCCGGATGCGTTACAATACTTCTAGTATCCCCTAAATTTGCACTTCTGGAACACATTTTTACTGAATTTACAAATTTTCTACCGGCATCGATCCCTCCTTTAATTTCAAAAGAAATAATATTTCCTCCTAAACGCATTTGTTTTTTTGCAATCTCATATTGCGGATGCGATTTTAGGAATGGATATTTAACATGCTGAACATTGGGATGGCTTTCTAAAAATTCGGCTAATTTTAGTGCATTTTCAGAATGTTTTTCTAAACGCACGGCTAAAGTTTCCAAACTCTTTGAAAGTACCCAGGCGTTAAACGGACTTAGTGCGGGACCGGTATTTCTGGAGAACAAATAGATCTCCCGAATAAGATCGGCATTTCCAACCGTAACTCCGCCTAAAACCCTTCCCTGGCCATCTATCATTTTTGTAGCCGAGTGGATCACCAAATCTGCACCATATTTAATAGGGTTCTGAATATAAGGTGTGGCAAAACAGTTATCGATCACCAAAATCAAGTTATGCTTTTTAGCAATCTTACCTAAAAGTTCTAAATCGATAATATCTACACCAGGATTTGTTGGTGTTTCAGCAAAAATAATTTTGGTTTCAGGTTTAATTAAGCTTTCAATTTTGTCTACTTCATTAACTTTAAAATAGCTATGCGAGATATTCCACTTCGGAAAAAATTTAGTAAACAAAGAATGAGTACTCCCAAAAACCGATCGTGCTGAAATTATATGATCGCCGGCATTTAATAAAGCTGCAAGTGAAGAAAACACGGCACTCATTCCGGTAGCAAAAGCAAATCCAGCTTCTGCTCCCTCCATTTTGGCTATTTTTTCGACAAATTCTGAAGTATTAGGATTCGAGAACCTGCTATAAATATTCCGTTCTTTTTCTTCGGAAAAGGAAGCACGCATATCTTCGGCATCTTCAAAGATATAACTTGAGGTTAGGTACAACGGGGACGAATGTTCTAAAAACTGTGAACGTTCTATCTGCGTACGTATAGCTTCGGTTTCGAAATGTGGAGTAGACATACTGTAAGGGTTTTATATCTTTTAATTACTAGTAATTCTATTGAGTAACTATCCAAAAGTACTCAATATATTATTCTCATTTTATTTTTGAAAATACCAATTTAAGATCTTCTTTTAAATCCTCGATATCTTCCAGACCTACAGACAAACGTATTAAATCTTTAGAAACACCGGTCGATTTTTGAGCTTCGTCATCAAGTTGCTGATGGGTGGTACTGGCAGGATGGATAATTAAAGATTTGGTATCACCAATATTGGCCAGTAAAGAAAATAATTTTGTTTCGTCTGCTATAATCTTAGCTGCATCATATCCTCCTTTCACACCAAAAGTAACGATACCACTCTGTCCTTCTGGCAAGTACTCTTTCGCCAGCTCGTAATAGGGACTATCACTTAATCCCGGATAATTTACCCAGGTTACCACTTCTTGTTGCTGCAGCCACTGCGCCAATGCCAAAGCGTTTTCGCTATGCTGTTTAATCCTTATTTTTAAAGTTTCCAGCCCCTGTATGATCTGAAAAGCATTAAACGGACTCAAGGCTGCACCGTGATCACGCAATCCTTCTACCCTCACCTTAGCAATAAAAGCCGCATTGCCTAAAGCTTCGTGATATACCAGGCCATGATATCCTGGTGAAGGTTCCGTAAATTCAGGGAAATTTCCACTCGACCAGTCAAAAGTCCCTGCATCGATTATAGCACCTCCTAAAGAGGTTCCGTTACCACTAATATATTTGGTTAAGGATTCTATGACGATATTGGCACCAAATTCAATTGGCTTTAACAAGTAAGGTGTAGCGACCGTATTATCTACAATAAATGGAATCTTATGCGCTTTCGCCTGTTTAGCGATATTTTTTAAGTCTAAAACATCTAATTTGGGGTTTCCAAGAGACTCTGCAAAAATAGCTCTGGTATTTTCCTTAACCGCTTCTCCAAAATTCTCTGGTTTTGATGGATCTACAAAAGTGGTGGTAATTCCGAATCTTGGTAAAGTAACACTTAGCAGGTTATAGGTACCTCCATACAAACTGCTGGAAGCTACAATATGATCGCCTGCTTTTAATAGCGTTAACAGAGTAGTATTAATAGCAGCTGTTCCAGATGCGGTGACTACTGCGCCAATCCCTCCTTCTAAAGCAGCTAGCCGTTGTTCTAAAATATCGTTAGTAGGATTATTTAATCGTGTATAAATGTAGCCCGGTTGCGCCAAGGAAAATCTCCCGGCTGCCTCATCTGAGTCTTTAAAGACATAAGATGTAGTTTGATAGATAGGTACTGCCCTTGTTCCTGCGTTATTGGCGACATCGTGACCTGCATGTAAAGCGTTTGTGGCAAATTTATTTAAACTCATTTTTTAATTTCTTTATAGTTATTATTCGATCTCCTGTTATCGTGCTATTGCCTGGGAGATCTTATTCGATTAACCTTTACCGTTTAGACAATAGCAAATCATGCTTTTATACATCATCTGCTTATTAAAATTTATGGCAAAAAAAAGCCGCTGTTTTTTTACAGCGGCTCTTTTGCAAATTATATTTTTAATTTTAAGCAATAGTGCACACTGCGGAAATTTTCCACATCATCATAAAGCGCATCATATTGATAAAATTCATTTTTCTCTTTTTGATGCTACAAAGATAAATGCGAAAATATTTCATAACCAAAATTTTTGAGTAAAAAATTCAACTATTAATTTCTAGTAACCTGAGAATTCAACAAAAATACTTCTAATTTCATGGATAAGTATCGGCAAAATATGTGATCTTCTGTTATTCTGAAAAAGCCGGAAAGTTCTAAAAAATTATATTCAAAATTAATCCAGACTAAAAAGAAGTTAAAGAGCCCTGTATTAAAAAAACTATTTTATACATTTGTCCCTGAAATAATAACAGGGAAAGATTTGACTGATTGCAACCCTATAACTTTCTAAGATTAGATCGTTAAAAATGCTAAAGCAGTGATACTTTTTATAGCCTGCCTTTACGTCAAATTTATTTCCTCTTTTTACAACATAAAGGAAAAGTTTTATGGCTTATTTATTTACTTCAGAAAGTGTTTCTGAAGGACACCCAGATAAGATTGCCGATCAGATTAGCGATACATTATTAGATCATTTTTTAGCTTTTGATGAAGAATCTAAAGTGGCATGCGAAACTTTGGTTACAACCGGGCAGGTAGTATTAGCCGGCGAAGTGCGTTCTAACACGTATCTGGATGTACAACAAATTGCTCGTGATGTTATTAATGATATTGGATATACAAAAGGTGCTTATCAATTTAGCGGCGATTCCTGTGGCGTAATTTCTTTAATCCACGAGCAGTCACCAGATATTAATCAGGGTGTAGATCGTGCTACTAAAGAAGAACAGGGAGCCGGTGATCAGGGAATGATGTTTGGTTATGCTACTACAGAAACATCTAACTTTATGCCTCTGGCGCTGGATATTTCTCACAAAATGGTATACGAACTTGCTGAGCTGAGACGTGAAGGAAATGAGATTCCTTACCTACGCCCAGATGCGAAAAGTCAGGTAACTATTGAGTATAGCGATGATAATATTCCGCAACGTATCGTAGCCATTGTGCTTTCAACACAGCATGACCAGTTTATGGAAGATGATGAAGAAATGCTGGCTAAAATCAAGAAAGATATTATTGAGATTTTAATGCCACGTGTCATTGCACAGCTCCCTGAATATGTTCAGAAATTATTCAATAACGATATTAAATACCATATAAATCCTACTGGAAAATTTGTTATTGGCGGGCCGCACGGTGATGCCGGGCTGACTGGTAGAAAGATTATTGTAGATACTTATGGTGGTAAGGGTGCTCACGGTGGTGGGGCTTTTTCTGGAAAAGATCCAAGTAAAGTAGACCGCTCTGCAGCATATGCTTCAAGACATATTGCCAAAAATCTGGTGGCCGCCGGTGTTGCAGACGAAGTTCTGGTTCAGGTTTCTTATGCTATTGGGGTGGTAGAACCAACCTCGATCTCTGTAGATACTTATGGAACTTCTAAAGTTAAAATGAGCAATGGCGAGATTGCTAAAAAAGTAGGTGAAATTTTTGATATGCGTCCTTTTGCTATTGAAGAGCGCTTAAACCTAAGAAATCCTATTTACCGTGAAACAGCTGCTTATGGCCACATGGGTAAAGAACCTAAAAAGGTAACCAAGATCTTTAAAAGTCCTTATAACGGAGAAATTAAGAAAGAAGTTGAACTATTTACATGGGAAAAATTAGAC
>CEOS01130008.1_pt1 | contig 14583 bp, 10 predicted proteins | sample 530601 | NCBI WGS metagenome assembly CEOS01 (sample SAMEA2620666, study PRJEB7988) | marine metagenome | biome: marine biome (ENVO:00000447); feature: mesopelagic zone (ENVO:00000213); material: "saline water (ENVO:00002010), including plankton (ENVO:xxxxxxxx)" | depth 1000 m
TTTCCAGTTTCAGGATAGTTGCGCCACACAAAGTGAGGCAGAGCCTTGTTAAGGGCAACGCGACAGCAGGGATCGAGGTCTGCGTGGCCACGCCGTAAAGGATCATCGGGATCGAGGGCGGAATGATCACGCCCAGCTCGGCCGAGACCGCCATCAGCGCGGCGGTAAACCCGACGGGATAGCCGTATTGCCGCATGGCGGGGATCAGAACGGTGCCCACCGCGAACATTGTCGCAATGCTCGATCCGGAGATCGCCGAGAACATCATGCAGGTCAGCACGCAGGTCGCCGCCAGACCGCCTTGCAGGGGGCCGACAAAGGCGCGCGCGAATTCCACGAGGCGGCGCGACATGCCGCCAACCTCCATCAGATTACCCGCAAGGATGAAGAAGGGGATTGCGGCCAGCGGAAATTTATCGAGCGCGATAAAGATCTGCTGCGGCAGAATAATCGCGGGCAAGGTCGTGAAACCAAACAGCCCCACCATCGAGGCCAAGCAGAGTGCAGTCGCAATCGGAACCGAAATCGTGAAGAGCACCAGCATCGCGGTCATCATGGCGCCGGTCATGATGCAATCCTCTCTGCATTTTGCAGGAAATGGGCAAGAACGCCGAGGGCTGCGAAAGCGGACCCGACGGGAATTGCCGTATAGCCCCAGCTCATCGAAATCCCCAGCCCTGCCATCTCTTGCCGCTGCACCCGAAGCGCCATTTCCCAACCGAGCCAGAACAGCATCGCAAAGAGAAACAAGCAGGCCAGCGTGATCGCGAGTTCGAGTGCAAGCCGCAGACGCCTGTGCAGCGCATCGCGCACCAGATCAATCGCGACGAAAGCCCCCGCCCGCAGCGCGGTTGAGATTCCGAGCATCACCATCCAGATCAGCGCAACGCGGGTCAGCGCCTCGGACCATGTGGAGGGAACCTGAAACACGAACCGCCCCATCACCTGCCAAAAGCTCGCCAGCGCTGCGACCGCGAGAGCGAGGGAGGCGGCGATTGCCACCCCCATCGCGACTGTCGCGTCGACACGCCGTATCAACGTGACGATTGTGCTCATTGCGCCTTCCACTCGCGGATGCGTTTGAGCAGATCAGCCCCGAACTGCGCATCGAAATCGGCATTCGCCCCCGACATTGCCTCGCGGAAAGCGTCACGGTTGTGGTGACTTCGATAGCGCGGACTTCCAGCGTTTGCTCATCGATCCCGAGGTGGATCTTGCGCCAGACGCGGCGTTTGGCGCCGCCGTGCTTGCGGGCGTTCCACTCGCCCTCGCCTTCGACCTTGATCCCGGTGCTGTCGATCAGCAGATGCAGCGGCCTGTTGATTTCCACCCAGAACTGGGCCGACTCAATTCTGAGTGGAAATTAACACCGAGCCCTTCTGGACCGATTTCCTCCGAGATTTCGAGCGCCGCGGGCTGAGCCTTTGGCCCTGTTGCGGTTTGCATACGGTCGCTCGGGCACAGTACGCTCTGCAAACGGCGTTTAGGTTTCTCGGGCGTGTCCGGGGAACAAGGCGCCTGCAGCCCTCCCGCGCCCCTGCACGGGTGGATCGCGTGCAGAGGCTGGGCTACTGCAGAGCAGCTTCGTGGCGCTTGTCAGTGTACGCCACGCACGGGGCCGCCGCGCCTAGCGCCTCGGCACTAGCGCCAGGCCGCCGACACCCGAGGCGAAGATCACGCCAAGGCCGAGCAGGGTCAACGGCTCCGGCCAGTCGCCGAAGACGAGGAACCCGATCACGGTGGCGGCGATCAACTGGAAATAGATGAGGGGCGCCGAGACCGTCGCCGGCGTCGTCCGGTTCACAACCACCAGCAGATAGTTGCCGAAGGCAGAGGCAAGCGAACTGACGATCACAAGCACCCAGACCCGCAGGTCGGTGCTTGCCGGAATGCTGGCAAGGCCCGCAGGCAGCAGCAGCACCGCCCCGATCAGCAGTTGCGAGCCGAGCAGGAAGGGCGGCGGATAGAAGGCGGTCAGCCAGCGCGTCGCGGCAAGATACGAGCCGTAGAGCGTGCCGGCCAGCACCGCGAAAATCATGCCGGTCCCCATCTCGCCGCCGGGCCGGACGACCAGCAGCACGCCGGCAAATCCCAGCCCCAGCATCACCGTGCGCGCCCAGGACACGCGCTCGCCCAGCAGCAGGGCCGACAGCACATAGGCCATGATCGGGCCGATGAAGAAGGCGCCGAAGACATTCGCGATGGGCTCGGTCCGAAGCGCGGTCAGGATCGAGGCGATGGCGCCGACGATCAGGGCCGCGCGCAGGATCAGCCGCCAGTCCAGCAGGCGTCCCAGGCCGGCCGGCCCCAGGCCCAGCACCCAGAACAGCAGCAGGGCCGCCAGCGCGAAGCGCGACCAGGCCACGAACAGCGGCTGCACCCCCGCCCCCGTCAGCAGCTTGCCGGCCGTGTCGCCGCAGACGATCGCCGTGGTGGCAAGGGCGACAAGGCCAAGAACCGTCAGGGGCGCAGGGGTCTGCATCGGCATTTCCTTCAGTCCGCATCGGCACGCTATCCGGCAGCGCGCAAGGCCGGATCGGACCCCGCCGCATCCCCGGCTGATGCAAGCCTGCCAAATCCCGCAGACGCAGGGCGGGGGGCGGCAGGCCCACGGGAAGCGAGCTGAGTTTGCAGGCAGGTTCAGAACATTGCTCCATCAGATACCCGGAAGAAAGGAAATGATGAAGCCAGCTCACTCAGACCCCAGTCTTGAATCGCATTCGAGCGCGCTGCTCTCGTCGCTGCAGCTCCCGACCGCGACGTATCGATTCCTCGACATAGCCCATGTGGTCGCGCGCAGCCTCCTCGGCACGTACAGGATCAGCGGACAGAACCGACTCAATGATCTCTATGTGTTGATCGAGAAGCTTGCGTCCGCTGTCATCGATACTGCGGAGAAGGTCATGATTGTAGAAGATTCCGCGACGTGTCAGGTCATAGACCGACGCCATCATGTGGATCAGCGTTGTGTTGTGGCTGGCATCGACCACAGCATGGTGAAGCCGGAAATCAGCTTCGCTTTCCGCCTCTGCGTCCTGACCAAGCCAGGCCGCTTCGAGTTCTTCCCTGATCGCAGACAGACGCTCCTTGTCCGCAGCTGTCGCGCGCTGCGCGGCAAGGCGGGTCGCGAAGGCTTCCTGCTCGCGCCGGTATTCGAGATAGTCGTGAAAGGCTTCGCCATGGCGCGAATAAAGCGCCAACATGGCCGGCGACATGGCCCTGCCGGTCAGTTCGGCAATATAAGTTCCGTCACCGTGGCGGACATGAACGAGGCCGCGAGCCTCGAGCGTCTGCAGCGCTTCACGCAGCTTTGGCCGCGACACCCCGAAGGCGTCGGCCATTTCGCGCTCCGACGGCAAACGAGCACCGTCCTTCAGAACCCCATCGACGATCATCGTTTCAACCTTGCCGACAACCGTATCGACGACTGATTCGTGATCAATCGGCTCAAAAATTTCCGCAGCAATCATGGGCGGCGAGCTCCTTAGGGGTGCCGATAGACAGACATCAATATTATTTACCTCACCGGAGTCTGATTTCAAGGACAGCATCTTCTCCAGTCGTGTATTTTTTTGACTGAAAATCAGTATTTTCTTGATATCCATGGGGTATCCGGTGAACCTCACACTGCCGAGCGCGCTGCGTCAACCGACGATCACTTTTCACGGCGCCTGATCTAAAGGTAAATAAACTTGTTGACTACGATAAGTGGTAAAGTTTATATACCTTCTATGACGTAGGCGGGACGCTGAGCGCTCCGAACCAACTCTGGGAGGGGGCGTCCATGCTGCAGCACGAGGCGGTCGGGCCGGACCGCAGGCCTGCTTGGCCGGTCAGTTGCTCGGGTTGTCTCCGCCATGCCTGTCCACGGTGCCGCGCCGCTGACTTTTTGGGCGAGTGGCCATCAAATCGGCTATGTCGAGCCGCATTGCTTTGTTCTGCCGATGGCACTTCCGCAGCAAACTGATCGCCTTTCAAACGACCTTAGGTAAAGGATCGATGCTATGACGAAAGCCGTTATCGTTTCCGCCGCGCGCACGCCGGTCGGCAGTTTTATGGGGGCGTTCGGCACTATCCCCGCGCATGATCTCGGCACTGCCGTCCTGAAGGCCGTGGTCGAGCGCGCCGGCGTCGACCCGGCCGAGGTCAGCGAAACCATCCTCGGGCAGGTGCTGACCGCGGCGCAGGGCCAGAACCCCGCCCGTCAGGCCCATATCAATGCCGGTCTGCCGAAGGAATCGGCGGCTTGGGGGCTCAATCAGGTCTGCGGTTCGGGTCTGCGCGCGGTGGCGCTGGCGGCCCAGCAGGTCAGCCTTGGCGATGCCGATATCGTCATCGCCGGTGGTCAGGAAAGCATGTCGCTGTCGCCGCATGCCTCCTATCTGCGCGCCGGTCAGAAGATGGGCGACATGCAGGCCATCGACACGATGATCCGCGACGGGCTGTGGGACGCGTTCAACAATTACCACATGGGCCAGACGGCCGAGAACGTGGCCGAGAAATTCCAGATCACCCGCGATGCGCAGGACGAATTCGCCGTCTCCAGCCAGAACAAGGCCGAGGCCGCGCAGAGTGCCGGCAAGTTCGATGACGAGATCGTCCGCTATACCGTCAAGACCCGCAAGGGCGATACGGTCGTCGACAAGGACGAATATATCCGTCACGGCGCCACGCTGGAAGCGATGCAGAAGCTGCGCCCCGCCTTCACCCGCGACGGCACCGTGACCGCCGGCAATGCTTCAGGCCTGAATGACGGCGCCGCCGCCGTCATGGTCATGTCCGAGGAAGAAGCCGCGCGCCGCGGCCTGACCCCGCTGGCCCGGATCGCCTCCTACGCCACCGCCGGCCTTGACCCGGCCATCATGGGCGTGGGTCCGGTCTATGCTAGCCGCAAGGCGCTGGAAAAAGCCGGCTGGAAGGTCGGCGATCTGGACCTGATCGAGGCGAACGAAGCCTTTGCCGCCCAGGCCCTGGCGGTGAACAAGGAGATGGGTTGGGACCCCGAGATCGTGAACGTGAACGGCGGCGCCATCGCCATCGGGCACCCGATCGGTGCCTCGGGCGCGCGCATCCTGAACAGCCTGATCTTCGAGATGGGCCGTCGCGATGCCAAGAAGGGCATCGCCACGCTCTGCATCGGCGGCGGCATGGGCGTCGCCCTCTGCCTCGAGCGCTGAGGCTCCAGGCCAGAATCGACACAGCATCAGAGGAGGAATCAATGTCAAGGGTTGCACTAGTTACTGGGGGATCGCGCGGCATTGGCGCCGCCATCTCGAAGGCGTTGAAGGAAGCGGGTTATACCGTCGCCGCGAACTATGCCGGCAATGACGAGGCCGCCAAGGCCTTCACCGACGAGACCGGCATCAAGACCTATAAATGGTCGGTGGCCAATTACGATGCCTGCACCGCCGGCATCAAGCAGGTCGAGGACGAGCTGGGCCCGATCGCCGTTCTGGTGAACAATGCGGGCATTACCCGCGATGCGATGTTCCACAAGATGACGCCGCAGCAGTGGAACGAGGTCATGGACACCAACCTGACCGGCCTTTTTAACATGACCCATCCGGTCTGGACCGGGATGCGCGACCGCAAGTTCGGCCGCATCGTCAATATCAGCTCGATCAACGGCCAGAAGGGTCAGGCGGGTCAGGCGAACTATTCGGCGGCGAAGGCCGGGGATCTGGGCTTCACCAAGGCCCTGGCGCAAGAGGGTGCCCGCGCCGGCATCACCGTGAACGCCATCTGCCCGGGCTATATCGGCACCGAGATGGTGCGTGCCATCGACGAGAAGGTGCTGAACGAGCGGATCATCCCGCAGATCCCGGTCGGTCGCTTGGGTGAGCCCGAGGAAATCGCCCGCGCCGTGGTCTTCCTGGCCTCGGGCGATGCCGGCTTCATCACCGGCTCCACCATCTCCGCCAATGGCGGCCAGTTCTTCGTTTGAGGGAAACACCCATGAGAGACCTCGGTCCCGATATCGACCCGATCGAATCCCGCGAATGGCAGGACGCCATTGCCGACGTGATTGAACGCGATGGCCCCAACAGGGCTCATTTCTTGCTCGATAGAGCCGTCGCACAGGCCCGCGCCGCCGGGGCAACGCTGCCGTTCTCTGCGACGACCCCTTACCAGAACACGATCCCCGTGGACGATCAGTATGAGTTTCCGGGCGATCTGGACATGGAATGGCGCATCCGCACCATCAACCGCTGGAACGCCATGGCGACGGTCGTGCGCCGCAACAAGGAATCCAGCGAATACGGCGGGCATATCGCATCCTTCGCCTCCTCGGCGGTGATGTATGATGTCGGGCTGAACCACTTCTGGCGCGCGCGGTCGGCGATTCACGGCGGCGATCTGGTATTCTTCCAGGGCCATGTGGTGCCCGGCATCTATGCCCGGTCCTTCATGGAAGGCCGCATCACCGAAGAGCAGATGCTGAACTTCCGGTCCGAGGTCGGGGGCGAGGGGCTGTCGTCCTATCCCCATCCCTGGCTGATGCCGGACTATTGGCAGTTCCCGACCGTCAGCATGGGACTTGGCCCGCTGATGGCGATCTATCAGGCGCGGTTCATGAAATACATGCACAACCGTGGGCTGATCGATATGGCCGACCGCAAGGTCTGGTGTTTCCTGGGCGACGGAGAGATGGACGAGCCGGAAAGCCGCGGTGCCATCGACCTGGCCGCGCGCGAGGGTCTCGACAACCTGATCTTCGTCATCAACTGCAACCTGCAACGCCTGGACGGCCCGGTGCGCGGCAACGGCAAGATCGTGCAGGAGCTGGAAGGCAATTTCCGAGGCGCGGGCTGGAATGTCGTCAAGCTGCTCTGGGGCAAGGGCTGGGACGATCTGCTAGAAAACGACACCAGCGGCCGGCTGCGCCAGTTGATGGATGAAACGGTGGACGGCGACTATCAGACCTTCAAGTCCAAGGACGGCGCGTTTATCCGCAAGCATTTCTTCGGCAAGTATCCCGAAACTGCGGCCCTGGTCGAGGACTGGTCCGACGATCAGATCTGGTCGCTGAGCCGGGGCGGCCACGATCCCGAGAAGGTCTATACCGCGTTCCGCAAGGCGACCGACACCAGGGACCAGCCGACCTGCCTGCTGATCAAGACGGTCAAGGGCTATGGCATGGGATCCGCGGGCGAAGGGCAGAACACCACCCACCAGCAGAAAAAACTGGCAGAGGAGCAACTGCGCGCGTTCCGAGACCGCTTCAAGATCCCCGTGTCCGACGAGGATTTGCCGAAGGCCCCCTTCGTCGCGTTGAACAACGCCCAGAAGGCCTATCTGGCGGACCGGCGCAGGGCCCTGGGTGGCGCGTTCCCGCAGCGTGTCAGCACCTCGCCCAAGCTGGCAATCCCGCCGCTCGAGGCGTTCAAGGCGCAGCTTCAGAACACGGGCGAGCGCGAGATTTCGACCACGATGGCCTTTGTGCGCATCCTGACCACACTCCTGCGCGACAAGGAGCTGGGCAAGCATATCGTGCCGATCGTGCCGGACGAAAGCCGCACCTTCGGCATGGAGGGGTTGTTCCGATCCATAGGGATCTACAATCCCGCCGGCCAGCACTATACGCCCGAAGATCGCGAGCAGATGTCCTATTACCGCGAAGCAACGGATGGGCAGGTCTTGCAGGAAGGCATCAATGAGGCCGGTGCCATGGCCGACTGGATCGCGGCGGCGACGTCATATTCCAATCACGGCGTGCCGATGATCCCGTTCTTCATCTACTATTCGATGTTCGGTTTTCAGCGGGTGGGCGATCTGGCCTGGGCTGCGGGCGACAGCCGGGCGCGTGGCTTCATGTTGGGCGGCACCGCCGGGCGCACAACGCTGAACGGCGAGGGTTTGCAGCACGAGGACGGCCACAGCCATATCATCGCGGGCACCGTCCCGAATTGCATCAGCTACGACCCGACCTTTCAGCACGAAGTGGCGGTGATCGTGCAGCACGGCATGACGCGGATGTATCAGGATCAGGAGGACGTGTATTTTTACATCACCCTGATGAACGAAAACTATGCCCATCCCGACATGCCGGCAGGCTGCGAGGCGGGCATCATCCGCGGCCTCTATCGCCTGAAAGAGGTTAAGAAGGCGGGCAGGAAGCACGTCAATCTGCTGGGATCGGGCACGATCCTGATCCAGGCGATCAAGGCCGCCGAGATGCTTGAGGCCGATTACGGCATTACCGCCGACATCTGGTCGGCGACAAGCCTGAACGAACTGGCCCGAGACGGCCAGGACGCAGAACGTTGGAACCGCCTGAACCCGATGGAACCCCCGCGCACCGCTTTCGTCACGCAGGCGTTGTCCAAGGCCAAGGGACCGGTGATCGCCGCCACCGACTACATGAAGAACTATGCCGAGCAGATCCGGGCCTTCGTGCCGGGCCGCTACACGGTGCTGGGGACCGACGGGTTCGGTCGCTCCGACAGCCGGGTGAACCTGCGGAGGTTCTTCGAGGTCGATGCCAACCACATCGCCGCCGCAGCCATGGTGGATCTGTTCCGTGACGGTGCGGTCGACGAGGCGACGCTGAAGGCTGCCCTTGCCAAGTATGACATCGACGGCGCCAAGCCGAACCCCCGGCTGGTCTGAGCGGGAAGAAGGAGGAGACACATCATGCCTGTTGAAGTGAACGTTCCCGACATCGGCGATTTCAAGGATGTCCCGGTTATCACCGTTCTGGTGAAGGTGGGCGATACCGTCGCCGCCGAGGACCCGTTGATCGAGCTTGAATCCGACAAGGCCACAATGGAGGTGCCAAGCCCCGTCGCAGGCCGCATCGCCTCTATCGTGGTGAAGGAAGGCGACCGGGTCTCCGAGGGATCGATGATCCTGACGGTCGAGGCCGAGGGCAGCGACGCCGCTGCCGCCGCATCGGCGCCTACATCGGCGCCCGCCGCCGCGCCTGCCGCATCGGTTCCGGCGGCGGCAGCCCCCGCAGCTCCCGCCGTCACAGATTCGGGGTTCAACAAGGCCCATGCTTCGCCGTCGATCCGCGCGTTTGCGCGGCAGTTGGGGATTGATCTGGCCAAGATCAACGGCTCGGGCCGCAAGGGGCGCATTCTGCGCGACGACGTGACGGCGGCGCTGAAGGCCAGCGCAGTCCCGGTCGCTGCCGCATCGGGCGGCGCGGCGCTGAGCGGCGGCATGGGCATCCCGCCGATTCCGGTGGTGGACTTCTCGAAGTTCGGTCCGGTCGAAAACGTGGAAATGGCGCGCATCAAGAAGCTGTCCGGCCCCGCGCTGCACCGGTCCTGGCTGAACGTCCCGCACGTCACGCACAACGACGAAGCGGACATCACCGAGCTCGACACCTACCGCAAGGAAATGGACAACATGGCCAAGGAAAACGGCTATCGCGTCACGCCTCTGAGCTTCGTGATCAAGGCCTCCGTCAGTGCGCTCAAGGAACATTGGGAGTTCAACTCCTCGATCCACCCCGATGGCGACAAGCTGATCAAGAAGTCCTACTACAACATCGGCTTCGCGGCCGACACGCCGAACGGCCTCGTCGTTCCGGTGATCAAGGATGCCGATCGCAAGGGTCTGGTCGAGATCTCCAAGGAACTGGGCGACCTGTCCGCCAAGGCCCGCGCAGGCGAGCTGAAAGGCCCCGACATGCAGGGCGCGACGTTCACCATCTCGTCTCTGGGCGGGATCGGGGGCACGAGCTTTACCCCTATCGTGAACGCGCCCGAGGTGGCGATCCTCGGCCTCACCCGGTCAAAGATGGCGCCGGTCTGGAACGGCTCGGAATTCGTGCCGCGCCTGATGCAGCCGCTGTCGCTGTCCTACGATCACCGTGCCGTCGACGGCGCCTTGGCCGCGCGCTTCTGCGTGACGCTCAAGACGCTGCTTGGCGATATGCGCAAGTTGATGTGGTAAGGGGGATCATCTGATGGAAGTCAAAGTCCCCGATATCGGCGATTTCAAGGACGTTCCGGTCATCAGCGTTCTGGTGAGCGTCGGCGACACAGTCGCTGCCGAAGACCCGCTGATCGAGCTGGAATCCGACAAGGCGACGATGGAAGTCCCGTCGCCCTCCGCCGGAAAAATCAAGGAAATCAAGGTCTCCGAAGGCGACAAGGTGTCCGAAGGCACGGTCATCATGGTGCTTGAGGGTGCGGATGCAGGTGATGCGCCCGCTCCCGCCAAGCAAGAGGCCCCCGCCGCCGAAGAGCCGAAATCCGTCGCCGCCACCGGCACCGCCTCGGGCAAGGGCGACATCCACGCCGAAGTGGTCGTTCTGGGCTCCGGCCCCGGCGGATACACCGCGGCCTTCCGCGCCGCGGACCTGGGCAAGAAGACCGTCCTGATCGAGAAATACCCGAGCCTCGGCGGTGTCTGCCTCAACGTCGGCTGCATCCCGTCCAAGGCGCTCTTGCACGTCGCCAAGGTCATCACCGAGGCCGAGGAGATGGGCGCGCATGGCATCAGCTTTGGCAAGCCCAAGATCGACCTCGACGAGTTGCGCAGCTTCAAGGACAGCGTGATCGGTCAGCTGACCGGCGGTCTCGGCGGGTTGGCCAAGGGCCGCAAGGTGCAGGTGGTGCAGGGCTACGGCACCTTTACAGGACCGAACATGATCGAGGTGATCGGCGACAACGGCCGCACCACGGTCAGCTTCGACCAGTGCATCATCGCCGCCGGGTCCGAGCCAGTGAAGCTGCCCTTCATCCCGCATGATGATCCCCGCGTGATCGACTCGACCGGCGCGCTGGAACTCAAGGACATCCCGAAACGCATGCTGATCCTGGGCGGTGGCATCATCGGTCTGGAAATGGCCTGTGTCTACGACGCGCTCGGCTCGAAGATCACGGTTGTGGAACTGATGGACCAGATCATTCCGGGTGCGGACAAGGACATCGTCAAGCCGCTGCACAACCGGATCAAGGGCCGCTACGAGAACATCTTCCTCAAGACGAAAGTCACCGGGATGGAAGCGCTCAAGAGTGGTCTGAAGGTGACCTTCGAGGACGAGAAAGGCGAAACCTTCACCGACACGTTCGACAAGGTGCTGGTCGCCGTGGGTCGCAAACCCAATGGCAAGCCGATCGACGCCGACAAGGCCGGTGTCGCCGTGGACGACCCCGGATTCATCGCCGTGGACAGCCAGCAGCGTACCCATGTTCCCCATATCTTCGCCATCGGCGACGTGGTGGGCCAGCCGATGCTGGCGCACAAGGCAGTCCATGAAGGCAAGGTCGCAGCCGAGGTCGCGGCCGGGCACAACCGCCACTTCGACGCCCGCGTGATTCCCTCGGTCGCCTACACCGACCCCGAAGTTGCCTGGGTCGGCGTGACGGAAGCCCAGGCCAAGGCCAGTGGCCTGAAGGTCGGCAAGGGCGTTTTCCCCTGGGCTGCCTCTGGACGGTCGCTTTCACTTGGCCGGTCCGAGGGCATCACCAAGCTGATCTTCGACGAAACCGATCAACGCGTCATCGGCGCTGCCATCGTCGGCCCGAACGCCGGCGATCTGATCGCCGAGGTGGCCTTGGCCATCGAGATGGGGGCCGATGCGGTCGACCTTGGCCACACCATCCACCCGCATCCTACTCTGAGTGAGACGGTCAACTTCGCTGCCGAAATGTTCGAGGGCACGATCACCGACCTGATTCCGCCGAAGAAGCGTCACTGACCGTGATCGGGCGGACACAGCTGATCGCCCGATGCCTTCCGTCAGCACAGCAACAGGAGCCTGCAATGACCGACAAGAAGCCCACCATGGATTTCAATGAAGCGCTCAAGGCGTTTGATCCGACATCCCTGTTTCCGTTCATGAACTCTCAGGGCATGGCGGACTGGTTCCGCCGTCAGAATGTTGACGGCCTCGATCCCGCCTCAATGCTGAAGATGTGGCAGAAACGGCTGGATGCACTGGCCAGTGCCAACGAGCACGCAAGATCCCTCTACCGGTTGCAGATCGAGCGTCAGTTCCAGATTTTCGACGAGATGACGGCTGCCGCAACAGACAGCATGAAGCGGCTCGACACATCCGTCCGCTCCGAGGCGTCTGGGAACAATATCAAGGTTCTTTCGGACGCGGCCGACAAGGCTCTCGCGCTGATGCAGCGGCTTTCGGAGGAATCGCTGGTGGCGATGACCGAAACTCAGAAACGGTTTGCAGTTGAGGTGGATGCGGCCATCAAGGACTTGCGCGGCGCTTGAGCGACGAGGTCGGGTGACCCCATCCTGTACCGCGACGCGCACAAGAGCATCGGCGCGCTCCTGCTCGTGATCGACCATTCGACCCCGACCATGGTGCGCCACGAATCCGGCACGCCCGAGAATATCGGCTGCGTTGTCACAGACCCCCACACGGCCGGATCGGCCCGACGCTTCTGAGGAGGAAAGATGTCCCAAGTTTTCACATTCGTCATGGCCCTGCTGCCAATCGCCACAGTGTTCCTGCTGCTGGTGGTTCTGGCGCGTTCGGCAAAGCTGTCGATGGGCGTCGCCTATCTGGTCACCGTCGCGACCGCGCTTCTGGTCTGGGGCACCGAGTTCAACAAGATTCTTGGCGCCACCGTGAACGGTGCCGTCACCGCGGTCAGCCTGCTCTACATCATCTTCGGCGCGATCCTGATGTTGTACACGCTGGAGGAAAGCGGCGGCATCCGGTCGATCCGGGCGGGGTTCACCAGCATCTCGCCGGACCGACGGGTGCAGGCGATCATCATCGCCTGGATGTTCGGATCGCTGATCGAGGGGGCGTCCGGGTTCGGCACGCCCGCGGCCATCGCTGCGCCCCTGCTGGTGGCCATCGGCTTTCCGGCCATGGCGGCGGTCTTGGTCACGCTCATCATCCAGTCCACGCCGGTGTCGTTCGGCGCAGTCGGCACGCCGATCCTGGTGGGGGTCAATACCGGGCTTTCGGGTCAGGCGATTGTCGAACAGACCATCGCGCCGATGGCCTTTGGCGAATATCTGTTCGAAATCGCCGTCAAGGTCGCCACGCTGCATGGCCTGATCGGCTTTCTGATCCCGCTTATCATGGTCGGGATGATGACACGGTTCTTCGGTCCCGGCCGGTCCTTCGCCGAAGGCTTCCGCATCTGGAAGTTCGCGCTGTTCGCCGGGCTGGCCTTCACCGTGCCCTACTGGATCATCGCCAGCCTGCTTGGCCCGGAATTTCCGTCCCTGGTGGGCGGCATCATCGGGCTGATGATCGTCGTTCCCGCCGCACGGGCCGGATTCCTGATCCCGAAGGAGGTCTTCGACTTTCCGCCGCGCGAACAGTGGGACGGAAAATGGGTCGGCAAGCTGGACGATCTGGAAGATCACCGCGCCGGGCACAAGATGATGCCGCTGTTCAAGGCCTGGGTGCCTTACATCATCATCGTCCTTCTGCTGGTCGCGACCCGCACGATCCCGGATTTCAAGGCTTGGCTGACCGCACCCGGACAGACTATGGCATTTGACGATCTGTTCGGATCGGGCATCAACGCCCGCGTGCAGTGGCTGTATCTGCCCGGAACGGTCCTGATCCTTGCCTCGTTGTTCACATTCTTCTTCCACGGGATGCGGATTTCAGACTATGGCAAGGCGCTGCGTGCTTCGGGGTCCACGATGATCTCTGCCGCACCCGCGCTGCTGCTGGCCGTGCCGATGGTGCAGGTGTTCATCAACTCTGCCTCGGACACGATGGCGTCGATGCCGATCGTGCTCGCCGAAAGCGTCTCGGCCGTGGTCGGCAATGCCTGGCCGATGTTCGCGCCGCTGATCGGGTCGATGGGGGCCTTCGTGGCCGGATCGAACACCATCTCGAACATGATGTTCTCGCTGTTCCAGTTCTCGACCGCCGAACAGATCGGCCTGGGTGCCGCCGGTGCGGGCCTGGTGGTCGCGCTGCAGGCGATTGGCGGGGCCGCCGGCAACATGATCTGCGTGCACAACGTCGTCGCCGCCTCGGCCACCGTCGGACTGGTGGACCGCGAGGGCGAGATCATCCGCATGACGCTGGTCCCGATGTTCTACTATATCGTCCAGGGCGGCTTTCTGGGGTTTGCCTTCCTGGCGGGCGGGTTGAACCTGTGGTGGCTTGCCGCCATCATCTGGCCGTTGCTCGTGCTGTTCCTGATGTCGCGCAACCGCGGATCCGTTCCTGTTCCCGTTCCCCAAAGCACCTGAGGTCGCCATGCCCGGACAGCCAAACCCCCGCGTCGGTCTTTTCGTGACCTGTCTCGTGGATGCCATCCGCCCCAGCATCGGGTTTTCCGCCATCCAGCTTCTGGAAGAGGCCGGATGCCGGGTCGAGGTGCCGCAGGCACAGACCTGTTGCGGACAGCCCGCGCTGAACAGCGGCGACGAACGGGATTCCGCAGCCCTGGCGCGGCAGACCATCGCCGCCTTCGACGGGTTCGACCATGTCGTCGTGCCTTCGGGGTCCTGCGCGGGGACCATCGTGCACGGCTATCCGGACCTGCTTGCCAAGGATCCTGCCTGGGCGCCCCGCGCCCAGGCCATGGCTGCGAAAACCCACGAGATCACCAGCTTTCTGGTCGATGTCATGGGCTTTCACCCCAAGGGCCGCCGCCTTGCGGCGACGGCTACCTATCACGACAG
>CEOS01003822.1_pt1 | contig 14569 bp, 20 predicted proteins | sample 530601 | NCBI WGS metagenome assembly CEOS01 (sample SAMEA2620666, study PRJEB7988) | marine metagenome | biome: marine biome (ENVO:00000447); feature: mesopelagic zone (ENVO:00000213); material: "saline water (ENVO:00002010), including plankton (ENVO:xxxxxxxx)" | depth 1000 m
GGCGGATAGGGGTTGGCCATGTCCCACGCAGACATGCCTGCCACAACCACATCGGGCTGGCCCTGCCAGAGCGCCTTGAGCCGCGCCTCCTCGGCATCGCGCTGAGCGTTCCAAACCCGCGCGTCCTCGCTGATGAAGCCGGGTACCGCGGTGACCATGATGATCCCGCCGTTCTCCCGCAGACGCCGCAGCACCGCATCGGGCACGTTGCGCGCGTGGCCATTGATCGCGCGGGCCGAGGAATGGCTGAAGATCACCGGCGCGCGGCTCACATCCAGCGCGTCCATCATCGTCTTCTCGGACACGTGGCTGAGGTCGACCACCATCCCGATCCGGTTCATCTCGCGCACCAGATCCTTGCCGAAATCGGTCAGCCCGCCATGCTCGGGATCATCGGTCGCGCTGTCCGCCCACGGCGTGTTGCGGCTGTGCGTCAGCGTCATGTAGCGCGCGCCCAGATCGTACATCTGCCGCAGCACGGCGAGGCTCGACCCGATCGAATGGCCGCCCTCCATGCCCAGCAGACCGGCGATCCTGCCTTGCGCCCGCGCCGCCTCGACATCGTCGGCGCTCAGCGCGAGCGTCATGTCATCCGGGTAACGCGCGATCAGCCGCTTGGCGACGTCGATCTGTTCCAGCGTCATCTGCACCGCTTCGGGCTCGTCGAGCGAGGCGGGGACGTAGACCGACCACCATTGCGCACCGACATGCCCGGCCCGCAACCGCGCGAGATCGGTATGCATGGCATTACGCGTCTCGGTCTTCGTCGCGCGGGTATTGGTGAAGTCGAACTCGCCGAGCTCGTTGCCGAAGCGGCTGCGCAGCTGGATCGGCACGTCGTTGTGCCCGTCCCACACCGGCGCGGCTTCAAGGGCGGCCTGCGCGATCTCTTCGGGCGTCTGCGCCAGCGCGGGTGCGCACAAAAGCGCTGCGAGAGCGGAAGCGGTGGCGAAACGGCGCAGCATGTGGTGACTCCCCTGCATCTGTCGGCCTAGGCATACCGACGCAGCAGCAAAAAGGAAGATACACGCCCCATGACCAGTGCCCGCGACATGATCGAGCGCCACGGCCTCGCCCCCCATCCCGAAGGCGGCTGGTACCGCGAGACCTTCCGCGCAGGTGAGAAGGATGGCCGGTCGAGCGCGACCATGATCCACTTCCTGCTGGAGGCCGGACAGGCATCGCACTGGCACCGCGTCGATGCGGACGAGCTATGGCTGTGGCACGCGGGCGACCCGCTGGCGCTCAGGGTCGCGGAAACCGAGGATGCAGCGGTCGAGACGATCGTGCTGGGTGACGCCAACGCGCCGCAATGGCAGGGCGTGGTGCCGCAAGGCCAGTGGCAGGCGGCGCTGCCCCTGCCCGGATCGCACGGCTACGCGTTCGTCTCATGCGTCGTCGCGCCGGGCTTCTCCTTCGACGGGTTCGAACTCGCACCGCCCGGCTGGGCGCCGAAGCGGGCCTGAGGCGATGGCCCGCACCGCAACCCGCTGGTTCCTCACGCTCGCCTACCTCGCCGCGGGCATCCTGCACGTCACAGTGCCCGGCCCGTTCCTGTCGATCATGCCCGGCTTCGTGCCGCTGCCCGAGGCGGTGGTGTTCGCCACCGGAGTTGCCGAAATCCTCGGCGCCATCGCGCTTGCGCAGCCCGTCTCGCCTGCGCTGAGAGCGGCCGGAGGCATCGGGCTGGCGCTTTACGCGCTGTGCGTATGGCCGGCGAACGTCCAGCACATGATCACAGACCTCGCCAGCGCCGATGGCGGCCTCGGCCTCGGCTATCACATCCCGCGCATGTTCGCGCAGCCGGTCATCATCTGGGCCGCGCTGTGGGCCAGCCGGGTGATCGACTGGCCCTTCGCGAAGCGGGTCTAGGCGTCGTCTTCGAGGTCGCCCAGATCCTCTTCATCCGAACCGCTGTAGCTCGCTGAGAGCACGCAGGCAGCCATCACATGGCCTTCCATCGCGGCAAACAGCTCCGCCTTGCCCGCGCCGGGCATCAGCGCGATCGGCAGGTCGAGCGCGAACAGCTGGAACACGAAGCAGTGCGGCGCGCCATCTGGATCGACCTTGGGGAGCAGCCATTCGGAATTGCCCTGGTCGTTCTTACCCGTGCGCGGCGGGGTCTCGCCCTCCAGCAACTTGCCGTGCTGCGCGGGCAGGCCCCAGACCAGCCAGTGGCAAGTCGGATCGGCCTGGCTCGCATCCTCGACCACAAGAACCAATTCCTCCGCGCCCTTGGGCGGTGCGGTCCATTCCATCGGCGGCGCAACCGCGTCTTCTTCATCCGCGGTGAAGCACGGGTCGAGCTCCTCGCCCTGCCCGAAGGCGGGGCTGGTGAGGGAAAAGCCGTTGCGGCCGATCGTCTCGCGCTTTGCGAATCGCGCGATCGCAAGCTTGGCATTGGCAGGGCAAGACGAGGGCAGAACTGCGGAAAGCCAGTCGGTCATGGGTCGGTGAATCTCCTTTGTTCCCCCCCGGGTAGGCGTTTGCGGCGATCGATGTAAGGCCCCGGTGCTCGCTCGCTAGTGAAGCGCACCGCGCGCACGGGGCTTTTCGAGATAGACAAGCAAGGGCGCTGGGGAATATCCCGTGGATACGGGAAGTTGAGAGGAAAATAAGCAATGTCGATCGGTCGCACCTCGCTTGCACTGGCACTCGCCGGGACGCTTGTTGCCTGCGGAGGTGGCGGCGGCAATTCGTCGCCCGCGACGGGAGGCACGCCTACACCGAGCCCGGCGACCTCGGCCTGCTCGCTCGAGAACCGCAAGGCATGGGTGCTCGACCAGCTGCGCACCTATTACCTGTTCCCCGACCTGCTCGATACCGGCGTAAACCCGGCGGCCTATCCGACCGTGCAATCCTATATCGACGCGCTGGTTGCCCCTGCCCGCGCACTGGGCCGCGACCGCTCATTCACCTACATCACGTCGATCGAGGAAGAGACCCGGCTGATCAATTCGGGGGCCTCGGCAGGCTTCGGGATCCGTCTGGCCTACGACACCTCGGCGGGAAGGGTGTTCGTGTTGGAGGCGTTCGAAAATGCGCCAGCCTTCGCGCAAGGTTTCGATCGTGGGACCGAGATTTTGGCGGTCAACGGTACCTCCACCGCCAGCCTGCTTGCCTCTGGCGGGCCGCAGGCATTCAGCGATGCGCTGGGGTCCAGCAACCCTGGCGTTACCCGCACCTTCACGATCCGCCAGCCAGACCAGACCGAGGCGACTGTCAGCGTGATCAAGAGCGAGTACGAGCTCGATCCGATCTCCGACCGATACGGTGTGAAGGTGATCGACAATGGCGGCACCCCGGTCGGCTATATCAACCTGCGCACCTTCATCGTCGAAGATGCAGGTACGCAGTTGCGCGCGGCGATCGACGGTTTCCGCCAGCAGGGGGTCAGCGAGGTGATCCTCGATTTCCGCTATAATGGCGGCGGGCTCGTTTCGGTGGCGGAAACGCTCGGCGATCTGCTCGGCGCGGACAAGGTAGGCCAGCAATTCAGTCGCACGATCTTCCGCGATTCGCTCTCCAGCAACAACGCGACCAGACTGTTCGAAACCCGGCCTCAGGCCATCGCTGCGACCAAGATCGCGCTGATCGGCACCGGCTCTACCGCTTCGGCGAGCGAACTGGTCGGCAATGCTTTCATCCCATATCTGGGCAACAACACCGCGCTGGTCGGCAGCAACACCTATGGCAAGCCGGTCGGCCAGATCGCGCGCGACAAGGCCGAGTGTGACGACCGCCTGCGCGTGGTCGCGTTCCGCACGGTCAATGCCGCCGGCGGCGGCGATTATTACAATGGCCTCGCGAGCGTCTATCCGCAGACCTGCGCAGCCACGGACGACATCTTCGATCCGCTGGGGTCGGTCGACGAAGCTTCGACCGGCGCGGCGCTAGGCTTCCTGCGCGGAGCAGCGTGCAGTGCCATCGGTCAGGCTGGCGCGGCAGGCCAGAGCCAGCGCGGACAGATCAAGCAGGTCGAATATCAGGCGATCAGGCCGACCGAGCCGAGCGCGGCCCAATACCGCATCCCCGGGCTGTTCTAGCCCGGGCAGTGTTCAGGATGCCTGGCGGGTTGCCGCAGGCTCTGCGAGTGCGAGCGCCGCATCGACGACCTTGCTGGAGCACGCCGGCTTGGCAATCAAACGCGCGTTGAGCGCGGCAAGCGTCCCTTCCTGCCGGTTGAGGTCGCCCGAGTGCAGGATGTAGGGGATCTCGCGCCGCTCCAGCTCGCGTGCGACCGGCATGCAGGTTTCTCCATCGCGCAGCGTCACGTCGAGCACCGCGCACGAGACACTGCCTTGCGCCTCTATATGCGCCAGCGCCTCGCGCACATTGGTCGCGGTCAGCGGACGGCATTCACGGTCTTCCGCCGCGAATTCGAGATCCATCAGGATCAGCGGTTCGTCATCCAGCAACAGGATGCGGCATCCATCGATCACGTATTGCCCCCTTCGATCGGCACGGTCAGGACTGCGTGCAGCCCCTCCGGCTTCCATTCTCTCTCAATCGTGCCTCGCGCCGCAGCTACCATACGATTCATAATAGTCGCTCCGGTGCCAATATGCGCCGGCGCACCGGAAATTGGTGCCCCGCCGGTTTCGATCCAGGTCAGCACCGCGTTGCCATCGCGCCGCTGCCAGTCGACCGACACCTGCCCGTCATACCCCTCGGCCCAGGCGCCGTAGCGTGTGGCATTGGCCGCCAGCTCATGAAGCACAAGGCCGATCAGCGACATGGCCGAAAATGGTACCTGTGCGCCGTTACCCAGAAACTTCACCCGCTCGTCGACCGCGTAAGGCTCGAGGATCGCCTTCACCGCAGGGCCAAGATCGATCACCCCGACCGATGCTTCGTCCAAAGTGGTCTCGTATGCCCGGCCCAGCGCATGGATGCGGCTGTTGATCTCCGACGTAGTGTCTTCCACCCCGCGCACCCGCCCCATCACGTTGACGATGCCCGAGATGACCGAGAACATGTTCTTGATCCGGTGCGACAATTCGCGCGCCATCGCCCGGGCGTGGCGCTCTTCCTCACGCGCGGCGCGCACGTCCGACACGTCCCACTGGCTACCGAAGAAGTAGAGCAGCTTGCCCTGCGCATCGTAGATCGGGCCCAGATGCAGCGCGTTCCAGAACTCGGTGCCGTCCTTGCGGTAGTTGAGCAGTTCAACCACCACCACGTCTTCGTTCTCGATCGCCTCGCGGACCCGGCTGACCTCTGCGCGGTCGGTCTTGGGGCCTTGCAGGAAGCGGCAGTTGCGACCCAGAATTTCGTCTTCGTCGTAACCGGTCAGCCGACGGAACGCGCGGTTCGCGAACACGATCGGCTGATCGGGCAGGTTCGGATCGCTCAGGCACACCGCCATCCGCGTCTGCGCCATCGCCTGTTCGAACAGCACGCCCGAGGTGTCGGAGAACCGGTCCTCGTGCCCGACATCCTTCATGTCGCGCCGCGGCCGGGCATTGGGATCGCGTTGCGATGCCTGACTATGTACTTCGGGTCGGTCGGCCATAGGTGTCCGTTAAGCTGGTGCCCGAAGGCTGCGCGCTATTAACATTGATCGCTTGAACGAGCATATTCCGCGCTCGTTCCTGCATTTTCTTCGCGCGCATCCCTTTTTCGGGCATCTGCGCGCGTCGATGGTTCGGAAGCATCTCGGGGAGGCATTGATGGGCGAGCGCACCTACACCACTTTTGCGGAGTTCTGGCCCTTCTACCTGCGCGAACACAGCCGCCCGGCAACGCGCCGGCTGCACTATGTCGGCACCGGGCTGGTCATCGCGCTTGCGGTTGTCGCCCTGGCGAGCCGCAACTGGTGGCTGCTGCTTGCGCTGCCCGTCGCCGGCTATTTCTTTGCCTGGATCGCGCATTTCCGGGTCGAACGGAACCGCCCGGCGACCTTCACCTATCCGCTGTGGAGCCTGATCGCCGATTTCCGGATGTTCTTCCTGTGGATCATCGGGCGGCTCGGCCCGGAGCTCGATCGCGCAGGGGTGAACCGACCGCAAGGCTAGGGCGCCTCCGGGCCTTCGAAGGGTTGCGCATCGGTCCACGCGCAGCCTTCGCGCGTGTCGTCGCCGATCTTCAGCGTCACCGTGTATGGATAGGTCCGGTCGCTCATCCCGTCGGAGCAGGCACCCGGCGTCACCGTCATGTCGAACGCCGCCCCGTCGAGCGTACCGGAGAAGCCGAGCCCGCCCTGCCCGCTGAACCGACGGACAGCAAACCTGATGCCATCAGCATTCTCGGGCGTCTTGTAGGTCAGGCTCTCCCCACTCACCTTGCCGCTCCAGAAAGGCTCGGTGCCGGTGAAGCGGATCGTCTCACTCTTGCCGATAGCGTCGAAACCTTCGGGCGAAGTACCGGGCGCACGCGCTCCGTTCTCGGTCTGGCACGCAGCGAGCAGCAGGGGAATGGCAACAACCAGCAGGCGCATGGGGGTTCCTTTCGGCGAGAGAGGGTGCTTTGTTACAGGCGCGTTATCTATCCTGCCCCGCAGGAAACGGAAAGCGCGGGCGATCGCAAGACCTTACGGGAACCCCAGAAGGCGCTTGCGTATTGTGATGGCAAAGGAATTCGACGCAGAATTTGTCAGGGAGTACAGCAAGATGCGCGCCTTACCCGGGATCGTTGGAGCAGTCGCGGTAGTCGCGATCGGCGGTGCGGTAGCCGGTGCCGCCATCGATACGACCCCGCGCCAGATCCACGCCGAGACGCCGCTGCCCGGCCCCGGACCGATCGCGATCGACGACAAGCGTCGTGCCCTCGGCGCCGCAGATCACTACCCGCTGAAGGCGAACGGCAAGACCTACGAGGTCGCCGAACTGCGCGAACGCGGGCTGTACAGCCAAGAGCGGTTCGCTCCGCGTTTTGCCTACAGCGAAGCCAATGCCGAACTTGGCGAGTTCGACTTCGACGCCGCTCAGGCCGAGGCGCTGCGGTGGGAGGCCGAGCAGCGCCGCGCGATCGACCAGCAGCGCAGTTATGCACGTCGGGCACCGCCTCGTCCGGCACCGCGCCGTCCGCTGGAGCTCGACCGGCCCGCCCGTGTCGCCCAGCCTTCGCAAGGACAGGCGATCACCTATGTCTCGCGCCCGGTGGTGCAGGAAACCTCCAGCACGACTGCGCGCTGATCGCACAAGCCACCGCTACACACACGAAAAGGGCTCCCGTAACCGGGAGCCCTTCGTCGTTCAGAGGTGCGGATGCGCTTACTGCGGCATCAGCACGGTATCGATCACATGGACCACGCCGTTCGAGGCGTCGATATCGGTCATCGTGACGGTTGCGGTGTTGCCCGCCGCATCTCGCAACACGACATTGTCGCCGTCCATCATCGCGGTAAGCTCTGCACCATTGACGGTGGTCAGCGTGTAACCGTCTTCACCCGCGGCCTCGATCGCTGCAGTCAGCGCGGCTGCATCGGTCGTCCCTTCGACGACATGATAGGTGAGGATGTTGGTCAGGTCTTCCTTGCCTGCTTCGCTCATCAGTTCGTCGCGAGTCGCCTGGGGCACCTTGTCGAAGGCGGCGTTGGTCGGTGCGAACACGGTGTATTCACCGCTCGACAGAGTCTCACCGAGGCCCGCCGTGGTTACCGCTTCGACGAGGGTCGAGAGCTGCGGGTCGGCCTGCGCGACTTCGACGATGGTACCGCTGGCCGCGTCATCGACCGCCATCTGGTCGGCGGCGGTGTCATCGGTCATCGCGGCGTCATCATTGGCGGTGTCGGATTCGGCACATGCTGCGAGCGAGAGCGCGGCGACCGAGGCGAGCGTTAGGGCTAGCTTGTTCATGGGGTTATCGTCCTTTTGGGAGCTTCGTAGACACGTCGCAACCGGTTGGCCGCTCCGTTCTCCCCATCAACGGGCTTGGGCGCGCGATGTTCCGATTTTGGCAAAAATGAGGCATTTGGCCGCAATCCCGCACCAGACGCGATTAATCCTCGATCCGGCCGATCACGCGAACCATGCAGCTGTCGGTGCCGCTCGGCGACGGGACCAGCAGGTTCGCGGTATCCCCGGTGCACAGGTTCGACCCGAAGCGGTTGTCGAGCGCAACTTCGTAGGCAAAGTCGATATCCCGGCAGTTGCTCAGCGTTTCGAGCACGAACCGCTCGTTGGCGCGGGTCTTCACGAAGATCCGCTCATTCCCGTTGGGGGCATCGGGCGCTTCGGAATAGCGATCCGCGTTGCGCATGAAGAAGCACTGATTGCTGGTGTCGAGCCCGGCAAGCGTCTCCTCCGCAGTATCGCCTTGCGCGCTCGCTGGTTCGGGAACCGGTGCGCAGGATGCAAGGACGGTTGCCCCGGCCAGGGCCGTCAGGCAGGCGATTGGATTGTTCATAACGAACCTCCTATGCGGTGCGTAAGCGCGGTTATGCTCTGAAAACGGAAAACCGGGCGCGCGCGTTCCCGCCCACGCGCGGAGGCCCGGCTGGCGCATGCGGATCATGCCGAACGGCAAAAGCTGCGCACAGAAGGACGGATAGTGGGCACTGGCTCATCCCTCGGAACAAGCCATATTTTGGGCGAGTAGGAAAGCGGGCTCAGGCCGCGTCGGCTTCCGCCTGCTTGTCACGCACCAGCTTGGCGCGTTCCTCGGCCACGGCGCGGGCGTGTTCGGCAAGGCCGCGCCAGGTCTTCTCGGCGCGCAGTTCGCGGTCGCGCACATTGGCGAGTTCGGCCTTGTCCGCGGCGGCGGCGGCCTGGTCCGCGCGGGCGCAATAGAATTCGTAGCTCTGACTCATGGGGCGTCCTCCGGCGGGGGGTGGGTGAAAGAGAAAGGGCGCCGCTTCGGTGTGAAGCGACGCCCTCGCGATGATCAGTCGGCGGCCGAGAGGTTCACGGCGCTTTCCTTGCCATTACGGCCCTGCTCGACTTCGTAGTTGAGACGCTGGTCCTTATCGAGGCCCTGCATCCCGGCCGCCTGGACGGCGGTGATGTGCACGAAGCTGTCGGCCGAGCCGTCGTCCGGCTGGATGAAGCCGAAGCCCTTGTCGCTGTTAAAGAATTTTACGGTGCCAGTCTTGGCCATGTGATGTTCCTTTCAAGAACAATGAAGGCCCCTCGCGCGAAATTGCGCGCAGGGTTTTGCGTCAAATCGTCCGATGAAAGGAAAACGTCGTCTGGTTTACGCCGGGGCCCGGGCGGGTAAGCAGGGGCAAGCGGCGAGGCAAATTCCGAAGTCCGTCGCAAATTTCGACGTCAGCGAGGCTTATGTAGCACCGATCGGCGCAATTACCTAATCCCCATTGCCTCATCTCTTGCGCGCCCCCTCGCCACCCCGCCCTGCGAGCGACGGAACGGGTCCGGGTTCGCGCCGTTGGTCGCCCCGTACAAAAGGAGACAGATGATGCAGATTCTCAAACTCGCCGCCCTCCCGCTCGCCGCGCTGGCGATCACCGCCTGCGAGTCCGAGGCCGAGAAGCAGGCCGACATTGCCGAGGACCGGATGGAGACGCAGGCCGAACAGAGCGCCGCTGCTGCGGGCATGGAAGAGGCCGCGCTGGGCATGACCGAGCTGGAGCTGATCGATGCCGACCTGGTCGCCGCCGACGGCACCGATCTGGGCGATATCGAAGCGGTCCACCGCGATGCATCGGGCGCGGTCGACGGGCTGTTCGTCGAACTCGACAACACCGATCCCGATCGCTTCGTGATGATCCCGCTCGACGGGCTGAGCATGCGGATGGATGGCGACGACAAGGATGTGCAGACCGGGATGACCGCGCAGGACCTCGCCGATCTGCCTGACGCCGAAAGGCCCTCCGCGATGTAAGCGCATCAGGCGTTGTTTTATGAGAGCCCGCCCGCGCCCTCGCGCCGGGCGGGCTTTTTTGCCCACAAGGCAGGCTGGGCGAGGCGGCGCAAGCTACTCCCTGAGCGATTCACGAATTGATGCGACGGTTCGGCCCGAAGAGGCGTATCACCGTGCACGGGGCATACCGTCCCGATTGGAACCGATATGGCCAAGGGCCAGCAGAAGAAGAGCCGCGAGAACCGCAAGCCCAAGAAGGAAAAGGTGAAGACCAACGCCTCCAACCCCAGCATCAAGCCCGGGGCTATAAGGGGGTTGGAGAATATGAAGAACAGCTAGCGGCGAAATGGCGGGGGCGCCCGGCTTTCGCGCCGGTGGCCCCCGGCCTTCCTATCGGCTGAGGCGCCTGCGATTGGCGCGCACCGGCTTTGCATAATGCGCCAGCGCGCGGCCCGTCGCCTCTTCTGCCGACTGGTTTGCGCCACCCGCCATGATCGCGGGCATCAGCGTCATCGCGGCGGTCATCTTCTCGCTCACCATCCGCTCGGCCTCGCTCTCGGCCAGCTTGCCGCCCGCCATGATCCGCATCGACCGCAGCCAGATGACATAGGACGCCTCCATCGACAGCGCCCAGGTATCGAACGCGAGCCGCGTCCACGAAGCGACGGGAGATTGGGTCATCGGAGGTTTCCTAGGGGTACGGCGGAATGCTGCAGTGCGATAACGGGCGGCGCGGCGGAAGGTTGCGTGGGCGTGTTTCGAGAGCGGCGCTTGCCCGGCCCGGCGGTAGGCATGCGGCAGCGGGCGCGCTACGGATACCGCGATGGACAGCCCCTCCCCTCTCGATCCTGCCCCCGAACCGGACGCCATCACCATTCTGGTCGATGCCGACGCCTGCCCGGTGAAGGAGGAAATCTACCGCGTGGCCGCGCGCCACAAGGCGCATGTCCGCGTGGTCAGCAACAGCCCCTTCCGCGTGCCGGTGAGCGAGCGGGTCAGGCGCGTGGTGGTTTCGGATGCCTTCGACGCGGCGGACGACTGGATCGCGGAGAATGCCAGCCCAGGCACCGTGGTGATCACCGCCGACATCCTGCTGGCCGAACGCTGCCTCAAGGCGGGCGCGGTGGTCCTACGCCACGACGGCAAGAGCTTCGACGCCGCCAGCATCGGCAGCGCCATCGCCACCCGCGCGATCATGGAAGACCTGCGCGCCGGGATGGACGGCCCCCTCGGCGTGGCTGGAGGCGGCCCGCCGCCTTTCAGCAAGGCGGACCGCTCGCGGTTCCTGCAGGCGCTGGACCGGGTGCTGGTGCAGAAGAGACTAGGTTAGATATCTATGTTTCTTGCATAACACTCGGGATCGCCTAATCTGCTGACTTTCTTCACGGGGGCCAAATGAAGTATTTCTACGCCGCCTTGGCTACGATCTTGGTTATTGCGGTATCCGTAATCGCATTCGCCTCACTTTACGGTACACTTGTTGCAGTTCCGCAGAGCGGCTCGGTTGAAACGAGCTACGAGAACATAGTCGTCATTCTCTTGACGACAGTAACCGTCATTTTCACGATATCCGCTCTTATAATCGCAATTCTCGCTTTTATGGGGCCACGGGCGATCAAGCGGGAGGCACGTAAGTATGCTGAGACCGCACTTCTCGACGCCTTGGACAAAGCAATGAAGCCGGAGGGAAAAGCGACCAATCTTCTGAAGGAGCGCTTCCCTCCCAATGCTGGCCCAACCAAGGATTGGATGGAAGAGCGAATAGAGAGGCAGGTTATCTCTCTTCTCCCGTTGATAATAGACCGGATTGATCTTGGGTCCGACGTCGGAGCTGTAGATCCAGACGAGCCTGAAGACGAGGGAAATCCGGACTAATGTTGGTCGACATACCCTCGGATGATCCAGCGGAATCTTTGCTACTGCGCGCAGCACCCACAGATCTCGAAAAGTTCTGGGATCTCATGGACCAAATACCTGTGCCTGTTGGGGAGATTGCCGCGCGCCTAGGTATTGACGTTTACAGCGTGACACTCGATCCAAACATCTCTGGCCTTATCAAAAAGAACGATAGCGGAATTTTCGAGATACAAATAAATAACACAGATGCCGCCGTGAGACAACGGTTTACCGTTTGCCATGAAATAGGGCATTTCCTCTTGCATCGTAGCTATATCGATGGCCACGGTATTAAAGACAACATTCTCTACCGCTCAAAGCTCTCAAATGCGCAGGAGGCAGAAGCAAATAGAATTGCGGCGGCACTTCTATTGCCTTGGCGGTCGGTCAAAGCATGGCACCTTCGTCGGTTCGCACAGCCTATTGATAGAGCGAACCTCCGTGCGATTGGAGAGAAATACCGGGCGTCGGAACTCGCTGTTGGATATAGGTTCGGACTCTGATGACCGAGTTCACAAACCGCTATTATCCCACTGTGTCGCTCCGGCGAGGGGAGATGCGAGCATTCGAGAAGCTACCCGAGAGCGAGAAGCAGAAGACACTTCCGGTGGTACTGCTAGCGCCTTGGCTAAACTCAATAAAATTTGAGAATACGTTCCGGATCATAGAGAAAAGCATCGGCGATCAACCAATTGTTGTCGACCTCGACCGATACTACCAAAGTGATTCTCCACTCGAGTCGAGAGCATACTTTTGGTCTCTCCTACAGCCTAGTGAGGGGCCAGCCAAATGGATGAAGTTGGTCGAAGAGCACCCGAATTACATTCCGTGCATCCAGCATTTGAATGTCGCTGCGGAAATAGTGGAGACCCAAGTAGAATGGGCACAGAGCCTAGGCCGTGGATTCTGCTTCCGGTTTGAGAGCGATCGACACCAGGACCTGCGCAATTACGTTCTTAGTCACTTGAAGCATATTGATGACAATACACTTGTCATAATTGATTTCGGCTACTCAGATTACTCAGAATCCTTGCGTTTAGAACTAAACGACCTTCTTGAGCAATTGTTTGACTTTTCCTCCGAACTAAGAGTCGTTTTGACTGGATCAAACTTCCCCAACGACTTTTCCGATTTCGACAACTTCGCTTCAAGCCATCAAATCGCTTCTCGCGCACTTTACTCTGAGCTGAAAACTCAGTTCGGCAACTACAATTTATTCTACGGCGATTGGGCCAGCACCAAGCCGAGGGCTTACGACGGAAGGGGCTCGGCTCCACTGCCGAGGATCGACTACCCTACAGCATCGGCATGGATAATTGCTCGCTCAAAAGACGAGCAGTGGTCGCTCGAGGACGCTTCACTTCGTATCACTCGTCTTCCTGAATGGGCGGATCGTCCAAAAGTGTGGGGCACCGGAATGATTGAGAAAACCGCGCTAGGGAGGCCAGGTGGGATAACCACGCATCCTGAGGCGATAGCCGTTCGGATCAACATTCATCTCTTCATTCAAGCTAATTACGGCGCTCCCACCGTACCCAATCAACCAAAGGGAAGATGGAAGGATCCAATCTAGCTGTTACTCCCCCGGCAAATACAGCAACTCCCCCCCTGCTCCCAATGCACCTTGTTCATCTCATCCATCCCCCGCGCGCTTCCGCCGCCTCTCCAGCTGAGGTCTCGCCCCTGATGCTCTCGCTCGCCAGATAGCTGTCCGAGCTGTGCTTCGCCGCGAACTCGAGCCCCCTACCTACCCCCCAGCCCGCGCCTCGCGCACGGCTTCCAGGAACGGCGCATAGTCGACGTAGTCGCGGTGCTCGATCACCTTGCCATCCTCCAGCGTCAGCACGATCACCATCGGTGTTACGCTGTCCACCGCCTTGCCCTCGCCGAGGTCGAGGCCCCAGTGGAGCGCGCCTTCGGCCACCGCGACATCGCCCGAGACGATCTGGCGGAAAGGCGTGAACTCCATGTGCGTGATGCCCGCGTAGCCGACGCGAAACCGCTCCATGATCGCGGCGCGGCCCTGCGATTCCACGCCGCCGAACACCAGCGTGGCGGTCGGGTCGCGGAAACTGGCCTGCTCGGCCAGCAGCGGCTCCAGCGCGTCCCAGTCGCGCGAGGTGTAGGCGGCGATATAGGCCGCGGCGATCGGAGTGTTGGCAGCGGTCACCTCGCCATAATCGCGCGGCGGCGCCTCCTGCGCGGCGAGCGGCACGGCCCCGCACAGCAGCGCCGCAGCCAGCGCGACACAGGCGGTGCGCGCAGGGTTAGACCGCGTCGAATTCAGGCGATTGGATTTCATCGGACAGCCCCCTCTCTATCAGGTGGCCGATGCAACCGCGCGCGGGCGCGAAGGTCAAGCGGCGGCTCTGCGAAAGCCGCTCCCCGGCGGACCGGCGGCACGGGGCGCGCTCAGCCTTCGGGCGCATCGCCTCCGCCCAGCCGCTTGCGCCAGTCGATCCGGGTCAGCGCGACGATCCCCGCGAGCATCGCCACCTGCAGCGCGATGCCCCACGGGCTGGTGAGGCCGCTGCGGATGACCTCGCCCAGGCTGGTCGCGCGGATGGTGTGCGCGGTGACGCCGTAGATCGTGTAGGAGACGAACCGGCCGGCGAAGAACGCCGCGGTGAAGGGCAGCAGGCACATCCGGGCGAGGCCCGCGGCCATGAACAATTGCGCCGATGGCAGCGGGGAGAGCGCGAACAGGCCGAGCCCCAGCAGCGTGCTGCCGCGCCGCTGCTCGAGCGCTTCGCGCGCCGCCGCCAGATTGTCCTGCGTGCGCGCAGAGAGGAACCTTGCGCCGAGATAGCGCGTGGCAAGGCCCAGCAGTAAGCGCCCCGACGCCGCCGCCAGCGCGCCCACGGGAACGAGGATCGGCAGCGCCAGATCTCCGCCGAGCGTGTAGAGCGCG
>CEOS01010788.1_pt1 | contig 14528 bp, 17 predicted proteins | sample 530601 | NCBI WGS metagenome assembly CEOS01 (sample SAMEA2620666, study PRJEB7988) | marine metagenome | biome: marine biome (ENVO:00000447); feature: mesopelagic zone (ENVO:00000213); material: "saline water (ENVO:00002010), including plankton (ENVO:xxxxxxxx)" | depth 1000 m
CGACGGCAACCCCGACCGGGTGACCGAGATGGATGCGCTGATCGCCTATCTCCAGATGCTCGGCACGCTGGTCGATTTCGAAAGCGCCGCACCGTTCGAAGAGCTCGCTCAGGAGAAAGGCCGATGACCTTCTACGAAGAGCTGCGTCACTTCGCCGACAGCTTCGGCCTGATGGCCATGCTGCTGTTCTACCTTCTCCTGTGCCTGTGGCCGTTCCGGCCCGGCGCCAAGCGCCGCATCAACAAGGCAGCCCATTCGATTTTCGAGGATCAGACCGATGGCAAATAAGCGCATCGACGAACCCACCGGCACCGAAACCGTCGGCCATGAGTGGGACGGTATCGAGGAGCTTAACACGCCCCTGCCCCGCTGGTGGCTGTGGACCTTCTACCTCACGATCATCTTCGCGATCGTCTACGTCATCCTCTATCCGGCATGGCCGATGGTCGACAAGGCGACCGAGGGCGTGCTCGGCTGGTCGAGCCGCGGCCAGCTGGCCGAAAAGATGAGCGCTGCCGAGCAGGCCCAGCAGGGCTTCCGTGATCAGCTGGCGAATATCCCGATCGAACGCCTGCCGGACGACAGCGCGCTGATGGCGCGGGCAGTCGCGGGCGGACAGGCGGCCTTCAAGGTCCATTGCACCCAGTGCCACGGCTCGGGCGGTGCGGGCGACCAGCAGCTGGGCTACCCCAACCTCAACGACGATGCCTGGCTGTGGGGCGGTGACCTGAAGGCGATCGAGTACACGATCACCCACGGGATTCGCTGGCCGGACGACGACGAGACCCGCTTCAGCCAGATGCCTCCGTTCGAAGGCGCGCTGGACGATGCCCAGATCAATGCAGTGATCGACCACGTCCTCTCGCTCAGCGGCAAGGCCCAGCCCAACGCCGCCGGAGCGCAGATCTTCGGCGATAACTGCGCCGCCTGCCACGGCCCGCAGGGTAAGGGCGGACGCGATGTGGGCGCGCCCAACCTGAGCGATGCGATCTGGCTGCGCGGCAGCGAACGCTCGGCCCTGCAGCGTCAGATCCTCAATCCTCGCATGGGCGTGATGCCCGCCTGGGGCGAGAGGCTCGATCCGGTGACGATCAAGATGCTCGCCGCTTATGTCCATTCGCTCGGGGGAGGCGAAGACTTCGTAGAGGTCGCGGAAGATCCCGAGGTGGAGGTCGATGAATAGCCCTGAGAACTCTAACAAGGACCGCGACTGGTCGGTCGTGCTGAAAGACGGGGTCGCCAAGACCAACGAGCCCGTCTCCAGCGCGACCGCCTCGACCGGAGCGCCCACCCACCGGCACGAACCGCACGAGCCGCCGCGCACGCAGATGCCCGAAAAGCTCTACGAGAAGCGCAAGGCGGTTCATAACAAGCGGATCGACGGGCCTTTCCGCCGCTTCAAGTGGTTCGTGATGTTCGTCACCCTGGCGATCTATTACGTCACCCCGTGGATCCGCTGGGATCGCGGGCCCTTCGCCCCCGATCAGGCGGTACTGGTCGATCTGGCCAACCGCCGCTTCTACATGTTCGGGATCGAGATCTGGCCGCACGAATTCTACTTCGTCGCGGGTCTGCTGATCATGGCCGGGATCGGGCTGTTCCTGGTCACCAGCGCGGTCGGCCGTGCGTGGTGCGGCTATGCCTGCCCGCAGACCGTATGGACCGACCTGTTCCAGCATATCGACCGCTTCGTCGACGGCGACCGCAACGCGCGTGCCCGGCTCGACAAGGCTCCCTGGGGGCCAAAGAAGATCGCGCGGCGCGCGTTCAAATGGTCGATCTACCTCCTCATCAGCCTGGCGACGGGCGGGGCGTGGATTCTCTACTTCGCCGATGCGCCGACGCTGTTTCAGGACTTCTTCACGCTCCAGGCGCCGATGGTCGCCTACGCGACCGTGGGCATCCTGACGCTGACCACCTTCACGCTGGGCGGCTTCATGCGCGAACAGGTGTGCATCTACATGTGCCCCTGGCCGCGTATCCAGAGCGCGATGCTCGACGAGAAATCGCTGATCGTCACCTACAAGGACTGGCGCGGAGAGCCACGTGGCAGCCTGAAGAAGGCGAAGAAAGACCCCGAGCATTTCGGCGACTGCATCGACTGCAACCAGTGCGTTGCGGTGTGTCCCACGGGGATCGACATCCGCGAAGGGCCGCAGATCGGCTGCATCACCTGCGCGCTGTGCATCGATGCGTGCGACCGGGTGATGAAGGATATCGGCCGCCCGCGCGGGCTGATCGACTACGCCACGCTGGAGGACTGCCGCGAGGAAGCGCTGGGCCACCCCGCAAAGCCCGTCTGGAAGACGCTGCTGCGCCCGCGCACCCTGATCTACTTCGGTGTGTGGGGCGCGATCGGTGCCGCCCTGCTGTTCGCGCTAGGCACGCGTACTCACACCGATCTGACAGTCTCGCCAGACCGCAATCCGCCGTACATGCTGATGAGCGACGGATCGATCCGCAATTCCTACACGCTGAAGCTGCGCAATATGGAAAGCCGCCCGCGTGAGATGGTGGTCGCGATCGAAGGGCTGCCGGGCGGGAAGATGTGGACCGACACCATCGGCGCCGATGAAGCCGCCGCCACGCAGAGCTTCAACGTACCCGCCGACCAGATCCGCACCGTGCGGGCCTATGTCGTCGCACCCAAGGATGCGACCTCGCGCGAGTTCACCTTCCGGCTGACCTCGCAGGACGAGCAGCGCGAAACCGACACCGTCGAAACCCGCTTCGACGCCCCTGCAGGAGGATCATGATGCGCGAATTTACCGGCAAGCACATGGCGGGCGTGATGGTCGCCGGCTTCGGCATCGTGGTCGCGGTCAATTTCTACATGGCCTCGCTCGCCACCAACGGCTTCGGCGGTGTGGTGGTCGAAAATTCCTACGTCGCCAGCCAGAAATATAACGGCTGGCTGGCGGAGGCCGCGCGGCAGGAAGCGACCGGGTGGCAGCTCGACGCGAGCCGCACGGAGGATGGGCTGGTGGTGGTCGAGACGCAGAACGCGCCCGAGACCGCGATGCTGACCGCGGTCGCGCGCCACCCGCTGGGGAAGAAGACCACCCGCACCCTCGCCTTCACCCGGCAAGACGACGGCCGCTTCGTCGCGAACCAGCCGCTCGACGCAGGCCGCTGGACGCTGCGGATGACTCTCTCCGACGGGGATCGCAAACGGGTGGTCGAGGCACCGCTGTCGTGAACACCTCCGTCGATGCGCCGCCAACCCCACCGACCGCGCCCAGCGCGGCGGATGCCCCGGCAAGCCTCCAGACAACGCGGCTGACCGTGCCGGGGATGCGCTGCGCCGGGTGCATCTCCAAGGTGGAGCGCGGGCTGCTGGCGCTCGACGGCGTATCCGCAGCGCGGGTCAACCTCTCGGCCAAGCGGGTGACGGTCGATCACTCGGAAACGCTCGACGATCTGGCGCTGGTCGACGCGCTGGAGCGGATCGGGTTCGAAGCGCAGGCGATCGAAAGTCCCACCGCCCAGCCCGCCCCGTCCGACCGCGAACTGACCAAGGCGCTCGCGGTGGCAGGCTTCGGCATGATGAACATCATGCTGCTGTCGGTCAGCGTATGGTCCGGAGCCGACGGCGCCACGCGCGAGCTGTTCCACTGGCTTTCCGCGCTGATCGCGCTGCCGGTGATCGCCTATGCCGGGCGGCCCTTCTTCGGCTCTGCGCTCACCGCGCTGCGCCACGGGCGGACCAATATGGATGTGCCGATCTCGATCGGCGTACTGCTCGCGACCGGGCTCAGCCTCTACGAGACCGCGACCGGGGGCGAGAACGCCTTTTTCGACGGCGCGACCATGCTGCTGTTCTTCCTGCTCGCGGGCCGCGCGCTCGATGCCGCGATGCGCAACCGCACGCGCGCAGGCATCGCCTCTCTGCTGAGCCGGATGGGCCGCCACGCGACGATCCAGCTGCCCGACGGCTCGACCCGTCGGCTGACCGCAGAGGAGCTGGAACCGGGAATGACAATGCTGGTCGCCGCGGGCGATGCACTGGCCGCCGACGGCACGATCGAGGCCGGGACCAGCGCGATCAACAACGCCATGCTGACCGGCGAGAGCACGCCGGAGGATGTCTCCATCGAGCAGAGCGTCCATGCGGGCGCGGTCAATCTGCTCGCGCCGATCCGGGTGCGGATCACCGCCGCCGCGCAGGACACCGCGATCGCGGAGATCGCGCGGCTGATGGACGAGGCCGGGCAATCGCGCAGCCGCTATGTGCGGATCGCCGACCGTGCCTCGCGCCTCTATGCCCCGGTGGTCCACACGCTCGCCCTGCTCGCCTTCGTCGGCTGGATGATCGCAGGCGCAGGCTGGCACCAGTCGCTGGTGATCGCCATCGCGGTGCTCATCATCACCTGTCCGTGCGCAATGGGGCTGGCCGTGCCCGCCGCGCAGGTCGTCGCATCGGGCGCGCTGCTGAAGAAGGGCCTGCTGGTGAAGGACGGCAGCGCGCTGGAACGGCTGGCAGAGGCCGATATCGCGGTGTTCGACAAGACCGGCACTCTGACCCTGGGAGAGCCCGTTGCCGAGCTTGCGCATGTCGATGAGCATGCCCTGCCCGTCGCGCTCGCGCTCGCGCTGTCGAGCCACCATCCGCTCAGCCGCGCGCTGACCAAGGCGCTCACCGCGCAGGGCGTGCAGCCTGCCGCCATCAGCCAACCGGAAGAGATCGCGGGCGAAGGCGTGTTCGCCATGTTCGACGGGCAGCGCGTCAGCCTCACCCGTCCGCTGGGCGATGGCGGCGCGACCGCGACCGAATTGCGGATCGCCAGACAGTGCTGGACCATCCCCTTCCATGACGCGCTGCGTCCCGATGCGGCCGACGCCATTGTGCGGATCGCGGCGGCGGGGCTCGATAGCCGGATCATCTCCGGCGACGCGGACACGGTCGTCTCCGGCGTCGCGGCGGACCTTGGCATCAGCGGGCACGGGCGCGTCTCCCCCCAGGCGAAGCTGGCCGAGCTGGAGCGTCTGAAGGCCGAGGGTAAACGACCGCTGATGGTCGGCGACGGGCTGAACGACGGGCCGGCGCTGGCCGCCGCCCATGTCTCGATCGCGCCGGGTACGGCCAGCGATGTGAGCCAGCAGACCGCCGACGCGGTGTTCGTGGGCGAGCGGCTGATGCCGGTCGCGCTCGCGGTGGTCGCCGCGCAGCGCACGATGCGGGTCGTCCGGCAGAACTTCGGCTTTGCGATTTTGTACAACATGCTCGCCATTCCGCTGGCGCTGGCCGGGCTCGTGACCCCGTTGATCGCGGCGATCGCAATGTCGATCAGCTCGCTGGTGGTGGTCGCCAATTCTCTGCGGCTGGCACGGGCAGCACGATGAGCGGGCTGACCTTCCTGATACCGATCGCACTGGCGATGGGGGGCATCGGCCTTGCCGCGTTCTTCTGGGCGGTGGGCAATGGCCAGTACGACGACATGGACGGGGCGGCGAACCGCATTCTGATCGACGAGGAACCCGGCGATCAGGATCGCGGCAAGGGGGAGCGCGCCGATGATCAGGCCTGACTGGCTGCTGCTGATCGGCCTCGCTCCGATGATGCTCGGCCCGCTGTCCAGCGGCGGCGATTCGATCACCGCGCAGCTGTGCAGCGGCGGTGTGATCCGGATTCCGGTCGATGGAGATGAGCCAGATCAGGTGCCCGAGCAGCCCTGCTTCAAAGCGTGTCACGCGGGCAATTGCCGCAAACGCTCGGACAAGGGCGACACTCTCGAACTCGAGTAAAGGAGAACGCGGATGCCGCCGTGGCTTTTGCCTGCGCTGATGGGCTCGCTTGCGACGACCAGCCTGATCGCGGGTATCTGGCTGCTGCTGCATCTGCCGGATGTGGCGCGGATTTTCGCTGCCGCTGGGCGCGGGGTGATTATTCGCAATTCAGGCAGGAAATATGCCTCTCACGGGGCCGTATGGCTCGCGCTGATCCTGTTCAACGGCGGATGGATCGCCTGTCTGGCGCTGTGGATCTTCGTGATCGGCAGCGATAGCGCTGCTTGAGCGGACCGGCCACGCGGGCCGGTCCGCACCAGTCTTCCTCACACAGCCGAGCTGAACTGGCGCGCCGACACCGTGCGATAGGGATCGAACAGCGCCGCGATGGTGCGCGCATAGGGCAGGCCGTCGGGCTCGACCGAGAGCCACTCGCGATCGATATGCGCCAGCCCGCGATCGATGAAGGGCGTCAGTCGCGGGGTCACTTCGGCCAGCAGGCGCGAACCCACGCGGCTGCGCCCGTCGCACAGCAGCCGCTCGATGATCGCGCCGCGATAGCGGTCGTCGGCAGAGCGGTGAATGCCGCGGGTCACGGTCAGCTGGCCATCGCCCGCCTTCATCCGGTAGCGGCCGGAATTCTTCTCGTTCTGCGCGAGCAGGCCGGGGAAGCTGCTGATCGCCGAGGCGCCGAGCCCGATCAGCACATCGCTGGGGTCATCGGTGAAGCCCTGGAAATTGCGCCGCACCCGGCCACTGGTGGCCGCCGCCGCGAGCGGGTCGCTGCCCGCCTTTGCAAAGTGATCGAAGCCCACGGGCACATAGCCATGGGTAAGGAAGTAACCGAAGCCTGCCGAGGCCATCGCGAAGCGCTGATCCCGGTCGGGCAGGTTGGTCGCATCGATCACGCGCTGCCGCGCGACGATATGCGGCACATGCGCATATCCGAACAGCGCGACCCGGTCCGCACCCAGCACGCGGGTGCGGTGCATCGAATCCTCCAGATCATCGAGCGTCTGGCCCGGCAGGCCGTACATCAGATCGAAGTTGATCGAGCTGACGCCCGCCTCGCGCAGCCAGTCGACCGTCTGGACGATCAGCTCTTCGGGCTGGACCCGGCCGATCGCCTGCTGGCAATGCTCAGCAAAGGTCTGCACGCCCAGACTGGCCCGCTCCACCCCCACGGCGGCGAGCACCTGCGCCCATTCGCGGCTCATCGTGCGCGGGTCGAGTTCGATCGAGAAGACCGGATCGTCGATCTCGAACTGGATCGTCAGCGCGTCGATCAGGCGCAGGAATTCGACCGGAGCGATCGCGTTGGGGCTGCCCCCGCCAAAGGCGATCCGGCGCACGCGAGTGCCCCGGGGCAGCAGCGCGGCGACCGTCTCGATCTCGCGATGAAGCGCGCGCAGGTAGCTTTCGAGCCGCTTGCGCTTGTTCGCCTTGCCCGTGTTGCAACCGCAGTAGAAGCAGATCTGCTCGCAGAACGGGATATGGAGGTAGAGCGATACGTCCCCCTCCGTCCGCTCCAGCGCGGTGCGATAATGGCAGGCCGGCAGGACATCGAAGTCCGCCGCGGTCGGATAGCTGGTGTAACGCGGCACGGGCGTTTCCAGCAGTTCGGGATGATAAGGCCACATGGCGGTGCAGCCTAGTCATGCGCGGCGATGCGTCTTTGCGCTGGATCAATTTTGCGCAGAATTCCGGCGAATTGCCATTCTTGATCTGGGTCAATGCAGCGCAGCGCCGACGGGCCCATCTCTCCCCTCGCCGCCCGGACGGGGCGGCTGACATGGAATGCGAGAAGGATCGAAGAGATGAAGCGTCTGTTTGCCGCAATGCTTGTTGGAACCGCCATGCTGGCCACGCCTGCCGCGGCTCAGGATGAACAGGGCAACATCCAGGTGAAGCTGCTGGGCACCGTCGTGATGCCGGACGGGGCGATCAGCGCCGTCAATGTCGACACGGTCGGCCTGCCGGGCGACACCCAGACCGAGGCCAACGACAATGTCGTGCCCACGGTGGCCGTCGAATATTTCGTGTCGAAGAATTTCTCGATCGAGACGATCTGCTGCATGACACAGCATGATGTCGACGCGGTATCGGGCCTGCCGGGTGCCGAGCTTGTCGCCGATGCGAAGCTGATCCCTGCCACCGTAACCGCCAAGGGTCATTTCGACCTCGGCCCGGTGAAACCCTATGTCGGCGCGGGCGTAACCTACTTCCTGTGGGTCGATGTCGATCCGGGCGAAGCCACGCTGCCGCTGGGCGTGACCGAAACCGACCTGTCGAACGAATTCGGCTTCGTGCTGCAGGCCGGGATGGACGTGCCGCTGGGCGATAGCGGGTTCGGCCTGACGCTGGATGCGAAGAAGTACTTCGTCGACACCACCGCCAGCTGGTACGCGGGCGACACGCTGGCCATCCAGACCGAGCACGATCTCGACCCGTGGGTGCTGAGCGCAGGCGTCAGCTACCGCTTCTGACCGATCGGCAGGGAGGACCGGCCCGATGACTCATACCGACTTCAAGGACTGGCCCGCCCTGGCCGCCAACCTCATCCCGGCGATCAAGCAGCTGCATCGCGGCGCGCCGGAGGTGATGAAGGGCTTTCGCGACATGGGGGCAGCGGCGCATGGCGCCGGTGCCCTCGACGCGAAGACCAAGGAACTGCTGGCGGTCGCGATCTCGGTCGCGGTGCGCTGCGACCCGTGCATCGCCTACCACGTGGATGGCGCGCGCAAGCACGGTGCCACGCGCGAAGAGATTGCCGAGACGCTGGGGCTTGCGATCTACATGGGTGCAGGACCCAGCGCGATGTACGCGGCGCAGGCGCTGGAGGCCTACGACCAGTTCGTGGACGAGGCCGACGGCGGCGAATAGCCGGGACGGCTAGCTGGCCAGATCTTCCAGCGCTTCGCGGTCTTCGATCGCGACTTCGCGGCGGTTGGGCAGCGAGACGACACCGGCTTTCTTGAGCTTGGTGAATTCCCGGCTGACGGTTTCGATCGTCAGCCCCAGCACGTCCGCAATCTGCCCGCGGCTCAGCCGCAGGGCGAAGGCACCCGGCTGTGTGCCGACCTCTTCCTCCACCGGAAATCTGGTCGACAGGTCGAGCAGGAAGGTCGCCACGCGCTGTTCCGCCGTCATCCGGCCGAGCAGCAGCATCCATTTGCGCGTCCGGTCCAGCTCGGCCAGCGTGCGCTCCAGCAGCTTGTGCTCAAGCTTGGGATGTTCGCGCGCGAAGCGGTCGAAATCGGCGCGGCGGAACACGCAGACCAGCACATCGGTCAGTGCCTCGACCGAATAGGGGGTCGACTGGCCGAACGGGCGACCGATGAAATCGGCGGGAAAGGCGAGGCCGAGGATCTGCTCCTTGCCGTCGGCGGTGCTGGTCGAGAGCTTCAGCATCCCTTCCACGACATTGGCGACGACGACCGCATCATCCCCCTCCCACAGCAGGTTTTCACCCGCGCTGAGATGGCGGCGCTGGCCGATCGCATTGAGCGCGATGATCTCTTCATTGTCGAGATCGCCGCAGATCGCGCGGTTGCGAACCGTGCAGGCGTCGCAGAAATTCGCGGTGCGGGAGAGGAAAGGTTCGTTCATTGCTGCGCAGCGCCATAACCGGTTTGGCGATGCGGGTGAAGGCTCGCAGTGTAAGACCGTGACTAGGCACAGGTTTTGTGCCGCGCAGTCAGCGATCCTGCCCCAAACCCAGCGTCACGAACCGCTCCAGCAGCCACGATGTCGCCGGGCCCGGGGCCGCGTCGGAGCGATGGATGGCGGAAAAGCGGAAAGGCCCGCCGGTATCGTCGGGCATGGCCAGCCTGACCAGCGTCCCCGCGACCAGATCGCCCTCGATCATCGGCAGCGGCATGTTGCCCCACCCGATCCCTTCGCGCAGCAGCGCGTGTTTCGCGCCGAGGTCCGCCAGCCGCCATGTATGTGGGGACTGGACCGCAAAGTCGCGCCCCTGCGTCAGCGGAGAGCGATCGGTCAGCACCAGCTGGATATGGTCGCGCCCTGCCCCCGGCTTCAGCTTGGTTGCGCGCGCCAGCGGATGGTCGGGCGCAGCGACAGGCACCAGCAGGACCGAGCCTGCCTCCACCCGGTCGAGCCCCTCGATCCCTGCAGCGACCGGCCCGGCAATCCCCAGCCCCGCCTTGCCGTCGAGCACCAGCGCGGCGACCGCGCCCAGCGCCTCGACATGCAGGCGCAGCGGCACGGTGGGAAATTCGCTGGCGAAGCCGCGCAGCACCTGCGCCAGCCGCTCGGCAGGCAGCATCACGTCGACCGCCAGGCTGACCTCCGCCTCCAGCCCTTCGAGCAGGCCCTTGGCCCGCGCGCGTAATCCGGCGAGCCCGGCGGCGACCACGCGCGCGTCGGCGAGGATTGCCTCGCCTTCCTTGGTCAGCACCGGTTTCTTCGTGCCCTCGCGCGTGAACAGCGTGAGGCCGAGCTGCGCCTCGAGATTGCTCACCCCATAGCTGATGACCGACACCGCCCGGTTCAGCCGCCGTCCGGCGGCGGCAAAGCTGCCCTCCTCGACCACGGCGAGGAAGATCTGCAGCTGGTCGAGCGTGGGGGAGCCGGGTTCGGACATTTCGACTTTCTCGAACAATTGGATCTAACTTATCCCACTTAGCAGCAGGGGTGCGCAAGCCTAAATCGGAGCCAACGCAGCGGAACCGGCACCTGCCGATGTCCGCCAAAGGCAAGGAGAACCGCAATGATCGAACTGCGTCCTTTCGATAGTCTCGGTGGCGAAAACCACGGCTGGCTCGATGCCAAGCATCACTTTTCTTTCGCCAACTACCACGATCCTGCGCGCGTCCACTGGGGCAATCTGCGGGTATGGAACGACGACACGATCCAGCCGCACACCGGCTTCCCGCCCCATCCGCACCGCGACATGGAAATCATCACCTATGTCCGCAAAGGCGCGATCACGCACGAGGACAGCCTGGGCAACAAGGGCCGCACCGAAGCGGGCGACGTTCAGGTGATGAGCGCGGGCACCGGCATCCGCCATTCCGAATACAACCGCGAGGACGAGGTGACGCAGATCTTCCAGATCTGGATCATCCCGACCAGCGAAGGCGATGCCCCGCAATGGGGTGCCAAGCCCTTCCCCAAGGGCGACCGCGCAGGCCAGTTCGTGACGCTTGCCAGCGGTTACGAGGAAGACGCCGACGCCCTGCCGATCCGCACCGATGCGCGGGTGGTGGGCGCGACGATCCCTGCGGGGGACACGGTGGAATACCCGCTCGGTGCCAACCGCAAGGCCTACCTCGTGCCCGCAACCGGCTCGGTCGAGATCGACGGGCAGACCGTCAATGCACGCGACGGCGCGGCGATCAGCGATCTCGATGTGCTGCGGATCACCGCGAAGGAAGACAGCGAAATCGTCCTCGTCGACGCGGCCTGAAACCTCTCACACGAAAAGGAACACCCCATGACCAATATCCTGCATGTCACCGCCAGCATCCGCAGCGAAGAATCCGTCTCGCGCAAGCTCGGCAACAAGCTGGTCGAGAAGATCGGCCAGGGCACCGACGCCAGCATCGTGACCCGCGATCTGGCGGCCAATGACCTGCCGCTGATCGACGCGGACCGCTTCGCCGCCAACCTGACCCCGCCTGCCGAGCGTGACGAGAAGCAGCAGGCGCTGGCAGACGTTGCCGACGCGCTGATCGCGGAGCTGCAGGCCACCGATACGCTGGTGCTCAGCCTGCCGGTGTACAACTTCACCATGCCCTCCACGCTCAAGGCATGGGCCGATCTGGTCGCACGGGCCGGGACCACGTTCCGCTATACCGAAAGCGGCCCGGAAGGTCTGCTGACCGGCAAGAAGGCCTATGTCGTGATCGCCAGCGGCGGCACGCCGATCGGCAGCGAGATCGACTTCCTCACGCCCTGGCTGCGCCACTTCCTCGGCTTCCTCGGGATCACCGATGTCGAGATCATTGCCGCCGATGGCATCATGGGGATCGATGGCGAGCAGAAGATCGAAGCGGCCGCACAGACCATCGAGACGCTCGCCGCCTGATGGCAAGCGCCTGAACGCTAACGTCCGCCGGGGTGCAGCAATGCGCTCCGGCGGATGATTATGTCCGATCTGCCTTCGTGGTGCCGACTTGCTGTTCCTGAGGGACATTCGGCACAAGGATCAGCACGCCCTGCTCCACCCGCCACTGTGCCAGCCGGCTGAGCAGGTTCATCCCGATCACATTGGTCTCGCCGATATTGGGCGCGAGCACCGCGTCGAGCCCGAAGGCGGCGACATTGCCGAAGCGCAGTTCCTCGATCGTGGTCGTGCCGACCGAGATCGTGCCATTGGCGGTGGTCATCATCACCGGCAGGCGATCGCGCCGCTCCTCCAGCCCCGCCGCGCGTGCGGTTGGCTCCGAAATCGCGGTCAGCGTCGCGCCGGTATCGACCAGAAAGCGCGCGGGCACGCCGTTGACCTCTGCGTTGAGCCAGTAATGCCCGTCCGGCGAAAGCTCCACACGCGTCTCCCCGCCGACCACGCTTTGTTCAGGCAGGCCGACCTCCGACATCGCCATATCGAAGCGCGGATCGAGCCGGGCGAGCTGGAGCACGATGAGCACCAGCACGCCGCACAGCACCAGCGTGCTGCCGGTGCTGACGATTCGCCCAATCAGGAGATCGCGCCGGGCGAGCGCAGCGCCCAGCCAGCCGATCAGCATCGCGGCAACCGCGATGATCAGCAGGCCGCTTTGCGGGATGCTGCCTATACTGGCGGCCAGCCGGTCGAACACAGGGGCGAAGTCCATCATCGCAATATAGGCCACACTCGCGTGCTAATCCATGAACAGGATGGCGATTGCCGCTTGCTTTCCCCGCTGGCGAGGACGAGCGCTCAGGGCGCGCTGCGCGGGATGCTGGCTTCGGCGAGGACCACGCTGAAGCGCTCCTCCCGGTCCAGCCAGCGCCCCACCGGCGTCCACTCGCCCGCCAGCAGCTGCTTGTCCGCGCTGCGGCGGTCGAACTTGTGGCTGTTCTCGGTGTGGATCGTCTCGCCCGCCTTCATCGCGAACTCCTCGCCCGCGATCTCGAAGGCGATGTCCTCCTGCGCGACAAGATGCATCTCGATCCGCGCGAACTGGTCGTTCCAGCGCGCGGCATGTTCCAGCTTGTCGACCGGAATTGTTCCGCCCAGCTCACGGTTGATCCGCCGCGCGAGGTTGAGATTGAACTCGGCCGTCACCCGCCCCGCATCGTCGTATGCGGCTTCGAGCACGCGCGTGTCCTTGATCAGGTCCATCCCGACCAGCAGCATGGAACCTTCGCCAAGCGTCTCGCGCATGGTGCGCAGCAGATCGGTCGCGGTGCGCGCGACCATGTTGCCGATGGTGCCTCCGGGGAAGAAGCCGAGCTTGGGCATCTCGGCCACTTCCTCGGGCAGTTCGACCCGGCGCATGAAATCGGCCTCCACCGGGAAGACCGGCAGGCCGGGGAACTTGGCCGACAGATCGGCGGCGGCGGCGCGCAGGAAATCGCCTGCAATATCCAGCGGCACATAGGCCGCAGGGTCGATTGCGCTGAGCAGAGCGGGCGTCTTCACCGAAGACCCACTGCCGAACTCGACCACTGCGCGCCCCGGCCCGATCGCATCGGCGAAGTCCGCCCCGCGCTCCTGCAAAATCTGCGTCTCGGCACGTGCCGGGTAATATTCCGGCACTTGGGTGATGTCTTCGTAAAGCTGCGATCCGGCATCGTCGTAGAGCCAGCGTGCGGGGATCGCCTTTTGCCCCTCGCGCAGGCCCGACAACACGTCGGAGCGAAACGCACGGTCGACGCCAGACTCGTCGAGGTCGACGAGCTTGAGCCCGGTTTGATCGGTCATCAGATGTCCTTCGCGAGCCTGAGGCCGGTGAACTGCCAGCGCTGGTGCGGGTAGAAGAAGTTGCGATAGGAGGCGCGCGAATGGCCGCGCGCGGTCGCGCAGCTCGCGCCCTTGAGGACGAACTGCCCGCTCATGAACTTGCCGTTATATTCGCCCACCGCGCCTTCTGCCGGCTGGAAGCGCGGGTATGGCAGATAGGCACTGCGGGTGAACTGCCAGCAGTCGCCGAACAGTCCGGGCGAGCCGACCGGATGGACCGGGCCTGCAGCGTCGAGCTGGTTGCCTTCGCCCGGCTCGTGCGCGGGCGCTTCCTCGGCATGCTGTCCGCGCGCGACCGCTTCCCATTCGAACTCGGTCGGCAGGCGATGGCCCGCCCACGAAGCGAAGGCATCGGCCTCGTAATAGGAGATGTGCGTGACCGGCGCGTGCGGATCGCGCGGTTGCCACCCGGCGAGCGTGAAGTGTTCAGGCCCGTTGTCTTCATCGCGCCAGTAGAGCGGTGCGGAGATGCGGTTCTCCTGCACCCAGGCCCACCCGTCGCTGAGCCACAGCGCAGCGTTTTCATACCCGCCATCGGCGATGAAGGCGTCCCATTCGGCATTGGTGACGAGCGTGTCGGCCAGCGCGAAGGGTTCCAGCAGCACGCGGTGGCGCGGGCCTTCGCAATCGAAGGAAAAACCCTCCCCCTTGTGGCCGACCGCGCCAATCCCGCCGGGATGCTCGGTCCAGCCGCGCTCCCTCGCCTCGGCCGCGGGCAGCTGCGCGTCGAACATCGCGGGGCCCAGCGGGTTCTGGAACAGCGCGTGCTTGATGTCGGTCAGCAGCAATTCCTGATGCTGCTGTTCGTGCGCGACGCCCAGCTCGATCAGCGGGGCAAGCTCGGCATTGTCGAGCAGCTGGCCCATCGCCTGCGTGACGGCGGCCCGCC